>Ga0299913_10000073_pt1 | contig 44210 bp, 40 predicted proteins | sample RVTome_9_FD_201360 | JGI IMG/M metagenome (GOLD analysis project Ga0299913, IMG submission 201360) | Soil microbial communities from uranium-contaminated site in the Upper Colorado River Basin, Wyoming, United States - RVT155D38 (version 2) ... | reverse complement strand
GACCAGCGAAGTCGGTTCGGTATCGGCCTGGAAGCCCCGCACCCGTCCTGTCGCAGGGGCCGCCGCGATCGTCAGGCATAGAGCGGCTCCTGCCACCCTGAGGACCCTCATGTATCGAGCGTGCTCCTGGGCGTCGGCGGGGTCAAGGGGGATCCTTGGTCACCTGCTCGCGGTCCGGCAGACCACTCGAAAATTGTTACACCACTGACACAATCGATCGCTCGAACCACCTTGACTGCGGGCACCATGGCTAGGACGGTGAGCAAGAGCCCATGACTGTTCGCTATCCGATCAGGGTCCGGTTGCTGAGCTTGGTGACCATGCTCAGTTTGCTCGGTGTTCCCGGTGAGTTGGCGCCCGCGCATGCGCAGAGCGCGCCTCAGTGGCCCGTCTTCCAACACGACCTCCAGCACACCGGTCGCAGTCCCTACGTCGGCCCGAGCGCGGCGGGGACGGCATGGACGTTCACCCCGCAGGGTCAGGCGGGCGATCCCGCGATCGGATCCGACGGGACGATCTACCTTCCGGCTGGGATGCTGAACCGCGATGAAACGGGTGTGCTCCACGCGATCAACCCGGATGGCTCCCTCAAATGGACCGCGGACCTGATCGGTCCGCCTTCCACAACTGCCCCAGGCATCGGTCCCGACGGGACGATCTACGTCAACGCGAACGGAAGAGAGGGAAACATCGCTGCGATCAACGGTATTACCGCTATCGACCCTTCTGGGACGAAGAAGTGGACGTTCGAGTTCAATGACGGCGCCGGGTCCTTTACCAGTGACAGACCTTCCTCTCCTACCGTCGCGTCCGACGGAACGATCTGGGTGGGATCGAGCGACACGTTCCTCTATGCCCTCAATCCTGATGGGACGATCAAGTGTGATGTGTCACCGACGGTTTCGAGCATCGACGAATCACCTGCGATCGGAACCGATGGGACGGTCTACATCATCGACGTCACGAATACCTTGTTTGCCGTCAGCCCGTCTTGCGACATCCTCTGGGACTTCGCGCTGGCGGATCACACGGCAGGGAGCCGAGGATCACCGTCGGTGGGGCCGGACGGCACGATCTATGCCGGCACCAATGACGAAGTGCTCTACGGGATCAATCCGGACGGAACGATGCGTTGTTCGTTCGATGTGGGATCCACGATCCGATCGACTCCGGCGATCGATGCGGACGGGACCGTCTACGTGGGTGCCGGCGGGCTCTACGCACTGACGCCCGGCTGCACGCAGAAGTGGAAGCGGTACGACAACACACTCTTCAGCTCCGCGTCCCCCGTCATAGGAGGTGACGGCACCGTGTACTGGCGTGAATCGTTCTTGATCCATGCCGTTTCGCCCGACGGGACCGAGCTCTTCCAGATGTCGGTCCAGCCCGGTTCACAACCAACCGCCCAATCAGGTTTCGCCATCGGATCGCAGGGCCACCTGTATCTAGGGGACGGGGGCGCGTTTGATGACGAGCCGCGCTTCCGCGCGATCGACGGGATCGCAACGGAACCGGAGCCGGAACCGGAACGTCCCAGCTACGAACGATCTATCGGACTCCGGCTCAGGCGCCATCTCGTCGCGCGGGGCACCGTCTCCTCGACCGATCCGTCCGCGACGTGCAGAACCAGACGGGTGGTCATCCAGCGCAAGAACTTCTTCGGTTGGCGCAAGGTGGCCACCGCTAACCCCGGTCCCGACGGGGCTTTCCGGGTGAAGCTCAGGGACCGTCCCGGCCGTTACCGCGCGAAGGCTCCCCGCTTCGCGACCGACGAGCTCGTCTGTAAGCCCGCTACCTCGATCGTCCGGCGCCATCGGCACTGACGGCACGGGTCACGGGGAGAACAACATGGCTAGCGGAGAAGTCCGGGAACAGCGCTGTGGTCAGCGAACCTCCACGACGAGGGCGGAGCGGACTGATTCGGGCAGCCTGTAGAAGCCGATGTGGAACCGTCTGGGCCCGATCCGTGCCATCTGCACTCCGCCGATCCAAACCTGGATCGGAACGTTCTCGAACGGCCTTGCAGAGCGAGGAACGACCAGTCTCACCTCTAGGGTCAGCGGGTTCTTGAAGCTCTCCTGCACTCTGATGGTCTGCCCGGTGTCGGGGTTGAACCCGAGTAGGAGCTGGGCCTTCTCCTTCTCGCGCGCATCGATCTGATCCGAGGTCTCCCAGAAAGCATTCGCGGCCGCCTGCCATAACGAGAACAACCCTTGGGCCTGGGTGTCGAGCATGGTGTAGTCCCGCCAGGCCGCCATCTCCTCGCCTTGCAGGGTTCGGTTGAGCACTGCCTTACCGGCATCGATGACGAGTTTGCGGCCCAGGCTGCTCCTGAACCATTCCTTGAAATCTGTCCTAAACAAGCGCTCGTTCTTGAGCTTGGGCCCGAGATCCTTCAACCGTTTGAGGAAGCCCCTGCTGCGCCTCTCTTGGTGGGACGTCTGGCCAGGCGCTGCGCTTTCCGAAGGTGTGCCTCCTTGCAGTTTAGGAAACAGCTCACCGAGCTCTTCGGTCAGGTAGTCCTTGGCGAGTTTCACCGCGGTTTCTTTTATCCCTCGCTCGATACCCAAGGCCTTCGCGCTCTCCCCCACCGTCTCGACGGCCGATTGCTCGAACCACGCATCGATCGCTTCCGTGCCGGGGTTGGGGTCGCCGATGGGTTCGGAGGAGAGCTTGCCCTTGAGATAGCCCTCGTACAGCTTCGACGCGGCCTCCACGCCCGCACCGGCCAGACCACCCTTCGACCCAGCGATCAAGATGTCGACCGCGTTCGTGCCCAGATCAACGGCTCCTTTGATCAAAGCGTTATGCCAGATCAGGGTGGCTATCTCTCTGAGCTGTCGGGACGCCGCCTCGTGGACCGCGGCGAAATTGTCGATGGCTTCCTTCTTCTGGATCGCGAGCTCGGGGAGGATCTCTCGCAGGGCCCCGATCTCGCGGTTGAGTTGCGCCAACCTCCCGTAGGGCGACGTCAGATCCACCTTATAAACGGGGACGGAATCCGCATCGACGGCCAACCCCAGCAATTCGAAGTCGAGCGCCTCCAGCGGTTCACTGAGTACCAGTAACTGACGTCTAACGCCGTCGCGCCTCACGAGAAGGTTCTGGAATTCCCGTTCCTTGTTCTTCAGGACCAACCGCTGCGCGAACTCTTCGAGCTGCGCGTCCCTGAGGAACCTCTTGAGCCGGGTCATCTCTTCGCTGTCTTCGCTGCCAATACCGTCCGCTATCGCGACCCTCAGTTCCGACAGCTGGGCCTCGATCGTCTCCACATTGGCCAGACGGAAGGCGTGAAGCTCTATCTGGTTATCCAGCGCTCTCTGCCGGAGCACCAGCTCTTCTTCGATCTGCTCATGGGTCGCGATCAAGGGATCGATCTGACTCTGCAGTTGCCGCTTCGCCTTCTCGATCCGGGTCGTCAGGGGGAAAGTGGACGATGAGATCCGTCCCTCGTCGTTCGGGACGGGTACCTCGACGGTGTGGGTGGTGTAAACGTCCGTACATTCGTCGCCGTCGGCGTCGATACCGCCCCGGCCGGCAAAATCGAACACGACCGTGAACACGCCGTGCGAGGTGTACTGGTGATACGAGGTTGAGAGGTCCATCCAATCCGTCTGTGTTTCGGATGCTCCATCCCCCCAGGTGATCGTGCCGTCGTACCGGCAGTGCCGCTTGTAGGGCTGGTACATGGTGACGCCCCAGCTCCCGTCCGGCACGCAATAATGGGGTGGGTCAGCGTGGGCGTCCCCGGGACGATCACAATCGGCAACGGTTCCGTGGTCTGCCGTCGCCGGGACCGTCGGTACGAGCAGGGTCGCTACCAGCGCGATAGCAAAGAAGGCTGCGCTAACGGGGCGTCTCCCGCGCCGACGCGCCCTGTCGTCTGCTACCCGCTCGTCCCTGTCCACGTTTGCACCTTGATGACAGCCCCACGATGGCACAAGGGTTCAACCTCGCGACCCCTGTCCGGTCTCTGGAACAGACCCAATCATCAGTCGATTCACACCAGCGCACAATGGATTTCATCGCACGAGATGCAGCAGATATCGGGCTATTCGGTCAGATCTCCGCCAAACGCGGCCGCCCTAAGGATTGTCGTGAGTATCTTCAGTCAGACGCTCTTGGGTGCAGGCCCTTGGTTGCGTCACCGCTCAGCCAGCATTTCGGCCAACTCTCTCGCGTTGCGTTGAGCGTAGTCCTGGTGGCAGTTGTCTAGAACCGGGTGAGCGCTGTTCTAGATCGCGTTGCCGCAGGTCGTCACTGAGCGACACGGCGATGGTTATCGCGACTATTGATTCCGCTCCACGAGGTCTAGGGCGGAGAGGATGTCCATGGCACCACCCTGCCCGAGCAGATCGGTCCACTTCTCTTCGCCAAGTGCCTCTCGAGCTTCATCTAGCCACCGCTCTATCAGGGCCCGCTCGAACGGAAGGATCTTCGACATCGAATGCTCCCGCGCATGCCTCGCGGTCCCGAGCACCAGAGCAGAACGGTCCATGCGACCGGTTGCAGCGGAAACGGCGGCTAGACCTTCAAGAGCCTCTGCGATTCCACCCTGATCACCAACTTCAATGAAGCGCCGGACGGAACGATGGAACAAGTCGCTTGCCCGCTCCGTGTTGCCTGCCAACAACTCCAGATGGCCCTGGTAAGCGTGCGCGCGTGCCGCGAAACGCTGGTCCCCGAGCCGCACGTAGAGCTTGACCGCCTCGTCGAGTAACGAAGAAGCGTCTTGTAATCGGCGGAGATGCATCAAACCTAGTGCAAGGTTCAGCTTAGAGGTCGCCACATACCAGCTCACCCCCCCGGCATCAGAGATCGCGGCGCTGCGTTCAAGAGGCATTAGTGCTGCGACGAAGTCACCTTCTGCCATATGAACCATCGCCTGCACGGTCAAAGCGTTGCGGCGCGTCAAGGATGTTTCGTCGTTGCCCGTGACCTCCAGCAATTCCTCGCAGTAGCGCCGCGCAGACCTGAGATCGTCCTGCTGGAAGGCCAGCCAGCAAGCACCCCACAATGCCTTGGCGCGCAGGTCCGCCGGCGCGCCAGGGCCTGCTCTGAGAGCTTGGTCTAGCCAGGTCCGCCCTTCGGAGAGATATCCGAACGCGCGCCAGTACTGCCAGAGAGCTGCCGCCAGTCGCAGCCCGACCTCTGGGTTGCCGTCTTTCAGCGACCACGCAAGAGCCACTCGCAGATTGTCATGTTCCGCCAGGAGCTCGTCGAAAACCTCCTCCTGTGCAGAGGTTCCGACCTTCCCCTCTGATCGTTCCGCCAAAGAGAGGAAGTGCCCAGCATGGGATTGTAAGAACTCTGGTGCCTCGCCGTAACGATCTCGCTGCTCGGTCGCGAATTCGGCGATGACGTCCATCATGGAGTAGCGGGGAGCCCGACCCTCTGCCCCGGTCAGCACTACCAAGCTCTTGTCGACGAGAGCGCTCAATGTCTCGACGTCGTCCCCCTCGCGGGTGGACGACACATCTAGCGCCGCCTCGAGGGTCCAACCTCCCCTGAACACCGAGAGCGACCGGAACAGAGTTCGTTCTCTCGAGTCAAGTAGGTCATAGCTCCACCCGATCGCGCCTCGCATCGTCCTCTGACGCCGAGGCAAGTCTGCCGCTCCATGCGTAAGCACCGACAGCCGAGCGTCGAGTTGCTCGCGCAATCTAACCAACGGAAATCGACGGACGCGGGACGCGGCAAGTTCGATGGCAAGCGGCAATCCCTCGAGTCGTCGGCAGATGTCTCCCAGCAACGCGGAAGAATCTTCATCGATCACCAGGTCTGCCTTCGCGGCCCTCGCTCGCTCGAGCAGCATGCGACCTGCCGCCGAAGAGGACAGATCGGTGGAGCCCTCCGGGGGCAACATGAGTGGAGGTAGGGCGACTACGTGTTCACCACGGATGTGCAATGGCTCACGACTTGTGACCAGCGAGGTCAGCAGATCGCAAGACGACAGCAGCTCGGCCACCGATGGTGCGGCGGCGAGCACGTGCTCGAAAGTGTCGAGGACGAGGAGGATCGCTGATGCACCAACATGCGTCGAGATGTCGCCCACGGTCCGAGCTTCTGGCTCGACCATCCCGAGCGCTTCCGCGATCAGCGGTACGACTCGGTCGGGGCCATCGGAGGAGCCAAGCGGCACGAAGAACACACCATCCCGGTAGATGTCCTGGGCGGCCGCCGCCGCTTCCACCGCAAGCCTGGTCTTTCCGATCCCACCTGGTCCCGTGAGGGAGATCGAACGGATCGACCCGGTTCGGAACGTCCCGAGGAGCATCTCCATCTCTCGCTCGCGCCCGATGAGGGGCGTGGGCGGAACCGGCAGACGATTCCGCCCCGGCTGGATACCGCCCGGCCCAGGGTAGATGCCGGGTTCGGAGGTTTCCACTCGCCCGCGAGCGGCCGAGATGAAATCCTCTCTCTCGGCCTTGGCGACGTCTAGAGCATCTGCGAGCCTCTCCGCTGTGTCCTGATAGACGAACCGTCGCAGCCCGCGCTCGATGTCGCTGATCGTTCGCACGCTGATGCCGGCCTTCTCGGCCAGCTCCTCCTGTGTGAGGCGGGCGTAAACCCTTCTCCTCCGGATCAACGCCGCCAGGGGGGCAGGACTCGACATCACCCCATCCTCCGCCATGTGGATACACGGTGGTCAGGTCGGTGGGTAGGTCGGTATGGCCACGGGTCCATCGTTCAGCGATGCTGCGGGGGTCAGAACGACCGAACCATAAGAGGAGGAGTGACGTGACTCAAGAGGTGACCCGTAGGTTCTATGAGGATGTCTTGGTCGGCGGCGACCTCGACGCGCTGGACGAGATCGCAACTGCCGACTACCAGGAGCACGATCCTCTCCCCGGCCAGGGCGAGGGACTCAAAGGTCTCAAGGACCGCGTCACGATGCTGAAGGAGGGTCTCGCCGTCCGCTTCACGATCGAAGACGTGATCCAGGCTGACGACAAGCTGGTGGTCAGGTGGACCAACTCAGGTACTCACGTCGGAGAATTTCTCGGGATTCCCCCGACCAACAAGAACTTCTCGGTTGCGGGTATCGACATCTATCGCCTGGAGGACGGCAAGCTTGCCGAGCACTGGCACGTCATCGATCAGCTTGCGATGCTGCAACAGCTCGGCCTCATCCCCTCCCCTGAGGGAGCAGACGCGTGATCGACCATCGCTGGGCACATGCGTGCTCAGCGAAATTCTCAAGACGAGGTTTGCCGACTCAGTAAGTCCGCAAGTTCCTTAGCGTTTCGTTGTGCGTAATCTCGGTGGCAGTTGTTCATGTCTGGATTAGCGCTGTGCTAGATGTCGTTTCCGCTGGTCGCTACCGAGCGAGAGGCCGATATCTATCAGTACCACCAGAGCGAGAGGATCAGGTAGCGCGAACGCAGCTGCTAAAGGCCAAGCAGACCCCTAGCTGTGCTCCGACAGGGTTGCGAGTACGCGGTCAACGAACTCCATCACCCGGGGGTGCGCCGGGCTGATCAGATGTCCACCTTCGACCCAGACATGTTCACTGTTCGGTATCTCGTCCACCAGAACGGCGTCCACCTTCCGGAACGGCTCGGGAGACTCCTCGGACGTAACAACAAGGGTCCGGTGGCCCATGGTTCGCAGTTTCTCTATTGAGATGTCGAGATCACCGCCACGAAACTCCGCGGCGATCGCGGGACCGTTCCCGATGAACATCTGCTTCATCTCGTCGGGAAACGATCGCCATGCCTCCTCACCGACGACCTCTGTAAGAAATGCCTCTGCAACTGCAGATGGGTCGCGGTCTGCGATCTCGAGTATGCGTTCGGCGAAAGGATCGCCCCACTCTGCCGCTTCGGGTTCGAGTGTGAGGATGGCCGGCTCCAACAGGGCCAAGGCGATCACCCTGTCGGGGTACCGGCGGGCTACGTCGACGGCGATCGCTCCCCCGTAGCTTCGTCCGATGACGACGGCAGGCGACGCGTCCAACACGTCGAGGAGGGCGGCGGCATCGTCGCCTTGGTCGGTCACTGACGTTGTGTCGTAAGGATCGGGACGTTCGCTGCGGAAGCACCCGCGACGGTCATACATGACGCACCTCCCGCGCTTGGATATCTCATCGATATCACGTGCCCAGACGAGAGCCGAGCTGGAGGTTCCGTGGATGCAGAGGATCGGCGTGCCTTCTCCCCGCTCCTCGTAATAGATGTCTAAGCCATTGGCTTTGATCGTGGACACTTCAATCAGCGTAGGACCGGCAGCTACTCACGTCCAGTGGAAGCCACAAATGATGTTTACGTCCAGATCGGCCAGCTCCTTCGCGTTTCGTTGCGCGTTATCTCTGTAGGACCCAGATGAAGAGGGATGGTCAGAGGCCTAGGAAACGAGTGAATTTAGGAATTCGTCAAGGCCGTGTTGATCGTCGATATGCAGCCACACCTCGGAAAACTTGCCGTCTCGAACGTGCATGACAGCCACCGCTCGCCAGGAATGTGATCTCTCGCCGACTTCAGCCCTCACGTTCAACAGCTGTATCGCGTGGTCATCGGAGCCGAACGCGTCATGAAGCTCCCTGAGCAACGTTCCGTCACCTAGCAATTCCTGAGCCTTCGTGAGGAACTCATCGACGTTTTCGTAATCACCCGCCAAAGGGTTTCGCCCTGGATAGTGCAAGATCAGATCGTCGGCGTACATCTCATTCAGTGCGCCAAAGTCTCCAGCATTGATCAGCTCGATCTCCTTGCGAGCTAATCGTTCATTGGGATGCATCGCTTTCGTCCTCTCTATCGGCTAGTGCGACGTCCGGGTAGAAAGTCGCGCTGCGTCGAAAGAGACGTCAAGCGAGCGATTCTTAGGTCTCCAAGATGTGGTGGATGCCTCTAAACGCAATCCTCTAGCGAAGAAGTTCCGCAAGCTCCTTCGCGTTGCGCTGGGCGTAATCGGCGTGGCAGTTGTTCATCAGGATATGGGTCTTCTTGGCCTCGCTCGCCAGCTTCTCGATCTTCGGCACCCACTTCTTCAACTCATCGGTCGAGTAGAGATACGCGAAGCGGCGTTGGACGCTCCCCGACTCCCACTCGTCCGCGTTGTGGCCGTGGAACCTGATGACTGCGACGTCGCTCGTCGCGGCAACGACCGGTGGGATGGAGCTCTTGAATCCCTGGGGCATGTCGACGCACACGTATGGGAGACCATGACCTTCTAGGAAGTCGAGGGTCTCTTCGACGTTGCGCTCCTCCATCCACGTCTCATTACGGAGCTCGACGCAGATCTTCATGGGGGCCGCGCGCTTCGCGCACTCGAGCACGTAAGCCTTGTTCTTCTTCGAGATGGTGAACCACGGCGGGAACTGGAACAGCAATACGCCGAGCTTTCCCGCATCGTCTAGCGGCTGGAGGGCCGAGAGGAACCGATCCCAGACCTCGTCGACGACCTTAGGCTCGAGATCGTCCGGGTACACGTTCTTCTTGCCTTCCGGCCGCCGCATGTCCTTGTAAAGCGCTTCCGCCTTCGTTGGATGCTGGGTAAGCAGAGAGAAAGCCTTGATGTTGAACGTGAAGTCCTTGGGCGTCCGCTCCACCCAGAGCTCCGAGTTCTTCTCACTCGGCGGGAAGTAATAGGTGGAGTCGACCTCGACCAGCGGAAAGTGGGTGGCGTAGTACTTCAGTCGCTCCTCGGCGGAGTCCACGCTCTTCGGGTACCAGCCGGAAGACAGCAACGATTTGTCGGTCCAGGAGGCCGTACCGACAAGGATCTCGCCCACCGGCTGAGCTTAGTCACGCTTTAGAGGCGTCACGGAGAGGCCGATTAGGGACCATGGCGGATTCACTGGTCCCAAGATTGCCGCGGGGTGGGCTACCGCCCCCGCCGCCGCCGCCCGGCTATGTAGCGCCTCGATCGCCGGTGCCCGAGTCTCCGCCTCGGATACAGCTGACTCCGATCCAGCCGAAACGGGGCGAGATCAGGTGGCGGTGGAGACATCTCTGGCTGTTCGGAGCGGTCGCGTTCGGCCTTCCGGAAGGACTGGCGGCAGCCTTCGCCCCGAGAGAGCGGATCTCGGAGTTCCTCGATGGGGCGATGTACTTCCAGATCGTCGGCTATCTGCTTGCGGTGTTGCTGGCGGTGCACATGGTCAGGAAGCTGCAGAACGGCGACTGGACCACCCTCGGTATCAGGTGGGATGTGAACCTGCGTCGCGAGGTCGCCCACGGCGCGGCTTTCGGACTCCTGCTGCTCGGGATCTGGTTCCCGATCTCTTTCGCGCTGTCGGGCGGCGAGATCAAGATGGACGAGTTGATGCAGCTCCTCGTTGGTTCAACCAGCGGGCTCGGACTCATGCTTGCCGCGATCGTCGTCGTGATCGGAGCACCGATCATCGAGGAGATCTACTACCGAGGGATCCTGTATCAGAAGCTCGCCCGACGAAACGTGTGGCTTGCCCTAGTCGTTACTACCTTGCTCTTCACAACTGCACACGGGGCCCTCCTCATCCCCGCGATCTTGTTGCTCGGGTTCGGCCTCGCCTGGCAACGACGAACGCGAACCCTCTGGTACACGATGGCCGCGCACGCGATGTGGAACCTGGCCGTGCTGATCCTTGGCTTGTTCTTGATCCTCGGCGGGTGGGATTTCACTCCCGCAGATGGCGTGTACACGATGCGATTGCCGAAATCGTGGGAGCGCACCGAGGTCCCTGTAGGGATGGCCGTGCCCAGCGGATTCGACCTGGCCGTTACCACTCCGAGTGGGTCGCTCATGAGCATCACTCGGATGCCCGTGGTCGGGGGTTCCGCCCACAAGACGATGCACCTCCTCATGAAGGAAGTGGAGAAGACCCCCCTAGGAGGAGCCCCACGTTCGGGGCCCGAGGGCCACGATCACCTCTACGACAAAGGTGCGGAGTCGCTGCGGGTCGTCTACGGCGTCGAGGAGGGGGGCACTCGTCTGGCGGTGAACTTCTTCGTGCTCGTCCGGCCGGGGTCATCGACGGCATTGGTTCTGAACTTCATCTGCCCCGAAGCAGCGTGCACCGACGACGGGACCAAGTTCGATGAAGCCATGCACGCTCTCGAGTTCTCCGGCTAGCCAACCCAAATCCCACCAAACGGGATAACGGGCGCTCTTCGCCCAAGGGCCTGGTTCGGGGGAACAACTACCACTACCTTGTAGTTGCTCGTTCTGAATAACCACACCTTTGGGAGGCTTGGTCATGCTCGAGACACTCGCGCGTTGGAGTTACCGCAGTAGGAGGTTGATGGTCCTCCTGTGGGTCATCGCCCTCGTCGCCTTCATCGCCCTCGGCTCGGCGTTCGGTGGCGACTACAAGGAGGACTTCTCACTGCCGGGGGCCGAGTCCCAGGAAGCGCTCGACCTCTTGAAGGACAAGTTCCCCGCGTTCGCCGGTGACACCGCATCGATCGTCTTCGAAGCAGAAGAGGGAGTCGTCGATCCAGCCGTCCAACAGGAGATCGAGGCCCTTCTCGCAGAGATCTCCGATGTCGAGCACGTGATCGGGATCGAGTCCCCGTATTCGGAGGAGGGGCAGGGCCAGATCTCCCAGGACGGCACGATCGCGTTCGCCACGATCCGCTTCGAGAACCTGGGTAACGAAGCTATCCCGATCGAGATCGGGAAGGAGATAAACGCTATGGCGGCCGACACCGAGCTCGACGGGCTGACCGTCGAGGCCGGAGGCAACGTCATCGCGTTCTCCGAGTTCCAGAACCCGGAGGGTGCCGAAGGCATCGGCATGTTGTTCGCGATCGTGATCCTGCTGATCACGTTCGGGTCGGTGCTCGCGGCGGGACTGCCGATCATGACTGCCCTATTCGGTATCGCGATCGGTCTGTCGCTGGTGTTCTTGTTCGCGAACTTCTTGAACGTTCCAGAGTTCACGCCGCAGCTGGCGATGATGATCGGCATCGGTGTGGGTATCGACTACGCGTTGTTCATCGTCACCCGTTACCGGCAGTTCCTCCACGAAGGATGGGAGCCCGAGCGCGCGGTCGTGGGATCGATAACCACGTCGGGTAAAGCGGTGCTGTTCGCCGGCACGACCGTGGTGATCGGTCTCCTCGGCATGCTGCTGATGGGGTTCGCCTTCGTCGAGGGCGTGGGGGTTGGGGCCGCGGCCGCAGTCGCGGTCACGATGATCGCGTCGGTGACGTTGCTGCCGGCGGTGCTCGGTTTCGTCGGGTCGAACATCGATCGGTGGCGCATCCCGATGTTCCACCGCTCGGAAACTGGCCAGGAGCGCAACATCTGGTACCGGTGGAGCCGGGTCATCCAGCGTCGACCGTGGCCCGCGTTTCTCGCCGGCCTCCTCGTCCTGGTAGTGCTTGCGATCCCCGTGTTCTCGTTGCGGCTCGGTTTTGCGGACGCCGGCACCTCCTCGCCCGAGCGAAGCAGCAGGCGCGCGTACGACATCCTGGCTCGGGGCTTCGGGCCCGGCTTCAACGGACCGCTGTTGTTCGTCGCAGAGGTCAACGGTCCCGAGGACATGGAAGCCCTCGGGGCACTGGGAGAAACGCTTGCGAACACCGATGGGGTCGCTGCGGTCAGTCCGCCCATCCCCAACGAGGCGGGCGATGCAGCCGTCATGAACGCGTTCCCGAGCACATCACCACAGTCGGAGCAGACCACCGAGTTGGTGAAGCGTTTGCGCAGCGACGTCATCCCTTCGGTTACCTCCGGGAGTGACACCGACATAGTCATCGGGGGCCTCACGGCCGCGATCGTTGACTTCTCGGATGCCAACGGGGATCGGCTGCCGCTGCTGCTGTCGGTCGTGATCGGTCTGTCGTTCCTGATCCTCGTCGTGGTGTTCCGCTCGTTGCTGGTGCCGCTGAAGGCGGCGATCATGAACCTATTGTCGATCGCGGCTGCATACGGGGTGCTGGTTGCGGTCTTCCAGTGGGGTTGGGGCATGAAGCTGATCGGCGTTCAAGGGACCGCACCGATCGAGGCGTGGGCTCCGATGATGTTGTTCACGGTGCTCTTCGGACTCTCGATGGACTACGAGATCTTCCTGCTGTCGCGCATCCGAGAGGAGTACGTCAAGACGGGGGACAACGCCACCGCGGTAGCGAACGGGCTCGCTAATACCGCTCGCGTCATCACCGCCGCCGCGGCGATCATGGTGACGCTGTTCCTCGCTTTCGTGTTCGGCTTCGAGGAGAGGGCGATCAAGCTGTTCGGGTTGGGTCTGGCCGTCGCGATCTTCGTGGACGCCACGATCGTCCGGATGGTCTTGGTCCCGGCCACCATGGAACTGCTCGGCAATGCGAACTGGTGGCTGCCCAAGTGGCTGGATCGGATCCTGCCTCAGGTCCACATCGAGGGCAAGACGATCGACCTCACACCGCCGGATGACGACACCGAGATATCGATTCCCGACCCGGCGCCGGCTCGTTCTCCTTAACCGGAGGAGCTCGCCCCGCTAGGAAAGGTCCGCGATCCCCTCTTCGGGGGTCGATGCCTCGGCGTACAGCCGGCGAGGGATCCGCCCCGCCATGCGCGCCAGTCTCCCCGCCTCGACCGCTTTGCGCATCGCTTCCGCCATCGCTGCAGGATCCTGGGCGCGGGTAACGGCGCTGGCAAGTAGCACCCCATCGCAACCAAGCTCCATCGCGATCGCCGCGTCCGATGCGGTTCCGATCCCCGCATCGAGGATCACGGGGACGGTGCACCGATCCACGATCAAGGCGATGTTGTACGGATTGCGGATCCCCATCCCGCTTCCGATCGGAGAGCCGAGGGGCATGACCGCGACACAGCCGAGGTCTTGGAGCCTGGTCGCGAGTATCGGATCGTCGTTCGTGTACACGAGCACCTTGAAGCCATCGTCGACCAGGGTCTCTGCTGCCTCCACTAGGCCGATCGGGTCGGGCAAGAGGGTCTTGTCGTCTCCGATCACTTCGAGCTTGACCCAGTCGGTTTCGAACGCATCGCGTGCGAGACGCGCTGTCGTGACCGCATCGCCCGCGGTGTAACACCCGGCCGTGTTGGGCAGGAGTCGGCACCCGGCGCGCTGGATGACGTCGATCACCGATCCCTTCGCGTTGGGATCGACCCGGCGCAGCGCCACCGTGGCGATCTCGGCCCCCGACACGATCAGGGCTTGCTCGAGCGCCTCCAGGCTCCGGGCACCTCCGGTGCCGAGGATCAGCCGGGAGGACAGCTTCTCGCCGGCTATTACGAGGGGGTCTTCCACCTAGCCTCCTTGCGAGGCGACGAGCACCTCGACCTTGTCGGCATCTTCAAGCACAGTCTCTGCCCACGACGAGCGGGGCACGACCTCGCCGTTGACCGCGACCGCGACCCCGAAGGTGCCGCGCTCGTGGCCCGCTGCCGCGACGGCATCGGCCACGGTCGCGTGGTCATCGAGAGCAACCTGGTTGCCATTCAGCGCGATCTTCATGCTGCCGCTCCCCTGCCGAACCGGGTAGGCGAGAACGCCGCGATCTCGCCGGGAGTGGCCCCCGTAGCCATCAGTTCGGCGATCGTCCGTCCGGTGATGGGCGTGAGCAGGACGCCGTTGCGATAGTGGCCAGTAGCGACGACCAGTCCATCGATCGCACCGGGGCCGAGCAATGGGGCGTTGTCCGGGGTCCCGGGACGGAGCCCGGCCAGCCCGCGCACGAAGCGAAGCTCGGTGATCCCGGGGAGCAGTTCGTAGGCCCGGCGCAGGAGCTCATGGATGGCTCCAGCCGTGACCGTCGTATCGAAACCGAGCTCCTCGACGGTGGCACCGACGATCACCTTCCCGGACAACCGAGCGACGACGTAGACCTCGAGCCCGCGGATATTGCGATCGTTGACGCCGAAGGGGCCCGTCGCAGCGAGGTGCACGAGCTGTCCCTTGACCGGACGGATCACCGGGATCGCGTCGGGCGGGATCCCTTCGATAAGCGCCGAGTACGCCCCGGCCGCGAGGACGGCGGTCTGCGTCGGGAGCCGATCGCCGCTCGCGGTGAGCACCGCGACTACGCGCTCCTGACCGACCTCGATCGAGCGAACGCTCTCGTCGAAGAATCTGACACCGGCGCGTACGCAGGCGGTCCGCAACGACACGGCCAGCGCGCTGGGGTCGACCTGGTGGTCCTCGGGCGCGAGGATCCCGCCGCGCACGCTGGGCGCCAGACCAGGTTCGAGCGCTCGCACCTCCTTGCTCCGCAGCCGTTCGACATCCAGCCCGAGCTTCTGTTGAAACTCGAACAGATCATCGAGCTCGGCGTTGTCATCTGCATCGCGCGCGACCATGAGGGTCCCGCACCGGCGGTATCCCGCGTCGACACCCGTATCGGACTCGAGCTCGGCGATGAACGACTCATAGCTCGCGGCGGATGCGATGTTCAGCCGGAGGAGCTCCTCCTCGCCGTAATGGACCTCTGTCACGGGGGCGAGCATCCCGGCAGCAACCCCGGATGCGCCCTTGCCTTTCGGGTCGTCGACGACAGACACATCGAGACCGTGCTGCGCGCTACGCCACGCTATCGACAGGCCGATCAGGCCTCCGCCCACGACGGTTACATCGGAGATGCTGTCCTCCCTTCGCCGGCATGACCCGGTTCAGGTTCTAACGGTCGGCGAGCGTGCCCTCTCAGCCCGGGACTCCAGCCGGGCTCCCGTGTGAGACCGATGATATCTAGGCGTCGGCTATAGCCAACTGCTTGAGGATCGACGCATCGGTCAGGTCGAGGTGCTTCTGGAGGTGCACGATCGTTCCCTGCTCTGGGATCGACGCGAAATGGACACGATCCACCAGCGCTCGCATCAGAAGGATCCCGCGGCCACTCTCGTCGGCGACCGGAGGTTCATCCCGGCCCGTCTCGGCGTGATCGAAGCCGGCCCCGGAATCGACGACCCGGATGTCGCAGTCCGATTCATCGACCGAGACCATCACGTCGTAAGAGTCCTGGGTACCGTTCGCGTGCTTCAAGACGTTCGTGCACGCCTCGGTCACGGCAAGCTCGATGTCACCGACGCACGAACGCGCAACCCCGAGGTCGTCGAGGGCCGACCTGCAGAGCCGTCGGACGACCGGGACGCTCAGTTCGTCGCGCGGCAACGAGAGGGAGAAGGAGATGACCACATTAGTAGTTTGCCCAGGTAGACCCCTGTGAAAACGCTCTGCGGGACCTACTCGGTGAGGACCTCGATCAGAGCTTTCAACGCGCTCCGGACGTCATCGGTCGACACATCGCGATGGGTGACCAGACGCATGGAATCGGTCATGGCACCCAATGTAAGGACGCCCCGGGCTCGTAACGCTTCGCCGACCTGGGGACCGGTCTTGTTGAACGGCCTGAGGTTCAGGTAGACCATGTTCGTCTCAACCGAACCGAGCTCGACGGCATCGCCGTGGAGCTCCGCGAGGCCCTCGGCGAGGATCCGGGCGTTCGCGTGGTCCTCCGCCAGACGCTCGACCCCGTCCTCCAGCGCGACGCGCGCGGCGGCAGCGATGACGCCGACCTGACGCATGCCCCCACCGAGGCGCTTACGGATCCGACGGGCCGCCACGATGTTGTCGGCGGTCGAACAGACCATCGAGCCGATCGGCGCGCCGAGGCCTTTCGAGAAACAGAAGGTCAACGTGTCGGAACACGCAGCCCATTCCGCAGCGGGGGTTCCGGTAGCGGCTTGAGCGTTGAAGAGGCGGGCACCGTCGAGATGGACCGCGACATCGTTCTCTGTGGCCACCTTCGCGATCGCACGAGCCTCGTCGATAGGGAACACGCGGCCCCCGGCGGAGTTATGGGTGTTCTCGAACGCGACCACCGCGGTCCGTGGGTTGTGGTCGTTGCCCGCGCGTAACAAGGGCGCAACCTGGTCGGCGGTGATCACGCCGGCTTCCCCCGCGACGGGCCGCGCCACAAGGCCGAGGTGGGCTGCGATCGACCCGCCCTCGTAGTGCAGGAAGTGAGCCCCGGCTTCGCAGACGACCTCGTCACCGGGCGAGGTCAGCACGCCTAGACATACCTGGTTGCCCATCGAGCCCGTGGGCACGAACAACGCTGCTTCTTTACCGAGGAGAGACGCTGCAAACTCCTCGAGCGCGTTGACGGTCGGGTCATCACCGAAAACATCGTCGCCGACTTCGGCCTCGGCCATCGCGCGCCGCATCTGGGGGGTTGGGCGCGTGACGGTGTCGGATCGAAGATCGATCAGGTCAGCCAAAGAAAACCTCCGCGGTGGCGTAGAGCGATGGGTCCAGTGTCTTCAGCGTACCTACCGCATCGCCGATCGGGACCCGGACGATGTTCGTGCCGTCGAGAGCCACCATCTTTCCGAAATCGCCTTCGTGCACGGCGTCGATCGCTGCGATGCCGAAGCGGGTCGCGAGCACGCGATCGAACGCGGTCGGCGTCCCGCCGCGCTGGATGTGGCCGAGGATCGTCACCCTAGTCTCGTAGCCCGTTCGGTCCTCGATCTCCTTCTCGAGCATCACGCCGATGCCTCCGAGCCGAACGTGTCCGAAGGCATCTGTGTTGCCTTCTTGCACGGTCTCGCCACCTTCTTCCGGCGTTGCCCCCTCGGCCACGACCACTATCGAGAACGTGCTGCCCTTGCTGTGGCGATGCCGGATGTGCTCGCAGACCTCGTCGATGTTGAACGGCCGTTCGGGCACCAGGATCGCGTCTGCACCACCCGCGATCCCTGAATAGGTCGCGATCCACCCGGCATGACGTCCCATCACCTCCAAGACGATGACGCGGTTGTGCGACTCGGCGGTCGTGTGGAGGCGATCGATCGCGTCGGTACAGATCTGCACCGCGGTGTTGAACCCGAACGTGAAATCGGTCGCGTTCAGGTCATTGTCGATCGTCTTGGGGACCCCAACGACGTTCACATCCTCGGCGATCAGCTTGTCGGCGACCCCGAGGGTGTCTTCCCCGCCCACCGCGATCAGGCCGTCGATCCGTTCCGCCGCGAGGCTCTCCTTGACCCGCTCGACGCCCTGTTCTTCCTTGAACGGGTTCGTACGCGACGACCCGAGGATCGTGCCCCCACGGTGGAGGATCCCGGAGGTGTTGTCAGGCGTCAGATGGCTGACCCGGTTCTCGAGCACCCCCCGCCAGCCGTCCCGGTAGCCCACGATCGCGTGCCCGTACTGGTTGACGCCCTTGCGAACGACCGCCCGGATGACCGCGTTCAGCCCGGGGCAGTCCCCTCCGCCGGTCAATATCCCGATCCGTGCCATCGGCCCTCCTGAGAGTCGTCTAAGCGGACATCTTCGGCCAAAGCCGCCGTTCGCTCAATCCGGCCACGATAGGCGCCGACAACTAGCAGATGAAGGGCAACCTGGTCCCAGCGCGCCCGCACGGGCGGATCGTCGCCGTCATGGTCGCGGCGATGATCATCGCGGCTCTGGTGCATCCGGCCGCGTTCGCGACCGATCTGGAGGAGCTCCGGCGCCAGGCCCAGGCGATAGCCGACGAGGTCACCGCGTTCGAACGAGAACGTGCGGGTCTCGTGCGCCAGGAGAACAAGCTCAGCGGCAGGATCGAGGCGGTGACCGCGGAGATTGGCGTTCTCGAGTCCGAGATCCACGATGCGAACGCAGCCGTGAGCGAGGCGCGGGACCGCTACGTCGAGCGAGCGGTCGAGGCATACAAGGCCGGATCGGTCACGCGCCTCGCGCTACTGCTGTCCGCCGACAGTCTCGGCGACCTGATGACGATCGCCGAAGCCACCCTGGTCGCCGGCGAGATCGAGGGCCGCGCGCTGGAAGAGCTGATAGAAGCCCGCACCGAGGTCCAAGCAGCACAGGATCGCCTCGACGTCCGCAAGGGCGAGCTGCTCGCCGCGCAGACGCAGGCCCAGAGCCTGAGCTTGCAGATCACCGACACCATCGAGCAACGGAGGGCGCGCCTCGCCGAGATGACCGAGCGGATCGCGGAGCTCGAGGCTCAGGCACGCGCGGCTGCAGCCGTCTCCGCGACGGCCCAGAACATCGATGTCGGGGCAGAGCTGTTGAAGATCCTTCAACCCGCGGGACCCTCACGCGGGATACCCGACGGGTTCGCTTCGACCGGCGTCACGTTCGAGGGCATCGCGTCGTGGTACGGGCCAGGGTTCGAGGGCAACCCGACCGCGAGCGGCCAGATCTTCGACCCCTCGCTCTTCACCGCGGCGAGCAAGGAGCTCCCGCTGGGGTCGTGGCTCCACGTCTCCCACCAAGGACGCGGCGTCGTGGTGCTCGTGAACGATCGCGGCCCCTATGTCGAGGGCCGGATCCTCGATCTTTCGCATGCCGCCGCGCAGGCGATCGGGATCACCGGCCTCGGGTGGGTGAAGGCGACGATCCTCGTCAAGCAGTAATGCGGACCGGCTTCGCCGGTCCTGTTGCTAGGCCGGTGTCGGCATAGCCGACACGTGGCCTAGTAGCGCCCGGGTAGGTTTCCGGCCATGCCCGAAATGGTGATGGCCATCGATGCGGGAACGACCGGGATAACCGTTCTCGTCATCGACCCCGAGACCGAGGTCCGCGGCCGGGCGTATTCGGAGTTCACCCAATACTTCCCCAAGCCGGGCTGGGTCGAGCACGATGCCCGCGAGATCTGGGACGTCACCGAGACGGTTATGCGCAGGGCCCTCGAGGATGCGGGGGTCACCGCCGCCGACATCGCCGGGCTCGGGATCACGAACCAGCGCGAGACGACGGTGGTGTGGGAGCGCTCCACGGGCAAGCCGGTCGCTCCTGCGATCGTGTGGCAATGCCGGCGTTCGACCGAGATCTGCGAACGCTTGAAGAAGGCAGGGCTCGAGTCCGAGATCCGGGCCCGCACGGGTCTCGTCCTGGATCCGTACTTCTCGTCTACGAAGCTCGTCTGGTACCTCGAGGAGATCGACGGCCTCCGGGCGCGGGCCGAGGACGGCGATCTCGCGTTCGGCACGATCGACTCGTGGCTCGTGTGGAACCTCACGGGCGGAGAGGTCCACGCCACCGAACCCTCGAACGCGTCCCGGACGATGCTCTACTCGCTGCGCGACCAGACCTGGGATAGGTGGATCCTCGAACGGTTGCGGATACCCGAGGCGCTGCTGCCCGAGGTCCGTTCGTCGAGCGGATCGTTCGGAACGACGGCGCCGGCGGTCCTCGAGGGCGCGGCGATCCCGGTCGCCGGGATCGCAGGTGACCAGCAGGCGGCCCTGTTCGGTCAGGCTTGTTTCACCGACGGGATGGCGAAGAACACCTACGGCACGGGCTCGTTCGTCCTGATGAACACGGGGACCGAGGTCCCGATGTCGGGTCACGGGTTGTTGTCGACCGCGGCGTGGGATATCGGCGACGGGCTCAGGTATGCGCTCGAAGGCTCGATCTTCGTAACGGGGGCCGCGGTGCAGTGGCTGCGCGATGGGCTCGGCATCATCTCCGAGTCGTCCGAGACCGGGCCGTTGGCCGAGAGCGTTCCCGACACCGGAGGTTCCTACCTCGTCCCCGCGTTCGTGGGTCTCGGCGCGCCGCACTGGGACCCGTACGCCCGCGGTGCGTTCGTCGGCATCACCCGCGGGACCACGAAGGCGCACCTCGCCCGCGCCGCGGTCGAGGCGATGGCGTTCCAGACCCGTGACGTCGTCGACGCGATGACGGCCGACGCGGGTGTCGGGTTGAACGAGCTGCGGGTGGACGGCGGGGCGAGCGTCATGGACCTGCTGTGTCAATTCCAAGCCGACCAGCTGGGGGTCGTCGTGCGGCGGCCGGCGATGCTCGAGACGACCGCGCTCGGGGCGGCCTACCTCGCCGGGTTGGCTACGGGCGTGTGGGCGACGACCGGTGAGGTCGGGGCCAGGTGGAAGGCCGCCGCGGAGTTCGAGCCGGCCGCCGATCGCTCGCGGGCAGACGAGCTTTACGCGGGATGGAAGAAAGCCGTCGACCGAGCGAAGCGCTGGGAATCGCCGAGTGGTGAATGGAGCACCGTATAGGTGCCTGAGTCACCACTCGGCGGGGGGCGGCACGGATCAGGAGGCGATTATCTCCTCGGATAGGTCGATGTCGTCAACGATCCGGATGGACTCCGGCAGCGGCTCGGTCGCCTTCTTCGTGGCGTACTCGTCGCGGTACTGCTGACCGGACAGCTGCATGATCTCGTAGACGATCTCGTCGGTGACGCTTCGCAGCGCGAAGCGATCCTGGTCCTGACCCTCGAAACGAGAGAAGTCCAGGGGCTTGCCGATCCGAACGGTGACCTTCACTCGGCCCCACAGTCGTGGGAGCTTCCTGTCTATGGGCATGACTTCGTCGGTGCCGATCAGGCCGACCGGGATCACCGGGGCTCCGGATGCGAGAGCAAGGCGCGCGACGCCCGTGCGACCGCGGTAGAGATATCCGTCGGGCGAACGCGTGCCCTCCGGATAGATACCGAGCAGATGACGGTTCTTCAGGACATCGAGTGCGATCTCCAGCGACTGTTGCGACTTCGAGCCGCCGGCCCGCTCGCAAGAGATCTGCCCGACGGACTTGAAGAACCACGAGGTCTTCCACGACTTGAAATAGTCGGCTTTGGCCAGATAGGTCATCTTCCGCCGCTTGATGACCAGCGGGATGAAGAAAGAATCGAGGAACGACAGGTGGTTGGCCGCGATGATGGCGGCGCCCTTCTTCGGGATGTTCTCGAGACCTTCTACCTTGATGCGATAGAGGCCGAGCATGATCGGCTTGACTATTGCTTTAATCAGCCAGTAGGCCACCGCTTGAACCCAACCCTTCTTCACGTTCCCCGCGAACCACCATGGTAGAGAATGCCCGGACCGTCAAGGAGGCGGTCCGGTGACGATCCGATGAAATCTAGGCCCCCGCCTGTAACACCGACGCCATACGAGGGGACCGGTTACAAGGAGAGCAGGTGGATCAGATCGAGATCATCGAGGGCGCCGAAGGCTACTCCCTCGGGAGCGGCCCCGTGGGAGCCCTGTTCTGCCATGGGTTCACGTCGAGCCCCCAGAACATGCGCCTGCTGGCCGACTACCTGGCCGCCCGCGATATCGCGGTCCGGGCTCCCCTGTGGCCGGGCCATGGGACGTCGTGGCAGGACCTGAACACCAAGAGGACCGAGGACTGGATCGGGGCCGCGGAGGATGCGTTCCACGGCCTGGCGGCGGAATGCGACGAGCTCTTCCTCGTTGGCCTGAGCTTCGGGGGGGCCCTGGCGCTCGATCTCGCCGCTCGCTATCCCGACGCGATCGCCGGGATCGTGACCCTTGCCGGCTTCGTCGAGACGAAAGACCCCCGGCGGTTCCTCACACCGGTGATCCGGAGGGTGCTGAAGTCGCTGCCCAGCGTGGGCAACGACATCGCCAACCCCGATCTGCGAGAGATCGTCTACGACCGCTTCCCCACCTCCGCCGCACACTTCATGCTCAAGCAGATCAAGAAGGCGCGGCTCGGCCTCCCGGCGGTGACGGCACCGATCCTCGTCATGCACGGCCGCCACGACTCGACCGTTCCGCCGTTCAACGCCGAGGTGATCCACGACACGGTGTCGTCTACGGACAAGGAGCTCGTGTGGCTCGAGCGGTCCAAGCACGTCATCACCCTGGACCACGACCGCGAGGAGCTCTTCGACCGCACCTATAGGTTCATCGCCGAACACTCGAAGATCCTGGGGAGCTAGGCCATGCCGTCCGAGACGATCACGATCGAAGGTCACATCATCGATTCGCTGACCCTTCCCCGGGTCATGGACGAGATCGTCGAGCTCGGCGCGACCTACGAGATCGTCGAGCTCCAGCTTGGGATCAAGCACGAGGACCCGTCCTTCGCGCGCCTCAAGGTCACCCACGACGACGAGGAAGCTCTGACCGCGCTGGTCGAGCGGCTGCGGCAACACGGGGCGAACCCCGAGACGGTCGAGGACGCCCAGCTGACGACCGCCGACGTCAACGGTGCGTTCCCGCCCGGCTTCTACTCCAGCACGAACCTCGAGACCGAGGTCAGGGTCGACGGCAAGTGGCTGCGCGTCGTCCGGCCCGAGATGGACTGCGGGATCGTTATCGAGAACCGGGTTGCCCGGACGATCCCGATGGGTGAGGTCGAGAAGGGCCAAACCATAGTGATGCGAGGGCTCGGCATCCGCGTGCTTCCGTTAGAGAAACCACGTGGCGCGGGCGGGCAGAGCTTCGAATTCATGTCCTCGGACGTCTCGAGCGAGAAGCCCAAGGCGTTGCTCGTCGAGCAGGTCGCGGCGCAGATGCGCGCCGTGAAGGAACGCGGCGAGCGGATCCTCTGGGTGGCCGGGCCGGCGGTCGTGCATACCGGTTCGGGACCCGATCTATCGGCATTGATCAGGGCCGGGTACGTGGATGGGTTCTTCGCCGGCAACGGGGTGGCCGCCCACGACATCGAATCGAACATGTTCGGCACCTCGCTGGGGGTGTACCTCGAGCAGGGGATCCCCGCGGAGCACGGTCACGAGCACCACATCCGAGCGATCAACGAGCTCCGGCGTCAGGGATCGTTCGAGGACGCGATCGAGGCCGGCATCTTCAACGACGGGATCGTGTACCACCTCGTCAAGACGAACGCCGATTACCTGTTCGGCGGAAGTGTCCGCGATGACGGTCCCCTACCGGACGTCGTCACCGACATGCTCGAGGTCCAGCGCCGGCTGCGCGACATCATCTGGGGCAAGGATGGCCAGGACCTGATCGGGTTCTGCATCGTGGTCGGCACGATGCTCCACGGGATCGCTACCGGGAACTGCTTGCCGGCATCGGTGCCGCTCGTCTGTGTGGACATCAACCAAGCGACGGTCACGAAGCTGATGGACCGCGGATCGTGGCAGTCGATGGGGATCATCACCGACGTCGGACTGTTCATCCGAGAGCTCGCCGAACAGCTTGCCGCCGATGAGATCAAACGGCCGGGCGAGGATGCCCGGGCACGAGCCGCCGGAGCCCGCACACGGAGATAGCTGCCTCTCGGCCCCCCGGCGCGCGCCGTGCGCTCTGGCTCCTGTCTCTCACGCTCGTGTTGTGCATGGCGACGTGGCTGTCGGCTACTGCGGTCTTTGCGCAGCTCAAGGTTGAATGGGGCCTGTCGTCTGCAGCCGGTTCGTGGCTGACGATCGCGGTTCAGCTCGGTTTCGTCGCCGGTGCCCTCGCGTCGAGCTTCGTGAACCTCGCCGACCTGTTGCCGCCGGCACGATTGATCGCGGCATGTGCGGTGGGGGCCGCGATCGTGAACTCGCTGCTCGTCGCCGTCGGGTCGGCCGGCCCGGCGATCGCGCTTCGGTTCCTTACCGGCGTCTTCGTCGCCGGCATCTATCCACCGGCGCTGAAGTTCCTCGCGACCTGGTTCAAGACCGGGCGAGGCGTCGCGCTCGGCATCCTGGTCGGGGCGCTGACGTTGGGTACCGCCACACCGCACCTCGTCAATGCCCTCGGGGGGCTCCGGTGGGAGACGGTCGTGCTCGTTGCATCCGGATTGTCGATAGCGGGGGCCGGGGTCGCGCTGATGGTGTCCGAGGGCCCGTTCCCGTTCCCCCGAGCGGTCTTCGACCCCCGCCAGGTACGTCGGACGTTCGCCAACCGGGGGGTCCGGCTCGCGAGCCTCGGCTACTTCGGGCACATGTGGGAGCTGTACGCCGTATGGGCCTGGATCCACATCTTCTTCACCGACATCGGCAACGACGCGACGGCCGGGGCCACGATCGCGTTCGCTGCGGTCGGGATCGGGTCCCTCGGGTGCTACATCGGCGGACGGCTGGGCGACACGTGGGGCCGCACCCGCACCACCGCGGCCGCGATGGGCATCTCCGGTATGTGCGCGCTCGTGATCGGGTCGCTCGAAGGAGCTCCATTGTGGATCGCCGTTGTAGTGGCGCTGGTCTGGGGTCTGTCCGTCGTAGCCGACTCGGCCCAGTTCTCGACCATGGTCACCGAGCTCGCCGATCAGGCTTACGTGGGGACCGCGCTCACGTTGCAGCTGGCCCTCGGCTTCACGCTCACGGTCGTGACGATCTGGTTGATACCGGTCGTCGAGCGCGCCCACGGATGGGGGTGGGCGTTCGCGTTGCTCGCCCCTGGGCCCGCGCTCGGGGCGCTGGCGATGCTCCGACTCAAGGCCCAGCCCGAAGCGGCACGACTCGCCGGGGGCCGCGGCTAGAGGTTCAGCCGGTCCTTCAGGACGTCCGCAACGGTCGGGGTCGACACTTCCTGGAGCTCGTAGGACGCCCGCACCGCCGGCTTGGAGAGCTCGCAGATCTTGCGCAGGTCGATCGGTGTTGCGATCAGCACGATGTCGGCATCCGACGAGTTGATCGTGTCCTCGAGATCCTTGCGCTGCTCGGCCGAGTAACCCATAGCCGGGAGCAGGGCCCCCATGTGGGGATACTTCTCGTAGACGGTCCGGATCGAACCGGCGGCCCACGGCCGAGGGTCGACCAGCGTCGCGCCGGCCTGGCGCGCCGCAACTACGCCGGCGCCGAAACCCATCTCGCCGTGGGTCAACGACGGTCCGTCCTCGACCACGAGCACCCGCTTCCCCGCGATGTCCGCGCCCTCCTCGATCGTCACCGGTGAGTGGGCATCGATGACGACCGCGTCGGGGTTCTCGGTGGCGATCGTCTTCTTGAGCTGGGCGACGTCATAGGGGGCCGCGGAGTCGATCTTGTTGATCACGACGACATCGGCCATCCGCAGGTTCGCCTCGCCCGGGTGATACGAGGTCTCGTGGCCCGCTCGAAGTGGGTCCGCGACAGTGATGTGGATGTCGGGTTTGTAGAACGGCAGGTCGTTGTTGCCCCCGTCCCACACGATGATGTCCACGTCTTTCTCCGCGCGCTCGAGGATCTGCCCATAGTCCACCCCGGCGTAGACGATCGAGCCCTGCGCCAGATGCGGCTCGTACTCCTCGCGTTCCTCGATCGTGCAGTCGGCCGCGGTGAGGTCCTCGAACGTCTCGAAACGCTGGGCGATCTGGTCGGCGAGGTGCCCGTACGGCATCGGATGACGGATCACCGCGACCCGCTTGTTGGCCGCCTTCAGCGCTCTGGTAACGGCACGGGTCGTCTGGGACTTTCCGGAGCCGGTGCGGACGGCGCAGATCGCTATGACGGGGAGCCGGGCCTCGATCATCGTCGAGCGAGGGCCCAACAGGACGTAATCCGCCCCTGCCGCCAGGGCGCGCGAGCCGACGTGCATCACGTGCTGGTGCGAGGTGTCCGAGTATGCGAACACGACCTCGTCCACCCCGTGCTCGGACACGATCGACTCGAGGGAGTCCTCGGGGTGGATCGGGATGCCCTCAGGATAGAGCGACCCGGCCAGCTCGAGAGGGTAACGACGGTCGTCGATACCGGGGATCTGGGTGGCCGTGAACGCAACCACTTCGTAGCGAGGATCGTCTCGATAATGGACGTTGAAGTTGTGGAAGTCCCGGCCCGCCGCCCCGACGATCAGTACCTTGCGGCGTCTCGCAGTCTCGTTGGCCATGGATGCGGCAGCTTATCCGTCCAAGACAGGGGCACTAATGTGGGGGCATGAAAGAGCGGAAACTCACCCGTCGAGGTTCTGAACGGCGCGAGCAGATCCTCGCGGAAGCGGCTCGTTTGTTCGCCGAGCAGGGCTACCACGGGGCCGCGGTCGGAGACATCTGCGACTCGCTCGGAGTCGGAAAGGGCGTCTTCTACTGGTATTTCCCGTCGAAAGAAGCGGTCTTCTCGGAGTTGCTTCAGGAATCGTTGCTCCAACTGAGGCGAGGCCAACAGGCCGCGATCGCGACCGTCGACGACCCCGTCCAACGGATCGAACAAGGGATCCGGGCCTCGATCGAGTTCTTCAGGGCGAACCCGAGCGTCCTAGAGGTCATCCGCATCGCGGCGCGTTACGAGGAGTTCTCGGGTCTCGTCGCACGGGGTCAGGAGATCGTCGTCGCCGATGTCGCCACGCATGTCAAGGAAGGCATGGCGTTGGACGAGATCCGTCACGGCGACCCGGAGCTGATGGCCCACGGGATCCTCGGAGCGATCTTCCACTTCGTCGAGGTCTACCTCGAGTCCGATCCGTCGGGATCGAGCGAACGGCCACAGTTGGCCGACGAAGCGGTCGCGTTCTGCCTGCGCGGCCTCCTCGCCCGCTAGATCCGGCCTTCCGCAGCCGCGCGCAGGACCAGGGGCGCAGGCGTTCCCTCGAGCTCATCCGGATCTTGGGGCAGCGGGACGCGGTACTCCTGGGTCCCCGACTCGGATGCGACGGGATGCGCACCGAGATCCTCGAGCAGGTGGTGGACTATCGAGTTGTCGCCGAGCGTGTACATCTGGAACGCGCGCACGCCGCGCTCGATCGCGGAGTACGTGGCCAGCCACAACAACGTCTTGCCGATGCCCTTGCCCTGGAATTCGTCGATGACCGTGACGGCGCCTTCGGCGATCGTCGGGTCGTCGTGCAACCGGATCCAGCGCGCGACGCCGACCCCGGGCGAGTCGACAGCGTCCGGACAGATCGCGACCCACGCGAAGTGGTTCTCGTAGTCGATCTCGGTCAGATAACGCAGTTGGCGGTCGGTGAAGTGGTCGATCGGCGAGAAGAACCGCAGGTAGCGGCTGGCGGGCGAGAGCTTCGTCAGTCCTTCCTGCAAGCGCGGCTTGTCGTCCGGGTGGATCGGGCGGAACAAGATCCTCTGTCCGTCGTCGAGGATCGCTTCCCTCAGGTCGTGCGGGGCTTCAGGCAGGGGGGCCCAACTCCAGCGCGCGCTTGATGCCCCTGATCCCCTGACGGATCCGTTGCTCGTTCTCGACGAGTGCGAAGCGCACGTGGTCGTCGCCTGCTTTACCGAAGCCGATCCCCGGTGAGACCGCGACCTTGGCCTCCTTCACGAGGAACTTGGCGAACTCGAGTGAGCCCATGGGCTTGAAGGCATCCGGGATCGGCGCCCACGCGAACATCGTTGCCGGGGGCCGCGTCATATCCCATCCGATGCGCTCGAGCCCATCGCACAACGCGTCGCGCCGGGCGAGATAGATCTCCCTGATCTGCTTGGGAACCTCACCGCACTCGTTCAGGGCGATGATCCCCGCGATCTGGATCGGCTGGAAAACGCCGTAATCGAGGTAGGACTTGAGCTTCGTGAGCGCTCCGATCATCTCTTTGTTGCCGACGGCGAACGCGAGCCGCCACCCCGGCATCGAGTACGACTTCGACATCGAGAAGAACTCAACACCGACGTCGCGCGCGCCTTCGACCTGCATGAACGAGACGGCGCGCTCCTCACCGAAAACGAGGTCCGCGTAGGCAAGATCGTGCACCACCATCACGCCGCGCGACCTCGCGAACTCGACCAGCTGCTCGAAGAATGCAACGTCGACCATCGCGGTGGTCGGGTTGTGCGGGAACGAACACAGGACGACGCGTGGCTTGGGCTCGGTGCTCTCGTACGCAGAGACGAGATCGGCGAAGAAGTCGCTCCCGAACGACAACGGAACGGTGGTCACGTTGGCCCCGGCGAGGAGCATGGCGTACGTATGGATCGGATACGTCGGCTCCGGCACGAGCACCGAATCCCCCGGTTCGAGCAGCACCCAGGCCAGGTGCGATAGCCCCTCCTTCGCACCGATCACCGCTATCGCCTCGGTCTCGGGGTCGAGCTCGATGTTCCACGATCGTTCGTAGTGATCGCAGATCGCGGCCCTCAGCTTCGGGATCCCCCGGGAGGCCGAGTAACGATGGTTGCGCGGGTTCTCGACCGCCTCTTTCAGCTTGTCGACGACCGCATCCGGTGTCGGGATGTCGGGATTGCCCATCCCGAGGTCGATGATGTCTTCGCCGGCGCGCCGGGCCGCGGCCTTCAGGTCGTTGACGATCGAGAAGACGTACGGCGGGAACCGCTCGATGCGCCTGAATTCCATGCGCCCACGCTAGCAGGGCACGTATGGGCCTCTTGCTACGAAGCGGGGCCTCCCGCGCGGACCTTCTCGACCTCGGCGAACGCACCGCGCAGGTCGTCGAGCCACTCCTTCTGCTTCGAAGCGACGAGTCGCGCGCACCACGCCAGGGCATCTGCCCGGCTCCGGGCTACTCCCGCATCCACGAGCGTGTCGAGCATCGCCCTCTCTTGCGCGCGGAGGCGGGTCATCACTGGAACGTTCAGGTGGGCGAACAAGCGCCCCTCGTCACCACATCGGGCGCCCCAGGACACCTTCCGGCCGAACCCGACCTCGGCATCGTGCGCGATCGCCATCCGCTCGCCCCTGGTCTCGTCGCGCCACTCCTCGATCCGTGTGGCCCGGGCGACGCGGTCGCCGGTGCCGTCGTCGGACAGCCGTCCGATGACAAGGACCTCGTCCTTCGCCACCACGACCTCGGCGTCCTCGGTGAACCATCCGGTCGGGATCTTGGCCGTGAACCAGTCCCTGATCTCCTGCTCGCTCGGTACCGACATGCCTGCCTCCCTTGGTATGAGTGATTACAGTATTACACCCTTACGGGGCGGCGTTGACGGTTCCGCTACGGGCGCAGAAAAGCTAGGGGGCGCGGGGCCCGCTAAGGGCGCAGAAAATTAGTCGTTGGGGTCGTCGAGGTCGGTCGTGTTGCCGTCGAGGCGGGCGAAGTCGCTCAAGACCAGGCGGCCGTCGTCGACGAGGGCGCTCATGCTCACCACGGCCCCGTTCCCCAGGCCCCGGATCCGGCGCGAGCGGTAGTCGTCGTAGCCCAGGGCCTCGGCGCTGATCCAGCGGATCGTGCCCCCGTGGCTCACGACCACGATCCGGCCGCCAGGATGGGCTTCGACCACCCGGGCGAGCGCAGCGAGGGCCCGGGTCCGCACCTGCAGCGGGGACTCTCCACCGGGCCGGGTGTTGTAGTGGCGGTTCGGCCCCCACAGGTCGGGCCACCGCCCGCGGATCTCTTCGGTCGTCAGGCCCTCCCAGTCGCCCTGATCGATCTCGCGGAAGTCGGGGTCGGTCTGGACCTCGAGACCGTGGGCCGCCGCGATCGCCGTGCCCGTGTCGCGGGCCCGTTTCAGGTCGCTCGCGTACACCGCGTCGATCTGTTCATGGGTGAGCTCGTTCGCGACATGGATCGCCTGGCGGCGTCCCTCGTCGTTCAGTTCGATGTCGGCGTGTCCCTGAGCGCGCTTCTCGAGGTTCCATGCGGTCGCGCCGTGACGCACGAGGAACACCATCGTTGGTTCGGTCATCGCTCCCCTTTCAATGCCTGCACCAGGCGCGTGGTCGAGCTCCCGAGGTTGTGGGCTTCCGTTAGCTCGACGAGCAATCTTTCCTCGGGTGGATGTTCGGCGGTCGACCACATGTCGGCGTCGGTCACGAGTCCGACCACCGTCTTCATGGCCTCCAGATACCCGCGCGCGGCCTCGAACGCCTCAGCCTGGCGCGCGGGAAGCGTATCCAGGGCGCCCAGGATCGCGTCGACCGATCCATGGTCGGCCAGCAAGGCTGCCGCGCGCTTCGGGCCGATGCCCTTCACACCGGGCAAGCCGTCGGACGGATCGCCACGGAGGATCGCGAACTCCGTGTACAGGCTGGGAGGAACCGAGTACTTGGCTTCGACATCGGCCTCGGTGAACTCGGTGACCTCCTTCAGACCTTTCAACGGGAACAGCGCTTTGATAACCGGGTCGCGCACGAGGGCGAGCAGGTCGCGGTCCCCCGTGACGATCGTCAGTGGGAAGAGGCTCTCGTCTTGAACCAACGTGGCGATCGCATCATCGGCCTCGAGGCCTTCGGATTCCGCCCGGACTATGCCGGCAGCATCGAGGACCTCGGCGATCACGTGGAACTGGCGCGGCAACTCGGGCGGGTCCTCGGGGCGTTGCGCCTTGTATCCGGGGTAGGCAGCAACCCTGAAGTCGGGCCTGAAGTTCGAATCGAATATGGCGATGAGCTTGTCGGGGCGTCGGTCGGTGATCAGACGGGTCACCATCTCCATGAAGCCACGCACGGCGTTCACCGGGTTGCCACGCTCGTCGGTGACCGTCGTCGGGTAGGAGAAGAACGCGCGGTAGACGAGGCTCGGCGCGTCGAGCAGATAGGTGTCCGGCACGGAGCCGAACCTACAAGGGTTAGACCGGGCTGAACCGCTTCAGTCGGAGCGCGTTGAGCACGACGCTCACCGACGAAAGAGCCATCGCTGCGGCGGCGATCATCGGGTCGAGCAAGCCGAAAGCAGCCAGCGGGATCGCGGCCACGTTGTAGCCGAAGGCCCACCCGAGGTTCTGCTTGATCGCCCGGAGCGTGCGGCGCGAGAGCTCGATCCCGGTCGCGGCCAGCATCGGGTCTCCACCCATGAGCGTGATGTCGGCCGCCTCGATAGCGACGTCCGCACCGGTGCCGATAGCCACCCCGAGGTCGGCCTGGGCGAGGGCCGGCGCATCGTTGATGCCGTCGCCCACCATCGCCACCCGCCGTCCGGCGTCCTGCAAGGACTTGATCTCGGCGGTCTTGTCGGCGGGCATCACGCCCGCGATCACGCGCTCGATGCCGACCTTCCGCGCGATCGCCGTGGCGGTCGCCTCGTTGTCGCCGGTGATCATCACGGGTTCGAGCCCGAGGTGCCGCAAGCGATCGATTGCGGCGCGAGCGGTCGGCTTGATCGTGTCGGCGACGGCGATCAGCCCGCGCGGCTCACCGTCGACGACGACCCACACGACGGTTTTTCCTTCCGACTCCATGTGTTGTGCCGCGGTCACCAGCTCATCCCCGGCGTCGATCCCGACGAAACTCTGCCGGCCGGCGCGGACCTCGCGGCCCCCGATACGGCCGGCGACACCCATCCCCGTGGTCGCCTCGAAACCGTCGACCGGCTGGAGGGAGACAGAACGCTCGCGGGCTGCAGCGGCGATCGCCGCGCCGACGGGGTGCTCGGAGAGGTCTTCGACCGAAGCTGCTTCGGCGAGGAGGTCGTTCTCGGCCACCTCGGGGGCCGGGTGGACATCGGTCACGGACATCTTGCCGTGGGTGATCGTTCCGGTCTTGTCCAGCACGACGACGTCGATGTCCCCAGAGGCCTCGAGGACCTCACCGCCTTTGACGACGACGCCGAGCTGCGCGGCGCGCCCGGTACCGACCATGATCGCAGCGGGGGTTGCGAGACCCATCGCACATGGGCAAGCGATGATCAAGACCGCCACGAGCGCGACGAGAGACTCCTCGAGCGTGTGTCCGGTCAGCAACCACGCACCGGCGGTGACTGCTGCGATCACCAGCACGACGGGAACGAAGATCGATGCGACGCGGTCCGCGAGGTGCTCGATCGGTGCCTTCCGTCCTTGGGCTTCCTCGACTAGGCGCGCGATCTGTGCGAGCGCGGTCTTGCTACCTACCTTCGTGGCTTGGACGAGCAGCGCCCCCGAGGTGTTGACCGTCGCGCCGAACACCTCGTCGCCGGGGTTGACGGTGACGGGGACCGACTCGCCGGTCAGCATCGACGCATCGACAGCGCTCGAACCCTCGAGAACGACGCCGTCGGTCGGGATCTTCTCGCCGGGACGCACACGCATCGCATCACCGGGACGGACCTCGCCGAGCGGCACGGAGACCTCGAAGCCGTCACGAAGGACGCGTGCCTCCTTGGCTCCCAGCTCCATCAAGGTCTTGATCGCGTGGCTCGCCCGCGACTTCGACCGGTGCTCGAGGTACTTCCCGAGCAGCAGGAATGTGAGGATCACCGCGGCGGTCTCGAAGTACATCTCGCCGTGGCGGAACAACGACGTCACGGAATAGCCGTAGGCCGCCAGCGTGCCGATAGCCACCAGTGTGTCCATGTTCGTGCCGCCGTGACGGGCTTGCTTGATCGCGCTGACAAGGAACGGCCTGCCGGCACCGAACTGCACCGGGGTCGTCAGTGCGAACAGGACCCAGCCGATCCACTCGTCGTGCATCTCTGCCCCGACGACGGCCGGGAACATCGACAGCACCACTATCGGGATCGTGAGGATCGCGGCCGTGACGAACCGCCGCCATGCGCCGCGTGCGAGCTCGTCTTCCCGGCCGATCGCGATCCCGTGGTCGTGGTCGCCGTGGCTTTCCTGGGAGGAAGCGTGCGCGTCCGCCCGCGGGACCAGCTCGTAGCCGGCCGACTCGACCGCTTGCATCAGGTCCTCGTCTGCGACATCGGGGCCGTGGTGGACGGTCGCGGTCTCCATGGCGAAGTTCACGCCCGCCTGGTCGACGCCGGGGTGGGTGGCGAGAGCCTTCTCGACCCGGCGCGCGCAAGCGGCGCAGGTCATCCCGCGGACGTCGAAGGTGACGGAGTCACCGGACTCGGACTGGTCGTGCTCGTGGTGGTGCGGCTCGGTTTTCATGATCCGACTATATACCCCCCGGGGGTATCTAGGCAACCCCTCGGAGGGGGCTCAGCACCTCCGCCAGGGCCTCGTAAGCCCCTGCCTCCCCCGCGGCAGGCAGGGCAACGACCAGGTGGCTCGCGCCGGCGGTGACAGCCCGAGAGAGCTCGGTCCGCACGGTATCGGGTCCACCGGTGACGTATTGCACCGGATCTCTCTGGCCGAGCCGGCCGGCCGCGTCCTCGTCATCCGTACCGAGGACGACCTGACCCGCCCAGGAGATGTCGAAAGGCCGTTCCCCCGCGAGAGCGCGTACCTTGGCCGCGTCCTCCGCGAACGCGTCGAGGTTGGCTCCCCACCCGTTCCATCCACTCGCGAGGCGCGCTGCGATCTCGAGGACTTCGGTGCTTCGGCCGCCCAACCAGACGGGAGGCGGGTCGGCGAGCTTGGGTGAGGCGGGCAGACCCGAGACACGCGCATGCTTGTCGTCGAGCGTGACGGTTCCCCCGAGAAAGAACCGCTGGAGCATCGTCGCGGTCGTGACGAATTGCTTCATCCGCTCCTGGCCCGTGTAATACGGAGCGCCGAACGACTCGTTCTCGCCCTTGTTCAAGTGGTCACCGGTCCCGAGACCGACGATCAACCGTCCAGGCGCGATCGCAGCAACCGTAGCGGCGGCCTTCGCGAGCAGCACCGGATGCCGCAGCGACGCGCGCGTCACCAGGGTGCCCAGCCGCACCTCTTCGGTCATCTCGGCGAGGTAGCCCAACGCCGACCACGACTCGAGGATCGGGCGCTCACGGTCGCCACCGAGCGGCCAGAGATGATCGAAGACCCACAGGGAATCGAAGCCCAGAGCGATCGCACGTTCCGCTCCCGAGACGAACGCGTCGCGGTCGGCCGTGAACTGCGGAAGCGTTACCCCGATCTGCACCGTCACGATGCGTTAACCATCAGGTAGCGGACGAGGAACTCGGCAACCCCGGCAGTCAGGATCGCGACGTAGTAGAGACCCGTGGCCGACTGGATGGACCGGATCGCGATGCAGCGCTTCACCCCGTAGAGCACCGCGCCGGTGAACACGACAAGGGCGATCCAGATGAAGAAGAAGGCGGGCCCGAAGTCCTGACCGAACCCGGGGAGCCCCAGAGCGGCCCCCTCCGTCGGCGCGCCGATCAGCTTGTTCGTCCCTGCCAAACCCAAGACCAGCGACAGGACGGTCACCACGATCCCTGCGTTCGTCAATCGTGCTAGGGCCCACGGTTTCAGGCCGGGTTGGTTCAGATACCAGTGGCCGAGCAGCATCCCGTTCGTAACCGCCCCGAGCAACGCGGCCCCCGAGATCAGCGCGGGGACCGACAACAGTGGTGACCACCGGTCCAGCAGCGCGGCCGTCACTGCCAGCGCGATCGTGCCTACGACCGTTGCGCCGAGCCCGACCATCGCTGCGACCGCATCGGTCGACCGGTACTGGGCGACGAGATAGACGAGTGCTGCGAGACAGAACATCGCCACCATCACCACCTGGACCGACCCGCCCTCGATACCCTCGGTCGCAGCAAGCGACGCCGGGACCGCCAGCGCCAGGAGCCCGGCCGCCGTCCACGCCGTGATCCGGAAGTGCCCCCGTTTGACGACATCCCACGATTGCGACCACGCCGACCCGGCCACGAGCCCTACCGACCACATCAGGACGACGATCGCAGCGACGCTCCCCGCCCCTCTCATCGGAGCACCGCGCTCGGAGCGGGAAGCGGTCCCTCAACCACCCCGGCTCATGACGCGCGCTCGAACGCGAGGGCCGCGGCCCCCAGGATCCCGCCGTCACCGTCGAGCGTGCTCAGGGCGAGGCGCATCGGACGACGCCGTTGGTCGACGTTGCGCTGAGCGAGCTCGTCGCGCGCGGGGCCCAGGAAAGCCTCGCCGGCGCGCGTCACTCCCCCGGCAAGAACGATCAGCTCTGGGTCGAACAGGTTCACGGCGTTCGATAACCCGATGCCGAGAGCGCGTCCGCCACGGCGCAACACTCCCCGCGCAGTGTCGTCATATTCACGGGCTGCCCTGGCAACGTGCTCGGCCCGGATCGCACCGACGGAGCCGGCGAAAGCAAGGATCAAGCTAGAGGGCTCACCGGTCACTGCCTCCTGAGCCATCCGCGCGATCGCGGTCCCGGACGCGAACTGCTCGAGGCACCCGCGCAGACCACAGCCACAGGGCGGTCCGGATGGATCGATGACGGTATGACCGAGCTCGGCAGCCGCGCCGGTGTGTCCCCGGAGGATGCGGCCGTCCACGATGAATCCGCTCCCGACCCCGGTACCGAGCGTCACGAGCACGACGTTGTCGCTTCCCCGCGCTGCTCCGTAACTGCGCTCACCCCAGACGGCAGCATTCGCATCGTTCTCGACGATCGACGGCAAGCCCGTCCGGGCCGCGATCGCGGCCCCGACGTGCGGGTCGTCGAAGGTGAGGTTCGGCGAGAAGATCACGTGCTCTTCTCCGACGAACCCGGCGACGCCGGCCCCGGCGGCCACCACTTGCGCGTCCACTCCGGAGGCCTTCTCGAGGAGCTCGTCGATGGCGACGAGGATGCCTTTCGTCGCGGCACTCGGGTCCGTTGGGAGTTCGACGCGTTCGAGGATCTCACCTTCGGGAGTGACCAGGGCTGCCCTGGTGGTCGTGCCGCCTGCGTCGATCCCGATCGCCGTATGCCGTGGCATAGCTAGAGGATAGTTCCCCCGACCGGAGTCTCAGCCGATGTCGATACGGCGGACCTTCCCGGCCTGTTCGTCGGGGACGGGTCGAGGTTTCGCTTCCGCCCCGATCGCATCGCCGGCCTCCTCGATCAGGATCCCGGCGGCGATGATGAGCTCGCGTGCCGCGGCGGCGAGATGATCGAGGATCTCGGGCTTCGTCTTGCGAACGACGGCGATCGTCGCGCAGATCGGACAGTACGCGCAGTCGGGGTGATCGTGGGCGTTCTCGAACAGATCCGCGTACTTCGCTGCGCGTTCTTCGTCGCTCATCGTCTCTCCTCGAAGGTGATCTCGAGCCGGCCATCGGCGAGCCGCGCTCCGGCCAGATCGCGCATCGCCAAGACCTTGGGAAGCATGATGGTACGCCGGTACGGCCCGACCCGAACGAACAGCTCGTCGTTCTTGGTCGACAGATCGAGGTCTTCCCTCTCCGTCAGGGGCAGCTTCAAGGACAACACGTAAGAGGTTCCATCCTTGACTATGTCCATCGGGTTCTCGGTGTGCAGGACCTCGGCGGGATCGAGGTCGGCGTAGACCTCGTCGCCGAGCGAACCGAGCAGGTCGGCCCCCACGAGCTCCTGATCGCGCAGCCGGGCGGTGAGTATCGGCACCGGCGAGAACGATTCCTCGATCGTTCCGAGGTGCTTCGCCTGGAGCTCCTTCCACCGATCGAAGTACGGGTCGGAAACCTCGTCGGGCAACAGACGGTTCGCAACGATCGCGTCGACGCGGTATCCGAACAGGTTGAGGTAGGTGAACGTTCGCTGCGCCTCGGCGATCACCATCTTCTCGGGGTTGACCACGAGCCGGACCGAAGTGGACGACTCGTCTGTCAGGACGCGCCGGACGCCCTCGAGGCGATCGTAGAAGCGCCGGACCGCGGCATAGACATTGTCGTCCGGCAACGGAAGGTTCGTTACTCGCTTCGCGACCGGCCGGAGCGCGCCCATCACCCGTCGTTCGACCGGGAAGATCCGCTCCATGTACCACTGGATGATGTCGGGCAACGAGAGCAACCGCAGCGTCTCCCCCGTCGGCGCGCAGTCCACGACCAGGACGTCGTAGGGACCCTCATCGTGATGGCGCTTCACGTCGGCGAGCGAGAAGAGCTCGTCCAGACCGGGGATCACCGACAGCTCTTCGGCTTCGACCTCGGCGAGCCCGGCCCAGTTCAGCACCGCGATCGCGTGCTCCTGGATCTCGCGCCAGTTCTCCTCGAGCCGGGTCTGGGGATCTATCTGCTCGGCCCACAGGTTGTCGGCGACCTCGGTCGGGTCCGGGGACAGCTCGATCCCGAACGCATCCGCGACCGAGTGCGCCGGGTCGGTCGACATCAGCAACGTCTTCTTGCCGGCAGCTGCGATCCGCAACGCGGTCGCGGACGCGACGGTGGTCTTTCCGACCCCGCCCTTGCCGGTGAAGAGGATGACCCTCATCGAAGGGATTCGACCCGCTTCTTCAGATCGGCGAGCGCACCTTTGACGATCGCTTTCTCACCTTGGCGCTTCAGGAAGCCCGGGATCGGGAAGCCGGGGTCGAGGCTCGTCTCGTAAGCGACCTCAGTGACGTCGTCGAACTCGTCGAACCGGTACGAACCCGAGAGCGCTTTGACATCGCCGTCGACGAGATCCCACGAGAACGCCTCGGGCGCTTCGGAGTAGTCGTAGGCCAACGTATAGGTGAGCGTCTTCACCTTCGCGTCGACCTCGAACCACACGGTCGTCGCCCGGCCCTCGTCGTCCGTCTCCTTGACCTCGACGCGTTTGATGTTCGCGTTCCAGTCCGGGTATGCAGCGAAGTCGGTGGCTACCGCGAAGACCTCCTCCGCGCTCGCTTCGACGTCGATGTTGTCCGCGACCTTGTCTGCCATGACCTAATCCTCCCGGTGGTGTGGGAACGCTCGCCTCGTCGACCTGAAGTACCCAACGTTGATGCACAACGTCCGCCCGATGCGAAGCACCGATGTCATCGGTTGATGGACGTGACCGAAGTAGGCCCGGCGAGGCTGTACGTCTTCGATGTAGCGCAACAGATCCTCGCTTCCCCGTTCCGCCTTGCCCGCGAGGGTGTCGTAGCAGAGCTCGTCGACCGCCGGCGGGATGTGGGAACAGAGTACGTCGACCTCGCCGAGGGCATCGACCTTCGCCTTCATCTCCTCTTCGCTGATCTCTCCGGCGACGTTCAGGGGCGTAGGGAGCGCCCCACCTACGAATCCGAAGCGCTCGCCCTCGAGCGTGATCACCTGCCCATCGGGCTCGTGGATCCCTGGATACTGCGACGCGAACGAGTGAGCCAGGCCGGGGTGATCGACGTTGCCGAGGATCAGATACGTCGGATCCACGAGGGCCGCGAACACGGCCGTGTATTGCTCGTGGACGAGCTCACCGATGCGCGCGCGGATCTCGTCCTCGCGTCCGATCGAACGTTCGTGCATCACGCGGCGCGCTTCTTCGATCCTGCCCGCCGTCCTCAGCTCGACGACCTCGGCAACGGCCTCGACCGAGAACACCTCCGTCAGGATCCCCGTCATCGAGATGTAGTCGAGGAAGTTCACCAGATCCCCGAGCAGTATCAGGGTCGATCCCTCCGGGACCGCCTTCTTCAGGTCGTCGTGCGCGCCGTGAAGGTCGGAGACGACGAAGATCGCCATCAGACCTGATCCCCGGCCTGGAGACCGGCGGACACCAGTAGCACGACCATCAGAAGCAGGAGCCCGAGGACGAGGTAGAGGAACGCCCGGCCCTTTAGCAGCACCATCCCGGACTCCTTGCGCGCCTCGCGATAGGCATCGTGCGCGCCGGCGAACCACAGGACGGTGGCCACGATCCCGAAGACGATAGCCATCAGGTTCGATCCGCCGATCGCCGCCAGGAGCGCGACGAGAACGACCCATACGCTCAGCACGCCGCGCGCGATGGCCTGGCCCTTCTGCCCGATGTACCAGTGGCCGGCGCCGGGGAAGAACAGCGAGTAGAGCGCGACGGTGTTGGGATCGCGTTGGGGGCCTTGCTCCTCCGGCCGGATGACGTCGGCAAAGCGCGACCCGCAGACCTCGCACACCGATGCCTCCAGCGGATTGACGGCCTCGCAGCGCGAGCACGTCCACACGATCCCTCGCTCGGTCACAGTGAATGCCCCGCTCGTGCGCCCCACCGGAAGCGTGGCGGTGGCGGCCGGAGCTTGCGAGGTTCCGGCTTCGGAGCCCGGGGGGCCGGGTGGCGGCGGGGGTGGCGGGGGTGGCGTGCGTGCGGCGAAGCGCTGCAGGCATTGCCCGCACCACTCAGCGTCTGCTGGGTTCAGCCCCCCACACGAGGGACATCGGATCGATCCGGCCACCGGCCAAGGCTACGGGGTTTCGCCGGCCTCCTACTCGTAGGTGTGTTCGGGCCCCGGGTACGTTCCCTCGGCCACTTCACGTGCGAACGCCGCGGCGGCGGCCTTGATCTCGTCACCGAGGTCCGCGTACCGCTTCACGAACTTCGCGACCTTTCCTTGATTGATCCCAAGGAAGTCGTGGAAGACGAGCACCTGTCCGCTCGTGCCGGGGCCCGCGCCGATCCCGATCGTTGGGATGTGGAGACTGTCGGTGATCTTCTTGCCGAGCTCTGCCGGCACGGCTTCAAGGACGAGTGCAAACGCACCTGCCGCCTCGAGCGCCTTGGCATCCTCGAGCATCCGATAGGCAGATTCGTCGTTCCGGCCTTGCACCTTGTAGCCACCGAGCTGATTGATCGACTGGGGAGTCAGGCCGAGATGTGCCATCACCGGGATACCCGAGTCGGTCAGGCGTCCGACGAGCTCGAGAACGCGGCCCCCGCCCTCGAGCTTCACGGCGTGGGCTCCGGCCTCTTTGAGAAAGCGTCCGGCGTTGCGGATGCCGTCCTCGACCGAGGCCTGGTAACTCATGAAGGGCATGTCCCCGATCACGAGCGCGTTGGTCACTCCACGTCGTACCGCCGCGGTGTGATGAACCATGTCATCCATCGTCACCGGCAGGGTGGAGTCGTAGCCGAGCATCACCGCGCCCAGCGTGTCCCCCACAAGGATGAGCGGGATCCCGGCTTCGTCCAAGAGCTTCGCCGAGAGGGCGTCGTATGCGGTGAGCATGGCGAACCTCTCGCCTCGCTCCCGGAACGCCTGGATGTCGCGCACGGTTACAGACACTGTCGCCTCCTTGTAGGTAGCCGCAGTCATCTAGATGATACGCCTGCGGCCGCCACGGCGCAGCTTTCCGAGTTTCTGATCGCTACTTCCGCTATGCGGTAACAGAGAGCAAGAACTCCAAGAAAAGAGGGGCCCGAAGGCCCCTCAGAGGATCGATGTTGAGAGTTTGGATCAGGCACCGGGAGCGAGCGGCTCCGTCGTCCCTTCGCCCAGCCAAACCTTTACCTCGAAGTCGCCACCCTCACCGAAGAAGTTGGCGGCCTCGATCGTGTAACCGCCACAATCGGGGGTGATCACGCCGACGAGGTTCTCGGAGCTCGCGGTGGTTTCGCCCGCATGGTTGGTGCGCGTGTTGGACGGATCGAACGGGACCGGTTCGGGGGCCTGTGCTTCGGCCAGTGGGTTGAAACCGTGTGAGGAAGCTGCCTCCGAACCATCCGGCCAGTACGCGTACAGGTCATAGTCACGGCGCGTATCGAATTCGAAGGTGACGTAGAGACCCGCTGACGATGATGCGCTGTCCACCTGGACGTTGAAGATCGAGCTCGTCCTCCCCTGGAGACCCTCATCGAAATCCGCGTCCAACGTGATCGGGACCAGCAGCGGTGCTTCAGCTGTATGCGCGTCCGTCACGGCAAGCGTCTCTGCCGAAGCGCCCATCTCGCCCGGCGTGTAAGGCGCGCATGCGACCGGGGGCTTCTTGCAGCCCTTCTTCTTGCCCTTGCCCTTCTTGCAGCCCTTGTTCGCGGCAGGGGTGCCACTCGCCTGCGCCGAGTCGGCCAGCGGGTTAGGCATCCGCATGGCGGTGAAGAACATGTCCGCAGCGGTCTCGCCGCCCTCGGCTGGAACCGGATCCACGGTCGCGTCGCCGAGCCAGATCTTGAGCGTGGTCGCGCCGCCGGTCGTGAGGTAGCTCACCAGGCGCGCCGTGTAACCGCCGCAGTCGGCAGTCCTGACGCCCATGACCTGCTCGTAGTTGGTGCCCGCTTCCCAACCGCCGTCGGGACTTCCGCCGCCGAGTCCCTCTCCTGGCGCGACGTTGAAGTCGCCGGAGTTCGCCGCCGTAGAACCGTCGGGGCGATTCAGGTAGAGGTCATAGTCGTGGTGATCGGCAAATTCGTATCGAACGTACAGGCCCACATCTGCGGCCGCCGTGTCGACCTGGATGTTATGGAACAACGACGCGGTCTCGTCGTACACAGAGGGTTGTCCCGCGATGCCGGGAATGCCGAGGTCGTTGCCGCCTCCGGCAGGAGCCGTGAGCTCGATAACAACGGGAGCTTCTTCGGTCGCGGCATCGGTGACGATCGCGGTCTCGGCCTCGGCGCCCTCTTCACCGGGAACGTACGCGGGGCATGAGGGTGCTGCGGGCGGCTTGGGCTTCTTCTTGCCGGGGCAGGCACCCTTCTTCTTGCCCTTGCCCTTCTTACAGCCCTTCTTCTTGCCCTTGCCCGGAGGGTCGGCCTTGCCGGGAGGCTCGGCGGTCGGTGGCGCGGCGACAGCACCACCATCGGAACCGATCACGTAGTCGGTTCCGACCTCGGTGTCATCGATGATCCCAGCGCGCGGGGTGGCGTCGCGGAGATTGACGCCGACGAGGCTGTCTGGTTCCGCGAGGAGGCCACTCGTCGCGACCTTCGTGACATCGGCGAGGGGATAGGTGCCGGTGAGGATCGTGGTGTCGTCGGGACCGACTTCTTCGAGGAGAGGACCGTAGGGGGTCACGCCAGCGCCGCAGTCACCGGACAAGCTGATGCTGCTGAACGGGTCGACGCCCTCTCCCTCGGTCGTCATCCTGAGCTGCATGCAGTCAGTCCCCGCAGCGGGCCCCACGTAGGTGATGAAGGTGAGGGATTCTGCGCGGGCGTTGGTGGACACCTGGACGTGTGTGTAGAGATTCTCGGAGTCATTCGTGAACCAGACCGCGAGGATGTCGGCCCCGGTCATCACTAACCCGCCGCCCACCCCCGTAACTGCGGAATGACCGTTCGCGTCACCGCCAGGATCGACGATGTTAGGAGTCGCCGGAACGACACCACCGGTCGCGCCTGCCTCTGTTTGCGCATGAGCTGGAAGAGCCGTGAAAGCCCCGGCGATCAGTGCGCCCGCTAGAACCAGTGACCAGAATCGCTTGCCCATTCAACTGCTCCTGAGATCTGGCGAGGGCCTATGCCCACGCATCCGCCGGTTTCGCTGATCTAGTGGTTCTCCGCGCGAGCCGAAAGCTCCTTCGAGCCCCGAAAGAGAAAGAGCGCCCTTAGGCGCTCTTTCTAGATCGTGCTCGGTCCGCTAGGCAGTGATCAGAGGCCTAGGGCCCGGTAGAACATCTCCATCGCCGAGGGCGCACTATCGGCCGCCGGGTCGTAGGTCGCCTCACCCAGCCACAGTTTGAGGGTCATGTCCCCGCCCTCGGAGGCGAATGAAGCCATGTCCAGTGTGTATCCACTGCAATCCGCAGAACGAACACCGTCGAGGAACTCAGCACCCTGCTCCGAGTGCCCTCCGGTACCGGTCCCGTCGCAGCATCCCAACGCGACCGGCACGGGAGCGGGGTTGAATCCCCCCGCGTGTGCCGCCTCGGTGCCGCTCGCGTAGTTGAGGTAGATGTCGTGATCCTCGTAGACCGGGAACTCGTAAGCAACGTAAAGACCCGACTCGGCGCCAGCGGTGTCCACCTGGATGTTGTGGAACACATGGCCGAGCGCGACTTCGGGGACGCCTGGAGGAGCCGCTATCGTGACTTCTAGAGGGGCCTCCGCGGTGGCCGCATCGGTGACGATGGATGCCTCGGCCTCGGCCCCTTCTTCACCCGGGGTGTACGCGGGGCATGAGGGAGCTGCGGGCGGCTTGGGCGGCTTCTTGCCGGGGCAAGCGCCCTTCTTCTTGCCTTTGCCTTTAGTGCAACCCTTCTTCTCGCCCTTGCCCGGCGGGTCAGACTTGCCCGGAGGCTTGACCTTGCCCTTCGGGGGCTTGACGGTGGCACCAGATGCGGTGGGAACGGAGATGAACGAGTTCGCGTCGCCTGTCGTCTTGATCACACCATGCCCTGCGGAGACGCCGTGGATCCACGTACGCAACTCGATCGCGTCGAACGTAAGCCCACCGAGAGAGGCGTCGGGCTGGATACTTAGTTCCGTCAGGTGCGGAGACCCGGGGACCGTTTCGAACTCATCGGTTTGTGTCCCAAGCTCGACCTCCTTGCCCTGAGTCGTTCCGACCAAGCCGATCTCAATGATGACTTGGCCGCCGCTCAGTCCGGCAGGCGAGCAGACCCCTGAGAGAGGGCATTGTCCACCCGACGTGTAGATCTCTCCGGTAACCGGCCCAGACGCATCAAGCACGAGGGGGTTTCCGTCCACCGTGTCCCAGCGGCGCGTCGCCGTCTCCCGGTCGCTGCTGGCGGGCGTGTTGCCGACCGCCTCGCCGATGTCAGACCTCAACCCCGCGCCCGTGTAGAAGCACTCGACGGCATCCTCGGCGTCGGTCACCGTCAAGAAATCGAAGTTGGTATCGGCTGCCGAGCATCCCGTGCTCGACAGGAAGAACTTTTTCTCACCGGTCGCTTGGGCCTTTGCCGGAAGAACGGTGAAAACGCCTGCCACGAGCGCAGCCGTCAGTGCCAGGGACCAGAACCTCTTACCCATGAGTTGCTCCCGATCTCGGGAGGGCCGCCTTGCCCTCTCTTCCATTTGTTGGCTAGGAGGGAGATTCGGCGTGGGAGCGGCTACTCCTCTAGGCCGCCAAAGGAAAGAGCCGCCCCGAAGGGCGGCTCTCTGGACCTTTCGTCCCTTTTGTCCAGCAGATCAAGTGCGGACCGGGGCCTTCGCTGCGCCGCCCGTGGGCGATTCCTTGTCGTACATGTTCTCGATCGCGTCGGCGTAGACCTCGTTGATCGTCTTGCGCTTGACCTTCATCGTCGGGGTGATCTCGTTCTCCTCCTGGAGGAAGTCCCGCTCGAGCACCCGGAACTTCTTGATCCCCTCGACCTTGGCCAGCGAGGTGTTCAACTCGTTGATCGCGCCCTCGAGCTCTTTGAGCGTGCGCTCGTGGTTGGCGATCGCGACGATGTCGCCCTCGAT
>Ga0299913_10000072_pt1 | contig 44242 bp, 46 predicted proteins | sample RVTome_9_FD_201360 | JGI IMG/M metagenome (GOLD analysis project Ga0299913, IMG submission 201360) | Soil microbial communities from uranium-contaminated site in the Upper Colorado River Basin, Wyoming, United States - RVT155D38 (version 2) ... | reverse complement strand
GCAAGCTCGCGGGTCGCAGGGAATGCCCGCGGCGGCGGATCGTTGCCCCCGGCTTCGATGGCGATCGTCTCGAGAGAGCGCACGTCGCGAACCACGGCCCGCCCCAACCAGATCGCAACCGCTATGGCCACGCCTGACGCCGATACGAGCACCACCAGCAGCGCGCTCAGATCGTGGGCCGAGATGAACATCTGACGCGCCGCGAAGACGGCTCCCGCACCCACCGCGGCCAACGCCGTCACCGTGACGACGACCAGTTGGACGGCGATGCCTCTCAGGCGGATACGGCGCACCGCCAGCGCGCCGACGAGTCCGACCAACGTGGACGAACCCCCGGAGATCGCGGCCAGCTGGAGGGCATCGGTCGAGGGGATCTCGAGTTGGATGGCCAGTGCGGTGGTCGCCACCCCGGCCGCAAGCAGGATCGAGAGGATCGTCATGGGTCGAACCGATAGCCGATGCCCCACACGGTCTTGATCATGTTGGGGTTGGCGGGGTCGCTCTCGAGCTTCTCGCGCAGCCTGCGCACGTGAACCGTGACGGTCGAGGTGTCGCCGAAGGTGTATCCCCAGACCGCTTCGAACAATTCCTCGCGAGTGAAGACGCGGCGCGGGTGCCGCATCAGGTGTGTCAGGAGCTCGAACTCGCGCGCGGTGAGACTCACTATCTCGCCGTCCATCTGGACCTCTCGCGACTCGACATCGACGTGGATGTTCCCTGCCGTCAAGGGACTCGTGAGCTCGGTGTCGCCGTTGAGCGACCCTCCTGCACGTCGCAGCACGGACTTAACCCGGGCGGTGAGCTCTCGCGGAGAGAAGGGCTTGGTGACGTAGTCGTCCGCGCCGAGCTCGAGACCCATCACCCGGTCGGTCTCCTCGCCCAGCGCGGTGAGCATGATGATCGGGATCGGAGCCGTGTCGCGCACCCTGCGACAGACCTCGAGTCCATCCAACCCCGGAAGCATGATGTCGAGGACCATGAGGTCGGGAAGGTCGGCGAGAGCCGTCTCCAGCCCGACGCGCCCGTCCTGAGCGGTAGACACCGAGAATCCCTCGCGTTCGAGATATCGGACGACGATCTCCGAGATCGTGGCGTCGTCCTCGACTATGAGGATGCGCGGCTGTTTCACCATGGAGTGACCACGATCAACTCTAAGGCGAGTGCCGTCGCAAGTTGGAGGCCGAGGCGCGTCCTCGCATCCCAGCGGTCGCCGGATGCTGCGATCCACAGGAGCCAGGGGGCGAAGGGCAACCAGATCCGCTCGACCTCACCCTTGGACATGCCGCTGAGATCGGCCAGGACGATGGCGATGACGGCACCCGCGGCGATGGGAAGTAGGCGGCGCGGTATGTCATTCGCGGACGAGGCAACGGCGGGACCGAGGACGATCGCGAACGCGGCCAGGTTCGCTACGAGGAAATAGGTGAAGGGTCTGTGTGTGCTGACCCCCACCAGGTATCGCTCCCGCGTGGCCGCGAGGCCTTCGAGGAGATCGAAGTCCCACACCACGGCTACCGCGATCAGAGAGGCGATGCCCGTAACGAAGGAAAGAGCGAGCACATCCCACGCTCTCCTCATCGCGAGGATGGGCAGCGCGACGGCCGCGAGCAGGATCAGTCCGTAGGAGAGCAGCAGCGCGGCCGCTCCGAGGAGGCCTGCCGCGACCGCGAACAGATGTCGGTCGACCGATCCCCGCGCGGAGGCCATGACCGCAAGAGCGACCGCGCAGGCACCCACCCCCGCGAAGAACGCGTCGGCCGAGGTGGCTATCCAGACGGCGGCGGGGGAGAGAACCAAGAAAGGAGCCGCCCTGCGCGCGGCCCCCTCGTCGGCGACGTCGCGGATCACGAGGAGCACCGCGATCGGGGCGAGGGTGGCGCCCGTGAGGACGAGCGCGGTCGCCCATCCCGATCCCCCGAGCCCGACGCCGTCCATCGCGGCCAGAAGAGTCACGAAGCCCGGTGGATGTCCTTGAACGTGGACGGGCAGATCGGCGATCCGATCGACGAACGAACCCCAGAGCTCGGGGATCGGGCCAAGACCTGGTACGGCGTGGAGGTAATCGTGACGGCTCTCGAGCCCCTCGGTGATGCCACCCGGCCCGGCGCTCAGTGCGAGCGCGAGCGGCCACACGAGGGCCATCACGAAGGTGAGCCGCAGCAGCGCGCGCCAGCCGATCCGATCCACGAGGGCGGGCATGCGCAGGGATGTGGCGGCCACGAGCACGCTGGGGAGTATCCAGAGAGAGATCCTAGGGTCGATCCGGCCGAACAGCGGGGGCGCGCCTAGGCGGATACGGGGGTCCCGTGCGACAACCTCGGAACCCCACGCGGCCGCCAACGCGATCAACGCGACCCACATCAGGGGAAGGAGGTAAGCCGCCGGCCGGGGGCGCGAACGGGTCACGATCTGCATGCATCGAAACTAGTCGTGTCATGCCCGCGTTGGGCCCGCGCCGCGGCAGAGTTTCGAATCTGTTAATCGATGTTGGGACCATTTCGCGCGGCTCGCTGGCTACGGTTGATGCGTGATCGACGTAGTGCTCCCCGTCCTGGATGAAGCCGACGCGCTTGTATGGGTGCTGGGACGCATGCCGGAGGGTTTCCGGCCCATCGTCGTAGACAACGGGTCGACCGACGGTTCGGCAGAGTTGGCGTCGGCCATGGGCGCAACGGTCGTAGTAGAGCCCCTGCGCGGCTTCGGGGCCGCGTGTTTCCGGGGTCTGGTCGCCGCCTCATCCGATGTCGTGTGTTTCATGGACTGCGATGCGTCCCTCGATCCGTGTGACCTTCCCCTCGTCGCCGAGCCTGTGGCGCGCGACCGTGCGGACCTGGTGCTGGGCGCACGCGCGGCGGCCAAGGGTGCTTGGCCGTTGCACGCGCGTTTCGCCAACCGGGTGCTTGCGAGGGAGGTGCGTCGTCGCACAGGACTCCCGCTGACGGATCTCGGGCCGATGCGGTCTGTGGGTCGGAACGCCCTGATCGCTCTCCAGGTGCGGGACCGGAGGTTCGGATGGCCCCTCGAGATGGTTCTTCGCGCGGCGAGCGCGGGCTGGCGCGTCGATGAGGTGTCCGTCCCGTATCACCCGCGCGCCGGACGATCGAAGGTGACCGGCACGCTTCGAGGAACCGCCCGCACGGTCAGGGACATGACGCGGGCGCTGACGTGAGGCTCGCCGCCATCGTGCTCGCGAAGAGCCCGCGGCCCGGTCACGTGAAGACGCGGCTCTGTCCACCCTGCACCCCTACAGAGGCCTCGGCCATCGCGGCGGCTTCGCTCGAAGAGACGATCGATGCGGTGGCAGGGTGCCGCCATGTGCGCAGGGTCATCGCCGTCGACGACGATGTGACGATCCCCGGCTTCGAGACGATCCGCCAGAGGGGCGAGGGCCTGGCGGAGAGGCTCGCGGGTGCTTTCGAGGACGTGGGAGGGCCCGCCCTGTTGGTGGGGATGGATACCCCTCAGCTCACGAGCCGATCGCTGGAGGCGGCATTCGCGGCCCTGGAACGTTGCGACTCCGTCATCGGCCCAACGGAGGACGGCGGTTACTGGGGCATCGGCTTGCACGGCCCGCGTTTCCGCGAGCTGTTCGTCGACGTGCCCATGAGCCGGCCAGACACCTGGGCGCACCAGCTCCGGCGCCTGCACGCGAGCGGGCTGGACCCCGTGGTTCTGCCCGTGGTCCGTGACGTAGACGTCTTTGACGATGCCCTGGCCGTTGCTCGACTCATACCCGATACGCGCTTCGCCGGGTTGGTTCGGGCGATCGCGCGCGAGCGCGCACCCGTCGCATGAATCCAACGATGGTTGCTGCGGACGGCAGCGTCCTCGCCCCGGACGTGGGGAGCTGGTTCGGGTCGCCGACGGCCGAGGAGGACCGGATCCTCGAGCGAGCCGAAGGTCCCGTACTCGACATCGGCTGCGGTCCCGGGCGACACGCGCATGCGCTGGGCCAGCGAGGCGTGCCCGCCCTTGGGGTGGATGTCGCGCACAGCGCGGTCGCCTTGGCGCGCGACCGGGGTGTGGTGGCTCTGCAGCGCTCGATCTTCGATCCCCTGCCGGGGGCCGGACGGTGGCGCACCGCCCTGTTGCTCGACGGCAACATCGGGATCGGCGGTGATCCCGATCGACTCCTGCGGCGCGTCCGAGAGCTCCTTCGCTTCGATGGTGGGGCGCTCGTCGAGGTCGATCCACCCGACATGCGATCGAGCAGGACCTATGCGCGCATCGAGGTTGGTTCGAGCGCGAGCGCGTGGTTCCCGTGGGCACGGGTATCGGCCGGCGACCTGGGGGAGCTGGCGATCGGCACGGGGTATCGGCTCGCGGATCTATGGAGCGAGGGGCAGAGATGGTTCGCAGGGCTACGCGTCGCCTCCTAGAGCCGCCCGAGACGCTGCGGCGGGGGCCGTTCCGCTCGGGGGCATTCACCAGCAAGCTCCATGACGCCAGGGTGGCTTCCTGGCTCGGCCTCGCCCTAGGAGTGACGTTCACGATCTGCTTCGCCACCGGACTGTTGTCGCACCTGATCCAACATCCACCGTCGTTCGTGACCTGGCCATCGCGCCCGGCAGGCCTCTACCGCGTGACGCAGGGTCTTCACGTCACGACCGGCTTGGCGTCGATCCCCCTACTGCTCGCGAAGCTGTGGTCCGTCTATCCGCACCTGTGGACGTGGCCGCCGGTTAGGGACGTTGCGCATCTCGTGGAGCGGATCACCTTGCTTCCGCTCGTCGGGGGCAGCCTCTTCCTGTTGTTCACCGGCCTGGCGAACATCAGCCTCTGGTACCCGTGGCGCTTCTTCTTCCCTGCGGGTCACTACTGGGCCGCGTGGATCACGATCGGGGCTCTGATCGTGCACGTTGGGGCGAAGTGGACCGTGTTCAGGACGAGCACGGCGCGCCGACGTGTCGCACCGGACGCGACAGACGTAGACCGGCGGCGCTTCCTGCAGGTCATCGCGGGGGTGGGCGGTCTCGTGACCTTGACCACCGTCGGTCAGACGTTCCGTCCGCTTCGCCGCCTGGCGCTGCTGGCTCCGCGACGGACGGACGTAGGTCCCCAGGGGTTCCCCGTGAACAAGTCGGCCGCCGGGGCTGGGGTCCTGCCGGCCGCGGTCTCGCCCGCGTACCGATTGATCGTTGACGGGAACGTCGAGCGCCCGCTCTCGTTGTCGCTGGCAGACCTACGGGCACTGCCCCAGAGGGAGGCGACGCTCCCCATCGCGTGCGTCGAGGGGTGGAGCGTGTCGAAGACGTGGCAAGGGGTCGCGGTGCGCGACCTCTTGGATCTGGCCGGTGCTCCCGCCCACGCCGAGGTGGTCGTGTCCTCGCTGCAAGAGCGCGGGCTCTACAAGGCGTCCGTGTTGAGCGCGGCGCATGCCGCCGACGCGGACACCTTGCTCGCCCTGGATGTCGAGGGCGAGGAGCTCCACATCGACCACGGTTATCCGGTCCGGCTGATCGGACCGAACCGTCCGGGCGTGATGCAGACGAAGTGGGTGTCGAGGCTGACGATCTCGTGACCCAGAGCCGCGGGTTCTGGGTCGCCGTGGTGCTGGGCTGGAGCGTCATGACGTTCGGCGTGATCGGCCTGTTCCTGGAGGCCGAGCGGACCCATCCCGATCAATGGGTGCGCTGGTTCGTCGGCGCGGCTCTCGTGCACGACCTGCTCGTGGCGCCGGCCGTCCTGCTGGTGGGACGTTTCGCGGGGCGATGGGGGAGCGCCGTGAAGAACGGGTTGATCGCATCAGCGATCCTGACTCTGATCGCCTACCCGCTACTCCGGGGCTTCGGCCGCAATCCGTCCAACGAGACCATCCTGCCGTCGAACTACGCCCTCAACCTCGCCCTCGTTCTGGGCCTCGTCTGGGCTTTGGTGGGGGCCGCGTTGCTCCTCGCTCGGGTGAGGCGGCGCTAGCCGCCCGCCGGTCGATCGGGCCCTTCCACCCACTATCTCTGGAGTGCCTCGATCTGACGTCGAACCGCGTCCCTTACCTCGTCTGACCGCCAGGCCGCCTTCACCTCGTCGTCCCACCTGGTGAGCGCTTCGGCGGCGGCGACCGTCGCCGCTCGGGCGGAGCGTTTCGTCAGCGCGTAGGTCGTCGCCGGAACGCGCGCCAGCTCTCGAGCTCGTTCGAGGGCAAGATCGACGACGACGTCGCCGGTCGCTATCTCGTCTATCAGTCCTCGTTCCAACGCGGCCCCCGCTTCGTAGGAACGACCGAAGTACACGACCTCCTCGAAGTGGCCGTTGGGCACCGCATGGCGCACCAGCTCGAGGGCCCACGCCGGGAATGGGACGCCGGCCGCGAGCTCGATCGTGCCGATGCGCCCCGAGGTGCCCATCACCCGGTGATCGCATCCGCAGGCGAGGACCGCGCCCCCCGCGAGCGCATGGCCGTTGATCGCCGCCACGACCGGCTTGGGGAACGTGAAGAGCGTTCGGAAGGCGCGCGTGAGGGCGTCTATCCCTGCATCGATGTACCTGCCGTCCCCCTCCAGCACCTTGACGAGGTCGGCGCCGGCAGACATCACCTTGCCGGTGCCGGTCAACACCGCGGCCCGGACCGAGCCCGAGTCGATCGCTGCGTCCAAGGCGTCGGACAGCTCGTTCAAGGTCTCGACGTCCAGCGCGTTCACCGGAGGTCTGTCGAGCCGGAGGACACGCACCTCGTCACGATCCTCGACCCTTACGTTCATACCAACCTCCGTTCTCCAGATCCCGGAACGATCATGGACTAGAGCGAAGGCGTGACGCACACCTCCCCGACGACCTCGCCGCAAGCAGGGGGGGTGGGCCAGATCGGAGGCAGAGCGCGCATCACCGGCAGCAGGAGGCTCGAGGGGTGCTCCGCGTCCTGGTAGATCGTCACGACGCTTGCTTGGTTGGGCTCGTACGCGTAGGTCGAAATCGGATCGTTGGCCGGTGGCGCGTGGATCTGCACGACCATCGCGTGACCCTCTCGGAACACGTGTCCGAAGGGGAAGACCTCGATCTGGAACTCGTTGATCTCTCCCGGGATCGTTGGCTGCGGGTCGACGAAATGGTGATAGGGGCGATAGATCTCCCCGCGGTGCCGTCCGTTGTGGACCTTCGCCGACAACGACTCGTCGAACGAGCTCGCGAACGAGGCGCGCTGGATGCCGCGCTGCACGAACGTCGTCTCGCCGGTTGCAAGGTCGACGTCCAGCACCTCGACGAAGAAGTCCACGTCGGTCGACGTCGTGGATGCATACAGGGTCAAGGTCGAGGGGCCGGCCAGAGCGGTGGGCTCATCGAAGGCGAGCTCGTAACGCGCGGTGTCGGGCAGCCCATCTGCGTAGAGGTACTGCGCCAGGCGGCCGGGACCAAGCCCGCCGACGTCGCCGGTCATCTGCCGGCCGGTGCCGCTGCTGGCGTAAGCCGTCGTTCCCTCGCCCCCCGCTGCCGACTCGCCGAGCGTTCCGTCGGTGCGCAGGTAATAGCGCGTCCAGTCGGTCTCGCGCAACGGCCATTCACCCGACACGTAGGGCGCCAGCCGCTGGCTCCCCTTGGACTCGAAGTAGGCGAGGACCTTGCGCTCGGGATCGACGACCTCGGCACAGGTGCGGCCGCCGGCAAGAGTCGCCTCGGGCGAGCCGTCGTGCAGGATCCAGCAGTCGAGCCAGTCCTTCTTCGTGCCCTTCGGGTCGTTCGGGTTGTGACGACCGGTCGACATCACGAGGCGCTTGGGAACGTCCTTCGGGATGTTCTCCCACAGGACGTGCGCGCCGCGCGGCCCCGTCTGTTCGTCCTGGTACTGCTGACCGAGCTGGATGGGGGCCGCGATCCCGTCGATCTTGTTCATGAGCCCCGCCTGGATCGGCCAGCTGTCGGGCTGTGCCTCGCGGTTCGGGTAGGTGTCGATCAATCCTTTGGCACTGAACGCGCTGGAGCCTTGGTGATCCGCGTAGTTCGCGCGACACCGGTCGTCGTTCTGAAGCTCGTCGAAGTTGGACTGGTGCTCGCCCGCAGGCCTCACGCCCGCCCCCCACAACACGGGGAAGCCGGGGTTGGGAACGCCGCCGGGGAACAGGATGCCGCGGTAGAAGTCGTCGACCAGGCCCGACACTGCTACCGCTTCGAGGTTCTGCGGCGTCTGCGCGGCCACGAGGAACCCGGTGAGGCCGGCATAGGAATGCCCGAAGATGCCCACCTCTCCGCCGAACCAACCTTGCGTCGGCATCCACTGATCGATCAGCTCCTTGCCGTCGAGCGCGGAGCGATCGCTGAAGAGATCGAGCTGCCCGCTCGAACAACCGGTGCCCCGGACGGAGGCCGCGACCAGCATGTAGCCGCGCCGGTTGTTGTTGTAGGTCGAGTCGTTGTGACCGCCGGCGCCGCCGTATCCCTCCATCGTGAAGAGCACCGGGTAACGCTGCCCCTCGACGTAGTCGGGTGGATAGAAGACCTTCACCGCGATCTCCTCCCCGTCCGACACGGTCACGTAGTGGAACTCGGGCTCCGGTGGGGCCGCCGCCGCGGGCGACGGCATCACGGCCACGGCCAGAACCATGACGAGGGCGAGCGAGACGGGGATGCGTGCGCGCAAGGCGGGGTCACTTTCTGTGAGGAGACGACGCTCTGACTTTCGCCGCCCCCGGCCCCCGTTCCTGCTTGCCTTGCCCGGAGGCAGAAGCCCGTCAGCGTGCCTGGAGGAGCCCTCGCACGAACGCGGCCTGGCCCACGTGCTGGATGTCGTCGTCGATCACGCTCACCAACCGCACGCCGAGCGAGACCGGTGGGTCCCAGCGCTCGTCGACGATCCGATCGAGGCCGCCGTCCTCAAGCTCGCCCAGATAGCCGACGGTCTGGTCGTGGACCGCGTCGTAGTAGCCGGTCAGGAGCTCTCCGGAGCCGACCCGTACCGCCGCGACCTGGTCGGACGAGTGCCCGAAGCCGGTGTCGCGCGCATCGAACGGCAGGGCGAGGCGACCGATCCAGCCGCCGGCAGTCCACACCTGCTCGGTACCGCGTACCTCCGCCACGTGATCGTCCTGGACGCGGGTGAGGTGCCAGATCAACCACGCGATCGAGTTCGCCTCGGGGGCCACGCGCTCGGAGAGCTGATCGGGAGTGAGCCCTTCCACGACCTCGTGGACGGTCTCACGGACCCGCCCGAAGGCGTCGGTGAGGATCTCGGCTGCGGTCATCGTGGGTCTCCCTTCCTGGATGGTCGGCTATTGCCTACCAGGCCATAGCCAGATGCGTACGTCGCCCCTAGGGTCTCTCCATGTCGTTCCTTGCGGAGCTCTTCCTCGGCGATGGGAGGCTCAAGCCCGGACTGCGGGCCGCACTCGAGTCCGAGGGGCTCGTCCTCGTCGAAGAGGAACTCCCCGGAAGCGTCCGTTACCGGCACTTCAAGGCACCCGGCAGGCGACATCACGGGAAGGTGAGAGCCGAACGGATCGGGCTCGGCATCAGCGATGAGCGTTTCGTCGTGTACTGCCGGTCCGGCAGGACCAAGCTCGTTGACACCGCCTTCTCGGACCCGCGCCTCGCTGCACTCGAGGTATCGCTCGCCGACGGGGACAGCGTCTCGATCCGGATCGATTTCGACCGCGCCGAGGTCCCGAAGGTCTCGGGCGAGATCACGATCACTGCGGTGACACCCAACGCGGCGAACGTCGTCGAGCAGCTTCAGGCCCGCCTGGGCCGATGATCCCTGGGTCCCTATCGTCCAGGACCCTGCGCCCGGCGGGAGGAGGATGATCCCGTGTGCGATCGACGATCTTTGGGAGGCAGACGATGAGCGTGGCGCCAGACGAGTACCCGGTTCGGCTCTCGGTCGACTACCCGGAACGCGATCTCAATAGGACGACGACCTTCTTCCGGTTCTTCACGGTCATCCCGATCGCCATCGTCCTGGCCAGCGTCTCGGGAGGTTCGAGCTGGTCGTTCCAGATCGGAAACTCTACCGACGAGCTGGTGGCGACCGGCGTAGGTGCCGGCGGTCTGCTCTTCTTCGGCCCGCTTCTCCTGATCGTCTTCCGGCAGAAGTATCCGCGCTGGTGGTTCGACTGGAACCTGAACCTGATGCGCTTCTCCAGCCGCGTGGGTGCTTACTTCGCGTTGATGGACGACCGATACCCCTCGACCGACGAGGAGCAGTCCGTCCATCTCGACATCGCCTACCCGGATGCGGCGCGCGATCTGAACCGATGGCTGCCCCTCGTCAAATGGTTCCTCGCGATCCCGCACTACGTCGTGCTCGCGTTCCTATGGACCGGGGCCATCTTCGCCGGGGTCTTCGCCTGGTTCGCCATCCTGTTCACGGGCCGCTATCCACGCGGGTTGTTCGACTACATCGAAGCAGTGTTGCGGTGGGGGAACCGGATCGTTGCGTATGCCTTCATCCTCACCACCGATCGCTACCCACCGTTCCGGCTGAGTCCCTGAGAGCGGGTGTTGGCCCGGTCGTGCTATTGCGGCTGAGGCCGGCTTTCTGACAGCGTTCCGCCATGGATGAAGACCACCACCGACCGCATCCGGACCCAGCCCAACCCGGCATGGGCCCCGCGGCCTCATCCGGGGGAGCGGGCCTGGGCGTGAAGCTGTTCTTCACGCTCGTGTTGATCGGCTTCCTCGCGGCCGGGTACGGCGGGATCAAGACCTACCTCGACAAGACCCAAGAGAGCGAGGCCCTTCAGGAACGTGGCGTAGAAGCCGACGCCGACGTGTCGACCGCGACCGAGATAAGCGGACGAAGGATTGAGACGTACCACGAGCTCAGCGTCTTCTACGACCCGGAAGGTCCCCGGATCCTCGAGTTCGCCGTGGTGAAGGATTGTCCCGGGGGACGCTGGGAGCCCGGCATCGAGACCGTGAGGGTCGTCTACCTTCCCAACGATCCCGACACGATCCGTCTCGCGGCCTGCGAGTCCTCTTTCGACGTGGACAAGTTGCCCGGCATCTTCGGCCTCGTCTTCTTCGCCTTCGCTCTGTTCATGTTGTGGCGTCTGCGACGTCTCTTCACGGGCTGAGCGATGAACGCGGACCGGGGCGACGAGGCGATCGTGGAGAGGTTCAGAGAGACGCATCCCGGATGGAACATCGACATCGAACCACCGCCCGCGGGCCCGTCATCGGGCGCGATCCGTCAGCCCGGGGGGTCGGGCCTCATCCGCTACGCGTTCGGAGACGACGGACGAGGCCGCTATCTCGAGTACTACTCGTTCCATCGCATCTGGGGCGACTCCCATGCCCGCATCTACGCGACCGGGGAGCGCGAATCGCTCGACACGCTGGGGACGTCGACGGTCGTCACGGGTGATCCCGAACAGGACCGGCGACAGGTCGAGCGGCTCCACGTCTTCAACCAACGACTGATCGCCGAGCTCGAGGAGGCCGGTCTCCTCTCTGGTGGTCCGGTCCCGGGTTCGTTCCAGATCAACGCCGCCATCGTGACGGGAGCCGTCGATCCCGACGAGGAGACCCCGGGGACCGGCGGTCGTGGGGACTAGAGCCGGGCGCGGCTAGACCGTGTCGAGAGCCGGCTCCGGCTCCACGGTCTCGGCGGCGGTCACGGTGTCCGCCGCCGCGTTCTGTCGGCGGGATGCGAAGAGGAAGGGGATGGACAGGGCCGAGATCGCGGCCCCGATCACGTACGAGGCCCCGTACCCCCACACGTCCGCAGCGCGTCCGAGCGCGGGCTGGATCCCAACCCCACCGAGCGAGGCCATCATCGAGTCGAACGACAGGATCGAAGCGCGCTCACTCGAAGAGATCAGCCCGTTCAGATAGGCCTGGCGGATCGGCCTCGATGCGGAGAACAAGAGTGCCCAGACGACGATCAGTCCGATCACGACGTAGAAGTCATCCACGAACCCGATAAGCGCGAGCGCAAGAACCGCCGTGATGGCGGTGATGATCAAGGCAGAGGTGCGGCGATGGAACAGCCGGCGGATCATGGGGGCCGCCACGCCACCGAGTATCTGGGCGCCGGCGACGATCGCGGCCACGAGTCCCGCGACCTGGTAGGCCTCCGGGTCGCCGTATAGCTCGAGCAGGTAGGGCTGGAGCGCGTAGAAGGCATAGATGCCGACGCCGCCGACGAAGACGCCCTGCACCATCAGCCACTTGACCGCGGGCACCCGCCAGCCGTGCTCGAGCGTGGCGGACGTGAGTTGTCGTATCTCGGTTCGCAGGCTGGCTCCCTTCCGGGGGGTGAATCCGATGTCGTGCATGAGCCTGTACGCCAGCAAGAACATGACGATGAGGATCACGCCACGCAGGACGAACGGGACCCCGAGACTCGTGCGTTGCGCGATGAAGCCTCCCGCGACCGATCCCACGAGCATGGCCGCGCCGCCGACGACCTGGCCGCGTCCGAAGACGGATTCGAGGTCGCCGGTGAACCCCGTCGACGTCAGTGCATCGACCAGCCACGCTTCGACCGCCCCGGAGAAGAAGGTGAACCCGAGCCCTATGAGCACGGACACGATCGCCCACCACACGAAGGGCGCTTCGACCTGCCACAGCAACACGTAGAGCAGGGTCGAGATGCTGAGTGTCACGGTGCCGACGAGGAAGGACCTCCGGCGGCCCGCCGTGTCCGCGACGATCCCGGTAGGGACCTCGAAGATGACCATCCCCGCGGTGAAGAAGGCGTTCGCGGCGAAGGCCTCGAGATTCGACAGGCCGGCATCGAGCAGGAAGATCGTGTTGATCCCCCAGATGAGCGATGCCGCCAGGGTGTTCCCCAGAAGAAGCACCAGATAGGTGCGTTGGATCGTGCGGGGGGTCTGCGCGGCCCCCTCCGGCGCGTGCTTCACCCTCTTATCGGACCACGCGATAGGTGATGTGCGTGGCAAAGGGAGATTGGAGTAGACCCACGTGCTCGAGGTTCATCGTTCCGTCGAAGCCCTCGAACAGCCGCTTCCCCCCGCCGAGCACGACGGGTGCGATCGAGATGGTCAGCTCTTCCACGTATCCGGCGCGCAGCGCCTGACGGATCACCTCGGCGCCACCCATGACGAACACGTCCTTGTCGCGCGCTGCCTCGCGGGCCCGGGCGACCGCCTCGTCCAGTCCATCCACGAAGGTGAACCCTGCATCCGTAGGAGCGCCGTCCGACCGGTGGGTGAGGATGAAGAACGGCACGCCGAACGGGTTGCTCCCGCCCCACGCCTCAGCCGCCTCGTAGGTGTTGCGACCACCGATGATGGCTCCGCCGCGCGCCATCCCGGCCTCGAGGAATTCCTTGTCGGCACCGGTCGCCTGCCCGGCCGGCCCATGCTCGTAGGTCCACGGCCCTCCGAAGACCCAGTAGTGCAGGCGCTCACCACCCTCGCCCAGACCACAGCCGGGCCCGTCGTTGGGCCCGGCGATGTAGCCGTCGAGCGACGTCGTGATCCCCGCAGAGATCTTCGTCATCGGTCTGCCTCCTCAGTGGGTGCCGTCACCTGGTACGACCGATGCCGTCTTCGAAACTCATCGTCGGGCCCACCGACCGATGATTCTTGGAGCCCATCACGGTCTAAGCCTCAACGACTTCGGTACCGAAAGGAAGGCACAAGTGGGGTCAGCAGCTTCAAGGGTCAACCTTCCCGAGCTACAAGCGGCGTTCGAGGGGCGGGTCATCGCTCCCGGCGACCCCGATTTCGAGCGTGCTCGGACCGTCGTTTACGGAGACATAGACCGGCGTCCTGCGGCGATCGTCAGGGTCGCCGATGCGGATGACGTCGGCCGCCTTGTTGATCTCGCACGGGAGACGGGCGTGGAGCTGGCCGTTCGGAGCGGCGGGCACAGCATCGCCGGTCACAGCGTCACCGAGGGAGGCATCGTGCTCGACCTCCGTGACATGAAGTCGCTCGACATAGATATCGAGGGCAGGACGGCATGGGCCGCGACGGGGCTCACGGCGGCCGAGTTCAGCGCAGCGGTCGGCGCGCACGGGTTGGCCGTCGGTTTCGGGGACACGGGTTCGGTGGGGATCGGCGGGATAGCGCTCGGCGGCGGTGTCGGGTTCCTCGTCCGCAAGCACGGGCTCACCATCGACAGTCTCCTCGCGGCGGAGGTCGTAACCGCCGACGGAGAACTGGTCTTTACGGACGCCGGCAACCATCCGGACCTGTTCTGGGCGATCCGCGGAGGTGGGGGCAACTTCGGGGTCGCAACGCGTCTCAAGTTCAGGCTGCACGAGGTCCCCTCGATCGTTGGCGGGATGCTCTTCCTTCCTGCGAGCGCGGAGATCGTCACCGGGTTCATGGCAGCGGCGGAGTCCGCGCCGGAAGAGCTTTCGGGCATAGCCAACGTGATGGTTGCCCCGCCCTTGCCCTTCCTTCCCGCAGAGCTGGAGGGACGGTTGATCGTGATGGCCTTCCTGGTCTATGCGGGCGAGACCGAGGCGGGCGAGCGCGCGCTCGCGCCCTTCCGTGATCTAGCACCTCCGATCATGGACATGATCCGCCCGATGCCGTACCACGAGATCTTTCCGCCCGAGGATGACTCTTATCACCCGACGGCGGTATCCCAGACGATGTTCGTGGATGCGATAGACGACGAGGTGGCCGAAACGATCATCCGTTATCTCGAGTCGTCGGACGCGCCACTGAGGGTCGCTCAACTCCGGACGCTCGGCGGAGCGATGGCGCGCGTGCCGGTGGATGAGACCGCCTTCGCGCACCGACAGAGCCGCATCATGGTCAACGTGGCTGCGTTCTACGAGGGCGCGGACGATCGACCCCGGCGGGAGGCGTGGGTCTCCGACTTCGCCGGCGCCCTGCGACAGTCGGACACCGGCGCGTACGTGGGGTTCCTCGGGGATGATGGACGGGAGAGGATCCGAGCCGCGTATCCCGGAGCGACGTGGGACCGGCTCGTCGAGGTGAAGTCCAGGTACGACCCCACGAACCTCTTCCGGCTCAACCAGAACGTCCCTCCCGCGTCCTAGTCCCAGACGGCACAGGAGGATCGCCGTGACCGAGAACAGATCGCTCGAGCGCCGCGTTCGCGAGCGCATGTCCAAGACCGGCGAGAGCTACCCTGCCGCGTGTATGTCGGACGGGCAGCGAGCGCGCGCCGTTGCTAGGACTCGGTGGGTAGCGCGATGAGCCGGTACGCGCGCGCGGGCTTGGATTTCCCCTTGAGTTGAAGGGGCTCCATCTCCTGCACCTCTGCCCCCGGGGGCAGCCTCACGTACGTGTCTTCGCCGATCACCACCTCGCCGACGGTGGCGGAGCTTTCGAGGCGCGCGGCGAGGTTGACCGGGTCTCCGACCACGGCGTGCTTGCGATGTCCCCGCTCGCCGCCTACCACTCCGGCGATGACGGGCCCGGTGTTCACTCCCGTCCTGAACCGCGGCCAGCCATCGCCCCGTCCGGCTATCTCGGTGCCCACCTGCTGGAGAGCCAAGGCCGCGCGCGCCGCGAGCAGCGCGTGTTCCGGCTTGTCCCCGTACTGATTGAAGGTCACCATGATCGCGTCGCCGATGATCTGGTGGACCTCACCGCCCATGTCCGTCATCAGTGGCACGAGGCGTTCGAAGTAGGCGTTGAGCATCCTCACGACCTCATCAGGGGCATGGGATTCGGCGAATGACGTGTAGCCCTGCAGGTCGGCGAACACGATGCTGACCTCGCGGGGGCCCAGCAGTGTTTGCTCCTGATAGATCGTCGCGAACCTCTCCTCGTACCACTCGGCTCGCGCCGCGAGCGACATCAATAGGAAGGCGGCGAACATCAATACGTGCCACTCCCACCACGAAACGCGCCAGTTGAGCCCGAACGCGAGCACGACCATCGTCTCGGCCAGCAGCGCGAACGCCAGCGTCAGCGCGAACAGCAGACGAGCGCGACGCTCGCGATAGAGCTTGAGATAGCCCCATGCCGCGGCGGCGTAGAGGATCACGCCGGCACCGCCAACCGCCGTTTGGAAGAGGTCCACGCGCTCGGGAGCGAGGGACTCCGCCAGCGGCGGGATGCCGGCGAGGGAGAAGATCGCCCATACGGCCATCAGCGCGAGCAGAGCTCCGAGGAGGACGTTGGCGCTCTTCAGGAGCCGCGCCGAGGCTTCCTCGCCGAGCGTCTGCGCGGACGCGGCTACGAAGAGGCCGCCCAGGAGCAGGCCGACCGGCGTCGCGATCTCGAAACCGGCGTTGTTGTCGACCAGGACGCCGGGAGTCGCCAGTGCATGCAGGCCGAGGAAGCCCGCCGCCGCGATGAACCCGAACGAGATCAACAAGAGCCTGGCATCCCTGCGTCGCCGCGCGGCCGTCGTCACCGAATAGCCGAGGATCATCGCGAGCAGGCCTGCAGTTAGCGTGAGCCAGAAGTGCGAGGGGAGGTGCTCCCACTCCTTGTCCAGGTTCGGGGCCGCCTTGACGGTCCACAGGATCGCAAGGGGCGCAAGCATCACCACCAGCACGATCGCCGTCCGCCGCGCGGGCGAGTGCACGTTTGCCATCCCACCTCCAGCTCCGCTAACCGTCATCGTTCCGGTCGGATCAGTCTCTCCCAGCGGTCGCGCCACAGCTCGTAGATCCGGATCGGTACGCCCTCGACGCCGGTGCCTTCGCGCACGAACGTCATGCCGATCTTCTCCATGATCCGACCCGAGGCCGCGTTGTGCGCGTTGTGCCTCGCCCAGATGTGATCCGTCACCTCTCGCTCGAAACCTTCGTCTCTGGTCGCCGAGGCGCCCTCACTGGCGTAACCCTTCCCCCAGGTCTCGGGCTTCAGCCACCAGCCGATCTCGACCTCATCCGAGGGGAGACCCGCGGGGTTGTCGCCCAGGTAGCTCAAGCCCACCGCGCCCATCCATCGCCCGGATGCCTTCTCGATCACGCTCCGCCAGCCGAAGCCATGCTCGCGCCAGTGCTCGATCATCCAGTCGAACTCGGCTTCGCTGCGGTCGCGCTCGATCGGCTCCCCGGTGCCGAGCCACTGCGAGACGCGCGCGTCCGCATATAGAGCGACCCAGTCCTCCCTGACGTCTTCGCGCCACTCCTCGAGGACGAGCCGTTCGGTCGAGATCGCGCCGGTTGCCATCGATGCGGACTCCCTTGGTGCCGGACGGGGTAAAACGAGTGAAACATCCGGCCCAGCGACGGGGGAACCACCTTGAACGATCCGGGGTGGAGGGCTTAGTTGCGCAGGGTCGTGCAGCGCACCTGCCAGTAATCCCCGCATCCGGGGCCGGAAGCACCGAGACCCTCGATCCGTCCCACCGGCACCACCGGCAGCGTGATCGACGACGGGTAGTCAGGGTCGTTGTAGATGATCGTGTTCACCGAAGCCGGCTGATTCGACTGCAGGGCGAAGGAGTAGTTGCTGTCGATCGCCGGCGGCGCGGTGACGATCACCACAAGCTGATGTCCGGGCCGGAAGACGTGGGCCGTGGGCCACACCTCGATCTTGTAGTCGACGGGCTCACCCGGGGATACGTCGACCGGTTCGGTGTGGTGACGGTGGGGCCGGTACATGAAGCGAGGGCGGGCCGGGTCCACGTTCGAGTAGTCGCTGCGCTTCTCGTCGACGGCGCGATGGCTTGCTTTCAACCAACCGCGGGTCAGGAACTTCAGCTCGTTGCTCTCGGTGTCCAGATCGGCCACCTGTACGAAGAGATCCGTGTTGTTCCCGGTGATCGACATGCGAAGGTCCGCGATGATCGGGCCCGCGACGGCCCAAGCCTCGCCGCCGCGCACGACCGGGCCTCGCAACAGGACCTGGTCGGGCCCATCCTCGCTGGTGAGCGGGGGGCCCAGGTCGGAGCCGGCTTGATAGAGCCACGATTGCCGTCTCGTGCCGGACACGTAGCTGTCGGACCCCTCCTCGCAGTTCGCTCGATCCGACGCCAGGTTCTTCCCGCCACATAGGAAGTAGGTGTTCCAAGAGGTTCCGTCAAGCGGCCACTCCGTCGCGTCGTAATAACCGTTGGAGACGAGGCCATCCTCTTCGTTCGGATGAAGCTCGAAGAGGGTTCGCACCGAGGCGCGTTGGATGCTCCCACCGGTGGTGGTCATCCCCCAGCCGGGGTCCGGGCGGATCCCGCGCATCCAGTGGTCCATCCATGCCTTGCGATCGGCCCACGTCTCGCGTGCCGCGACGTTCGTGTCGTGATCGCCGTTCGTCTGCAGCAGCCGCTTAGGGATGCCGGGGCGCAGCTCCTCCCAGAGATGGGCCGTTCCTCTCGCACCGGTCTGCTCGTCGTTGAAGGTCCCGGTGATGTGGATCGGTACCTTGATGCGGTCGATGTAACTGATCAATGACACGCGGCGCCAGTAGTCGGAGTCGAGCCCCTGCGACATGACTCCGTTGACGATGGGATCGTTGTCCATGTCGACGGTGTGCGTCGCAGTGTTCTGCGCGCAGCGGTGCCCGTTCTCGTTGTCGATGTTCCGAGCGATGCCCTGCCCGCTTCCACCGGCGATGTGGTACGCGTTGCGGATCCCGAGGTACCAGAGCGGCGGGAACAAGGTGTTCAAGACGCCTCCCGGGAAGGTGATGCCGCGGTAGTTGTCGTCCACCAGGCCCGACACCGTCATCGCCTCGAGATGTTTCGGTTGGTGCGAGGCGATCAGCACCGCGGTCGCGCCGCTGAAGGAGTGGCCCAACAGGCCCACCTTGCCGTTCGACCAGGGTTGCTCCGGGATCCACGAGTCGATCAGCTCGGCCCCCGCCTTGGCGTCCTCCCGGCTGTAGAGCGAGAACTCACCAGACGAACATCCGGTCCCCGGTAGGCTCGCGTGCACCGTCACGTAGTCGTCGTCGTAGCGGAAGGCCGACGTCCCGCGGTGGCTGTCGTCGGCCAGTGGTGGATCCTCCTCGGGGCACTGCTCCGGATCCCCCTGCGCACACAGGAGGTCCTTCGTCTGCCCCAGCATCGTCCGTCCCTCGGCACTCGAGGACCCGTTCTCGTAGCCGGCCATCTCGAGGATCGTCGGGTAGTGCTTGCCCTCCTCGAACCCCTTGGGCAGCACCACGGTCAGGGCGATGTCGTCGCCGGCGCTAGTGGTGAAGTAATGGGTGGGTCCACCCGAATAGGGGCCGGGGGAGCGGGCCCCCGAAGCCGCGGGAGTGAGGATCGTTGCCAGCAGGGCAACGGCCAGTAGACCTCGCGTGGCGCGGAGCTTCCTCAAGCCATCCTCCCGGTGTCCGCCGTTCCGCATCTATCTGCCCACTCGGCGGCGTTACATGTGTCGTTCGACGGGCATGGCTCTCTGCCCTGCCGGGGGGATGGATGTTGGCGCGAGTGAGGGGGCCGGGCTAGTCGCCGACCGCGCCGTCGATCGCCTCGCGGATCAGATCGGCATGGCCGTTGTGGCGCGCGTACTCCTCGATCATGTGCAGGTAGATCCAACGCAGGCTGAACAGTTCGCCCCGCTCGTCGATCCTCTTGCTCAGCTCATCGAGGGAGCGTCCCTCGCAGATCTCCCGAGCTCGAGTGATCTCCAGCCGCCACAGCTCGAAGACCTCGGCGGGCTCGTGGCTCATCAGGTCGTTGAAGTCGGCGTCCCGATCGTGCTCGCTGAAATAGATATCCGGAGCATCCTCGCCCTCGAGGATCTTGCGGAACCAGCTCCGCTCCACCTCGGTCATGTGGCGGACCAGGCCGAGAAGCGTCAGCGTGGTGCTCGGGATGGCTCTCTCGCGCAGCTGCTCTGCGGACAGGCCTTCACACTTGATGGCAAGCGTGACGCGGTGGTAGTCGAGCCAGCTGTCGAGTTGCGTGCGTTCGTCACCGGCCAGCGGTGGATCGATCCGTTCGGTCGTCATGGTCCGTCACTATCGACCGTCTGGATGGCCGAGTCAAAGCCGGAGAACGGGCCGTCAGTCGGGCAACAGCGGGACGGTCAGGCCCTGGTCTCGCCCGAGCAGCACGCCGCGGGTCACCGCCGTGGACCCGAAGCGATCGCGCAGGTCATCGAGCGCGGTGTCCAGGTCGGGGATCCACCGACGGTCGAACGGCAGTGCGAGCTGGATCGCGTCGTCGTGGTCGAGGTTGGTCAACGTCAACCCGATGAGGGTGAGACCTTGGGTCTCGATCAGAGGTGTGGCCGTCGCCACCAACTCCCGAGCCGTGGTCAGGATCGTCTGGGTCTGAGCGGTCGGTTGTTGCAACGTGTGCGAACGCGTCGCGCGCGAGAGGTCGTCGAACCTCATCCGCAGCACGACGGTGCGGCAGACGCGGCGGGCGGCCCGGAGCCGCCGTGCGAGACGGTCGGCTATCGCGACGAGCACGACATCGATCGAGGCGGCCGACTTCGAGCCGCGGCCTATCGCCCTCTGCGATCCCATCGAGCGCCGGCGACGACCCACCTGTACGGGACGGGGATCACGATTGTGCGCGAGCGCGTGGATGTGGCGGCCCGACGCGCGGCCGAGCATCCGTATGAGGAACGCCTCGCTCATCTCCGCGACCTGGCGGACGGTCGTGATGCGCTCGGCCCGCAGCTTCCTTGCGGTAACGGCTCCCACGCCCCACAACGCCTCGACCGGCAGGGGATGGAGGAAGTCGAGCTCGCCGTCGGGTGGGACCACGAGCAAACCGTCCGGTTTGGCCACGCCGCTGGCGACCTTGGCCAGGAACTTGGTGCGCGCGACGCCTACCGACACGGGTAGTCCGACGCGCTCCCGGACCTCTCGACGGAGACGCATCGCGACCTCGGTCGGGGTGCCTCCGGCGTGGCGCCTCAATCCCCCCACGTCGAGGAAGGCCTCGTCGATCGAGAGACCCTCGACGAGTCCGGACATGTCGTCGAACACCTCGAACAGCGCCTTGCTGGCATCGGAGTAGGCCGACATCCGGGCGGGGACCACGACCGCGCCGGGGCACAGCCTGCGGGCTCTCGAGACCGGCATCGGCGTGTAGACGCCGAAGGCCTTGGCCTCGTAGCTGGCCGCAAGCACGATGCCGGGGCCGACGATCACGGGGCGGCCCCGAAGGGAGGGGTCGTCACGTTGTTCGACCGACGCGTAGAAGGAGTCCACGTCGGCGTGCAGGATCGTCGTGGTGCCGGGCATCGAACATATGTTCGCATCCCGGGGCCCCTGCGAGCAACTCGGGCCGAGCCCTGAAGCTCAGGGGTTAGAGGTAGTTGCCGACGCTCGAGTCTCGCTCCGGATCCGAGGTGGTGGCCTCTGCTTCGGGGAGGTCCTCACCCAGGAGCAGCTGCAGGGCTGCGGGATCTACCGTCCCCGTGGAGGTGACCCGCAGGGCCTGGCGGCCCATCGCCCGTTCGAAGAGCGTCCTGACGTAGCGGCCGTTGCCGAATCCCGGCCCCCGTGGCGTGTCTCTGAGCAGTTCGGCGACGCGAGCCTCCACGCCCTCGCCGAGGGTCACGCCGGCACCGTGCGCGATCGCGACGAAGATCCTCACGAGCTGTTCGTCGTCGTAGTCGGGGAACCTAAGTCGCCGTGAGAAGCGAGACGCCAGTCCGGGATTCGAGGAGAGGAAGCGATCCATGTCTTCCTCGTAGCCGGCGACGACGACCACGAGATCGTCGCGATGGTCTTCCATCAGCTTGACCAGTGTGGCGATCGCCTCATGTCCGAAATCGCGGTCGCTGTCGACGGGAGCCAGCGCGTAGGCCTCGTCGATGAACAACACGCCACCGAGAGCTCGCTCGACCGCGGCTCGGACCAGCGGTGCGGTCTGGCCGATGTAGCGGCCCACGAGCTCGGCTCGAGAGACCTCCACCAGGTGACCACCGGACAACAGGTCGAGCGAACGGTAGATGTGCGCGAGGAGCCGCGCGACCGTGGTCTTCGCGGTTCCCGGATTGCCGGTGAAGGCGAGGTGCCGGGTCGGGGGCGCCACCGTGATCCCCGCCTCGCGACGCGCTCGTTCGGCCAGCGCCTCGGCGGCCAGTAGACGCACTTCGTGTTTGACCTCGTCCAACCCGATGAGGGCATCGAGCTCTGCCATCGGATCCCCCGGGCCCTTCTCTACTCCGGTGATGTCCTCGGGGAGGTCCTCCACCGCAAGAGTGGGCCGGTCCTCGCCCGTCCGGGTGCGAGCGTGAGCCACCGCGTCGCGGGCCAGCGCACTCACCAGGTGGCCGTTGCGCATGTTCCTGAAGGGCCGCATCTCGGCGAGGCGGCGTCCTGCCTCCTCCGCCGTGGCGTCGTCCACGCCGGCACCGAGATGGGCGACCTTGCCGACGAAGAGCTCGGCGTACGAGCGCGGATCGAAGTCGGCCGTCCGCACGACGCGGAAGGCGCGGGCGAGTATCGGGTTGGTACTGAAGACGTCGGCGTCACCACCCGGCTCACATAGCGCTACGACGTTGAGCCCCGCATGCGTCTCCAGCGCACGGAGGAGCTCTTCGCCGGTGTCTTCCGCGGCCTCTCCGGAGGTGAGCATCTCGTCGAGGCCGTGGAGAACCAGAAGACCTGCGCCGTCGCACCGCCCGATCTCGTAGCGCAGCAGTTCGAGGGCGCCCGTCACCGACCGCTCCGTGACCATGGCCGCCGGCAGCCACATCGGTCTCTGCACGAGGCCGCGCGTCTTGAGCACGTCGGCCAACACGTCGACCGCGACCCCCTTGCCGGTCCCGGAGGGGCCGGCAACGAGAAGTCTGATGGGAGCCGAGGACGCCGCCGCGTCTTGAAGCGCGGCCCCGAGCTCCGGTTGTCCGATAACCCCGACATCGACCTGCACCGACCTGGGTCGCTCGACGTCCTTGGCAACGAAGCGGTCGCCTATCGGATTGACGGGCGGGCGGTTCGCCAACAGCGATCGGATGTTCCATTCGAACGTCGAGACCGGCACCCACACGGTGTGTGGGGGCAACATCGCGCGCCCGGGCAGTCCGTTGGCGGCACCCGTGAGGCGCATCGCCATGTCGAGCCAGGCCCGACAGGCGGCGAGCTCCCCGCGGATCGTGGCGCGCACCAACCAGCGCGCGGTGGCGTCCCTCCAGGTCTCCGGAACGAAGCCCGGCTGCTGGGAGCGATAGTGGCCCTCGATCGCGGACAACGCGTCCTCGCCGACCCCGGTTGCCAGCTCCGCGGGCACGTGCTTGAGCCCCGCGGCCAGCATCAGGTTCGCGATCGCGACGTTCTCCGCGTCGCCATCCCCAACCGCGTTGAGCAGGTACCGGTGCACGGCGATGAATCCGTCGAGTGACCAGGTGAGGTAGCCGATCGAGCCGCTCAGCTCTGGGAGGACCGCAAGCATCTCGGCATCGGCCGAGCGCGCCCACTCGTCCGGCAAGGTATCGAAGGGGGCCGCGAGGTCGGTCGCGTGGTGGGCGGGATCCGCGGCGCGTTGATCTACGAGCCGAGCCAGCGCGGCGCGGCGGGGCTCGATCGGCTCGAATCCCTCGTACACGTCTATCGACGAGCGGAGGACCTCCAGAGCGGCGTTTCGCCGCTGCGCGTCGGCTCCGGCCGTTGCCGGCAGCAGCCATCCGGGGGGACGCCACGCACCGTCCTGCGTACGCAGGTAGTTCCACGAGGGGGCCCGGCTCGCCGGAGGGTTCGCAAGGAAGCGATCGGTCGAGCCCCAGATCATGTCGCCCCAGTAGCCCGAACGGATCGCGCAGCCGCCGCACAGGAAAGCCAGCATGAGGTCGAGGGTCTCCGGCACCCCGTTGTTCGGCCGGCGGTACATGACGTTGCTCTCTGCCTGCCAGCCGGCCACGCGCTCGTCGGCAACGGCCCTCTCCGCCGCCGCCTTCAGGGACTCGAGGAAGCCCGCGGGGATCTTCCACGGCCCGACCGCATAGAGATCCACGACGGGCTCCTCGGCGTAGGCCAGAACGAGCTCGTCGGGCAGGTCGAGCCTGATCACGCGACAACCATAGTCCGCGTCCTCACCCGAAAACGAGTGGGATCGCCGGTGGTTCTAGCGGTGGATCACTTCGGTGGCTTGAACCTCAATATGTCGAGACCACGGTTGTAGTCGACCGTGTAGACGATGTCGTCGGTGATCCAGTAGGCGGCGCTCGCCTGACCTGCGTAGGCGTAGAAGTAGCCGGCCTCCTTGATCTTGCCGGTCTTAGTGACCTCGAAGAAGCGCGTGCCGTGGTCGTACCACCCTGATGCCACGAAACCGCCGTTGCGGAAATCGGGGTGTTCGTCGAGCCAGTGAACGGTGCAGTTGCGCTGGGCCGGCGGATTGCCGTCGACCACGATGCCCCCCACCGGACGCACCTCGTCGATCATCGTGAAGGTCTTCGATTTCTTCCATCCCCGCGTGTCCCACGTCGAGAACGAGCCCACGTTCTCGTTGCAGCGTCCGTTCATGGTCGTCTCGGAGGCTGCCAGCAGGAAACGGTCACCCATCCTGCGCGGCCACTGCGTGCCGTGCATGTACTGGTTGGCGCGCTCGGCCACCGCGATCACTTTCGGCTGAGCGGGATCCTTCCTCGCATCAAGAAGCATCATCGGGTCCGTCGCGGTCAGGACGAGGCCCGGAGCGACCTCTTCGACGTCGTGGCCGCTGTTGCCCGCCGGCGTGCCGTCGCCCCACTTCCGCTCGAGGAGCTTCGGTTTCGCCGGGTTGCGCAGGTCGATGATGTTGCCGCCCGAGCCGTAGGCCCAGGTGCAATCGAGCACGCAGGAGATGGTGTGCTGCCCGGCCCCCAGCACCTTGGAGATGATCTGCGGATTCGTCTTGTCCTCGACGTCGACGATGTAGACCGCGTTGGTCGAGGCGTCCGGCCGTCCGTCGGCGAACCCCGAGACGGTGTTGGGGACGACCAGGATCTTGCCGTTCCCGTCGAGATCCTCACGCGAGAACTGCCATTCCTGCGGCATCGGCACGAAGCCGGTCATCTGCGGATCCAGGGGATCCTTGGCGTCGAAGATCATGATCTTGTTCTGGTCGTTCATGTAGAAGTAGCGGCCGATCAGGCGGCCGCCGACCCCGTTCTGGGCTAGCGGGATGTGCCGGACGTGCTCGATGTTGTCGGTTGCGAGACCTCCGGTCGTCGGACCGGGGGCCGGGGCGCCCACCGATGGGGCTGCCGGCAACAACGTAAGGAGGGCGCAAGCGGCCCCGGACAGGAATCTGCGCATGCCACGAGATTCGGCGCCGGGCGACCAAACCCTCTGAAGCGGTGGGTCCTGAGGCTCTTCCCTGCAATCCGTTCGGCCCGGTGCTTACGAATCTGAGAGTCGTGGCCCTACGATGCCCGCCGATGGCCTCCGATCCCGAGGTTGACCTCGTCGAGGGGTTGCTCGCGCGGGACGAAGGCGCCCTGCGGCGGGTGATGGCGATCCACGCGGGAGCCGTGTACGGGATGGCGCGCCGAGTCCTGGGGGAGTCAACGATGGCCGAGGAGGTTGCGCAGGACACGTTCCTCGCCTTGTGGAGACGACCCGGCGCCTACGACCCCGAACGAGGGCCTCTAAAGGCATTCCTCCTAGGGGTGGCGCGCAACAAGGCGATCGACGCTGTTCGCAAGGAACAAGGCGTGCGGCGGACCAAGGAGGAGCTCGTAGCCGGCTTCGAATCGGAGCTCGCCGTCGGAGTTGCGGACTCGACCTTCCAGCGCGCTGCAGAGGCTACCGAGGTGAGGAAGTCGTTGGGGATGATCTCCGCGGTGCAAAGAGAAGCGATCGTTCTTGCCTACTTCGGCGGACGTACCTACCGGGAGGTTGCCGAGGAGCTCGGCATCCCTGAAGGGACTGCGAAGACGCGGCTGCGGGACGGGCTCAAACGCCTCAAAGAGGTGCTCGACACGGACGGTCGGAGATGAACGAACGCAGTCACGACGAGATCAAGGAGCTCATCGCGGCCTATGCCCTGGGCGCGTTACCCGACGACGAGATCCGCATCGTCCGGGCGCACATCCTGGAGTGCGACGAATGCATGGCCGAGGCCGACGACTATCTCGAGGCCGCATCGTCGTTGGCGTTGTCGGTGAAGCCGGTCGAGGCACCCACCGGATTCGAAGAGCGCGTGATCTCTCGAGCGCGCGGGTCGATCGGAGACTCCCTGGTTCGCCCTCTCCCGAGCCTCCGGCGTCGGCTTGCACCTGCCTTCGCGATAGGCATCCTGTCGCTCCTGTCCCTAGCTCTCGTTGCGGTCACATTCGCTACCCGAAGCGACCTCGAGAGCACCGAGAGGATCGCCACCGCGTTGCTGCGTTCCGACGGGATCGAGCTGGCGGGTGAGGCCGGCGCCGTCGGAAAGCTCGTCGAAACCCAGGAGGGCGCGACGCTGGTCGCAGCGGGTCTGCCCGAGGTGCGAGCGGATCGCACCTTCCAGTTGTGGTTCCTCGAAGAGGGGGCAGATCCGGTCAGTGCCGGAACCTTCGACGCGTCCGGTGATCTCTCGGTGCTCGAGACGGGCGTCACGTTCGAAGGCTTCGCGGGGGCGGCCGTGACGATCGAGCCCGCCGGGGGATCCGACCAGCCGACAAGTGATCCCGTGATCAGCTCGGGCTAACGCCCACTTCGTCCAGCTTCGAACCTTTCGCCCTTGAGCCGGGCCCGCGCTTCGTTGAGCGATCTCCGCGTCCATGCAATCCGGTTGGCTCGGGAGTGACGAACGCAGAGAACCGAGCCCGCCTCGAAGGGAGCTGGGCCGAGAGTCAAGGAGGGAAACATGACGTCGTGGGCTCTGAAGGGTTCCCCGCGCCGATTGTTGCTGGCCGCCACCGCGATGACCGTCATAGCCGCGTCGGCTGCGGTGTTCGCGCCACAACGAGGAAGCGCATCCAGTCACCGGGAGGCCCCGCTCGTTTCGGCCGACCCCCAGGTCGACAACACCGACGTGTACGCGTTCGTGAGTCCCGATGCACCGTCAACGGTGACATTGGTCAGCAACTGGATACCGTTCGAGGAACCGGCGGGTGGACCGAACTTCTACTCGTTCGCCGAGGGCGTTCGGTACGACATCAATATCGATAACGATGGCGATGCCCGTCCCGAGATCATCTACAGGTGGCAGTTCCGCAACCACTACCGCAACCCGAACACCTTCCTCTACAACACTGGGCAGGTTACGTCTCTCGACGATCCCGACCTGAACTTCCACCAGACCTACGACCTCAAGCGCAAGGTCCCGGGCAAGAAGGCCAGGCTCTTGGTAGACGACGCCGTCGTCGCCCCGAACAACGTGGGAGCTGCGTCGATGCCCGATTACGCATCCCTGAGCGACGAGGCGATCGCTGCCTTCGGTTCTGAGGGCAAGACGTGGGCCGGTCAGGCAGACGATCCGTTCTTCCTGGACCTGAGAGTGTTCGACCTCCTCTACGGCACGGACTTCTCGGAGGTCGGGGACGACACGCTGCAGGGATTCAACACTCACGCGATGGCCATCCAGGTTCCCAAGACCGAGCTGGCCAAGTCCGGCGACACCAACGAGAATCCAGTGATCGGCATCTGGAGTACCGCGTCGCGACGAAGCACGCGCATCCAGAAGGGCGACGGTTCGCAGAGCTTCGAGGGCAACTGGGTGCAGCTCTCGCGACTCGGTATGCCTCTCGTGAACGAGGTCGTGGTTCCCGTCAGCCTGAAGGACTACTTCAACGGCTCGAAGCCCAAGAACGATGGCCAGTTCCTTCCTGCCGTCCAGGATCCTGAACTACCTCGCCTGATCGAAGCGGTTTACGGGATCCCGGCCCCCGACTCCGACCCCGATGTCGCAGGTATCCAGAGGGCGGATCTGATCCAGGTCTTCCTCACCGGTGTCGACGGGTTGAATCAGCCGGCAGGCGTCCAGGCGAGCGAGATGTTGCGCCTGAACATGGCGATCGCACCGTGCGAGGAGGGCTGCGCCTCTCATTCGGCCCTCGGTGTGATCGGAGGCGATGTCGCCGGCTTCCCGAATGGGCGACGGCTCGCCGATGATGTGATCGACATCGCCCTCCAGGTTGTCGAGGGTGAGCTGATCGGCAACCCGAACGATCTCGGCGACGCGGTCGGCACCAACGACGTTGGATTCCGCTCGGCCTTCCCATACCTAGCGGTCCCGCACACGGGCTCGGACCCGGCGCCGCATTAGGTAGCCATCTCAGGCAGGTGGGGTCTGGGGGATCCCGGACCCCACCCCTGGGGGAGAGGGCGAGATGAACGCAATGAAGTTGACGGTCCTGATGTGTGGGCTTGCGGTGGTCCTGCTGAGCCTCGGCGCGATCGCGCCGGTGTACATCGACAACGAGCAGACCGCTGCTCCGCTCGACGTTGCAGAGATCGCGGTCTCTCCCATCGGTTCCGATGGGTCTCAACCGGCTCGCGACCGACTATCGCAGCAGGTGCGTGAGCGGACCAACGATCCGAAGGTGTACGCGTCGCTCGCATTGCTCCACCTGCGGGACGCCCGCGCGTCGGCGAACCCTGCGTTCCTCACGGAAGCCGAGGCACTGCTTCGCCGAGCTCTCGAGATCGAGACGTCGCCCGACTTCGCGACGCGCCTCGGTCTGGCCTCCTTATCGAACGCTCGCCACGACTTCCGGGCATCGGTGCGCTGGTCCCGGGAGGCGATCACCCTCAATCCCCATAACGCCTCCCCCTATGGATTGCTGGGTGACGCACTGTTCGAACTTGGTCGCTACGAGCGAGCTGATAGCGCGTACCAAGAGATGGTCGATCTGCGGCCGGATCTTGCGTCCTACGTGCGCGCCTCATACGCGCTTCAGTTCCAGGGGGACGTATCGGGTGGCAAGAGGGCTCTTCACTTGGCGCTCGCCGCGGCCGGACCCGTCGGCGAAGAGGCAGCATGGGTCAGACACCAGCTCGGCGACATCTATCTGGCGGAGGGAAGACTGAACGAGGCAGCGCGCCAGAACCGGATCGGTACCAAGCTATCTCCGGGCTATGTGCCGCCGACCGTGGGCCTTGCGGAGGTTGCGATCGCGAGAGGAGATCTCGAGGGCGCCACCGAGCTCCTCGAGATCGCGGTGGAGCGCTTGCCCTCGCTCGAGTACCTGATCAAGCTCGGCGATCTCTACGTTGCGACCGGCCGTGATGAGAAGGCCGCACTCCAGTATCAGATGGTTGCCGACAGGTTGGCGCTCTATAGATCGCATGGAGTTGGCCCGGACGTCGACTTCCTCTTGTTCTATGCAGATCGCGGACTGCGGACCGAAGACGCTCTGGCTGAAGCTCGTGCCGTCTTCCTAGATCGTCCAACCGCGGCAGCAGCGGACGCGCTCGCCTGGTCGCTCTATAAGAGCGGTAAGCCACGCGCCGCGTGGAGGTATTCGCGACGCGCCCTTCTCTCGCCGATGCCGGACGGAGGGTTCCATCTCCACGCGGCGATGATCGCCCGCGCGCTGGGACGTGAGTCGTTGGTGGACATCCATCGCGAGCGCGCCCTAGCGTTGGCTCCGACGCTGTCGGTGGTCGCGTCGATCAAGGCGACCTGTCCGTCGATGCGTCTGGATTGTGCCCGATCCGGGTAGCCGCGCTCTGCATCAGCCTGCCTGGAGGAAGAACGGGCTGGCGTAGGCGATCGCGTTACCGAAGCTCGCCCATTCGCCCGTTGCACGGCCGTCCGAGGGCTGCGACGGGTCCGTGATCCGTAGCACGACCCAGTCTCCTGCGGCGATATCGATGTCGGTGGTGAAGGTGGGAACGGGCGAGTTGCCCGGTGGATAGCGGATCTCGAACGAATCCACAACCGTGGGCATATGAGAGCCTGATTGCAGAACCTGGACGTTCAGCGGCAGGTCCCACCATTCCTTGCCGCGGTCGATGTCGACCTTGAACTCGATCGGCCCTCGGGTGTGCCTGAGGGTTCCGCCCATCTGGGCTCCGTTGGCCGACGCGTCGATCCGCAAACCTCGCAGCCGCGTGGAGAAGAAACGACGTGCGAGCATCGCCTCCTTCACTCCGCTGCGATCGAGCGACTTGACCCAGAGGCCCGTGCGCCCCTTCCCATCGGGATAACCCCAATCGGTCCCGTGCTCGTCGGTTACCCCCAGCAGGCCGACCTTCCACCCCGCGTTGAGACATTGGTTGATAGGAGACTCCACCGCTTCATCCGTTCCCTCAAACAGGTAATCCTCTCGCCGGTTGAACACCTCGACCGACACGAGCCGGTCGCGCAGCTGGGGCTCGAGCTTGAAGTACCCGAAGCGACCGACCTCGCGCCCGGGGTGATTGAAGCCAGCGATGCCGTCGAGACCTCCCGGGAACACCGGATCATTCGGTTCTGTGAGCAACCACCGGTAGAAGAGCGACATGCTGCTGCCCGTCGTCGGCAATGTCCGTACGACGGTATCGACCGCTGTTGACAGGCTGGCAGGGAAGCGCCCGTCGGATCCGCCGTGCATGAACTGACCGGCACCCTCGCCCGCGGTCCCTCCACCCGTGTGCAGTGGGTCCACCCATCGCTCGGACAACCAGACGTTCACGTGCCCCATCGTCGGGCTCGACCACTCGAACCCGCGGATGGCGGTGAAAGATCCGTCCTCTTGAGCGGCATCGGCAAGCTCTCTCGTTCGCTGCCACTCCGCCTCGTCCACCCCTAGGAGGGAGGAGCACTCCGAGCACGACGACATGCCCGGCGGATCGTCAAGGCCGAGCGTCGTGTGATCGGTGAGGGCCGCGATGTCCAAGCCGGCCGATCGCATCGACGCGAAAGCCGCCGCGGGGTCTCCGGCACCATCCGATTGAAGCGTGTGGTTGTGCAGATCGGCATGCGCCAGGTAGGTCCCCGGGAAGAGCCTGGAGCTTCGCGGGGTCGCGAACGGTGCAGGGCCCAGTGGACGCGCCAGCGCCCCGAGTGGACGCGCTACCAGCAGGGCTCCTGCGGCCGCGCCGGCCTTGATGAACTCTCGTCGGTCGATCGCCACGAGCCCGCCCTTCGATCGCGTGGATGCATCCGCAACGGGGTGATTCGCCGGCTACCGCGGGGTTCCTTCCGGCGCCGTCGTCGCGGCGGCAGCGGGGATGCCGGGGCCTAGTGCTTGCGGGGCACGTGACGCACGTTCGCGAAGCCGAACTCCTCGAAGTGGATCTGGGCCTCCGGGACCCCCTTGGCGACGAACTGGGTCTTGAGCGCATGCATCATTCCCGGCGGTCCGCAGATGAGGATGTCTTTCTCGGGAAGGTTCCGGCTCACGTTCTCCACGTCGTCCGCGGTCATGAATCCCAGGCGGTCCCTCTGGATGGGGATGGTCCGTACGCGCGGGTGGGCGTCGCCTAGGGCGTAGAAGTCCTCGATGAAGTACCTCTCTTCACCGGTCTCCATCGCGTAATAGAAGTCGATCTCGTAGTGGTCTTCGGTCAGGCTCCGCGCCATGCTCAAGAAGGGAGTGACCCCGATACCGCCGGCGATCCAGATCTGCTTCGGATTGTCGACGTTGCGATAGGAGAACGTCCCGTAGGGGCCCTCCACGTAGACGAATGCGCCGACCTCCAGCGCGCGCAGCGCGTTCGTGAAGTCGCCCAGCGCCTTGACGGCGACACTGAGATGTGGAGCGCTCGGGGGAGAGGTGATCGAGAAGGGATGTGCCTGGTTCGTGACGGCTCCCGGTCGCCACGTGACCGTTGCGGTCTCCGCGACGGTCTCCAGGTCTATGGGGCGGAACTCCTCGCGGATCCCCTTCGACTCGAACGTCACGAAGACGAATTGACCCGGTTGGTAGTCGAGACGCTCACCCAGTGGCGCCATCACGACCTCGGTGACGTAGGCGTCGAGCCGGTTCACCTTCTCGACGCGGTAGACCAGCCGGCGCACGAGCGTGCGCCCGAGCACCGACCTATAGAGATAGCCCGAGAGCCCCAGCGCGCAGAGCGCGGCCAGGTAGTAGGTGAGTGCAGCCGACGATGCCTTCGTCCCCGGGGTCCGGAACACGTGGATCGCGCCGAGGGCGAAGGCCACCCCGAAGATGCGGTGCACGTAGATGAACATCTCGTGGTTGAGCCGTGCGAACAGCGTCATGAACAAGGCCAACGCCATACCAACGAGCGCGACGAGTCCGAGGAACGGCGTGGGGTTGCCGGGCTTTACGAGTGCTAGGGCCGAGTCCAGTGACGTCAGGGAGTAGCCGGCCAGCATGCACAGCGCATGGGTGGCGAGCAGCCCGAAGGCCCCCTCACCGAGCTTGCGATGGATCTTGTACATGCGATCCAGGCCCCCGAACAGGGGCTCCACGAACCAGAACCGTGCGCCCAGGAACAGGTTCACGGCGAAGGCGGCGACGCCGGCCAGGCCGATGGCGTTGCCGAGGCTTCGAAGCGACGTGGAAGCATCCGTGAAGCGCTCGCCGAGAGGGCCAGCGGTGAGCCACATCAGAACCGGCAGCGCGCAGAGTGCTACGGCGATCGCGGCCCCGCTATCGCGTCGGGAGATCATCCGACGAGGGCCCTGCCGCACGGTAACGACCGACCTACGTCCTAACCTGTACCGGCGGGAGGTGACGCGTCGCCCTTGTCTCCGCCGCCGTTCGTCTTGCCCTCGATGTAGCGATTGACCAGTGCGCTCAGACTCGCTCCGGTGAAGGACTCCACGACCTCGTCGAGCTGCTTCACGGTGTTGGCCGTGATCTTGGTCAGTTTGCTGGCACCTTCGGTGTCGATGATCGTGATGTTCTTCACGTTCCCGATCGGTTCCGCGACGGCGCGAGCGACGTCGGGCAGCCGCGAGACCAGCAGCTCGAGGGTCGCAGCCTCCTCGTATTCGGCGTACGCGGCCGCCTTCTTGGACATGGCCTCTGCCTCGGCTTGGCCCGTGTCGCGGATGGCGTCGGCTCTCGCCTTACCGAGCTCCCGCTCCTCGAAGGAACGGCCCGAGGCAACCGCCTCCAGATTGGCTCGCTCGGCTTCGGCCTCGAGAAGACGCCGATCGCGCGATGCCTCTGCATCGGCCTTGACGCGGTAGCGGTCGGCCTCAGCGTTCTGCTCGGCCGCATACCGCTCGGCATCCGCCGTCCGACGGATCTCCGCATCGAGTTCCTTGTCACGTCGTTGAGCGACGAGCTCCGCGACCTCGGTCTCCTGGAGCACGACTTCCCGCCGAGCTTGAGCGTCGGCCAGGGGCTTCGCCTGTTCCGCCACGGCCGTCGCCGTCGAGACCTCTCGCTGGACGTCTTGCTCCTTCAACCGCGTGGCTTTCTCTGCCTCGAGCACAGCTTGCTGCGCGAGCTCCTGCTTCTCGCGCGCCTGACGATGCGCTTCTGCCTCCGCGATCTCCGCATCGCGTCGCACCTCAGCGGCCGCCTTACGACCCAGGTTCTCGATGTACTGCTCCGAGTCCGAGATCGATTGGATCGTGAAGACGTCTATGGCCAATCCCGTGCCTTGTAGGTCCCCATTGGCCACCTCCTGCACCCGGGCCGCGAACACTTCCCTGTCGCGGATCAGTTCGTCCACGGTCAACTGGCCGATGATCGTGCGAAGGGAACCTTCCATGACGTTTCGAACGATGTCCGGGATGCGTGCCTGGCTATCCAGGAATCGTTGAGCGGCCTGACGGATGGCGTCCTCGTCGTCGGCGATCTTGACGTTCACGATGCCCTCGACCGCCACGGGAACGCCCTGTGTCGTAACCGCTCCCGCGAGGCCGACCGGGATGGACTGGATCTCCAACGAGACCCGCTTCGCGACGTTGACCAGGGGATAGACGATGGCGCCACCCCCAACCACGACCCTGATCCCTCCGGCGGAGCGACGCGACCCCGCGATGATCAGTGCCTCGTTCGGCTTGGCAACCTTGTACCTACTTGCGGCGAATGCCAGGACCGAAACGGCAACGATGATGAGCGCTATTACGACGACAGGGATCTGCTCCATCTCTCCTCCGACCTAGACGCGGACAACTAGACCTGCGCGCTTGACGATCGAGCCACGTGAAGCGAGTTACTCACAACGTCCACGACAACCACGTCGTCGCCGCTGTTGATCGGCTCGTCGCTGGTTGCAGTGAAGGTGCGAGTCATTCCCTCGTGTAGCAGAGAAACGCGCCCGCTCTTGCCCGGAACGATCGCGAGCGAACAGCGACCGCGAGCTCCAACCAGTTGATCGATCCCGAAGGCCTGAGGCGCCTCTTGTCGTCGCAGGGTCGAGAACAGCATGGCCGCCAACCCTCCGAAGACAAAGGCTGACGCGAGACCGACGAGCACGGACCCTCCCGATCCCATCCCGAAGGCTCCGACGCCGAGCAAGCCACCCCCTCCGAACGCCGCCAGCGCGGTGAAAACGATGGGGGTAGCCGCGAATCCGTCGCCCATGTCGAAGTCGAGGAAGTCGAGGAAGTCGAAAACGTCTCCGAAGACGATAGAGAGGAGCAGGAAACCCACCCCCACCCCCAGCGCGATCCAATACCACAGCTCGAGCGACACGTTCCGACTCTAGATGGTCGGCGAGCCGGGCGCGTGGCCGTAACGATCCCGGGACCGACCAACCCTGCTCGGGCCGAGCTCCTCGGCAAGGTCCGCTCTCGTCAAGAGACGACGGAGCGTCGCACGACAGGGCGACCAGGGCGGGGTCGCCCGCATCCGACCGGACGGCCCGTGTTCTAGGAGTCCGCGGTGACGAGGCCCACTTCGACCGGCCGGAGCATCTCGACCAGGAAGTCGGTCGCGCCGGCGATCACGTTCGGGTCGCGCGTGGGTTTGTCGTGGCCGAGTCCCGAGGTGTAGAGGGTGCGCGCTCTGGGCCACGCCCTCGCGAGAGCCTCCGATTCCGTCACGTCTATCTGGTCGTCGTCGCGGTCGTGGACGATCAGCGCGGGGGCCGAGAAACGCGTTGCATGACTCCTGATGTTCAGTCGTTCCCACACGTCGCCTCCGAAACGTCGTTCGATGTCGGCGCGCAGGCCCGCCATCGCGCGAGGGGGGAGGGCGAAGAGGGTCTGGAACTTCCCCATCACGTGGTCGACGTCGGAGGCCGGTGCGATGAGGACGATCGCCCCCGCACCGAGGCCTTCGCCGATCGCCACGGAAGTGACGTAACCGCCCATCGAGTGCGCCACGATCGCGTCGAGCCCGCCGACCTGTTCGGCCACCGCACGGATCGCGTGGGTCTGCTCGAAGATGTTGGTCCGACCGTAGGAGGTCTTGCCGTGTCCCGGAAGGTCGATGCCGACGACGCGGTGGCCGGTCCGCACCAGGGGCTCGATGAATCCGCCCAGGGTCGCCGCGGTCTCGCCCCAGCCATGAACGAGGAGAACCGTGGGTCCGGTGCCGGCGGTGAATCCGGCTACGCGATGCGTGCCGACGTCGAAGGTTATGGGCTCGGTGGTGGCGAGCCAGGCGGCCTGCTTGGCTCGGGCCCCGTCACCCAGGGGCACCGGCCAGGGCGTGAACCACAAGCGCGAGGCGAACCTGCCGGCGAGGCGGGTGGAGAACCGGCCGGCGGCCTTCGTGGCCAGCCAGGTCGCCTTCAGGTCCCGCGTCCGAGCCTCTCCCATCACGCGACGGGGGCGAGAGCCTGCCGCCATGCCAGGATCGCCGGGTCGAGGTCCACCATCAGGTCCTCCTCCGTGACCTCGATCGTCACGTCTTCCAGCCACTCCTTCGGGGCCGTGGGGCGGTCCATCCTGCACCTCCTTGCTTGGGCAACCGGGGGTCGGTTGCATTTCGAAACGCAGTCTAAGCATAGAAGGTTGCAGATTGCAACTCACCTGGTTAGCATGGGGATATGACGCCTGCCGATCTCGCCGCCATGCACTGCTCGGTCGCCCGGACGCTCGATGCCATCGGCGACAAGTGGTCGTTGTTGATCATCCGGGACGCCTTCTACGGGCTGAGGCGCTTCGACGATCTCCGGAAGGACCTCGGGGTGGCTCGCAACATCCTGGCCGACCGCCTCGGAAAGCTCGTCGACAAGGGGGTTCTCGTACGTCGCCAGTACGAGGAGCGGCCCCCGAGGTACGAATACCTGCTGACCGAGCGGGGGCGAGATCTCGTGGGGGTGGTCCTGGCGATGATGCGCTGGGGCGACACGTGGACGGGGGCCGGGGACCCTCCCGTGACCATCACCCACACCACCTGCGGCCACGTGACCGAGCCCGTGGTCGCCTGCTCCCACTGCCGGGAGGAGCTCCGGCTGGGTGAGCTGCTGGCCGACCCGATCCCGGTCTTCGCGCCTCGCAAACCAGGGATGCTCGACCCCGTCGCCTGAGAGCCCGGGTCATTCGGCCCTCGCGTAGCGGTCGAACCAGTCCTCCCGGACGCGCCCCCGGCCCCCCACGATGGGGTGGAGGACCATCTCACAGAGGAGGATCGTCATGTCCAAGGTCGACCCATTCCGGCTGGATGCCAGGAGCGTCGTCGTCACCGGCGGGGCCATGGGCATCGGTTTCGGGATCGCGAGCCGCATGGTGGACGCGGGCGCGAACGTGCTGATCGCCGACCTCGACGAGGACATGGCCCGCGACGCGGCCGCGACTCTGGAGGGCCGGGGCACGAAGGTCGCGTTCATGCACGCCGACCTGATGGAGCAAGACGCGGGACAGAAGATCGTCGACAGGTGCGTCGAGGAGTTCGGGTCGATCGACGTCCTCGTCAACAACGCCGGCATCTACCCGCAGGTGCCGATGCTCGAGATGACGCCCGAGGTATTCGACAGCGTCTACCTGTTGAACCTCAAGGCGCTTGCCTTCACGTCGAAGCTGGCCGCGAAGAAGATGATCGAGCTCGGCATCAAAGGCGCGATCGTCAACATCGGATCCATCGACAGCTTCCACCCGTCGATGGTGGGGCTCGCGGCGTACGACGCGTCCAAGGGCGGGGTCCTCATGTTCACGAAGAACCTCGCGCTGGAACTGGCGCCACACGGCATACGCGTGAACATGGTCGCTCCCGGAGGTATCACGACGCCGGGCACCTCGAAGCCTCTCGAGGGCAGTGGGTCCACGCCCGAGCAGATGGAAGCGATGATGGCCCGCTTCACGGAGATGATCCCGCTGAAGCGCTTCGGCGAGCCCGAGGAGATCGGTGCCGCTGCCGTGTTCCTCGCGTCGGATGCTTCCAGCTACATCACCGGAACGTCGTTGATCGTCGACGGAGGCCGCTTGTTGGGTTAGCGCGAACCGGGGTCCGGTCGTCGGAAGGAGGCGGCCGGGCCCGTCACCCCCTCAGCTTGTTGAGCCGCGTCACGACGAGGCCCGCGACGACGAGAAGGCTCCCCACAACCTGCTCGGCGCGCAACGCCTCGTCCAAGACGAGCACCGCGATGGCGCCGCCGAGGATCGGAACCAAGAACCCGTAGACGACGGTGCGCGGGATGCCTCGGTGGCGGATCGCCCAGTTCCACAGGACGTAGGCGAGATAGACCGGCCCGACGATCGCGTACAGAAGGATCGTCCAGGAGCCGAGGCCGATCCCGGTCCAGTCCTGCTCGAGCACCGCCGGTAGTCCGACGAGAGCGATCAGCAAGCCGCCCAAGGCAAGTCCGTAAGCCATCAACTCGCGCGACGGATAGCGCTTGGTGAGCGGTTGATTCACGACCCCGTAAGCCCCGAAGGCGGCCGCGGCTCCCAGCGAGAACAGGTCTCCCGGGCGGGCCGTCGCGAAGGCGTCCCAGGCGCGGAGGAAGACGGCGACCCCAAGGAAACCGATGAGCACGCCGGCGACCTCTAGCCGGGCCGGCTTCTGCTTGCCAACGAACCACATGCCGATCACCGAGAAGATGGGGTGGGTCGAGATGAGGATCGCACTCGCAAGCGCGGACGTCCTGTCGAGGCCCAGAACGAATCCCATCTGATAGAGGAAGTAGCCGGTCAGGCCCGAGGCGATCAGAGTGGGTATGTCCGCGCGCTGGGGCTTCACGCGGTTCTTCGCCAGCATCAGGATCGCGAGCGAGAAGACGAACATCGCCGCGAAGCGCAGCGCCGTGAACGCGACGGGGTCGATCTCGCGCCATGCGATCTTGAAGAGCGTGAACGTCGACGCCCACATCAGGGCGACCGACGCCAGGGCGAGATCGATCAGCAGCGGGGCGGGCCCTTCGGGGCCGGCCGATCCGGCGGCCGGTGCCTCGGATAGCTCGGCCGTCTGGGTCACAACCGGGCGAACGTCCACGCTCGTCCGGCTATTCCGACCGTTGGAGTCCTGCTCACCCCTGCGGGTGCTACAGAGCGTTCCCCGGGTCCGTTCCCACCAGGGGGCTAGGCGCGGGGAACGTTGCTCGGCCTCAGCCGAGACAGGAGCAGTGGTCGGTCGCGATCGCTACCACCACGCCGGCGTCGTGCGAGATCGACACCGGCAGCTCCTTCGCATCCAAGGTCGCGATGGGGGCTCCGGAGGGGCGGCGCAGCACCTCGATCCGTTTCATCCACGCGGCTGCGGGGCCGAGACCCCTTGCCTTCATCACGGCTTCCTTCGCGGCGAACGTCGCCGCGAGATGCAGTGTGTGATCCGCCGAGCCCTCGCAGTAGGCGAGCTCGGCCGTCGTGAAGAACCGCCGTCTCAGGCCGGGTGCTCTTTCGATCGTGGATGCGAACCGCCCCACATCCACGATGTCGATACCGATGGTCATGCGAGCAACGACGCGCCGCCGTCGATCACCAACGTGTGGCCGTTGACCGCACGCGCGTCCTGCGAGGTGAGGTAATCGACCGCCTCGGCGACGTCCTGGGGCGTGGTAAGTCGCCCGGTCGGCGTCTTCTGGATCCCCTCTCGGAGCATCTGCTCGCGCTGCGGGAAGTGCTCGAGAGCCCCAGTGTCGACGACCCCGGGGGAGACGACGTTCACCGTGATCCCTCGGGGGCCGAGCTCGACCGCGAGGTAGCGGCAGATGGTTTCGATCGCGGCCTTGGAAGCCCCGACGATCATGTAGCCCGGCAGGACGCGTTCCGACCCCCCGCTGGACAGAGCGACGATCCGTGCTCCTTCGGACATCAGTGGAGCGGCTCTCTTCGCCGCCAGGAACAGAGCGCGAGCGTTCGCGTCCATCGTCCATCGCCACGCGTGCGCGTCCAGTCCCTCTAGTCCGCGGATCACACCGGTGGCGGCGTTCGAGACGAAGATGTCGAGGCGTCCGAACATGGCATCGATCTCGGAGAAGAGCTTGTCGATGTGTGCCTCGTCACCGACGTTGGCGCGGATCGCCACGGCCTTGACGGCCTCGTCCTCGGCGAGACGACAGGTCTCTTCGGCAGCCTCCCGCTTCCTCAGATAGCAAACGACAACGTGCGAGCCGCGGCGCGCGAGGTTGAGAGCTATCGCGCGTCCGATGCCTCGACCACCCCCGGTAACGAGCGCTACCTTGCCCTCCAGGTCCCTCACGGTGACCCCGAGAAGACGAGGCATGCGTTCTGGCCACCGAACCCGAAGGAGTTGGACAGCGCGATGCGGACGCTCTCCTCACGAGGTCCCTCGGGCACGTAGTCGAGATCGCATTCGGGATCCGGGTTGTCCAGGTTGATCGTGGACGGGATCGCGCCTCGGTGGATCGCGAGGATCGACGCGGCGGCCTCTACCGCCCCGGCCGCTCCAAGCAGGTGGCCCGTCTGAGACTTCGTCGAGACGACGGGGATGCGCTTGGCCTCGTTGCCGAACACCTCCTTGATCGCGATGGTCTCGATGCGATCGTTGAAGGGCGTCGACGTGCCGTGAGCGTTGATGTGCTCGACATCGGAGGGATCGATCCGGGCGTCGTCGAGCGCAGCACGCATCGCACGAGCCGCGCCGGCTCCTCGCGGGTCGGGTTGGGTCACGTGGAAGGCGTCGGCCGAGGCGCCGTATCCGGCGACCTCTGCGAGGACGCGAGCGCCTCGCCGCCGCGCGCTCTCCTCGGACTCGAGGACCAGGATCCCGGCCCCCTCCCCGAAGACGAACCCGTCGCGCTGAGCGTCGAAGGGGCGACTCGCCCTCCCGGGATCGTCGTTGCGACGCGACAGCGCTCCCATGCGGGCGAACGCCGCCAGCGACAGGGGGGTCAACGCGGCCTCGCTTCCTCCCGCCAGCATGGTGTCGGCGCGTCCGTACCGGATCGCGAGGGCCGCCTCACCGACCGCGTGGGCACCGGTCGCGCACGCCGTGGCGATGCTGTGGTTGGGACCGTGCAACCCGAAGCGCATCGAGATCGCCGCGGCCCCCCCGTTGGGCATCAGGCGGGGGACCATGAAGGGGCTGACGCCGCGGGGGCCGCGCTCGACGAGCGCGGTGTGTTGTTCCTCGATCGTCGCGAGTCCCCCTATGCCCGTTCCAACGACAACTCCCGTGCGTTCCGGGTCGGGTGACGAGAGACCGGCGTCGTCCAAGGCCAAGCCTGCGGCCACGACGCCCATCTGACAGAAGCGATCCATGCGCGCGGCCTCGCGTCCGGTGAGATGCGACGAGGCGTCGAAGTCCCGCACCTCGGCGGCTATCCGAACCGGGTAGGCAGACGCGTCGAACGACGCGATCTCGCCGGCGCCCGAGCGGCCTTCCATCAGCCCCGCCCAGAAGGCGTCGGCGCCCACGCCGATGGGCGTCACCACGCCGAGGCCGGTCACGACGACCTTAGTCATGCGTTGACGGCGATCCGGCGGCCGATCAGGTCGACCGCGTCCTCGACCGTTCGCAGGGACTCGAGCTCGGTGTCGGGGATCTCGACGCCGAACCTTTCTTCCATCCCCACGGTGAGCTCCATCGTGTCGAGCGAATCCAGGTCGAGATCTCGCAGAAGGTCCGCCTGCATCGTGATGCTGTCCTGGTCGAGCCCGCGAGCGACGAGGTGCGCCTCGATCGCTTCGAAGATCTCTTGTCTGTCCGTCATCGGCTCCTCCTTGTCATGCCGTCATTCCTCCATCCATCGCGAACACGCTTCCGGTGATGTAGTTCGCGTCCTCACTGCATAGGAACGTCACGACACCGGCGACCTCCTCGGCGGTGCCCGCCCGTTGCATGGGGACCGCCTCTACGATCGCGTCGAAGCGTTCCTCGGGTAACGACCGTGTCAGTTCGGTCTCGATCAGGCCCGGGGCGATCGCGTTGACGGTGACGTTCCTGCGCGCGACCTCGAGCGCCATGGCTTTGGTCAGCCCTATGACGCCGGCCTTCGCCGCGCAGTAGTTGGCCTGGCCCTTGCTCCCCGACAGCCCCGCCACCGAGGCGATGTTCACGATGCGGCCCTTCCCGCTGCGGACCATCGGCAGGAGAGCGCGTCGAGAGCACGCGAACGTTCCGTAGAGGTTGGTCGCGATCACCTCGTGCCACTCGGCGTCGGGCATGCGAAGGCTCAGGCCGTCGCGCCTGATCCCGGCGTTGTTCACCAGCACTGCCACCGGGCCCAGGGCTTCCTCGACCTGAACGAACATCCCGTCGACCTGAGCTGGGTCGGACACGTCGGCCTCCGCCAGCATGCCCTCGCCCCCTCCACGTTCGATCGCCTCGAGGGTCTCCTTGGCGTCGTCGGCGCGCGTTCGGAAGTTCACTACAACGAGGTATCCCTTGGCGGCAAGCTCCTGCGAGATCGCGCGCCCGATACCCCGCGAGCCCCCGGTGACCAGGGCGACGCCCCTAGACATGAGCCATCTCCTGGGAGGGGGTGGCGCGGCCATCCACGCGCGAGGCAGACCAGGTCATCATCCCGGCCCCCCAGCAGAAGCCCGCGCCGAAGGCGGCGAGCAGAACCCGGTCTCCCTCTCTCAGTTGGCCTCCGGCCGCCGCGTCGTGAAGGGCGAGCGGGATCGACGCGGCGGAGGTGTTGCCGAGGCGCTCGATGTTCCCGAAGACCTTGTCCTGCGGAAGAGAGAGACGTTGGGCAACTGCGTCCAGGATGCGACGGTTCGCTTGATGCGCGATCAGAAGGTCGACGTCATCGGGAACCGCACGCGCGGCCCCCAGTACCTCGCTCGCGGCCGTGGACATCCCCGCAACGGCGGCGCGATATACCTCGCGCCCGCGCATGCGGATGACTCCCTCCTCTTCCGGAACGCAGAGGAGCTCCGGGCGCGAGCCATCGCTGTGGAGCGAGAAGGGCCCGAGCGCGTTCTCTTCCGATCGCTCCACGAGAGCGGCTCCCGCGCCGTCGCCGAACAGGATCGCCGTGGACCGGTCCGACGGGTCGGTGATGCGCGAGAGGACCTCGGCTCCCACGACCAGCACCTTGCGTGCGGCCCCCGAACGCACCGCGGCATCGGCCTGAGCCAGTGCGAACAGGAACCCGGAGCATCCCGCGTTGAGGTCGTAGGCGGCCCCGCCGGCGCCGAGCCGCGCCTGGATTAAGCAGGCGGCCGCGGGGAAGCGCACGTCGGGGGTGATCGTGGCGCAGATCGTCAGGTCGATCTCGTCCGGCTCGACCGCGGTCGCGGCCAGACAGCGCTCCGCCGCGGTCGCGCCCAACGATGACGTCGTGTCGCCGGGGGCCGCGAAGCGACGGGCCCTGATCCCTGTCCGCTCGAAGATCCATCCGTCATCCACGCCGAGCGGGGCCGCGACCTCTGAGTTCGAGACCCGGCGCTCCGGGAGAGCGATGCCGACACCGGCCACCCGCGAGCCCGTCACGAGCGGATCCAGAAGAGGGCTTCGCCGCGGCCTACGGGTTGTCCCGGAAGCGCCAGCATCCCCATGAGCCACCCTTCGCAGAAGGATTCGACCGGCCAGGACCGGGAGCCGTCGTCGACCTCGGCGATCACCTGCCCTCGGGTCACCCATTCGCCCTCGGTCGTGAAGGTCTCGGGCGGCAACGGACGGAAACGGCCCGCGCGGGGCGAGACGACGAGCCGCTCGCGAAGCTCGGGGACGCCGTCGAGTGCGAAGGTCTGAAAGCCGACGACCTCAGACACGGGCCACCTCGCGTGTCCCGAATACCGAGCGAGCGAGGCCCTCGACGACTCGACCCGGTCCGAGGTCCCGGTACTCGTCGACGCCTTGATCGCGCAGCCATTCCATCGATCCTCGGAACCGCACCCGTCCCGTGAGCTGCCGCAGGAGCATCTTGCGGACCTCGCCGGGGGCGCGATAGGGACGCTCGGTCACGTTCGACACCACCGGGATACGCGGCTGACGGACCATCACGTGCGTCAAGGCGTCGTCGAGGGCATCGACCGCGGGATCCATCGCGGGACCGTGGAAGGCGCCTTCCACGGGCAGACGAACCACACGTCCCCCGTTGGCGGATACGTCGCGCGCGGCTCCCGCCAACCCGCGCTCGTCACCCGACAACACGACCTGGTCTGCCGTGTTGTCGTTCGCAACGACAACGTCGTTGGTCCGAGCGATCGCCTCCACCGTGTCCAGATCGAGTCGGAGAACGGCGACCATGCCTCCCTCCGATCGGTTGGCCGCGCGCTTCATCGCCTCGCCGCGCGCCGCCACCAGCCTCAGTCCCTGGGGGAAGGAGATCGCCTGCGCCGCCACCAAGGCCGTGTACTCGCCGAGACTGTGTCCGGCCAGCCACTCGAATCGATCGCCTTCGGCCACGGCGCCCTCGAAGGCGATCACCCCCGCCGTGAGGATCGCCGGTTGTGCGATCCGGGTGGGGATCGTTCGACCGCTGCGCTCCACGGCGCGGCGCAGGTCGTAGCCGAGCAGCCGACGCGCTTCGCGCAGGCGTACGTGATCCTCAGGAAGGGCGGCAAGGACGCCGGCCTTGTCGATCCCTTGACCGGGGAAGAGGCCCACCTTCATCGCGTCCTCCTGTGGCGTCGGTAGCCGATCGCGATCAGCGCGGACGTGCCGGTGGCCGCGCCGAGCAGGGCCGCGACGTCGCGCGTGCGCAGCCGCCTCCTTAGTCCGTGCTTCGCCCGGTGGAGCAGTTGACGTACGGCCACGCTGCTCCTTCGCGTGACCCGCGCTATCTCGTCTATCGAGAGGTTGAAGCGGTAGCGGAGGTTGACGACCTCACGTTGCGCCTCGGGCAGGGTCGCAACGGTCTCCCAGAGGAAGTCTCGCTCCTCGTCGACGACGGTGAGCAGCGCAGCCGAGGGTGTCGCGTCCATCTGCTCCGGGATCTCCTCGACGGGGATCTGGAGGCGCGCCCTCTCCGTATGCCACGTTGCGAGGGTGTTGCGAGCGATCTGGAAGATCCACGAGCGATAGCTGCCTTCGCCCCTGTAGGTGGAGGCCGACGTCAATGCCTTGAAGAACACACGCGATGCCAGATCCTCGGCGGTGGCGGCGTCGGCGGTGTTCGCGCGCAGGAAAGCTGTTACGGGATCGAGGTAGCGCTCGTAGAGCTCGGTGAACGCCTCAGCATCCTTGTCCGCCTCGCGCCCCAGTGCGCGTTCGCTCAGATCGACCACCGACTCCTCCATCTCCCTCCTAGACCACAGGTTGGGGGCGCGCGTTACGGGTCGGAGGCCACGACCTGCGCGACTCCCAGACCGGTCGGTCAACCCCAGGTGGGCCCCTGCGCGAGACCTCGCGAAAAAATCTCGGAGACGGCTTCCGGCCTTCCGGCACCGATGACCGGACGATTGAAGGAAACCGAGCCAAAAGGGGCGAACCACC
>Ga0299913_10000071_pt1 | contig 44489 bp, 49 predicted proteins | sample RVTome_9_FD_201360 | JGI IMG/M metagenome (GOLD analysis project Ga0299913, IMG submission 201360) | Soil microbial communities from uranium-contaminated site in the Upper Colorado River Basin, Wyoming, United States - RVT155D38 (version 2) ... | reverse complement strand
CGGTCACCGTCACAATATCTCGACGCCCATACCCCATAAAGGCACGATACGGCCCACTCGTACCACACGGCAATGAGACTTTTCACTGCAAACCGATCTGCAAACGCAGCCAGGGAAACTAGGCGACACTGAAGGACACGACCCGGAGCAGGGTTGGCCCGGGAGCCCAGTTGTCGCCTCGCAGAACACCACCAGCGGACACGGACGGAAACTGTGTCCGGCGCACTTTTAACCCGTTGGTTGTGGGTTCGAGTCCCACGGGACCCACCGACGCAGCGCCTTACCGCGTGTGAAAGTCCGGTAGGTCTGTCTCACCTTGGCTCCGGCTGGTGTGTCTCGCTTTCCTGTGCAACTGACGGTGGTGGGTTACACCGGTGGGCTCTCGGTGGTCTTCTGTCTGAGTCGTTCGTAGGGGGTTTGTCCGTCGAGGCCGCCGTGGGGCCGGTTGAAGTTGTAGAAGTTCTCCCACTCTTGCAGCTTGTCGTTGAACAGGTTGGTGTCGTCGATGACGAGGCCGTCGAGCATCCGGTAGAACTCTTCTTCGTCGATACGGTGTGATCTCTCCACCTTGCCGTTGAGCCGGGGTGTGGCCGGTTTGATGTAGACGTGTCTGATCCCGCGGTCTAAGACGTGGACATGGAACTGTGATCCGAACTCTCCTCCGTTGTCGGTTTGGATCACCTCGACCCGGAACGGCGGCTTCTGGAGGAGGTAGTCGAGGAACTGGATGGCGGTCTTCTGATCACACCTCGGATAAGCGCGGAGGATTCGGAGCCGGGTGCAGTCGTCGATGGCGGTGAAACTGATAGAACTTCTTGCCGGCAGCACCGACCGGGGTGATGAACTTGACGTCGACTTGGACCCGGTGGCCGGGTTGGGGTTTCTCATACCGCTTCCACCGCTTCTCGTAGGGCTTGTGACGTTGCGAGCTGGGTAGCCGGTTCAGCTCGAGACGTTTCAGGATCCGCCACACCCCAGACGTGGAGACGTCGATCTCGTGGTAACGCTTCAGGTACATCGAGATCTTTGCCGGCCCGAAGTGGTAGTTCTGACGGAGGTAGATGATCTTGCCCACCACCTCCGCCGAGGTGGCGTGGGGGCAATAGTGAGGACGCGATGACTTGTCGCGTAGCCCCTCCAACCCCTTCTCTTCATACCGGCGCAGCCATCGGTAGAAGGTCTGGCGGGTGATCCCGAAATACCGGCAGGTCTGAGCGACGTTGCCCGTCACCTCCTCGGCATGGCGGATTACCGCCAGTCGATGGTTCACCAGCCTCTGCTGTTCTCTCTCGGTCATCGTTCTCCTCGCTCGTCAGAGAACCCGAGATGTAACCAATGTCCGTCAGTTCTAGAAAAAATCGAGGGTCGCACCTTCGCTGCTGGGGCTCGCACGACTCGATCCGCAGAAAAGCGAGAGGGATGACGTTCACCTACGTTCCCACTGAACCGGATGGGGTCCCGGGACCCGGTTCAGGGCGGTTGGGACGTCACCGACACCAAGGAGCTGTGACCTGACTCGTGGTCTGATCGCCGACGGGGCTCACCCTATGCCGGCCTTTCGAGCCTCTCGATCGCCTGCCGGACGTCGTTCATTTCTCGAACCCGGATGAGGCGCAGACCAGCCTTGAGGATCACGCCGGGAGGGTCGCGCACCAACCGGGCAAGTGACAGGGCATTCCTGTCCAGGACATCGACGTGCCCGGGCCATCGTTCCTCCGGAAGGCCAGCGAGGAGCTCGGCCACGGTCCAGGCCTGCTCTCGTGCTCGCCCGATACTGAAATTGACTATGGCTCGCCCGGCAGTTGGATCGACCCGATCGAGGAGCCCAATCCAGGGAGAGAGTTCTCCGATCGTTTCCCGGATTCCGTCTACTTGGCGAGACAACACACGGTTGATCTCCACGAAGTCGTTTCGGAGGTCTGGAAGATCATCGCCAGGCGAGGTCTGGGCGGCTGCAATACCGAGATCGAGGTTGATGTGCGCGTTTATTCCCAACAGGAGGTGCTGGAGAATGAGGGGCCGCCACATTTCCGCTGACCGGAAAGCGAAGTCCCAACACCTACTTGGCTGATTCCCACCGCGGAACTGATTCAGGGCGTCGAGGTACCGGGCGGCGAACGTAGTGGCCAACCTCTCCATCCGCGGGCCGTCCTCGAATAGACCGGACTCCACACCCGCTCGGACCTGCGCGGTCACGCCGCTGTACATGGCTGCAAAGAACCCGACACGACTCCCCGAGCTCTTCGCCTCCCGCAGCACGTCGGCGATGGCTTCGACTACCCCGTCCAGACTCTGCGGATGTTCACCGGAACCGATCACGAACGTCCCCTGGCCGGCACTACGCGGGACTCCATGTCCCAATGGTGGCACGGGTCCGGCGAGGATGCCCCGATCACCAGAACCGCAAGATTCTTCGTCCAGCGGGAGTCGTCCGTGCGACTCTGCCGTCCAACGCACTTTTAACGTTGGTTGTGGGTTCGAGTCCCACGGGGCCCACTCGCGCTCTCGGGACCGAATGTACGCGGCGAGGAAAGCGTAAAGGCTGACCCGGGCAGGCTGCCTTCAACCGGCGATTTGGCCGGAGTCGATGTAGAGAATGGGCCGCCCGTCGCGAATCTCGAGGGATGTCCACCAACCGTACATGGCGAAGCTCGGGGAGCGCTCGAGCGAATCCACCAGTCCAATGTCCATGACAAGGTGTGCGCCGTGCGGCCCGCGGTAGGCGATCGGGCAGGACCGGTCGGCCGAACACGGCAGGTCCGACGATCCGTCATCGAACTGCTCGAGGGGAAACGCCGGATCGATGCTGCGGCTCACGATCTCCAGCTCGATCTCCTCCGGTGATTTGCCACTCTGGTGTGGACTCCAGATCCAGTCGATGAAGGCGTGGTCGACTCCGCAATTGGCTGGGAAGGGCGACGGCAGACTGCCCGTGCAGAAGCCGGCAAGAAGCTCATAGAGGGCGGTTCCTGATCCGGTGATGCCGGCTGCCGGGTCGGGGAAGGCGCCGTCAACGCTCTCCTGTATCGGCCGAATCACGACAGTCATATCGTCATCCAAGACAACGAATTTGGTGACCTCGCTCGCCGGGTCGGCGATGATGCCGTCCTCGGCCGAGCCGGGGGGACATGGAACGGCGGACTCGTCGCAGGGCACCCAGCGCCGGATTGCCATGCGGATCATGCCGGCGGGCTCGCCCGGTCTGGTGGTGGTGACGTCGTAGAAACCGTCGGGAGGCCAAGCATCCTCGGGGATCGGACCGCCGGGAGAGACCGGCCCGACCGCTGCCTGGTCGCAACACGCCGGCCGCACTCCCCACGTGATCTCGATCGGCGTCCAGTCGTCCTCGATCGGCTCGGCATAGAACATCGTTGTTCTGGGGGTCGATTCAACGGTTGTCTCGGGCGACACCGAAGGGGTCGTCTTGGGGCTGGTCGACGTCGACCCGGGCGGCTCTGTCGTCGTCGCGAGCGTCGTCGCCGTGGGCACGGTCATAGTGGTCGACGGAGCTGTCTCGGCCCCCCTGCAGCCAACCAAAGACATCGAAAGAGCCACGGTCAACAGAACGACTCTTCGCACTCGCCACCTCGCGTTTCCATATCCCTTGTCACCTATTTGTCGCGCCGCCGCCGAGGTTTGAGATAGTGCCGAAGTGCTCCAATTCTGATTTGGAGCATGCATTTCCGCTTGAAGTCCGACGAGCGACAAATGTCCCGAGGAAGTAGCGAAGCTTCACGATGCGCGCCGCCCGGATGCGGGCCGCAACAACGTCCGTCGTTGGTTGTGGGTTCGAGTCCCACGAGACCCACTTCAGAAAGTCAAGGGGCGATCCGATAGTCGTGCAAGGAGCCCTGAATCGCGCCGATGAAACCCCATGGCGACGACAAGATCGGCGCTGGCGCTCGCAGTTGCTTTCCTTCTGCTCAGCTCGTGCACGATCCAGGAGTGCTGCGGGCCGATACCCGAGGCTTGGATCGAGGTGAGTGTCGCCGTCGAGCCAGGGACGAGTCGCGTATACACATTCGACGTCGACGCCGAGGCGCTGAGCCAACCTTCACTCGAATTCACTGTCCGTACGACGATGTCACCAGTGCCACACGCCCTACCTGACGGGATTCTCGCTCGACGATGGCTGACTAGAGACGGAACTACCGAGAACGACTGGCCCGAGCACTTCGAGACCGAGGTCGGGGAACGGTCGACCGTGGCCACCCTGACCCTCGAACTCGAGAACTCGGGCACGGCGACTGTCGAGTTCCCTCTCATCGTCCGAGTCCGCGAGAGAGGCGACATCGCAGGTCCCGGGGAAGATGATCTCCTCCTTGCCATCCGGCAGCGCTGAGGTCGGCACTTTTCGGACATACCGAACCAAGTCAACCTCGTGGTTCGTCTCCCACCTCGGCACCGGGTCATGCAAACCGAAATGGAAACGCGCCCAAGGCATCAGAACGAGCGGTCAGTTCTGCGGGATTGCCCCGAAAGCGAGAAGCGTGGTGGCGAGAACCCCGTAGATGGTCGCCAGGATCACCACCAGCGACCGGTCCTTGTGCCTCAGCCGGCTCATCGACCCGGTCACCAGGGCCCCGAGGACGGAGATCGCAGTTGCCACCCACAATGCCAGGCCTCCGACGGTCCGCTGCTCGAACACGTCCCCGAGAACCTCGGTGTTGTAAGCAAGGATGAGCATCGCCAGCAGAACGACCCCGGCGAGGAGGAACCAGGCCGCCCACTTGCCCAATCTCGTCTCAGGCATGCCTTTCTCCTTTGAACACGGCCGACACCATCCACACTGTCAGGATGGGCCGGTGGCACAAGGGGCTTTGGTCCCAGATTGCCGTGCCCAGCTGACCTTTCAGCCGACCGGTGAGGCCGTCGCCAGATCGGCGGGGCGAATGGGCAGTCCTTCCTCGGCATTGAGGATGTCGGTGAGCGGTCCGACGTCGCCCCCGTAGCCTGGCTTGGGAGTCACACCGATCCCATCACCGAGGGCCTCGATGAGGAAGCCCGGCCGCGAAGCCGGCTCGGCGGCGAAACGCCCGGCGTCGAGGAAGAGCCGGGGCTTGACCAGCCAGGGCTCGCCGATCTCGGGACAGAAGGTGGTGCAGTTGCCGCACTCGTTGCACAGCTCGGCGAGACAGAAGTACTGCTGCCGACCCTCCACGTCCATCCCCTCCGGAGTGGGTAGGCGGACGAACGCGTCGTTGGGGCAGACGGTGACGCAGAAGTTGCAGGCAACACAGCCCCACCGCTCGAGCACGCTGTCGACAGTCCTGGGCAGCTTGCTGGTCCCGGCCCGGCTGTAGTGCTCGAGCTGCTCGGGACGACGCAGCCCCTCGACATAGCCGGCGACCGCCTCGGGCCCGGCCTGTCGGCGCCAGGCGGCGAGATCGGGGCAACCTGCCTTCTCCATCGTCCTCTGCAACCCTTCCAGCATCGGCTTGATCCGCCCGTAGCCACCTGGTTTGAGCAAATCCGAGCACACCGTCATCGGGGTCAGCCCGAGAGCTGCGACCGGGGCCAGGTTCTCCTTGGTCACCCCCGCCGAGAAGCTGACCTGGACCGGGCCCTCCCGCCCACTCACTCCAAGCATGCCGGGGAGCGCTTCGTCGAGCCTGCCGAGCAGGGTGGTGGTGACCACATGCAGCGGCTGACCGGAGAGATACATCGGGGTGTCGGGGAGACGATGGCGATGGTTGTCGACCACCAGGGTGTTGGACAGCTTGACCCCGAACCGGCGCCCCTCGGCGGCGGCGAAACGAGCCAGCCCGTCGATCAGCTCCACTCCCCGATCGAACTGGAGATCGGCGTCGAAGTCCTCCTTGCGCAGGCCGACCTCTTCGTAGCCGAGAAGCTCGTGGACGATCTGCCCAACCCCTTCGAACCCGAGCAGGGTCGGGTTCAGCTTGACCACCACGTCGAGATCGTGCCGGGTCATCAGATGCTTGGTGATCGATTCGATCTCGCCCGGAGGGCAGCCGTGGAAGGTGGACAGGGTGACCGTGTCTGCGACACGGGTCGGGAAGGTGTGATCCCGCCAGGCCGTGAAGGGCTCGGGGATCTCGACACGGAGACGGTCGATGACTTCGGTGGCGTCCTCTAGCCCTTCGATGAACCCTGCGATCTCCGGGGAGGAGATCCCGGCCAGGTCGTAACCGACCGAGATATCGAAGATGTGGGGTCCGGGATCGGCGCCCAGGTACGGCTCCAACTCCGGCCACCCGCGCAGGATCTCGATCATCATCCAGGCCTTCACGTACTCCTCGAGGGACTGGCTGACCTTGAGCTCCTGACTCCATTCCACGTTGTAGCCGACGGTCTCCATGTCGATGCAGGGTCGGGAGATATCCAGCTCGTCGAGGATCTGGACCGTCTTCAGCTCAATGATCCGGGCTCCGCCCAGCCAGGCGAGCACGATGTTCTGCGCCATCTGGGTGTGAGGGCCTGCCGCCGGCCCGATCGGTGTCGCCGCAGGGCGCCCCATGAACTCGGCGCCGAGACCGGGGCCCTCCGAGACGTCGAATATCCGGGCGATGGGGAGATCGAAGATCCGGTGCCTCGTCTCCCACTCGTGTGCGACCCGACCGAGGAGCACTCGCAGTGGATAGGGGGTGAGTGGGGGGATTCGATCGGTCATGGTCGCCTCACAATCTCGAGTGCAGCCGTGCGGCTTGCTCTGCGGCTTTGGCCCGTACCTCTGCCGGGTCGACCCGGGTTGCGAGCCCGTCTTTGAGCACCACCTCCCCACCGATCTCCACCTGCAGTGGGCGAATGGCGGGGGTAAAGGCGACATGCCACGGCTCCATCGGGTCGTAGGACCAGGTCACGATGTCGTCGGCGGTTTCCGGGATCAGCGCCCGGCCGTTCTCCAGCCAACTCCAGGCGGTGTCCGGGGAAGCGGTCACATCGGCACCCCGGTGGCACAGATAGGCGATCTGGAACTCCTCGAGCATGGAGGCCCCGATCCCATCCGAGCCCAGGACCACCGGGTTGCCGAACCTGGTGGGCCGGGCGTAGCCCACGGCGTTGTTCAGGTTGGACCGAGGGTTGTGGGCGATGGTGCCGGGCAGCCCCGGGTCCTCGGGGAGATACACACAGTGGGCGAGCAGCCAATCGGGCCGGGCCAGATCACCGAGCCGTACGGGAGCCGCGGCATCCTCCGGGCCTTCGCAGACATGGACATGGACGCCCACCCCCAGGTCGGCGGCTACCGCTGCGGCGGCGTGGAGGGTGTCGTCGCTACAGGTGAAGGCGGCGTGGATCCCGACCAGACCCCTCCCGCCCTCGGTCAGGAAACGCCGATTCTCCTCCAGCCCCCTCCGCGCCCCTTCGGGGCCGTGGCGATCGGTGACCCCATAGGCGCACACCACCCGGACCCCGACCTCGGCGCACGCCTCGGCGATGACGTCGAGGCTCCCCTCGATGGCATTTGGGCTCTCATGGTGATCGACGATGCCGGTGGTCCCGTGCTCCAGCGCCTCCAGTGCTCCCAACATGGCCGACCATCGGATCATCTCCAGGTCGAGGGCGAGGTCGAGACGCCACCAGACCAACTCGAGGATCTCCTCGAAGCTTGTCGGGGTCTCCGGGGGTGAGGGCATGCCCCGGGCCAGCGCCGAATAGAGATGATGGTGCCCGCAGACCAGGCCCGGTGTGATCGATGACAAGAGACAATCCCTTGCTGGTTGTCCCCATCGTCACAAGCGTCCTCTCCACCGGCCAGAGACGAAAGACCCTTGTCGGAGTGACACGGCCCGCCTCCACCCATCGGGTGGTCCCTAGATCCAGTGGCAATAGGCCCTATGTGGCCATCCGCCGCCCCGGGTACTTTGAACAGAAAGCCCCCGAAAGGACCTCATGCGCAGCTTCTCAGGTCGCGACATCCTGTCGCTCAACGGGTTCGAGAGAGCAGAGTTCGACCACGTGTTCTCGGTGGCCGACGACCTCGAGCCGATCGCCCGGGAGAGACGAAACACCGACCTCCTCACCGGAAAGACCCTGGTCACCGCCTTCTATCAGCCCTCGACCCGGACTCGTCTCGCCCACGAGTCGGCCATGATCCGTCTCGGGGGCCAGGTCACCGGGTTCACCGACGCCAAGATGACCCGCGCCGGCGACTTCTACCAGGAGTCGATCAAGGACACCGTCCACATGCTGGAGTACTACGGCGACGTCATCGTGATGCGCCACTTCCAGCAGGGAGCCCCCCATGAGGCGGCAAAGTGGTCGTCGGTCCCGGTGATCAACGCCGGCGACGGCTGGGGGGAGCACCCCACCCAGGTGCTCACCGACCTGTACACGGTGCGACGCGAGTTGGGCACCGTCGACGGGCTCACCTTCCTCTGCATCGGCGACATGCGGATGCGGACCATGCACTCGATCGGCTATGCCCTCACCCAGTTCGACGCCGAGATGATCGCCATCGCTCCCCCCGAGATGTCGCTCACCGACGACTTCAAGAAGGAGCTGGCCGAGCAGAACCTGATGGTCCGGGAGGCCGAGCACGTTCGGGACGTCATCTCGGAGGCCGACGTCATCTACATGGAGCCGGTGGTCCAGGCCGACTACACCAAGGGAGTCGACCAGCGTGGCGACGAGCTGCCCACCACGCCGGACAACTACCGGGTCACCCGGGAGTTGCTCGCCGAGTCGGCCAAGCCCGGTGCGATCATCCTCCACTCCCTGCCCCGCATGGACGAGCTGCCCCCGGACGTCGATGGCACCCGGCACGCCCGCTACTGGCAGGAGGCCTACTACGGCGTGGTGATGCGGATGGCCCTCCTCTCCCTGGTCCTCGGGGCCGTGGAGTAGGCATGCAGACGCATCTCCGCGGCCGGGACATGATCACCACCCAGGAGTGGACCAAGGACGAGATCGACACCGTCCTCGAGATCGCCCTCGACCTGAAGCGGCGCCGCGCCCTCGGCGAGGAGCACGGCCTGCTCAGGGACAAGGTGCTGGCCATGCTCTTCTTCTTCTCCTCGACCCGGACCCGGGCCAGCTTCGAGGCGGGCATGGCCCAGCTCGGAGGGCACGCCCAATTCATCGAGTCGAAGACGACCCAGATCGCTCATGGCGACACGGCGACGGAGATCGGCGAGATCCTGGGCCGTTACAACGACGGCATCGCCATCAGACAGGTGGACTGGGACCTGGGCAACCGCTACATCCGGGACGTCGCCGAGGCCTCCCGGGTCCCGGTGCTCAACATGCAGTGCGACTGGTACCACCCGTTCCAGGCCCTCGCCGACCTCCTCACCATCGTCGAGAAGCGAGGCGACCCGCGCGGTCTCACCGTCGACGTCTCCTGGGCGTATGCGGCCAGCTACCAGAAGCCGCTCTCGGTGCCGCAGAGCTTGATCCTGCTCCTCCCCCGCTTCGGGATGAACGTCCGGCTCACCCATCCTCCCGAGTTCCGCCTCCAGGACGAGATCATCGCCCAGGCCGAGCAGAACGCCAGGGTGGGGAACGGGTCGCTGGAGATCCTCGACGACTTCGACGCCGGCTTCGACGGGGCCGACGTGGTCTACCCCAAGTCCTGGGGGTGCATGCTCACCACGTCGGATCCCAAGGAGTCGGCCGACATCGCCGCCAAATACCAGGATTGGATCGCCGACGAGACCCGGCTGGCCCGAGCCTCCGACTCGGTGGGGTACATGCACTGTCTTCCCGCAGACCGTGGCATCGAGGTCACCGACCAGGTCATCGACGGCCCCCACAGCTGGGTGTTCGACGAGGCGGAGAACCGGCTCCATGTCCAGAAGGCCGTCATGGCCTTGACCATGTGATGCACCGATGAGCAAGAAAGTCGTGGTGGCGATCGGCGGCAACAGCCTGATCACCGACCCCCAGCATCAAACCGTCGAGGACCAATACCTGGCCGCCGCCGAGACCGATCATCACATCGCCGGGCTGGTCGGCGAAGGCTGGGACGTGGTCATCACCCACGGCAACGGCCCCCAGATCGGCTTCATCCTGCGTCGCTCCGACCTGGCCTCCCACGAGCTCCACGAAGTGCCCCTCGACGTTTGTGGCGCCGACACCCAGGGGGCGATCGGCTACATCCTGCAGCAGAATCTGACCAACGACTTCATGCGGATGTCGATCGACAAGGGAGTGGTCACCGTGGTGACTCAGGTCGAGGTCGATGGCGCCGACCCCGCCTTCGCGGCCCCGTCGAAGCCGATCGGGTCGTTCTTCAGCGAAGCCGACGCCATCAGACGACGGGACGAAGAAGGCTGGGACATCGCAGAGGACTCCAACCGCGGATGGCGCCGGGTGGTGGCCTCGCCGATTCCGAAGCGGATCGTCGAGATCGATGCGATCAAGACCCTGATCGAGGCCGGGTTGGTGGTGATCGCCGCCGGTGGCGGGGGGATCCCGGTGGTTGCGGACAGCACCGGAGCCCTCCACGGGGTGGCCGCCGTCATCGACAAGGACCGGGCATCGGCGATGCTGGCCAGCGAGGTCGACGCCGACCTGCTGTTGATCAGCACGTCGGTGGAGCAGGTGGCCCTGGATTTCGGCACACCGGAGCAGCGTTGGGTCTCCGAGCTCAGCCTGGAGGAAGCCAAGACTCGCCTCGCCGAGGGCACCCACTTCCTGAAGGGCTCGATGGCACCGAAGATCGAAGCCGTCATCGACTTCCTCGAGGCCGGGGGCGGGGAAGCCATCATCACCAACCCGCAGAACCTGGAGCGGGCGATGCGCGGGGAGACCGGGACGAGGATCCACCGGTGAACGTGCTCCACCTCACCTGCCTGGTCTGTGGCAAGACCTACCGGCCCGACGACGTGGGCTACGTCTGCCCGGACCACGGTGACGACGGCGTCCTCGATGTGGTCTACGACTACGAGCGGATCGCCGCCTCACTCGATCGGGAGGCGATCGCAGGAGACGACATGTGGGCGCTCCGACCGCTATTGCCGATCGGTGAGGGGGCTGCCCTGCCCCCGCTTCGCATAGGCGGCACTCCCCTCTACCGATCGCCCCGGCTGGCAAAGCGGGTCGGAGTGGCCGAGGTCTGGATCAAGGACGAAGGGGTGCAACCCACCGGATCGCTCAAGGACCGGGCTTCGGCAATGGCCATCGTCAAGGCCGATGAGCGCAGGGTGGAGGTGATCACCACCGCCTCTACCGGCAACGCCGCCGCCGCACTTGCCGGGGTCGCCGCCTCGGTGGGCCGAGCCACCGTCATCTTCGTCCCCGCGGCCGCCCCGGCAGCAAAGGTGGCGCAGCTTCTCGCCTATGGGGCGAGGGTGCTGTTGGTCGATGGCAGCTACGACGACGCCGTCGAGCTCTGTCTCCGCTCCGCCGAGAAGTTGGACTGGTACAACCGGACCACCGGGTTCAACCCCTATATGTCGGAGGGAAAGAAGACGGTCGCCCACGAGATCGCCCGGCAGCTCGACTGGCACATGCCGGATGCAATCTTCGTCTCGGTGGGAGACGGCTGCATCGTGGGAAGCCTGTGGAAGGGCTTCACCGATCTCCTCGAGCTGGGATGGATCGGAGGCATCCCCCGGATCATCGGGGTCCAGGCCGCCGGCTCCGCGTTCCTTGCCGAGGCGTGGGCGAACAAGGAGGACATCCTCACCAAGCCGCCGATCCACCCTGAGACCGTTGCCGACTCCATCGCCGCCGGGGCACCCCGGGACAGGATCAAGGCGATGCGAGCGGTGGTCGAGAGCGACGGCGCCTTCGTCACCGTGAGCGACGAGTCAATTCTCGCTGCCATCCCCACCGTCGCCTCCCAAGCCGGGGTCTTCCCCGAGCCTGCTGCCGCCGCCTCCTGGGCGGGAGTCGAAGTGGCCAGGGAAACCGGGGTGATCTCGGCCGGCGACCGGGTCGTCGCCATATCCACCGGCACCGGGCTCAAGGACATCCCCGCGGCGATGAGGGCCGTATCCGGAGCCGGGGCTCATGCCCATCACGTCGCCCCCGACCTGGGCTCGGTAGCCAACGCATTGGAGGATCTAACAGGATGATCGATCTCACCATCGACGAGGCGGGACTGGAGCACGCGGTATCGAGGGCCCGGGAACGGGACATCGTCATCCCCACCTTTGCCCAGATGCGCGACCCGGGCACCATCCCCGCCGAGGTGCTGCATCGTCTCGAATCGGTGGGGCTGTGGGACCTCGACCCGTTGAATCTCTTCCGGATCTCCTGGCACAACCAGCCCGTGGAGAAGGGTGGCGGCTTCGGTGGGGTGAACATGATCGAGTTCCCCTCCGAGTTGACCGGGGTCGACGCCAGGATCGTGGCCCTGGTCGGCAAATGGTTCCCCACCGGGGCACACAAGGTGGGCGCCGCCTTCGGCTGTCTCGTCCCCCGTCTCGTCACCGGCCAATTCGACCCCACCACCCAGAAGTCGGCCTGGCCCTCAACCGGCAACTACTGCCGGGGCGGCGCCTATGACGCCAACCTCCTCGCCTGCGAGTCGATCGCCATCCTCCCCGAGGGGATGAGCGCCGAGCGCTTCGCCTGGCTGGAGAGTGTCGCCGGGGAGGTGATCAAGACCCCGGGCTCGGAGAGCAACGTCAAGGAGATCTTCGACAAGTGCGCCGAGCTGCGCGCCACGGGCGAGGACGTCGTCATCTTCAACCAATTCGACGAGTTCGGGAACTACCTGTGGCACTACGCGGTGACCGGGCCGGCCATGCTCGAGGTGTTCGAGACGGTCAGAGGCGAGGGTGACCGGCTGGCCGCGGTGACCTACTCCACGGGGTCGGCGGGCACCATCGCCTCGGCCGACTTCCTCAGACAGCACTTCCCGACGGTGAAGGTCGCCGCCTCCGAGGCCCTGCAGTGCCCGACATTGATGTGGAACGGTTACGGGAGCCACCGGATCGAGGGCATCGGCGACAAGCACGTCCCCTGGATCCACAACGTGCGCAACACCGACCTGGTCACCGGCATCGACGATTCCGGGCCCATGGCCCTGATCCGTCTCTTCAACGAGCCTGCGGGTGTCGAGTACCTCCTCTCCCAGGGTGTCCCCGAGACTCTGGTGACCCGGCTACCCGAGCTGGGGATCTCGTCGATCGCCAATCTGCTCTCGGCGATCAAGCTGGCCAAGTGGTTCGAGATGGGGAGCGATGACGTGGTGCTCACCATCGCCACCGATTCCATGGACATGTACCAGAGCCGGCTGGTGGAGGAGCGGGACCGGCTGGGTGACTTCACCGCCACCGACGCCGCGGTCGCCCACAACCGCTGGCTGCTCGGCGAGTCGACGGCGAACGTGCAGGAGCTGGGGCACCGGGACCGGCGGCGGATCCACAACCTGAAGTACTTCACCTGGGTGGAACAGCAGGGCAAGGAGGTCGCCGAGCTGGATCGGCAGTGGCACGACCCCTCCTACTGGGCCGAGATCCAGGGCATGACCGGGCCGATCGACCGTCTCATCGAGGACTTCAACGCCAGGACGGCCGCATCGTGAGCCGGCCCGGGATCACCGAATATCTCCGTCCCGAGTCCCTCGAGGAGGCGTGGCGGTCCATCGCCGACGGCGCCCCCACCGTCCGGCTCCTCTCCGGTGGCAGCGACCTCACCATCAGCGCCCCACCCGAGGTGACCACACTGGTCGACCTGAGCCGGGCCCTCGACTCAGCCGTCTCGGCCACTGACGACGGATCGATCCAGATCGGCGCAGGTGCAACCCTGACCGCAATCCTCGAGCATCAGCCGCTCGTCGACCACGGCGGCGGAGTCATCCCCGAGATGATGGTGCAGGTGGGCAGCCCTCTCCTGCGCAATTCGGCAACGATAGGCGGCCATCTCGCCCGAGGCCGGCTCTCCGATGTGGTGCCGGTGCTCATTGCCCTCGACGCCGAGGTTCGCATCCACCGGGATGGGGGCCAGACCTCGATGTCCTTGTCCCGCTACCTCTCCGAGGGGCACAACACCCGGCCCCACATCCTCACCGAGGTCATGCTCCCCGCCCTCCCCGCGAGCTCGGCCGCGGCCTTCCACCGACAGGCCCGGACCGCCTTCGACTTCCCCATCCTCAACGCATGCTGCCGGGTGGATCTCGGCCCCGGAGGAGTCGACCAGGTTCGGATCGTGTGTGGGGCGACCCCACACCTCGCCCACCGGGCGGCACGGGCGGAGGCATCGATCGAGTCCGATGGGCTGACCCCGTCGGCCATCGAGACCGCCTCCCGACTCGCCGGCGAAGAGGTGCCGACCGAGACGGGGTGGGTGGCGTCGGCGGAATATCGCAGCCATCTGGTCGAGGTGCTGGTCGCCCGGTGCCTGACCGCTGTGGCGGAGAGGCTGGGCCGATGAAGGTAGAACTCGAGGTCAACGGGAAGGGTGAGCTCCTCGAGCTCGACCCGGGCGACACCCTGCTCGAAGCCCTGCGTGCCCACGGGCACACCAGTGTCAAGAACGGTTGTGCCAACGGCGACTGCGGCGCATGCGCCGTGCTCCTCGACGGGAGGGCCGTCGCCTCCTGCCTGGTGTTCGCCGCACAAGCCGAGGGAAGCGAGATCACCACGATCGACGGCCTGGCCGGGGAGGACGCGGCCTACCACCCGCTGCAGCAGACGATGCTCGACGCCGGCGGCGTCCAATGCGGGTTCTGCATCCCCGCCATGATCCTCACCGCCGCCGACCTCCTCGCCCGCAACCCCGGGCCCACGAGGGAGGAGATCGGTTCCTATCTCTCCGGCAACCTCTGTCGCTGCACCGGCTATGTCAAGCAGATCGATGCGATCGAGATGGCGGCCGCCATCATGAGGGAGGGTGGGGCCGATGGCTGACAAGTACGACGTCGTAGGGGTCTCCGTGCATCGTGTGGACGGGCGTGGCCTCGTCACCGGGAGGCCGGTCTTCGCCGACGACATCCCCAAACCCGTCGACCTGCTCCACATCGCCCTGCTCACCAGCCCCTACGCTCACGCCCGGATCAAGGCGATCGACACCACACAGGCCGAAGCGATGCCAGGGGTGGCACTGGTCCTGGACCACCGGAACACACCCGACAAGCGATACACCACCGCCGGCCAGGGATACCCCGAACCCTCGCCGTACGACGCGCGGATGTTCGACACAAAGGTGCGTTGGGTAGGCGACCGCGTCGCCGCCGTCGCTGCAGACTCCCTGCTCGAAGCCCAACGGGCGGTGGAGACGATCGAGGTCGAATACGAGGTACTGGAGCCGGTGCTGACCATCGACCAGGCCATCGCCGAGGGGGCGCCGGTGATCCACGACGAGGACGACGCCCTCGACGTCTGGGACGCATCGAGGAACCTCGCCGCCCACGTGGTGGCCGTCGCAGGTGACGTCGAGCAGGGCTTCGCCGAATCGGATGCGGTGGTGGAGGTCACCACCGAGACTCAATACGGCCAGCACGCCCCGCTCGAGCCTCACATCGCCGCCACCCATCTCGACGAGAACGGGCGTCTCGTCATCGTGACCTCCACCCAGGTCCCGTTCCACGTGCGCCGCATCATCGGGATGCTGCTCGATGTCCCCATCCACCGCATCCGGGTGATCAAGCCCAGGATCGGTGGTGGCTTCGGGGTGAAACAGGAGGTGCTCATCGAGGACCTGCCCGCCTGGGTGACCCTCCAGACCGGACGCCCGGCCCAGATGCTGTACAACCGGGAGCAGGAATTCGTCTCCTCGCGGACCAGGCACCCGATGCGGGTCAGGGTCAGGCTCGGGGCCAAGGAAGACGGCCGGCTCCACGCCCTCGAGATGGAGGTCCTCTCCAACACCGGCGCCTACGGGGCCCACAGCCTAACGGTCCTCTCCAATGCGGGATCGAAGACCCTCCCCCTGTACAACAAGGCTCCCCACGTCAGGTTCTCCGGGGACGTCGTCTACACCAACCTCCCGGTGGCAGGCGCTTATCGGGGGTATGGCGCCACCCAGGGCTATTTCGCACTGGAAACGGCTGTCGACCGGCTCGCCGCCGACCTCGGCCTCGATCCGTTGGAGTGGCGGATGCGCAATCACATCCGCGAGGGGGAGACCTCGCCCATCTTCGCCGCGCTGGGCGAGGGCCGGGAAGGAGTGGAGCAGACCATCACCTCATGCGCCCTCGACGAGTGCATCCGCCAGGGCGCGGAGAGAATCGGCTGGACCGAGAGGCGAGGCAAGCGGGAACGCAACGGATCCTGGGTCCACGGGGTCGGTATGTCGACTCACATGCAGGGCTCGGGAATACCCCTGATCGACATGGGATCCGCCTCCATCAAGATGAACGATGACGGCTCGTTCAACCTGGCGGTAGGCGCCACCGACCTTGGAACGGGGTCGGACACCATCCTCGGCCAGATCGCCGCCGAAGTCCTAGCCGTGCCCTTGGACAAGATCGTCGTCATCTCATCGGACACCGACCTCACCCCCTTCGACGTCGGGGCCTACGCCAGCTCGACCACATACGTGTCGGGAACCGCGGTAGCGAGGGCCGCCGAGGACGTGCGTGCCCAGATCCTGGAGGTGGCCGGCGACATGTTGGAAGTCGAGCCCGGGTCACTCACCCTGGAGGACGAGCGGGTGACCGCACCGGACGGGACATCGGCCTCACTCGCCGAAATCGGGATTCGGACTCTGTACGGCACCGAGCAGCGGCAGATCGCAGCCATCCAGTCGTTCACCCCCGAGCTATCGCCGCCTCCGTTCCTCGCTGCCTTCTGCGAGGTGGCCGTCGACGAGGACACCGGCCGGGTGGTGGTGCTCCGCTTCGTCGCCGCCGTCGACTGCGGCACGCCGATCAACCCGAAATTGGTGGAGGGCCAGGTCGAGGGGGCCGTGGCCAACGGCATCGGCTACGCCCTGTTCGAGGAGATGGTGTTCGACGCTCGGGGCCGGCCCAAGACCACGGACTACGCCCGTTACAAGATCCCCGGCCCCGAGGACCTGCCCCGGATCGAGACCATCCTGGTCGATTCGTTCGAGCCAAGCGGGCCGATGGGGGCAAAATCGGTTGCCGAGATCGGGATCAACGCCCCCATCCCCGCCATCGCCAACGCCATCCACGACGCCACCGGCATCTGGCTGACCGAGACTCCGTTCACCGCCGAGCGGGTGTGGCGGGCTCTGCGGAGTCGCCGACCCGGTTTTGGGGCCCGGTCTCAGCGGGTACCTGCGATGGATCCCGTGCCGGAGCAAGGAGGACTGGCATGACCGATATCACGGCGAAGGCGTCAACCCGTATCGACGCATCCCGACAGGAGGTGTGGCGGGCTCTCACCGACCCCACGATCATCTCCGAGTACTACCTGGGGGCCACCGTGTCGACAGACTGGCAAGTGGGGAGCCCGATCACCTGGTCCGGCGAGTGGAATGGCACCGCCTACACCGACAAGGGAGAGATCCTGGCGGTCGAGCCCGAGGAATCGCTGAGCTACTCACACTGGAGCCCGGCGACCGGGACCGAAGACTCCCCGGAGCACTACCACGTCGTGACCATCACCTTCTCCGATGCAGAGGATGGGACCGAGGTGGAACTGACGCAGTCGAACCTGCAGGGGGGAACGAGTGAGGCAGACCGCCGACATCGCGAGGATTACGAGTCCAACTGGTCGACGATGCTCGAAGGGCTCAAGGAATCCGTGGAGTCGAGAGCCCGGTCTCATTGAGCGTCGAGAGAGAGGATCCAGCTGGGCTGGATCGCCTCAGACACCGGCGCTCTCGCTCGCCGCTCCCGCCGCGTCACCAGTCCTCGCCATGTCCTCGGTGATCCGAATCGCGACCAGGCTGAACACCACCATGGCCGATCCCAGGTAGAGACCGATCATCATCGGGCTCGAGCTGTCGGTCCCCGCCCATATCCCATGGACCAGAGACGACACGAACACGCCGAGGGAGGCGAAGTGGATGGCGCGCCACCGCTTCTGCCCTATCCAACGCTTCACGTAGAAGCTGCCGGCCACGACTACCAACCCGTAGAAGGCGGCGATGCCCATCCCCACCGCCAGGGGCCGCCAGTCGGAGACACCCGGGACCAGGATCTCGGCCCAGCTGAAGTCGAGGAAGTCGTGGACGGAGAGGACCACGACGTGGACCATCGTGGCGATCAACGCCCCCACACCCAACGACTCGTGGAACCAGGTGAGTGGCTTGGCCTTGACCACGCGTCCCAGCAGCTTCGAGCTCACCAGGAGACCCCAGATGGTGGCCGCGGTGAGAAGGGCGAAAGCGGCCACTCCGGATCCCCGGATGACGAGCCATTCGACACTCACGCCGCCACCTCGATCCCGGGAGTCGCGTAGACGGAACCGTCGTGCCAGACGACGACGGCAGCCTCGATCCAGTCGAGCTCCGCCGCCCAGGCCAGACCGTCCTCGCCATGGAGAAGCACGGCTTTCGCCCCCGCCTCGGCATCCGCAGCCGATGCCGCAACCACAGTCGCGCTCAGGATCGGAGTGGTGACCGGCTCCATCGACCTGGGATCGATCACATGAGAGACCTCGCGAGTTCCGGCCATCCATCTGCGTCTCGTGGTCGAGCTGGTGGCCAGGCCCCCCTCTCCGAGGCGGATCCGAACCGCCGTCGCTCCCCAGGGATCGATCACCAAAACCGTGGTGTCCGGGTCGATGCTTCTGATATCGCCGCCGGCGGATACGACGCTGGCCAGGCCGAGCTCGACAGCACGATCACAGGACCAGCCCTTGGCAATGCCTCCCAGGTCGAAGCGGGTGTCCGGAGGGCGGAGCAGATTCCGGGAACGGAGCTCCCACTGCGGCGCCGGGATCGTCGAAGGGACCTGGTCCAGCCCCCGCACCATCTCGAAGCTGCGGTCGTAGCCCCATCTGGCCACCGCCGCCCCCACCCCGGCATCGACTAGCCCGCCGGTCAGCCTTCGCGCCCTGTCGGCAGCGCGCATCACGTCGGCGAACGGCTGAGAGATGACCACTTCGGCGCCTGGCGCGCGGTTGACCCGGCTCAATTCGCTATCAGGGCGAAACCGGCTGCATGTCGCTTCGACAGCCTCGAACCATGCCCTCAGCCCGGCTGCCGCTGCCTCGTCGGGGCACCAGGCCTCCACCCCCGTACCCATCGCATTGAAGGTGACCTGGATCATGATCCACTGCTCGAAGGCTCGGGTGCGGGCTGTGGGGTGACCGCGGGTGCCGGGGCGGGTGGCCGGGAAGATGTGGCCCTACCCACCTCGACCGTGATCACATCAGCCTGGGGTGTCGCAACCGGGGTGAATCGAAGGATCACCAACCCCTGGGTCGGAGGCACCGGCATCCCGGCCTGAGGGGTGACCGATGCGATCTGGCCTTCCGACGGTTGGGTCGGCTCTGGCGGTGCAATCTCGTCGATCCGGGCTGCGATCAGGGCGGTTCCCCAGGCCAGGGCGGCACCGGTCCAGACGAGGATGCGGTTCCAGCGGCCCCCGTCGAATCGGCTCATCGATCGGCTCCGTCTTCGATGGGGACGGTGATGGTCGCCCCGTAGAACACCAGGACACGGGCCACCTCGGGCGGGAGCCGGGTCAGCTCATCGGCGGTGAACGCCTCGGCCCTACCGGTCGCGTACAGAACTCGTTGCACCACCGGGTCAACTCCTTCCAGGGTGGGTGGGGGCACTTCGACCACCTGGGTCGGGGGCGAGGAGGGCACGACCTGTTGGGCACCCGGCTGTGGCGCGGGTTCCGGGGCGACGACCATGGTGTAGACCGCTACCAGCCCGGCAATCAGCACGAGGAGCCCGGCCGCGATCTGAAGGGGAAAACGGCTCAATCGTCGTCCTCGTCGTCATGATCCTCGTCGTCCCGGTTGTCGTCGTCCCGGTCGTCGTCCTCGTCGTCCCGGTCGTCGCCGTCCCGGTCGTCGTCGTATTCGACCTCCCACTCGACCTCGCTACCGCCCGTTGCGGCGGGCCCGTTGTCGGCGAGAACCACGGTCGGGGTGCTGGGTGGAGGCACCGGCTTTCCGGGAAGGGGCATCCCCTGTTGGGCGCAGATCTCCCGCAGGGCGTCCAGGGCCGCCTGCTCGATGTCGCCGATGGAGCCGTCCGCCTCGGCCGCCACCATGCCGAGCCCGGCATCGCCACATGCGGCTTCGAGGTCGGCTGCGCTCGCGGTCTGGGCGGCGAAGTCGGTGACATTCGCTGGGGCGGCCACGGGCGCCGGAATGGACGCCTCCGGCTCGGCTGGAGTGCGGTTGCTGACCAGGACCGTGGCGGCATAGGCGCTCAGAGGCACCAAGACCAGGCCGATGAGCAGGGAGACCGAAACGCTTCGCTTTGCTCCGGCGGGAGCGCGATCAGGCCGGCCCATCTAGAGCTCCACGAAGATGCACTCGGCCGGGCACTCTTCTGCAGCCTCGGCGACGATGTCGACGAGAGACTCGGGAATCCGGGCCTTCCCTTCGAAACCGTCCGGGCCGTGCCCTGCTCCGGACAGCCCGTCGAACACGACGGTCGCTCCGAAATGAGCCGACTCCTCCTTGACCGTCCAGGTGCCATCCTGACGGGCCTGGAAGACCTCGGGCACGATCTGGGCACATGTGCCGGCGCCCATGCAGGCGTCGGCGTCGATCCACACTCTGGTCATGGCGACAACTCCTTTTCCCGACCAGGCGCCAAGTTGCCACCCGAGGACTCAAGACCGCCCTAAGGCCGGCTCAAGGAAACCCCAATTCCGCGGTCGGTCTCATCCAAAATCGCGCCACTACGCTCCGGCGCAATGTCGAGACGCATCTGGCTCGCCGGCCTCGTGCTCGTGTCGGTTGTGGCCTGCGACAGCGGAAACGAGATCTCCTCACCCTGCGATCTGGCCGACGCCGAGATGGTCGGGAGCTTCTTCGAAGGGACCGTGGCTGAAGGTGTCGAAGGGGACTTCCTCAACTGCGACTTCGCCATCGAGGGCGGGACGGTGCTCGCGGTCACCGTGTTCGACTACGGCGAGGCCGACGACTGGAGCTCGACCCGTCAAGGTTTCGTCGACAACCGGGGTGGTGTGACCGACGTGGACGATCTGGGCGAGGAGGCCTTCTACCCCAACGACACCGGCGCCCGTGAGCTGGTGGTCAGGGCGGGCGGATGGGTCTACTCGGTCACCGTGTTCTCCGGTCTCGAGGAGCCCTCGACGGAGGTGATCAACGGGATCGCCGAGCTGGCCGAGGCGATCGCCGGGCGACTGGCTTCCTGACCCCCATTGCCACCTGTGGAAAACCGGATAGCCTCGGGGGTCCAGCGAGGCAATCCCATGAACCGACAGCTCTTCCCCCAGACGGTCATCGCCATTATCTGGGACTTCGACAAGACACTCATCCCGGGCAACATGCAAGGCCCTCTGTTCCGCCATTTCGGCATCGATGAGGCCGCTTTCTGGGACGAGGTGGACGGTCTCGAAGAGTGGTACACGGCTAGAGGTGCGCATCTGATCGCCAGAGACCGCCTCTACCTGGACCACATCCTCACCTATGTGCGAGAAGGGCGGATGCCGGGCCTGAGCAATGACCTCTTGCGAAATCTCGGGGCCGAGATCACCTTCCATCGGGGTATCCCCGACTTCCTGGAGCAGGTGCGCAAGTCGATCGAGTCTGAGCCGCGCTTCGCCGAGCATCAGATCAAGGTCGAGCACTACATCGTGTCCACCGGTCTCCGTCAGATGATCCTCGGTTCGGCGATCGCCCCGTTCGTGGACGACGTGTGGGCCTGTGAGTTCACCGAGATGATCGCCCCACCCGGCTACCGGGATCAACAGGGTCAGCTCTTCTCGCCTGACGGCGAGATCCGTCAGCTGATCTACACCATCGACAACACCAGCAAGACCCGGGCCCTCTTCGAGATCAACAAGGGAACCAACAGGAACCCGGCGATCGACGTCAATGCCAAGATGGCCCAGGAGGACCGGAGGGTCCCGTTCCAGAACATGATCTACATCGCCGACGGACCATCGGACGTGCCTGTGTTCTCGGTCGTGGAGGCCAACGGCGGGCGCACCTACGCCGTGTACCGGCCGGGCTCGCAGGGGGAGTTCGAGCAGGCGGCGCGTCTCCTGGAACAGGATCGGGTGGACGCGTTCGGCGAGGCGGATTACTCCGAGTCGTCGCACACCGCGATGTGGCTCAGCCATGCCGCCCATGGCATCGCCAGGCGAATCGTCAACGACAGGGCCGAGGCATTGAACGAGCGGGTCGGCCTCCCTCCACGTCACGTCGCCGAAGACTGATCCCATTCTCAATGCAGTGCGTCACACATGCGTTACGCCATGCATTAGGAACGCAGTTGGCGGGGGCGGCCCCGAAGGGCCGCCCACCGCTGGCTCCATTGGGTAGGAGCACCTGCTACTCCCGACCGCTACTCGCGGGCGGAAGAAGACTGGAGCGGTTGGGCCTGGTGGAGGTGGCGCGGTTGGGAGACGATCCGGGTGAGCCCCCGAAGGAAAAGCGGCCCGTTACTCATACCTCTCCCTCACTCGCGCCTCCCAAGCGCGTCCGTCGCTGATTATTGCCGGGAGTGCCCCCGAGATGAATGGGCTGTTAGACCTATGCGATCAGACTCGCGCCAGTGCCTGGTCGATGTCGGCGATGAGGTCTTCGGCAGACTCGATCCCGATGGAAAGGCGGATCATGGCTTCGGTGACCCCGATCAGCTTCCTGGTCTCCAGGTCGACATTGGCATGTGAGGTCGTCCACGGGTGGGAGGCGATCGACTCGGTGCCGCCCAGCGAGGTGGTGTGGGTCACCAGATCGGTCGAGTCGAGAAAGCGGAATGCCTCCTCACGCCCCCCGACCAAGTCGAAGGAGATCATCGCCCCTCCCGATGACCATTGTCGCCTGGCCAGCCCGGCGATCGGGTCGTCATCGCCGATCGCCCCGAGGTAGCGGACCGAGGCGACCTTGGGGTGCCCGGAGAGGAACTCGGCCACCCGTGCCGCGTTCTGGGTCTGACGCTCAACCCTGATCGCATACGTCTCGAGACTCCGTCCGAGCAGCCATGCGGTGTGGGGATCGGCGGTAGTTCCGATCCGGTAACGCATGGTCTTCAGCGGCTCGATCAAAGCCGTCGGGCCGGTCACCACACCGGCCACCAGGTCGCTGTGCCCACCGAAGTACTTGGTGGCCGAATACACGGCGAGGTCCGCACCATGGGCCAGTGGCTGTTGGGCGTACGGCCCGAGGAATGTGTTGTCGACGATGGTCAGAGCCTTGGACTCGGGTGTCGAGTGGGCTTTCGCCACTTCCGCGGCCAGCGCGATGTCGAACACGTCGTTGGTCGGGTTGGCCGGGGTCTCCAGATACACCGCGCCAAGGTCCCGGTCCCCGATCAGCGTCTCGAGGGCGTCTCGGCCGGCGTCGGGACCGAACGAAGCCACCTCATAGCCAAGGGGCTCGAGCACCTGGTGCAGCATGGTGTTGGTGCCGCCGTAGAGGGGGGCGCTGTGCAGGATCAGCTGCCCAGGTCGCAGCAGGGTGAGGAGAGTGGTGAATATCGCCGAGGTGCCGCTGGAGAAGAGAAGCCCCGCCTCGGCGTCGTCCCAGACGGCCAGACGCTCCTCCACGATGACCAGGTTGGGGTGATCCATCCTGGTGTAGATGAAGCCCACCTCCTCCCCCTCTCCGGGGGCGGCACCGCCGTAGACGATGTCGAAGAGGCGTTCGGCCCCCTGACCCGAGTCGAAGACGAAAGTCGAAGTCAGGAACAACGGCGGCTTGAGCGATCCCATGCCCTTCGCCGGGTCCCAACCTCTCTTCATCATCTCCGACTCGGCATCGGTCATCCCGGCTCATCCTCCTTCGGTTCGAGCATCCAGTATTCGGTGAACTCGGCGCAACGGCCGTCGGTTCCGAATCTGAGCAGGAAGCAGTTGTGGAAGACGTCATCGGGCACCTCGTCGGTGCCGAAGTAGCGAGTGGTCCCCACCGCCACCGCACGGTCCCCCTCGACGGTGAAGACCTGATAGGACGCCTCCCAGTCGTCGGGACCATCGGAGTGGGCAAGCCAGCCCTGCACGATGCCCTGGTGCCCTTCAAGGGTCCTTCCCCCGGGATAGGGGCGGTAGCGGTAGAGCGCGTCCTCGGTGAACAAGGCACCGATCTGCTCGGGGTCCCTGCTCCTCCACGCGTCGACATAGCCGTCGAGCCAGGTGACGACATCTGCTCGATTCACCGGGTCATCGTAAGCCCACGGCATTGGAGGCCTGGATCGAAACCGGCGCTCATTGAGATAATCGGTCTCCCGCCGGATAATCGTGTTGTGAGCACACCAGACGACATCGGCTCCGCGATCGAAGTCCTCAGGCCGGCACCCAGGATCCTGATCTTCACCGGCGCCGGGATCTCGACCGAGTCGGGGATCCCCGACTTCCGCGGCCCCGACGGGCTTTGGACCAGAGTGGACCCCGAGGACTTCCACATCGATCGATTCAGGGCGAGCGCCGATCTGAGGATGAGGGGTTGGAGGATGCATCTCGACGGCGAGCTGTGGGGGGCGAGGTCCACGGTGCGCCCCAACGCCGGTCACCAGGCGATCAAACGCCTGGCCGATGGTGGCCGGGTGGCCGGGGTCGTCACTCAGAACGTCGACGGCCTCCACCACGAGTCGGGTCTCGACGACGAGATGGTGGCCGAGCTGCACGGAAACGTTCGGGAGAGTCACTGTGTGGAGTGCGGCTCGACCTGGGCCACCGAGGACGTCCTGACCAGGGTGGAGGCGGGAGAGCTGGACCCGGACTGCCCCGACTGCGGCGGGATGGTGAAGACCGCCACCGTCATGTTCGGCGAGTTCCTCCCCGAGCGGGAGATGGGCAAGGCGATGCGGTTCCTGGCCATGTCCGATGCGTTGCTGGTGCTCGGGTCGACAGTGGCGGTGTGGCCGGCGTCGGACGTGGTGATGCGGGGCGCCCTTCGCTCCCTCCCCATCGTCGTCGTCAACAAGGGAGCCACCGAGGCGGACATGCTCGCCTCGGTCAAGCTGGACAGCGCCATTGGCGATGTGTTGCCCGGAATCGTCGACGGCCTGCTCGCCCCTAGCGACCGGTGAGCCGCTCCACCACCGGGGCCATGGTGACCAGGTCCGGCTCATAGAAGGTGTAGTAGGAGATCCCGAACAACTCCCGGCGTCGCTCCATCGTCTCGCAGATCTCCTCGACCGAGCCCACCAGCACCTGGGGCGACTCCGAGACCACTTCTGGATCAGTCCCGGTCTCGTTGCCGATCCGGTCGAGAACGGCCCTGGGAGAGTCGGTGACATGGGCCTCGAAGACGAGGACGTTGAGCTCGATATCGTCATATCGATCCTCCGCCCCCTCCCGGATCCACTCCAGCTTCTGCTCGACCAAATCACCCGTCGCCGAGACCACGCCCTTGTCGAGCTGGGACCGGTGACCCTCGTCGAGACGCACGCTGATCCCGACGATGTCGGCTTCCCGGCCCGCCAGCTTCAGGATCCTGTCGCCGCCGCCGGCGATGAGGAGCGGTGGATGCGGTCGTTGCACCGGCTTGGGTAGGCCGTCCAGATCGACCGAATAATGGCGGCCCCGGTAGCTGAAGCGGCTCTCTCCCCACAGACCCTTGAAGATGGCCACCGCCTCCTCCAGCCGGTCGATCCGAACCCCGGGAGCGTCCATCGGGATCCCCGAAGTCTGGTAGTCCTCGGCCAGCCAACCGGCACCGATTCCGAGCTCGCAGCGTCCCCCGGACAATTGGTCCAGGCTGGCGATCTCCTTGGCCAGCACGGCAGGGTGGCGGAAGTCGTTGGCCAGGACGAGGGTGCCGAGACGGAGGTCGGTCTCACCGACGGCGGCGGCAAGGGCGGTGAGCGGTGCCAACCGTCCCCCGAAGTGATCGGCGAGGGTGACGATCGAATACCCGAGGTGCTCTGCCGATCCGAGCTGTCGCAGCCACTCCTCGCCTGTGGTCGCCCCGAGCTGGGCGCCGAAACGGAAGGCTTTCATCGACCCGATGGTATGAGGAAGGAGACCAGGGCCGATCGTCGCTAATTGGGCGGCACCGGTCGTGCCGGGGCAATACCTTGGCGCCGTGGACATCCGGGCACTCACCCTCGACGACATCCCCGAGCTCACCAGCCTGATCAACCGGTTCGAGCGGCATTGGCAATTGCCCCTCGTCTCCTCGGAGTCGGTCGTCGAGGACGAGATGACCGAGCCGTTCACCGATCTCTCGCTCGACACCCGGGGCTATTGGCTCGACGGGACAATGGTGGCCTACGGGTTCGTGTGGCATCGCCCCAGCGGGGAGCGCCAGGAGCGGGCCTACCTGATGGGTCTGGTCGATCCCGACTTCCGAGGCCAGGGGATCGGGAGACACCTCCTGGCCTGGGAGATAGACCGGGCCCGGGAGAGTCTGGCCGGGTGCGATCCGTCGCTTCCCTGGTACATAAGGGCCAACGAGTGGGACTGGATCGAAGACGCCCACCGTCTTCATCGACGTTTCGGGCTGAAGCCGGTCCGCTACATGAGAGAGATGCTCCGGCCCCTCGACGTTGCGGTGGAAGCCGCCGCCGTCCCCGGGATCGAGATCGTCCCATGGGACCGTGAGCTGGACGAGCCTGCCCGCATCGCCACCAACGAGGCATTCCGCGACCACTGGGGCTCGACTCCGGTCGACGCCGACACCTACCGACACCGTCTCGAGGGCGAAGGCAGCCGCCTCGACCTCTCCTTTCTCGCCCTGACCGGCGACGAGGTGGTCGGGGTGTGCCTCAACGCCGTGTACCCCGACGACGAGGTAGTCACCGGACGCCGCGAGGGATGGGTGATGAGCCTGGGAGTGCTGCGGCCCTGGCGGGGGAAGGGAGTGGCCAAGGCTCTGCTCGCCACTTCTTTCGACGCGTTCCGGGACGCAGGTCTGACCCACACCATGATCGGGGTCGACGCCGCGAACCCGACCGGCGCATTCAGTCTCTACGAGAACCTTGGATACGAGGCGATACACGGCACGACGACCTTCGAGTTGCAGGTCAATCCCCCGCCTCGACCCTGATCGGACTCGGGCCGCACCTGGTCCCAAAACCGCGCGGTCGGTACCCTTGGCGCATGGCCGAGTACCAGCCGAGACTCGACGACATCGTCTTCACCCTGACCCATGTCGCCGGTCTCGAAGAGGTGGCCAAGCTCGACGGCTACCAGCATGCCGACCCCGACACGGTGGGAACCATCCTCGAAGAGGCGGGTCGGTTCTTTGCCGAGGTGATCGCCCCGCTCAACCGGGTCGGCGACCAGCAGGGGTCGGTCCTCACCGATGACGGAACGGTGAAGACACCCGACGGGTTCAAGGATGCCTACGACAAGTACGTAGAGTCGGGATGGGCCTCGGCGCACCTGCCCGAGCGCTGGGGAGGAGGCGGGCTTCCCTACATGGTGGGTGTGGTGATCCAGGAGATGTTCAAGACGGCCAACATGGCCTTCTCGCTGGCTCCGACGCTGACGCACGGGGCAGTCGAAGCCCTGGAGCGTCACGGATCCGACGAGATGAAGGGGCTCTACATCGAGAAGCTGGTCAGCGGCGAGTGGGCCGGCACCATGAACCTCACCGAGCCCGAGGCCGGCTCCGATGTCGGGGCGCTGCGAACCCGTGCGGTCCGTCAGGACGATGGCACCTACCTTCTCTTCGGAACCAAGATCTTCATCACCTGGGGCGACCAAGACCTTACCGAGAACATCCTCCACCTGGTCCTGGCCCGAACCCCGGACGCGCCTCCGGGGACCAAGGGGATATCGATGTTCCTCGTCCCCAAATTCCTCCTCGACGAGAACGGTCGGCCTGGTGAGCGGAACGATTTCCAGATCGTCTCCCTCGAGCACAAGCTTGGCATCCACGCCTCACCCACCTGTGTCATCTCATTCGGTGACCGCGGCCAGGGAGCGGTCGGCTATCTGGTCGGTGAGGAGCAGCAGGGCATGCGCAACATGTTCACCATGATGAACGCGGCCCGGGTGGCGGTGGGAATGGAAGGGGTCGCTATCGGCGAGCGCGCCTACCAGCTGGCCCTCGGTCACGCCAGGGAACGGATCCAGGGTCGTCCGGTGGGCGCCGACGCCAAGGAGAGCGTGCCCATCATCGAACATCCCGATGTGCGCCGGATGCTGCTGACGATGAAGGCGCATGTCGAGGCGATGCGGTCCCTGCTCTACTTCACCGCAGGCGAGGCGGACCACCAGGCACGCGCCGAAAGCGAGGAGCGTCGCCGGCTCGCCTCCAACCGGCTCGCCCTGCTCACCCCCATCGTCAAGGCCTGGTGCACCGACCTGGGCGTGGAGACCGCCTCCCTCGGTCTCCAGGTACACGGCGGGATGGGTTACATCGAGGAGACCGGGGCGGCTCAGCTCTTGCGTGACTCCCGGATCGCACCCATCTACGAGGGGACGAACGGGATACAGGCGATCGATCTCGTCCTGCGCAAGCTCCCCCTCGAAGACGGGGCGGTAGCGGCCGCCCTGATCGGGGATATGTCGGCCGAGCTGGCCGCCATGGAGGGCCACTCCGAGCTCGACCTCTTCCGGGAGGAGCTGGCCGTCGCCATCCAGGGTCTCACCGAAGCCTCGACCTGGATCGCTGTGAAGCTCAGAGACGGAGACGTCGCGTCCGCCCTGGCCGGGGCATCCCCATACCTTCGCCAATTCGGAATCGTGCTCGGAGGATGGCTCATGGCACGGGCGGCAGCTACTGCCCTGGACAACCCACCCGAGTTCGACCCGTCGTTTCTCGCCGAGAAGGTGACCACGGCCCGCTTCTACGGGGAGCAACTCCTTCCCGAGGCCAACGGTCTGGTTGCCGCAGTTAAGGGTGGCGTCGAACTGCTCGACCGGGCCCGCTTCTGACCCCGACTTCTAGGCTCGCGTCGCTTTGAGGCTCAACGATCGAGTCGTCGTGATCACCGGCGCCGGAAGCGGCATCGGTGCCGCGATGGCACGGCGTTTCGCCGCCGAGAGCCCGCGGGCGCTGGTACTCGCCGACCTCGATCTCGACTCCGCCCGGGAAGTTGCGTCCGGGATCGGCGCCGTCGCCCTCCAGGCCGACGTGTCGGATCCTCTCTCCAACGATCGGATGATCGACGAGACCGAGGACCGTTTCGGCCCGATCGACCTGTTCTGTGCCAATGCCGGGATCGGGTTCGCCGGTGACGAGCAGACCCCGCCGGAGCGGTGGGAGCACATGTGGCAGGTCAACGTGATGTCCCATGTGCATGCCGCCCGCCGCCTCGTCCCGGGGTGGCTGGCTCGGGGCGAGGGGCACCTCCTGGCCACGGTCTCGGCGGCCGGGTTGCTCACCAACCTCAAGGCGGCCCAGTACTCGGTGACCAAACACGCCGCCCTGGCCTTTGCCGAATGGCTTTCGATAACCTACGGCGACCAGGGGGTGACGGTGAGTTGTCTCTGCCCGATGGGGGTCAAGACGCCGCTGCTGGATGCGGCCGAGGAGTTCCACGCCTTGCTCGACGCCGACGCCCTGGAGCCGGATGAGGTGGCCGAGGCGGTGGTGGCCGGCCTCGCCGCCGAGAGCTTCTTGATCCTCCCCCATCCGGAGGTCTCCCGGTTCTTCCAGAACAAGGCCGACGATTACGAACGGTGGATCGGGGGAATGAGAAAGCTGCAGCGGACTGTTTTTCCAGCATGAGGTGGCTGATCGAGTTGGGGCAATGAGCAAGCGAAGAGTCGTCGTCACCGGGGCAGGGGTCGTCGCCGCACCCGGAGTGGGGGTGGACGACTTGTGGAAGGGCCTGCAGGAGCCTCCGGCCATTCCGGGCCCTCGTCTCGTCACCGACTGGGATCCGGAGCCGTGGCTGCCCAAGCGCGAGCATCGTCGTCTCGATCGCTTCACCCAGTTCGCCCTCGTCGCCGCTCACGAGGCCATGGAGCAAGCCGGCTCACTCGAGGTCGACCCGACCCGGGTCACCGTCTCGGTGGCTACCGGCATCGGCGGACTGGAATCATTGGAGGAGTTGGTTCATGTCTCCGACGGGGAAGAGCCGCGCGCCTCGCCGTTCCTGATCCCGATGATGATGGCCAACGCGGCCGCCGCCGGTATCTCGATCAAATACGGTTTCGGCGGCCAGGTCTCGACCCCGGCTGTCGCCTGCGCCGCCGGGACCCAGGCCATCCTCGACGGTCTGCGCCAGATCCAGTGGGGCTACGCCGACGCCGCCGTTGTCGGCGGGACCGAGGCCGCAGCCCGCCGGACCGCCCACGAGGGATTCAAGGCGGCCCGTGCGCTGTCGCCCACCGGCACCGCCCGTCCCTTCGACGTCGACCGCGACGGCTTCGTCATGGGTGAGGGAGCCGGAATCTTGATCCTCGAAGCCGAGGAGGATGCCAGGGCGAGAGGTGCCACCATCCTGGGCGAGCTCAGGGGAGGAGCCTCTACCGGTGACGCACACCACATCACGGCCCCGCACCCCACAGGTGAAGGGGCGGCCCGGGCGATGCGACTTGCCCTGGAAGACGCCGGGATCAGCCCCGACGAGGTGAGGTATGTCAACGCCCACGGAACGGGAACCGATCTCAACGATCGCACCGAGGGGGCGGTCATCGACCGCCTCTTCGAGACCCAACCGGCCGTGTCCTCGATCAAGGGCACCACCGGTCATGCACTCGGCGCCTCCGGGTCGATCGAGGCCGCCGTCGTCGTCGAGGCGATGCGCCGACACGAGCTGCCCCCCAACATCGGCCTCACCAGCCAAGACCCCGAGATCCCCCTGACCGACATCGTCGACGCGCCCAGGGAGTGGGAGCCCGGCCCCGCCGTCACCAACTCGTTCGGCTTCGGCGGGCACAACACCGTTCTGGTATTCACCCCTCCGTCGTGATACCAGAACCGTCTTGCGTTCCACGTTGTGCGTAATACGTAGGACGTATAACGTGAACCTGATTACGGGAGCTCGGTGAGACCGGGCTGAGAGGGGGTCTGTGGAGACCCCGACCGATGAACCTGACCCGGGTAATGCCGGCGTAGGGACCCGCCTCATCGCTCCCGGTGGACCGAGGAGATGATGAGAATGCGAAAGACGCTCTCTGTGATCGCCATGGTGGTCATCGCCGTTGCTTGTGGGAGCGAACAGGCGGAGCGACCGGACAGACTGCGGCTGATGGCGCACGACTCGTTCGCCGGATCGGTCAACGAAGAGACCTTCGCCGCGTTCACCGGGGACACCGGGATCGAGGTCGAGATGATCGCCGCCGGCGACGCTGGGTCGATGGTCAACCAGGCCGCTCTCTCCGCCGGGAACCCGCTGGCCGATGTCCTGTTCGGGGTGGACGACACATTCCTGTCCCGGGCCATCGAGGAGGAGATCTTCGTCGAGCACCGCAGCCCGCTGCTGGACAGTCTGGAACCGGGTCTCGCCCCCGCCAGCGAGTTGGTCACGCCGATCAGCTTCGGCGACGTCTGTCTCAACTACGACAAAGGTTGGTTCGAGGAGACCGGGACCGAGGTGCCCACCGACCTCGATCAGCTGCGTGACCCGGCCTATGCCGGCGTCCTCACCGTCGAACATCCGGCAACATCGTCGCCCGGGCTCGCCTTCCTCCTGGCCACCATCGACCAGTACGGGGAGGAGGGCTGGAGCGGCTTCTGGTCAGATCTGAAGTCAGGCGGGGTCAACATCGCCCCCGATTGGGACACCGCCTATTACGGAGACTTCGTTCCCTACGGGGGCGAGAGCTCGCTGGTGGTCTCCTATGCCTCCTCGCCACCGGCCGAGGTGATCTTCGCCAGCGAGCCGGTCGACGAAGCGCCCACCGGTGTGATCGAGGCCGGCTGCTATCGGCAGGTGGAGTACGCCGGCGTCCTCGCCGGGACCGAATACCCGGAGGCAGCCGGGGAGCTGATCGACTTCATGCTGTCGGTCGAGTTCCAGGAGACCATTCCCCTCACCTGGTTCGTCTTCCCTGCGAACCAAGAGGCGGAGCTTCCTCCCGAGTTCGTCGAGCACACCGTCGTCCCCGCCGACCCGGCGCGGCTCGACTCGGCCATAATCGCAGAGAATCGTGACCGTTGGATCGATGAGTGGGTTGCCCTGATGGAGGGTTGATGCGGCCGATCCGTTGGGGTCGGGTGCTGGTCGCCGCGGTCCCTGCGGTATTCATCGGCTACTTCTTCCTCTATCCAGTGGGGCGGATCCTGGCTCTCGGCCTGTCAGAGCTGGGAGTCGGATCGGACGGGGTGGAAGCACGTCTCTTCCGCATCGGTTGGTTCACCCTCTGGCAGGCGGCATTGTCCACCATCCTCACTCTCCTCGCCGCCGCCCCCATGACCTGGGCGGTCTCCCAATATGAATTCCGGGGACGGAAGTTGGCAACCGCCCTGGTGACGGTCCCATTCGTGTTGCCCACGGTCGTGGTCGGCTCGGCCTTCGTGGCGCTCGGCTGGCGGGATTCGATCGGCGCCATCCTCGCCGCCCACGTCTTCTTCAACGTCGCGGTGGTGGTCCGCACCGTCGGCGCTCTTTGGTCACGACTCGACCCCAATCTCCACGATGCGGGCCGCGTCCTCGGAGCCGGCGAATGGAAGGTGTTCAGGACCGTCACCCTCCCCTTGCTCCGGCCGGCAATCGCCGCCGCCGCCGCCATCGTCTTCCTCTTCACCTTCACCTCGTTCGGGGTCGTACTCATCCTCGGCGGGTTCCGGTACGCCACTCTCGAGGTGGAGATATACCGCCAGGCGGTGACCCTGTTCGACCTTCCCCTTGCCGCCGCCCTGGCGGTTGTGCAGCTGGTCGGAGTGACCTCCGCCCTCTACGCCTATTCCCGGTACCAGGAGCGTCATACGACCACCTGGACCCTCCGTTCCGAGGCGGAACGTCTCCGGCCCACGGGCAGGGGCGGGATCCTGGTCGGTGCGAGCGTGTTGGGGACGCTGCTCGTCCTGGCCATCCCCGTCGCCAGGCTGGTGACACGCTCGCTCCAGCCGGGCTCCTACCGCGCCCTTTTCCGGGACGATCCGGTGGTCGGTGTGCCCATGGCCTCGACCGGCAACAGCCTGTTGTATGCCACGATCGCAGCGCTGATCGCAGTGTCGATCGGGGTGATGGCGTCGGCGGTCATCACCGGGAGAAGGGGGCGGTTGTCGCGATGGTTCGACCTCACCCTGATGCTGCCCCTTGGCACCTCGGCGGTCACCATCGGCTTTGGCTTCATCGTCGCTCTCGACCGGCCCGTGGACCTGAGGGCGTCGTTCTGGCTTGTCCCGATCGCCCACGCCCTGGTCGCCGTGCCGTTCGTGGTGCGGACCATGGTTCCGACGCTGCGATCCATCCCGGCCGAGACCAGAGAGGCGGCCCGCGTGCTCGGCGCCTCCCCGCTTCGGGTGTGGAGGGAGATCGACCTGCCCATAGTGAGTCGGGCGGCTCTAGTCGGGTCGGGATTCGCCTTTGTCGTCTCCCTCGGCGAGTTCGGGGCCACGTCCTTCGTCGCCCGTCCCAACACGGCGACACTGCCGGTGATGATCTTCCGGCTTCTCACCCGACCCGGTGCCGGTTCCTTCGCCATGGCCATGGCCCTGGCCGTCATCCTGGCGGCATTGACCGCCGTCATCGTCCTGTGGATCGACCGAGCCCAGTTCGGGGAGATCGGCGCCTTCTGATGCTTGGTGTCGACGGTCTCGATGTCCATCTCGGCGGCAAACACATCCTGAGAGACGTCAGCCTCACCGTTGCCGACGGCGACACCGTCGCCGTCCTCGGGCCTTCGGGCTCGGGCAAGTCGACCCTCCTGCGCGCCATCGCCGGCCTCGTCCCTGTGGCATCGGGGTCGATCACGTGGGACGGGAAGGATGTCACCACGGTGCCGACCCACCTGCGCGGGTTTGGGCTCATGTTCCAGGGATATGCCCTTTTCCCTCATATGGATGTGGCCGGGAATGTCGGATTCGGGTTGCGCATGGCCGGCGCCACTCCTCGAGAGGTGGCCACGGTGGTTGGATCCGCTTTGGAGTGGGTCGGGCTCTCCGGGTTCGGAGACCGCTCGATCGCCGATCTCTCCGGTGGCGAGAAACAGCGGGTTGCCCTGGCCCGCACTTTGGCGCCGGAGCCGAAGTTCGTCATGCTCGACGAGCCACTCGGGGCCCTCGACCGATCGCTGCGCGAGCGACTGCTGGTCGAGACGCGAGCGATACTCAGGGATCGAGGAGTGACGGCGCTTGTGGTGACCCACGACCGGGACGAGGCGTCGGCGCTGTCCCACCGCCTCGCCCTGATGCGGGATGGCACCATCGTCCAGTCGGGAACCCTCGAGGAGATCCTGTCCCGGCCGGCCGACGACTGGGTGGAGACGTTCCTCGGTTGAGTGGGCTCAGCCGGACAGCGCCGCGCCGGAGCCGACGAGGGCGGTCCCGCTCTGATCCGGCACCGGGATGGTGAACTCGAAACAGGCACCGCCGAGAAGCTCGGAGGTCCGGTACTCGATCGTCCCGCCATGGGCGATGACCAGGTCCTTCGCCACCGACAGGCCGATCCCGGATCCCGACACCGAGCTGTTCCCCTTGTGGAGGCCACGCTCGAAGCGGCCCCACATGTCATTCTGGAACTTGGCAGGCACTCCGTCGCCGTTGTCGTGAACGGCCAGAGCAACCATTTGGCCTTGGTCGACGGCGGTGACCAGTATCTCGGTTCCTCCATAACGCAGGGCATTGGTGATCAGGTTGGATAGGACCTGGCGCGCCCGGTCCGGATCGGCCCAGATTCGGGCGTGAGAATCGGCCTCGACCCGGACCCTCCCCTCCCCGCCGGTCGCGGCGACCGCCTCCCGGACCAGTTCGTCGGCGGGATACTCGACTCGGGTCAGGCTCACGTTCTGGAGACGATCGCGGGCGACGTCGATGAGGTCGCTGACGATGTGACCGAGATGATTGGCCTGGGTGTTGATGGTCTCGAGCATCTCGTCGCGATCCTCGTCGCCCAGGTCATGCCACGACTCGCCCAGGATCTGGGCGTAGCCCTGGATCCCGGTGAGTGGCGTCCGCAGCTCGTGGGACACCGAAGCGACTAGATCGTCCCGCTGCTTCTCGAGCAGCTCCCGTTTCTCCCTCACCGCCAGGTTCTGACGCAACACCACCAGGACCGCGACGGCCGTCGTGGCAATGTTGAGGAGAAAGTCGTTACCGGTGCTGGTCAGAAGCCGGGCCAGGAACAACGCCGCCACCGCCGAGTAGGGGGCGATCAGCTGCCAGGCTCTCGCCGTGCGGTAGGTGCTCTCCTGGGCACGGGCCGGTCTGGTCACCCGCCAGGCGGTCAAGGCGAAGAGCCCGTAACTGAACAACCATGTAGCGTCCAGCCGTCCCCACTCGACATAGGTGTCGGAGGCGGTCTGAATCGAGAAGACGACATCACCGAAGGCGCTCACGGCGATGGCGCCGGCGAGAAGGGCTATCCGCAGGTCGAGACGTTGCTCGGACCTGCGCATGGCTAACACCATCAGGGCCGCAAACAGAAGGACGTCGGCGGTGGGATAGGCCACGTTGAGGAAGCTCTCCAGGGGATCGGAGCCCAGACTCACCACGTCCGACAGGTAGACCACCCACATGATCACGGCGAGAGACAGTGTTCCCGCAGTCGCGTCGATGGCCAGGCGGATACGCTCGAAACGCCCCGGGCGAAGGTAGGGCAGGGCGATCACCCCGGCGAAGATCAGTGGATAGCCGGCCACGTAGAAGAAGTCGGCGACACCCGGGAAGGGAATCTCTCCGAGCGACGCCTGCATGACCCAGATGACCTCGCCAACACCCCAGGCGAAGACACCGGCCCCGACCAGGGTCCAGGCGATCCGGGCCCGTCCATGGGCGACGAACGCGGCGACGACCAGGACCACTCCTGACCCCACTGCGACGAACGAGTACAGGACACCAGCAAGGGTGAGGTTCTCGAACGACGAACCGACAGCGAGGATGAGCCCGAAGGGAATGGCGACGGCTGCTACGACAAAGGAGCCGATGCGTACTGCTGTTCCCAATCGAGAGCGGGATTCTTGTTGAGTCGGGATTAGGGGACTGCTCCTCTTTGAACCGATGATCGGCGGATTCGTCCTCTCAGTTGAGGGTCTTGAGCCTGCAACGAAAGATGTCCGCGATGCTTTGGATCGGGCGAGTCGTGCCTCAGCTCTCGGCGCCTCTGAGGCGGGGCCTGACGATGCGCCGCCAGATGAACCAGGCGAGGGCGACCCCGATTGCGACGAGGACCGCCGCCTGGAACAACTCGAGCGGCTCTTCGACCTGGTGCCATCTCTCTCCGAGCAGGTAGCCGGCCCCGATCAGCAACACGTTCCAGACGACACTGCCGAGCAGTGTGTAGAGGGAGAACGGGACCAGGGCCATGCGCCGGAAGCCGGCCGGGATCGAGATCAGGGACCGCATCAGCGGGATGCAGCGACAGACCAGGACCGCGACATTGGCGCGACGGTCGAACCAGGTCTCGGTCCGGTCGAGATCGGCTTCGTCCAAACCGAACCAGCGTCCGTGGCGCACGACGAGAGCGCGCAGACGGATGGGACCAATCGCGGCAGCGATCCCGTAGAGGACGAAGGCCCCCACTACCGAGCCGGTCGTGGCGGCGATCACCATCCCCACGAAAGAGGCCTCTCCCCCGGCGGCGACGAACCCGGCCAAGGGAAGGACGACTTCGGACGGGATGGGAGGGAACAGATTCTCCAGGGCAACGAGAAATGCGACACCCCCATATCCGAGGGTCTCCACGACCGAAGTCGCCCACTCAACCAACCCATCCAACACCGTGCAGACCTTTCTCGTGGGGGCACGACAACGGTAGACACGGCCTACCCCGAACCTGAGGTTCCCCGCTGCAAATATGCAACGAACGCTCTCGAGTTCACCTGGCGAAAAAGGGCGGTGCCGAACTCGAGGCTGTATGTAGCGAATACGTGACGGGGAACCTCAGGTTCGAGGCAGCGGACCTAGCCGAGGAGGCCCCGGATGTGACCGGCGAACTCTTCGGGGATGCGGCGGGGTTTGCCGGACAGGTCGGTGAAGGCGGCCGACACGGTGAGACGGGCGACCTCCTCGTCGCCTCGGAGCATCACCTGCTGCCAGGTCGACTTGACCCGCCCCACGTCCTCGATCCAGGTGTGGATGGTGAGCTCTTCCCCGAATCTGGCGGCGGCGGAGAACCTGGCGTTGAGCTCGACGACCACCAGTTGCCATCCCTGTTCCTTGAGCCGGTCCAGCCCCCACCCCATGTGGGTCAGATAGTCGATTCGAGCCGTCTCGAAGTAGGAGAAGTAGTTGGTGTGATTGACGTGGTCGTATGGATCCAGCTCGTAGAAACGCACCTTGACCGACGAGGTGTGGACCTCGCGATCGGTTGGTAACTGGACGGCCACTCCCCCTCCACTGCTCGGGACCCCCGAGGCTACCCTCGCCACGATGAAGGCCTGGCAGCTCACCGACACCAAAGGGCTCGAGTCGTTCGCACTCAACGATGTCGACGAGCCAGAGCCCGGACCCGGCGAGGTGCGGGTGCGGATCAGCCACTCGGCACTGAATCACCTCGACCTCTGGGTCTCCCGGGGCCTCCCCGCACCCAAACAGCTCCCCCATACCACCGGTGCCGACGGGGCGGGGTACGTCGATGCGATCGGCGATGGAGTTGCCGGATTCGAGATGGGCGACGAGGTCATCGTCGACCCGTCCTTTTCCTGCGGTCAGTGCGCCTACTGCCGCAACGACGACATCGTCTACTGCGACTCTTTTCAGATCCTGGGCGAACATCGACCCGGGACCTTCGCCGAGAAGATCGTGGTCCCGACCATCAACGCGGTGCGCAAGCCCGAGGCTATGCCCTGGGAGGTGGCGGGATCGTTCGGCCTGGCCACAGCCACCGCCCTCCGCATGATCGAGAGGACAGAGCTCAAACCGGGACAGACCCTGCTCGTGGTCGGTGTCGGCGGAGGGGTGTCGGCGGCGGCGCTGCATCTCGGCCTGGCAATGCGGGCCAAGGTCTATGTCACCTCCAGGTCCAAGGACAAGATCGACTGGGCCGTCGACGAGGGGGCCGTCGCCGGATTCGACTCCGAATCAGACTTCGGCGCCGAGGTGACCGCCGCGGGTGGGGCCGATGTCGTCATCGACAACGTCGGTCCCGCCACGATGCGCCAGTCGATGCGGGCGGCCAAGAAAGGGGGTCGCATCGCCATCTGCGGCGCCACCAGCGGCGCCAAGTTGGAGCTGACCATGCCCACGCTCTTCTTCCGCCAGCTTCATCTCGTCGGGTCTTCGATGGCCAACCACGCCCAGTTCGCCCGAGCTGCGACCTGGGTGACCACAGGTGGAGCGAAGGCTCAGGTGAGCAAGGTCTTCGATTTCGCCGACCTGCCCAAGGCGCTCGAGCTCCTCGATGCCGGCGAGCAGGTGGGCAAGGTCGTCATCCGTCACCCGGAATGAGCACACGCACCTCCGGGCTCCTGATCGCGGTCGGAGCCCTGATCGTCTTGATCGGGGTGGTCCTCCGCTACTTCCCCTGGCTCTTCTCCTGGTTCGGGCACCTTCCAGGCGACATCCGACGGGAGACGGAGAACACGACGGTCTTCATACCCATCACCTCGATGCTGGTGGTGAGCGTGGTGGGAACCCTCATCCTCAACCTCGCCTCACGGTTCTTCCGGGGTGAATGACCTCAGTCGTCGGGGGGCGCGGGGAGCCGCCCGGTCAGGACCACCAAGTCTGACGCCTCGGGGCCTCCCTCCTCGTCCTCCAGAGTCACCCAGATCGACGGATAATCGGCCAGCGGAACCCCGGACCAGAGAACGACCGGTGCGTCTCCTCCCCTGAGGTGGAAGGTGCCGATGCTCACGCCATCGTCGTCATCGCTCCACACCCAGCCTTCGTAATACTTGCCCTGCGGTGCAGGGGAAAGACCGGTGACGTCGAGGCGGATCCACCAGCCGGCGTCGGTTGACCTGACGGCCGCTTGGCCGGACGCAGAGGCCTCGAGATCGGTTCCGCTCATGGCGACGACGATGTCTCTCTCCTGGTCGAGGACGGTGATCGTGCTCAACACCAGGGCGACGACGGCCACCATTCCCCCGGCCACGGCAGCGGCCAGGGGCCAGCGGGACCCACGTTCGGGCGTGGCAGACAAACCCGGAGCGGCCTCGACCGCCAGTGCCGCCAGAAGTCCGTCGGCCACGAGCGGCGGTGGCTCGGCCCAGGTCGCCTCTTCGCCCAGCACTTGACGGATCAGATCCAGCCGTTCGTGGTCGGACGGGGCGTCGGATCCCGATGCCAGATATTGCGCGCGTGAATCGTCGGGTGTCATCACTCTCTTCCAGTACGTCGCCCGCCCGGCGCCGGTTCGCTAGGGGTCACGTCTCCTCCACATGTCTGAGCATTTCGACCAGACGTTTGTGAGCCCGATGGGACCGAGACTTGACTGTGCCCACCGGGATGTCGAGCCGTGCTGCGATCTCGACGTGGGTGAGGCCGTCGAAGTGGCTCAGCTTGACCACCTGACGCTCCTCGTCGGGGAGCCGGTCGAGAGCCGACCGCACCTCGAAGACCTCCCAGACGGTCTCCAGTCCCGGTGGGAACGAGACGAGGTCGACCTCGTCGCTCACCACGAAACGGGAGCGCTTCCGATAGAGGTCGATGGCAGTCCGGCGAGCTATGGCGTAGATCCAGGGACTGAAACTCCGCTCGGCGTCATAGGTCGAGGCGGCGCGCCACGCCTTGATGAACGTCTGCTGGGTGGCGTCCGCGGCCAGACCGTGCTCACCCAGGATGCTCATCGACAGGGCGAACACCGGTCCCCCGAACCGGTCATAGACGGCCTTTACCGCAGCTTCGTCGCCGAGCCGGAACCGTTCCAGAACCTCACGATCCACGACAGGATTGTGCCAGGTCGTGAACCATGGGCGGCCTTCGCTTCGTATTGGAGCGACAGACAGAGGAGATGACATGAAACGACACACCCTGATCCTGTCCGCCGCCATCCTGATGATCGTTGCCGCCTGCGGTGGCGATGCAGAGGAGGGAACCAGTGAGACGACAGTCGCCGACACCCTGGCTACCACCACGACCGCCGCCGTCGAGGAAGCGACCACCACAACGGCCGCAGCAGCCGAAGCGACCACCACAACCGCCGCAGAGGAAATGGTGGAGGGCGTCCACGGATCCGAGACAGGCCTAGGCACCATCCTGGTCGATCCCGAAGGCTTCACCTTGTACGTGTTCACCAACGACAGCGGCGGGACGAGCGTATGCAACGAAGGCTGCATCGAGAACTGGCCGGCGGCCCCCGGCGACACTGCCATCGGGTCCGATCTCGACGCCTCCATCTTCGGGACCACCACCCGTGACGACGGCAGCGAGCAGCTGACAGTGAACGATCAGCCCCTGTACCGGTACACCCCCGACGCCGCTCCCGGTGACGTCAACGGCCAGGGTGTGGGCGGGGTCTGGTTCGTGGTCGACACCGACGGGAACCTGATCGAAGGGCCTGAGGCTTCGACCCAGGAAGCGCCCACCGGCGACGACTTGGACTACTAGAGATAGAGCCCTTCCCCCTTCAGGGGCGTCTCCCAGGTGCGACAACTGGGAGACGCCCCTGACGCGTCGCCCCTCCCTGCCGCCGCCTAGCTTGGGGACGGCATGGCGCAATCCCGATTGGAGAAGGCCGGATCGCCGACGGGTCTGAGACGTCTCATGTTCCGGGCACCGATCGGCCTCTATCGGCTCGGCCTCGGCTTTGTGCTCGGTCGCCGATTCCTGATGCTGGAACACCGCGGGCGAAAGACGGGGATCACGAGACGTACGGTCTTGGAGGTGGTGGCCGACGACAGAGACACTCTCTACGTCGCGGCCGCGTGGGGGGAGCGGGCACACTGGCTCCGGAACATCGTGGTCGACCCGAACGTCAGGATCTACTGGGGTGTCCGACGCTTCGACACCGTGGCCGCCCGCATCGAAACCGAGAGAGCGAGATCAGTGCTCTCCGGGTACGCCGGGGCTCACCCCCGCACATTCTCGAGACTGGCTCGCTTCATGCTCGACGATCCCGGAGACGGCATCGAAGAGAGCGTGAACCACCTGGCAGCGACGGTGCCGATGGTCGCGCTGCCCAAACACTGAGCGCTCTGGCGTCGACGGTGCCGGATTGCGTGGTGACCGGGCCTGGCCGTAGCCTCGCGTGCTGATGCAGATCGCGATTCCCACCGAGGCGCCGGGAGAGCGCCGGGTTGCAATGACGCCACAGGTGGCCCTGCGGCTGATCGAGCAGCGCCACCGTGTAGTCGTCCAGGAGGGAGCAGGTGTGGGCGCCGGATTCGACGACGAGGCTTACAGGGCCGAGGGAGTGGACCTCAGCGCCGACCCCTACCCGGGCGCGGAGGTGGTCCTGGTAGTGGGCCCGGCCACGGCCGGACAGGTGACGAGGATGGCCGAGGGATCGGTCCTCATCGGCTTCCTGGACCCGTTCAGCTCTCCCGACCTGGTCAACGAGATGCTGAGACGCCGCATCTCGTCGTTCGCCATGGAGGCGGTCCCCCGGACCACGTTGGCCCAGAGCATGGACGCGATGTCCTCACAGGCCACCGCGGCCGGGTATCAGGCGGTGCTCACCGCAGCCGCCGCCACTCCCAGGTTCTTCCCGATGCTGACCACTGCGGCCGGGACCATTCCACCGGTCAAGCTGCTCGTCCTCGGCGCCGGGGTGGCCGGCCTGCAAGCGATCGCCACCGCCAGGAGGCTCGGTGCGGTAGTCGCCGCCTACGACATTCGCCCCGAGGTGCGCGAGCAGATCGAGAGTCTCGGCGCCCGTTTCGTGTCGGCGCCGGTCGACGAGTCGGCCGCCTCGGCCAGTGGCTACGCCAAGGGCGTGGCCGACGAGACACAACGACGTCAGATGGATGCGCTCGCCCCCCACGTCGCCGGTGCGGACGTGGTCATCACCACTGCCCAGGTGCCGGGCATGCCCGCCCCCCTCCTCATCTCCAGCGAGATGGTGGAACAGATGAGGCCCGGGTCGGTGATCGTCGATGTCGCCGCCCCTGCCGGAGGGAATGTCGAGGTGACCAGGCCGGGGCAGACCATCGTGCACAACGGTGTCACCGTGATCGGGCCGATCGACCTTCCGGGACGGGTGGCGGTCGACGCGAGTCAGATGTATGCCCGAAACCTGACCGCGTTTCTCGCCCGCCTCACCGACGAAGAGGGCGGCCTTTCCATCGACTTCGCCGACAAGATCATCTCGGAAGCCTGCATCACCCACGACGGGAGAGTGCTCCATCCCGTGGTCCGTCGCTCCCTGGGTCTGGAGGCGGAGACGTGAACGAGTTGGTCGTCGGCATCGTCGTGTTCGTCCTGGCTGCCTTCGTCGGCTTCGAGGTCATCTCCAAGGTGCCCCCGACGTTGCACACACCGCTCATGTCGGGCGCCAACGCGATATCCGGCGTGACGATCCTCGGTGCGGTCACAGCCGCCGGTCTGGGCATGGGCACCGCGGCCGAGGTTCTCGGATTCCTGGCCGTGGTCTCGGCGACGGTCAACGTGATCGGGGGCTTCCTGGTCACCGATCGGATGCTGGCCATGTTCCGACGACCCCGTCAGCGAGAGCGAGAAGAGGCGTGATCGAGCTCATCTACCTGGCGTGTGCGGTGGCGTTCATCATCGGGCTGAAGCGCATGAGCGGCCCGCGCACCGCCCGGTCGGGAAACCTCATCGCCGGGATCGGGATGCTCGCCGCCGTTGTCGTGGCTCTGATCGACGAGCAGATCCTCAACTGGGACACCATCGTGGCGGGCCTCGTCGTCGGCGCCGCCATCGGAGCCTGGGCCGCGCTGAGGGTGCGCATGACCGCCATGCCCCAACTGGTTGCCGCCTTCAATGGCTCCGGGGGCATCGCCTCGTCGTTGGTCGCAGCCGTGGCCGTCGTCGAGGCGGGCTCGGACGCCATTCCCGTGGAGACAGCGGTCACCATCATGCTCTCCATCGTCATCGGCACGGTCACCTTCACCGGGAGCTTCGTGGCCTACGGGAAGCTGCAGGGGATCATCACCGGTCGCCCCCTCCTGTTCAGGGGACAGCAGTTCGTCAACGGGGTTCTGACCGTGGCGGCCATAGGGGTGGCGATCTGGACTCTCACCTCGGGCGATCCGATCGGATACTGGATCATCGCCGCCATCTCGCTCGTCATCGGGGTCCTCGCCGTGATCCCGATCGGCGGGGCCGACATGCCGGTGGTGATCTCACTGCTCAACTCGTTCTCCGGCCTCGCCGCGGCCGCTGCCGGCTTCGTGATAACCAACAACGCCCTGATCATCGGCGGCGCCCTGGTCGGCGCCGCGGGGCTGATCCTCACCATCCAGATGACGGAGGCGATGAACCGGTCGCTGACCAATGTGCTCTTCGCCGGGTTCGGCACAGGCGAGGGTGGCGCAGCGGGAACCCTGAGCGATCGTCCGGTGAACCGGGCGGGCGCCGAGGACGCGGCCATCGCCCTGGGGTATGCGCAATCGGTGATGATCGTGCCCGGGTACGGCCTCGCCGTGGCCCAGGCGCAGCATGCGGCCCGGGATCTGGCCGAAGCTCTCGAGGAGAAGGGGATCAAGGTCCACTACGCCATCCACCCGGTGGCGGGCCGGATGCCGGGGCACATGAACGTGCTCCTGGCCGAGGCCGACGTGCCCTACGAGCAGCTTCTCGATCTGGAACAGGCCGACCCGATGCTTCCTCAGACCGACGCGGTGCTGATCCTCGGCGCCAACGACGTGGTCAACTCCTCGGCGCGAGACGATCCGGACTCAGCTATCTATGGGATGCCGATCCTCAACGTCGACCGGGCCGGCACCGTGATCGTCGTCAAGCGAAGCCTCTCCCCGGGCTTCGCCGGGATCGACAACCCGCTGTTCTACAACGACAACACGCTCATGTACTTCGCCGACGCCAAGGATGCGCTGGAGCAGACCCTCGTCGCCCTCCGCGAGGTCTGAGGTGACAGGCTAGGTTTGGGCAATGATGAAACGTCATCACGCTGTCTTCCTGGTCATCCTCATCGTGGTCCTCGCAGCTTGCGCCCCGGGAGAAAACCCGGCGGTGGGTGCCGGCGACTCCGCAGGGTTCCTGTTCGGGCTCTGGCACGGCTTCATCGCCCCCGTCACCTTCATCATCTCGTTGTTCACCGACAACGTGAACTTCTACGAGGTCAACAACAACGGGAACTGGTACGACTTCGGCTTCGTGCTCGGCGCCGGCATCCTCTTCGGTGGCGGAGCGGGCGGGGCCCGTCGTCGTCGCTGAGTCGTTTCCCGAGGCTTCGCCGTCCTCTGGATGATGGACGGCGCTGTCTCGTCGGGAATGGCGGACAACGGGGCAAGTCGAGTAGGTGGCTAGTCCAGACGTTCCTTCCTCGGATGATCATCGACCAAGATCGCCCCCTCATCGATTACGAGTCTGAGTGCGTGACAGTTCGCGCTTTCAGGGAAATCGGGGGAGGCACTGATACCGGGCCGCAGAAGCGGTCACCCCTTTTGGTCCGGTGGAGCCAATGGTGAGACCGACCCCCCTTTGAGGAGAACAAGGGGAGGAACTCATGTTGACGAGTCGGTCGCGGCTCACGCT
>Ga0299913_10000070_pt1 | contig 44590 bp, 43 predicted proteins | sample RVTome_9_FD_201360 | JGI IMG/M metagenome (GOLD analysis project Ga0299913, IMG submission 201360) | Soil microbial communities from uranium-contaminated site in the Upper Colorado River Basin, Wyoming, United States - RVT155D38 (version 2) ... | reverse complement strand
GCTACGTCGTGCGCGCCGCCCAGGCGGGCATGGTGCAGTACTTCCCCGACCTCAAGCCGGTGCTCGTGAACAGCGATGGCGGCTCCCCGGACGACACGCCGCGGGTGGCGGTCAGCACCGAATCACCCGAGTACATCGAGAAGATCATCCTCGTCAGCCCGCGCCACAAGCTGCAGCGGGTGAGCTTCACCTACCAGGGCATCAGCGGCAAGGGGACCGCGGTTCGGGCACTTTTCGAGGTGGCCCGTGAGCTCAAGGTGAAGGCGTTCGTCATGGTCGACTCCGACCTGCGCAGCATCGTGCCGGAGTGGATCGAGCTCCTCGCCGGACCCATCCTCAAGGGTGGCTACGACTTCGTGGCGCCGATGTACTCGCGCTTCAAGTACGACGGCACGATCACCAACAACATCGCCTACCCGCTGACCCGGACGCTGTACGGGGCGCGCATCCGCCAGCCGATCGGGGGTGAGTTCGCGGTCTCCGGCGACCTCATCCAGCGCTACCTGGAGCTGGAGACCTTTGACGAGCTCATCGCGCGGTTCGGGATCGACATCTGGATGACCCACTCGGCCATCAACGAGGGCTTCGCCGTCTGCCAGGCACGCCTGGGCGCCAAGATCCACGACGCCAAGGATCCCGCCTCCGACCTGGGCCCGATGTTCCGTCAGGTGGTCGGCACCCTGTTCAACCTGGCCGGGCATTACGAGGACCGATGGCTCCGCGTGCGTGGGTCGCACGCCATCCCCGAGTACGGCTTCGAGCGGGTCATCGCGCCGGAGCCGATCGACGTGAACCACGGCAAGCTCGTCGACTCGTTTGAGAACGCGCGCCTTTCCCAGCGCGAGAACTGGGAACGGATGCTGGCCCCCGAGCAGCTGGAGCGGGTGCTGGGGCTGGAGATCCCCGACCGACCGGCCGACTTCCACTTCCCGCCGGAGCTGTGGATCCGTTGCCTGTACGACACCATGGTCGCCTTCCACCGCCGCGGCGCGGACCGAGAGACGCTGCTCGCCGCGCTGACCCCGCTCTACTTCGGGCGCACCGCCGGCTTCATCGCCGAGACGCTGGACATGACGACCGACCAGGCGGAGCGAGTCATCGATGCCCAGGCCCGCGAGTTCGAGGAGCTGAAGCCGTATCTCGTCGGCCGCTGGCGCGAGATGCGCGCCCAGGGCGGACCCACGACCGAGACCGCGACCGAGGCCGCGACCTGATGGCGCCGCGCCGTCGCGCGCCGTACCGCATCCTGCTGCCCCTCGCCAACCCGCGCACCGCGCGCGATCTCGTCCGCATCGGTGCCGGGATCACGAACGGACGCGCCACCGAGATCACCGCGCTCGGCATCGTGGAGGTGCCCGAGGGCGTCTCCCTCTCGGAGGGAGCCACCCAGGCGCGCACCGCGCGCCGGCTGCTGCAGCGGGTGCTCGACTTCGGCGACGAGGAGGGTGTCGAGATCCGGACCATGGTTCGGATCGGCCGACGCGCGGCGGACGGCGTGATCGAGGCCGTCGGGGAGGAGGACACCGACCTCGTCATCTTCGGCTGGGGCGGCCCACCCACGCCGGCCGCGGTCGCCAGGGCGGAGGCCGAGGGGCGCCGCAAGGCCTCCGACCCGCCGGTCTTCTCGCCGACCATCGACGCCGTGGTGCGGGAGTCGCCGTCGGACATCGCGGTGGTCAAGCAGCGCGGCGTCGAGAACGTGAAGTCGATCCTCGTTCCCGTCCGTGGCGGCCCGCACGCCGAGCTGGCCATGCGCCTGGCGCGCGACCTCGGCAAGCGCTTCGGGTCGCAGGTGGTCGTGCTCCACGTCGTGCCGAAGGGCATTGGCGAGGTGGCCTGCAAGCGCGAGCAGGAGGCGCTCGACAGGTTCGTGGCCGACCACGGTGGCGGCCGCAAGGTGAAGGGCCTGCTGCTCGAGGCGACATCGGTCCGGACCGCGATCATCAAGGAGTCGGCGAACCACGATCTCGTGCTGATGGGCGCATCTGCCCATCCGTCCAACGCGGCGCCCGACGGGCGCTTCCTGTTCGGCACCGTGGCGGACGCGGTGGCATCGCGCGCGAAGCCAACGGTCATCGTGGTGAAGACGAAGCAGCGCCTGGGGATGGCCACCTTCGATCAGCTGCGCGCCGCGGAGGGTACGCTCGCCGCGGCGGACGCCTACGTCGAGCAGAGCCGCTCGCTGCCGATCGTCGTCGACAAGTGGTTCGCCGAGAACACGTTCCACGCCTCGGAGTTCAGCGACATCCGCCGCCTCGTGGAGCTGAAGGAGAAGCAGGGCCTCAGCGTCAGCCTGGGCCTGCCGACGCTGAACGAGGAGAAGACGATCGGCCTCGTCATCAAGCGCATCAAGGCGGCGCTCATGGATCGATACCGGCTCCTCGACCAGATCGTCGTGGTCGACTCGGACTCGACCGACCGGACCGTGGAGATCGCCACCGAGCTCGGGGTGGAGGTCGTGCGGCACAGCCGCATCCTGCCCGAGGTGGGCTCGTACGTCGGCAAGGGCGAGGCACTGTGGAAGAGCCTCCATGTCCTGGACGGCGAGATCGTGGCCTGGATCGACACCGACATCAGCAACATCCAGCCGCGCTTCGTGTTCGGGCTCATTGGTCCATTGCTGCGCGAGCCGCGGATCCAGTACATGAAGGGCTTCTACAAGCGGCCGATCAAGGAGGGCGACAAGCTCGTCAGCGAGGGCGGTGGACGCGTCACCGAGCTCATGGCGCGACCCTTCCTCAACCTGTTCTTCCCCGAGCTGTCCGGCATCATCCAGCCGCTGTCCGGGGAGTACGCCGGTCGGCGGGCGGTGCTTGAGTCGGTGCCGTTCTTCACCGGCTACGCGGTCGAGACCGGATTGCTGATCGACATCCTGGACGCGGTAGGGCTGCCGGCCATCGGCCAGGTCGACCTCGAGCGGCGGATCCACCGCAACCAGCCGCTGGGCAACCTGTCGCAGATGAGCTACGTGATCCTGCAGGCCGCCATCCGCAAGCTCGAGGAGCGGCACCGGATCGAGCTGCTGACCGAGATGGGGCGCGGCATGAAGCAGATCATCCAGGAGCAGGACCGGTTCAGCCTTGAGGTCCGCGAGATCGGGGATGAGCTGCGACCGCCGATCAAGACCATCTCCGCCTACCAGGAACGCCGGCGAACCCTGAAGAAGGCCTGACCTTGCCGGTGCCGTGGCGCGCCCCGCATTGACCAGCCCGTGGTCAGAAGATTCGCGACGAAGCGAGCGTCTTTTGATCGATACAGCCACTGGCTGGTCGAACCGACATATCCTTGACCGATGACCCGACCCATTGACCTGGTGATTGCCCCCGATTCCTTCGGCGGCGCGCTCGACTCGGTCGGCGTGGCCGCGGCCATGGCCGCCGGCTGGCGCCGCGCGCGACCGGGCGACGAGGTGCGCGAGATCCCGATGGCGGACGGTGGCGAGGGGACGCTGGCCGCGATCGCCGCGGCGCTCGGGGAGGCGGCCGAGCGGCGCAGCCTCGAGACCGTCGACCCGCTGGGCCGGCCGGTGACCGCCGACTGGCTCGTGCTCGACGACGGCCATGGCGCGTTCGTCGAGATGGCCGCCGCCTCCGGCCTGGCCCACCTGCGGCCCGAGGAGCGGACCGCGGAGAGCTGCCGCGCCGCCTCGACCCGCGGCACCGGGGAGCTGCTGCGCGCCGCCCTCGACGCGGGGGTGGAGCGCATCACGCTCGGGCTCGGCGGCTCCGCCACGACCGACGGCGGCAGCGGCATGCTCGCGGCGCTCGGCGCCCGCTTCTTCGATCGGGGCGGGAAGGACCTGCCGCCGGGCGGCGGCGCGCTGGCGCGCCTCGACCGGATCGATCCCGCCGGCCTCGACCCGCGCCTGAGGGACGTACAGCTGGTCGTGGCCTCCGACGTCACCAACCCGCTCTGCGGCCCGCGCGGCGCGGCGGCCACCTACGGGCCGCAGAAGGGCGCCGACGAGCCGGCCGTCGCCGACCTCGACGCAGCGCTGGCCGTCTTCGGCGACGCGATCGAGGCCGCCGTCGGCAGGCTCGTGGCCGACATCCCCGGCGCCGGCGCCGCCGGCGGCACCACCGCGGCACTGCTTGGCTTCACCGCCGCCACGGTGCGGCCGGGGGTCGACGTCGTGGCCGAGCTGGTGGGCCTGGCCGACGCCCTCGAGCGCGCCGACCTCGTCCTCACCGGCGAGGGGCGTGCCGACGAGCAGACGCTCTCCGGCAAGGCGGCCATGGGCGTCGCCCGCCTGGCGCGCACCCGCAACGCGCCGGTCGTGCTGCTATGCGGGGCCCTCGGCAATGGGGCGGCGGCACTCGACGCCTCGGGTGTCTTCGCCCTCGTCCAGCCCATCGGCGACCGGCCGATGACCCTCGAAGAGTCGATGGCCGACACGGAGCGGCTGCTCACCAACGCCGCGGAGCGCGTCGCCCGGTCGGTGGGCATCGGCTTCGAGCTGGCGCGTCCGTAGGGCGCATCGGTCCATGCCCAGGCGCGGCCCGAGCCTGCAGAAGCTGGCCGCCGACCGCCGGAAGCGGCGGGCGCTCGCGGCTGTCGTGCTCGAGCGGCTCGGCGAGCGGTACGGCTACCCCGCCTGGACCGGCCCGCGGCTCGACGCGGTGAGCGAGCTGGTCCTCACCATCCTGTCCCAGAACACGGCCGACACGAACTCGTTCCGTGCCTTCACCGCCCTGCGCGAGCGGTATCCGACGTGGGATGCGGTGCTGCAGGCGCCGACGGACGAGCTGACCGAGGTCATCCGCCCCGGGGGCCTGGCTCCGACCAAGGCACCGCGCATCCAGCACGCCCTGGCCGAGGTGCGCTCAGCCACCGGCGGGACGTGGGACCTTGGATTCCTGGGCAGCCTGCCGCTGGATGAGGCGCGCGACTGGCTCGTTGCGCTGCCCGGGATCGGCCGCAAGACGGCGTCGATCATCCTCCTCTTCAACTTCGGGCGCCCCGCCATGCCGGTCGACACCCACGTCCATCGCGTCACGACCCGGCTCGGCATGCTCCCGCCGCGGACGCCGTTCGAGCGCGCCCACGACCTGCTCGAGGGTGCACTGGCGCCCGAGGAGATGTACCCGTTCCACGTCGAGACGATCCGCCACGGGCGCGACACCTGCCGCGCGCCGCGGCCGATCTGCGGCCTCTGCCCGCTGACCGATGCCTGCGCCTACTACCCGCTCGCTGCCCGCGGCAGGCTGCCGATGGCCCCCACGCCGCGCGCGCTGCGCGATGGCGCGGAGGCACCGCGCTACCACGACGAGCTCATCCACGGCTGGCTGCCGCCTGGCTGAGCGCGCCGCCGGCCGGCTGCACTGGCACGCCACAGGCTGTAGCGTGGCGGGGTGAGCAAGCGAACCCGCACCATCGCGGCCGTCGCCGGAACGGCCGGCGTCGCCGCCATCGTGGCCTTCCTCCTGCTGAACCGGGGCGATGGCACGTCGATCCTGCCGAGCCCATCGGCCATCTCATCCGAGTCCCCATCACCGACGCCCGAGCCGACGCTGAACCAGGCGCTCCTCGACGAGCGGCTGACGGTGCTCTTCATTGGCACCGACAGCAACGAGCCACGTCGCGCGCGTGGCGCAGGGGTGAACGCGGACACGTACCTCCTGGCCAGCGTGAACGGCGGCCAGTCGGAGGTGACGCTCATCAGCGTCCCGCGCGACACCACGAACATCCCGATGCCCGACGGCTCGACCTGGGAGCGCAAGCTCAACGCCATCTGGGCCGAGCAGGGCTCGGAGGGCATGGTCGCCGCCATCGAGTCCCTGCTCCAGGTGTCCATCGATGCTTACGTGGAAGTCGACATGGGCGAGTTCGTCTCCATCATCGAAGCCGTCGGCGGGGTCACGGTGCGGCCGGAGGAGCCGCTTGACGACGACCACCTCATGTTCCACCTCGCGGCCGGCGAGCACGAGCTGGACGGCAGGACCGCCCAGCTCTACGTGCGGAGCCGCGCCGACACGGACTACGGCCGCATGGCGCGCCAGCAGGAAGTCCTGCTCGAGCTGGCCCGGCGCTTCATCGATCCACAGACCGATGTCAACGTCGCGCGGCTGCTCGACGGGCTCGCCTCGTTCCAGAGCTCGCTGCCCATGGACGACCTGCCGACGCTCATCGAGATCGTGCGGCGCGCCCAGCAGGCCGAGGTCACGCGCCAGGTGCTCGAGCCGCCGGAGTACATCGTCTTCGAGGGCGACCGCGGCGACGGCCGCGGGTACATCCTCGAGCCGGACGTGGAGGCCATGCGCACCTTCGCGGCCCGCACGATCGGAGACGAATAGCGGCGGGGGGCTTGCGGGGTCTGGGTAGCATCGGTCCGGACCTGACCCGAATAGGAGGACCCCGCCACGTGCCCGATCTTTACGGCTGGCTCGTCTTCACCCATGTCGCGGCCGCCCTCGTCGCCTTCCTGGCCCACGGCGTGTCGGCCGGGGTGGCACTGAAGCTTACGACCGTGCGCGAACGTGCCGCCGTTCAGGCCATGCTCGAGATGTCATACACGGCCCTCCTCGTTTTCGCGGGCGCGCTCCTCGTCCTCGTGGCGGCCGGGACCGCCCTGGGCTTCATGGGCGGCTACTGGGGCCAGGCCTGGATCTGGATCTCGATTGCCCTCTTCGTCCTCATCTTCCTGGCGATGACACCAATGGCCGGGATGCGCCTCAAGCCTGTGCGTGAGCTGCTCAAGCAGCCTGCTTCCCCGGAGAGCGACGCGGAGCTCGCATCGCTGCTGGAGGCGTGGCGGCCGATGCCGACGGTGCTCCTCGGCACGGTGGGCCTGCTCGTCATCACCTGGTTCATGGTCGTCCGCCCGTTCTGAGCTGCGGTCTTGCCGCGGCTGGCGCATGGGTGCAGGATGCCGGCATGGAGCGCGCCCTCGGCATCGGCGGCGTCTTCCTGCGCTCGCGGGACCCGCGTGCGCTCGCGCACTGGTACAGCGAGCACCTCGGCATTCCCGCCATGGTCGAGGGCGAGAGCGAATCGGTGTGGTGGACCGATGCCGGCGCGACCGTGTTCGCGCCGTTCCCGGCCGACACCGACTACTTCGGCCGAGCCGATCAGCAGGTCATGCTGAACTACCGCGTGGCCAGCCTGGATGCCATGCTCGTCCAGCTGCGCGGGGCTGGCGTCGAGGTGCTCGACCGGATCGAGGAGCTGCCGGGCATCGGTCGGTTCGGCTGGGCGGTCGACCCCGACGGCAACCGCCTCGAGCTGTGGGAGCCGGCCCCCGACGCGCGGGAGGCAGCCGCCGGGGAGTAGCGCATCGCCTGCTGGCGAGGGCCGGGGACGGCTGATAGACTCAGGCCCGCCTCAGCCGCGCCACGCGGCGTGCAGTTTCTGCATCGGGCCGAAGTAGCTCAGGGGTAGAGCAACGGTTTCGTAAACCGTCGGTCGTGGGTTCGAATCCCACCTTCGGCTCCACACTTCCGCCATCATCGGTCCATGCAGACGGCCGACGACGGACCGATGACCCCAGCGCTGCATGCGCTGACCGGTAGCGGCCTTCAATTTCGGGTGGTCCGCACCCGGGTCGCGTCCGGCCCCGAGGAGAGTGCGGAGCTACAGGGCATCCGACTCGCGGCGCTGCTGCGCACGCTCGTCGTGCGGCGCGGCGAGGACGATTACCTCTTCCTGCTCATCCCGGGCGGGCGGCGCCTGGCGTGGCCGAAGCTGCGCGCCCATCTCGGCGTGAGTCGCCTCTCCCTGCCCGATGCCGAGGAGGCGAAGGCGGTGACCGGCTATGAGCGTGGCGCGATCACCCCCTTCGGGGCCTCGCGACCGTGGCCGGTGATCGCCGACCGCAGCGTGCTCGAGCCGGAGGTGGTGGCGATCGGCGGGGGAGCGCGGGGTATGAACCTGCACGTGGCGCCCGCCGACCTCGTCCGCGTCCTGGACGCCACGCTTGTCGACGTCAGCGGTGAGGGGTGACCGGTGGACGGCGGTCAGCGGACACGGACGAGCCGGCATCCGGAGCGTCCGGGCCGGCTCGACGTTCCCCCCGGAGACCGGGTGTCTAGCCGCAGTATCTGCCGGCATGACCGCACGGTCAAGGTATCGGTGACCCGGCGGGCAAGCGTCGCGCCCCGGGCGCTCGACCCGCTGCTGGGGCTCGTCGAGGGCATCGATCGGCGACGGCGGCGCATCCGACCCGCCCGAGCGGGTGCGCTCATCGGCGTCGAACGGACCCAATATCGCGGGCCGGCCCTCGACCTGCCCGATGGTGGGCGCCTCGACCCCGGCGCGGCGGTCTGGGCCCTCCACTTCGACAACGCCCGCCTCCGACGGTTCGCGGCCGAGAACGGCTGGCCGACGCGTGGCTACGCCACGGCGGCCGATGATCTGCGTGCTGTGGCTGCGCGGGTCGAGCGCATGCCGGCGGATGAGCGGCCGACGGCGATTGGCGGCATCACGCTGCTCGCTCCGCTGACGCGCCGGCTGGGTTTCAGCGTCCTGCCGCGCCCGCGCACGCCACGCACCCGGCTGGAGGACTGGTACCTGCGCTCGCTCCTCGCCCGCTGGTCACCGGCCGGGCGCGACCGGCTGGCACGCGGCCATGGCGAGCTGCGTGCTGCGGCCGCCTGGATGTCGACCGACGCGCTGTTGCGCCGCTACGGCCCGCCGCCGGAGTAGGGCCAGTGGCGGCCGATGCCGACGTGCCCCAGCACCCATCGGCCCAGCATGGCGAACATCCCGGCGCGCAACGGCCCGCGGTGCAGTCGGCGCGCCGAGGTGGCGATCCACTCGTCGTGGATGTGCCCCACCTGCACCCCGGCGCGTTTCGCGCGGACGAGGAGGTCGAGGTCCTCGGCGTGATGGAGCGCCTCGTCGAAGCCGTCGAGCGCATCGAACAGGGCGCGCTCGCACCAGAACATGTTCGCCCGCGTCCGCACCAGTCGCTTGCCGTGCTCGATCACCCAGAAGAAGGCGCGGTCGACCGGGTCGCCGCCGTCGGCGATGATCCGGATGCTCGCCGCGCGCTCGCCGCCCTGGGCTCGGGCGTGCATCCGCGAGAGCAGCTCGGGCGACATCCACGAGTCAGCGTCCATGAACACGAGCAGCCGTCCGCGCGCGTGCCGCACGCCGACGTTCTTTGCCCGCGCGATGCCGGGCGCCGCCTCATCCACGACGGTCACCCGCGGACCGCCGGCAGTGTGGATGCGCGCCGCTTCCCGCTCGACGACCGCGACGGTGGCATCGGTCGAGCCATTGCTCACCACGACCGCCTCGACGAGAGCCGGGTCGAGCGTCTGCGCCTCGATGGAGCGTAGCGCGGCCGGCAGCAGCCGCTCCTCGTTGCGGGCCGGCACGACCACGCTGACCATCGGATCAGCCATCGAGCAGATCCGCGTAGGTGATGGACCGATGCTCGCGCGCCAGGCGCGCGATGGCGAGCAGCACCCGAGCGCAGGCCGGGCTCGACCTGGCGCCGTGCGGATGGATGAAGAACCGATGGGCCGGCGCGCGCAGCAGCGCGCGCAGCGGCTGGGAGAGGACGGTGTCCCCGACCCGGACCAGTCGCTCCTGGGTCGCCCCGGCACCCATGTATCCGCGCGGCGGCAGCGTGATCGTGCGGTGCCGCCGGAGGTCGCGCAGGCCGCGCAGGGTGACGAGATAGCGGAAGCCGGCGTCGCGCAGCACCGCGGGCAGGCCGCGGGTCGCGAGCCAGCCCGGCGGGCAGAAGCCGGACGCCGCCAAACCATGGCTGGTCAGCCAGTCGCGGCCCGCCGCCACCCGGCGAGCGACCTCGTCCTCGGGGACGGAGAGCAGCTCCGCGGTGTCGCCGGCGAAGAGCCGGGCGCGAAGGCGATCGGGGAGCGAGCCGCGCAACGGGCCGGCCGCCCGGTGGCTCCAGCCGTGGAGGACGACCTCCGAGCCATTCCGCGCCTCGCGGCGCACCAGGTCCACGAGGGGCGCCTCGTCGCCGCCGGCAGCATCGGCGGGGACGACCTTGAGGACGCGGCGCTCCGTGCCCACCGCGTCGAGACGCTCGAGGAGCCACTCGACCTCGTCGAGCGTGGAGGTCGCGATGTCATGGATCGCGACGATGAGCACCGTCGCGAGTGTACGCCGCGAGGGTTACTCGGCCTCGCCGCCCTCGCTCGCGGGTGCGCCCTCGCCCTCGGGCTGCGCGCCGCCCTCGGCGGCCTCGCCCTCGGCACCCTCGGCGCCTTCGGCGGCTTCGCCCTCGAGCCCCTCCTCGCCGAGCACGGGCTCCGGCTCCACCTCGACGCGCGGCGGCATGACCTTGGCCACCAGCTCATCGGGGTCGTTCAGCACGGTCACGCCCTCGCCGACCGGCAGGTCGCGCGCCAGGATCGCGGTGTCGAGGTCGACGAGCCCGCTGACGTCGACGGTGAACTCGTGCGGCATTGCCCCCGGCAGCGCCTTCACCTTCAGGAAGTCGAGCGAGGTGAAGAGGGAGCCGCCGGTGGCCTCGACACCGGGAGCCGTGCCGGTGAAGACGATCGGCACGTTGGCTTGCATCTCGTGGGTGAGGTCCGGCGCGAAGAAGTCGACGTGGATCGCCCGCCCGGTGAGCGGGTTGCGCTGGACGCTCTTGATGACGACGCTGGTGGCCGTGCCGTCGACGGTGAGCTTGATGATGCTCGTCCGTCCCGCCTCGCGGTAGAGCGCGTCGAAGGCCTTCGCGTCGAGCTGCACCGGGACCGATCCGGCCTTCTTGCCGAAGACGACGCCGGGCACGATGCCGTTGGCGCGGAGGCGCTTCGTGCGCTTGCCGGACGCGGTGCGGGCGTCGACGGCGATCTGCAAGTCCATGAGCGGGTGTAGAACCTCGAAATCGTGGCCGATCCGGGCACAGCCGGACGGCGGTTGGCGTCTGCGAGTGCGAGCCGGGATGGTACCAGCCGACCGGCCGAGCGGCAAGGCGGTGGCATCGGGCTATCATCGGCAGACCGATGGCCAGCCACATCATGATCGTAGAGGACGAGCCCGCCGTGGCTCGCGGCGTCCAGGTCGCCCTCGAGCGCGAGGGGTACGACGTGACCGTTGTGCCCACCGGGGAGGATGCGGTGTCCAGCTTCGCGGACATCGCGCCGGACCTCGTCGTGCTCGACGTGCGCCTGCCCGGCATCGACGGCTTCGAGGTGCTCCGCCAGCTGCGCCGCGACACGCGCGCGCCGGTGCTCTTCCTGACCGCCCGCTCCGACGAGGTCGACAAGGTGGTGGGCCTGGAGATCGGCGCCGACGACTACCTGGTGAAGCCGTTCAGCGTCCGCGAGCTTGCCAGCCGGGTGAAGGCGCTCCTGCGCCGAGCCTACGGCGAGTTGGCCGACACGCAGACCGGGCGGACGCTGCGCCGCGGCGACCTCGTCATCGACCTCGAGCGGCGGCGGGTGACGCGTGACGGGGACCGGATCGCCCTGACGACCACCGAGTTCGACCTCCTCCGCCACCTCGCCACCCGCCCGGGTCGGGTGTACACCCGCACCCAACTGCTGGAGCTCGTGCGCGACTACGAGGCGCTCGAGGCCGACGAGCGGACCATCAACGTTCACGTGAGCCACATCCGCGAGAAGATCGAGCCCGATCCCGCCCAGCCGCGGTACATCAAGACCGTGCGCGGCGTTGGATATGCCTTCGCCGAGGACTGAACGCCTGCTCGCGCCCCTCCAACAGGCGGCTGCCCTGCCGCAGCGGCTCAACGTGCGGCTCGTCCTCGCCCTGGCGAGCGTCGTCGTGGTCGCCCTCCTCGTCTCCGGCGTGGCGCTGTCCCAGATCCTGCCCGGCTACTTCGTTGACCAGGCCGAGCGGCGCGCGGCGTCGGCCGCGATCTCGACCGCCATCCTCGTCGAGAGTGTGGCCGAGAACTACGATCAGACGAACCGGAGCATCCTCCGCACTCCTGAGCTGCGGAACACGGTCCTGCTCGCGAACCTGGCGCAGCGGGCGGCGAACTCTCTGGCTCAGGGGACCGTGGAGATCCGTTACGAGGATCAGCACGGGCCAATTGGCGCGCGCGCCACTCCTGGCGAAGGGACCGCTGCTGCGCTCCGCGAGGCGGGGCTGCTCCCCGACCCGCGCGTGGGGGCGCAGACGATCCAGGGTCTCGTCCCCGACGGCTTCGGTGGGACGATCAGGCTTGTCTACACCGTGAGCGACGTATACACGAATCGCGAGATCACGCTCCAACGCGTGAACGGCACGCTCATCGGCGCCGGGGTGGCGGCGCTGGCCGTGTCGCTCATCGTCGGCGTCGTTGCCGCCCGGCGGCTCACCGGACCGCTGGCCCGGCTCCGCCGCGTGTCCGGGCGCTTTGCGGCCGGCGAGCTCGACGAGCGCGCGCCGCGGTTTCAGATCGTCGAGGTTGACGAGCTCGGCCAGCAGTTCAACGTCATGGCCGATCGGCTGTCCGAGTCGCTCCGGCTGCTCGAGGCGGACCGCGACCGGCTCCGCGAGTTCGTTGCCGACGTCTCGCACGAGCTCCGCACCCCGATCGCCGCGCTGCGCACCTTCACCGAGCTCCAGCGTGAGGGCGAGATCGAGGAGGGGCAGCGGCAGGAGTTCCTCGCCCGCTCGACGCAGCAGATCAACCGCCTCGAGTGGATGAGCACCAACCTCCTCGACCTGTCGCGGATCGACGCCGGCATCTTCCCGATGGACGTGCGCAGCGGCGACCTGCGCGAGCCGGTGCGGGCCGTGGTCGAGGCCCACTCGGAGCAGGCCGGCGAGCGCGGCGTGTCGCTCATGTTCGAGGTGCCGTCGGCGCCGGTCATGCTCCGCTTCGACCGTGAGCGCATCGTCCAGCTGCTCACCAACCTGGTCGGCAATGCCCTGAAATTCACGCCGCGCGGTGGCGAGGTGGTCGTCGACCTCGTCGACCGGCCGGAGGAGGCCGTGGTCGAGGTGCGCGATTCCGGGCCCGGTATCCCCGAATCGGACCTGCCACTCATCTTCGACCGCTTCTTCCGGGGCACGAACGTCGGCGATGCGCGGGCCTCCGGCAGCGGCCTGGGCCTGGCCATCGCACGCTCGATCGTCGAGATGCACGGCGGCAGCATCGGCGTCTCGAGCACGCTCGGCGAGGGCGCAACGTTCACCGTTCGACTGCCTCGCCTACCCTCGAACGTCAATGAAACTTGACCCACGAGGCACGGCGCACGCAACCCGGGGCGGCCACCATGGCCGCATGCCCGCCCGGTTGAACCGAGAAAGAGCAGTTCCGTGACCGATCCGTACACCTCCCCAGCCAGCCGCGATCCGGACGCCAGCGAGCCGATGGAGGTGCGGCGCTTCGGGCCGCCGCCCAGCCACTCCGCCCCGCCACCCTCGTGGACATCGGCATCGTGGCCGACCCGCCCGCCGGCTCCACCGCCGGCACCCCGACGCTCCGGCGTTGGCGCCACCGTCGTCGCCGTGGCGGTCGTCGCCGGGATCGTGTCCGGCGGGCTCTCCGCCGCCGCGGTGAGCGGCCTGCTCCGTGACGAGACCACGTCGCCGGCGAGCACCCAGGCGCCGCTGGGCACGAACGTGAACAACGTCACCATCGACGAATCGTCGGCGGTCATCAACGCCGTCGACCGGGCCATGCCAGCGGTCGTCAAGATCGCGACCACGGCCGAGGATCTCACCGGGGCGAGCGGCGTGGGAAGCGGCTTCATCTTCGACGCGAACGGCTGGATCCTCACCAACAAGCACGTCGTCGAGGGCGCGAGCCAGCTCACCGTGGTGCTGAACGACAGCCGCCAGCTCGAGGGCACCGTGTACGGCATCGACACGCTCACCGACCTCGCCATCGTGAAGGTCGACGCCACCGACCTGCCGACCGTGACGATCGGTGACAGCGAGGACCTGAAGCAGGGCCAGCTGGCAGTCGCCATCGGCAACCCGCTGGGGCAGTTCGAGAACACGGTGACGACCGGCATCATCTCGGGGCTCGGCCGCCAGATCGTGGCCGGCAACGGTCAGGCCGCATCGGCCGAACGCCTCTCGAACCTGATCCAGACCGATGCCGCCATCAACCCGGGCAACTCGGGCGGACCGCTGCTCGACAGCGCCGGACAGGTCATTGGCATCAATACCGCCGTGAACCAGGAAGCGCAGGGCATCGGCTTCGCCATCCCGATCGACGTGGCCAAGCCGATCATGGACCAGGCCCTCGCCGGCGAGGACCTGCAGCGGCCCTGGATCGGCGTTTACTTCGTGCCGGTCACCAAGCAGCTGGCCGAGGACGAGAACCTGCCGGTCGATGAGGGGGTGCTCATCGACTCGAGCAGCGCGGACGTGCCGGCCGTCTTCCCGGACAGCCCCGCCGCCGCGGCCGGTCTCGAGGCGGGCGACATCATCACCGCGGTGAACGGCGACGCGGTGAATGCCGGCGACGACCTCGCCGAGCACGTCCTGCAGCACGCGCCGGGCGACACGATCACGCTCAGCGTGCGGCGCGGGGGCGACGAGCTCGACGTGGAGGTGACCCTGGGCGTCCTGCCCGCGCAGCAGAACTAGGCCGGCTCCTCCCGCGGCGCCTCGGGCGCCGCCCCCCGGCGCCGCACGGTGACCTCGACCGCATCGAAGTCGCCGGGCAGCGGCGCCTGGGGCTTCCGCACCCGGACCTCGACCGAGGCGAGCCGCGGGTCGTCGGTGCCGTGGGCCGCCACCACCGCCCGCGCGATCTCCCCGGCGAGCGCCTCGAGCAGCCGGAACGAGCGCCCCTCGACGATGCTCCCCACCAGCTCGAAGACGGCCGCGTAGTCGATCGTGTCGTTGAGCTCGTCGCTCTCCGCGGGCCTGGAGAGGTCCATCTCGAGCTCCACGTCGACGTCGATGGACTGCGGCTCGAGGCGCTCCTCGAGCTCGACGCCGTGGCGGCCGAGGAAGCGCATGCCGCGCAGCGCGATGCGGTCGCTCACCGTTGCCACCGGGTGATGCCGTCCGCCACCCGAACGGCGGGAACTGCCTCCGCCACGTCATGAACGCGCACGATGTCCGCGCCCCCGGCCACGGCCAGTGCGACGCTCGCCAGCGTGCCCTCCAGCCGCCGCTCCGGCGGCGCCCCGCCCAGCAGCTCGCCGATGACCCGCTTGCGCGAGGTCCCCACCAACATCGGGAACCCGCCCAGCGCGGCCTTCAGCTCCGCCAGCCGATGGAGCAGCTCGACCGAGTGCTGCGGCGTCTTCCCGAAGCCGATGCCGGGGTCGACGATGACCCGCTCCCGCGGAACGCCGGCGGAAAGCGCGTCGTCGATCGCGGCGCGGAGCCAGGCGACGACCTCGTCGAAGACGGATCCGGGGTAGTCGGCGCGCTCGCGGTTGTGCATGAGGACGAGGTAGGCGCCGCGCTCCGCGGCCGCCGCCACAGTCCCGGGGTCGTCGCGGCCGGCCCACACGTCGTTCACGATCGCTGCGCCGGCCGCAAGCGCGGCCCGCGCCACGCTGCCGCGGACGGTGTCGATGCTGACCAGCGCGACGTCGCCGTGCGCAGCGACCAGCGCCTCGATCACCGGCACCGCCAGTGCCGCCTCCGCCTCCGGCGTGGGGCGCGGGTGCTCCCCGTAGAACTGCGCCGGCCGCGACGACTCCGCCCCCACGTCAAGGATGTCGGCCCCGGCGGCCACCTGGTCCGCCGCCTGGTCCCGGGCGGCGGCGAGCACATCGGCGAGCGGGCGCCCCTCCGGGGCGAGGCCGTCTCCGCTGAACGAGTCCGGCGTGAGGTTGATGATGCCCATGACGTACGTCCGCTTCCCCCAGCGCAGCTCCCTCATCAGCGGCTCCTCTCGCCGACGAGCATCCCACGAACCGCGCCGACGAGATAGAGCGAGCCCGCCACCACCACCGGCTGGTCGGACCTCCGACGCCGCTCGGCGGCGCGTCGGAGCGCCCCGGCAGGGTCATCGACCACCTCCCCGCCGGCGCCGATCCGGCGCCAGGTGCGGAGCAGGTCGGCCGGCGGCAGCGCGCCGGGATCGTCGACGCGGGTGAAGATCGGGCGTGGCCGGAGCGGCGCGAGGGCGCGGAGGACGGTCGCGACCCGCTTGCCGCGCTGCGCGCCGAAGACGAGCGGAGCGCCCCGCAGTCCGAGGTCGGCCAGTGCCGTCGCCAGCGCGCGGGCGCCGGCCGGGTTGTGCGCCCCGTCGAGGAGCACCGGGCCGGCCGAGGTGCTGCGCAGCAGCTCGAGGCGGCCCGGCCAGCGGGCCGCGGCGAAGCCGCGCCGGATGGCGAGGTCGTCGAGTTCGTGGAAGCACGCCTCGCGGCTCTCAGCCGCCTGTTGGACCGCGTCGAGTAGGGCGACCGCCACCGCCGCGTTCGCCGCCTGGTGCCGGCCGAGCAGCCCCACCACCAGCGCGTCCAGGCGCCGCCCACCGGCTCGGACGTCGAGGACGAGGCCATCCCAGCCGGCGTCGAGCACCTCCGCCCGGTACGGCTCGCGCCGGCCGACCCGGCGCAGCGGCACGTCCAGCCGCGCGCAGCGCTCGACGATCGGCCCCAGCCCGCGGCCCGAGGCCCCGGTCACGGCCAGGTTGCCCGGCTTGATGATTCCGGCCTTCTCGATGCCGATCGCCGACAGCGTCGAACCGAGGTACCGCTCATGGTCGAGCGCGACGTTGGTGATCGCCGCCACGCCGGGATCGAGCACGTTCGTGGCGTCGAGCCGGCCGCCCATGCCCACCTCCACCACGGCGAGGTCGACCCCGACCCGCGCCAGCTCGGCGAAGGCTGCGGCGGTGAGCACCTCGAACTCGGTGGGCGGCCCGAGCCGCCGCGCGACGGTGTCGGCCGCGGGCAGCACCCGCGCCACCGCCGCCGCGAACGCGTCCTCGGTCAGCGGCTCGCCGTCGATCGCGATCCGCTCGCGGTAGCTGACGAGGTGCGGCTTCGGCATGCTGCCGACCCGCAGGCTCGCCTCCCGCAGCGCAGCGAGCGCCAGGGCCACGACGCTGCCCTTCCCGTTCGTGCCGCCCACGAGTGCCCCGCGCAGCCCGCGCTCCGGCCGGCCGAGGTGATCGAGCATGGCGTCCACGCGCTCCAGTCCCAGGCTGACGCCGAAGCGCCCCCGCGCGCGGAGCGCGTCGACCGCGGCGGGATAGTCGTGCCGCCGCGTCATCGGTCCGGAGAGATCAGGCGTTGTCGTCCTCGTAGAAGACGCAGTCGTGGAACTGCCCGGTGAGGCACAGGTCGGTGACGTAGCCGGAGTCGAGGTGGACGCCGGGGCGCGCCTCGCAGCGGGAGACGACGCCCTCCTGCTTCATGAGGGTGCGCAGCATCTGCGGCGCCTCGATCGGCACCCGGCCCCGCGCGCCGTGGGTGAGGAAGAAGTTCGGGCAGGAGTGCCGCCGCGGGCGCTGGTAACCGAGCGGCATGCCCCGCCGGCCGACGTGGACGGCGAGCGGCTCCGGCGCGTCGGCGAATCGCTTCTCCGCGATGACGCAGCGGCCCGGCTCGCAGTCGATCTCGTTGTGGCAGCAGGCCCGCGCCGGCCCGACGCCCTCGACCGCCCACAGCTCCCAGCACGGCCGGCGCAGGATGAAGGCCGGGCAGCGATAGCGGATCGTCAGCGAGCAGTTCTCGACCTCCCAGCACATCGTGCGGCGGTCGTCCTGCCGCCGCTCGGGGGCGAATGGGTCGCCGCCCTGGCGCCGCTCGGCGCCGGTTCGGCGTTCGGTCTTGATGATCAAAGCTCGGACAGCCTCCCTCGTGCGGGGAGTGTAGCGGCTGGGGCTCACGTGGCTGGTGCCGATGGGCACCATGGCGTCAGCCTCGGTGACGATTCGTCAGCCGGTGGTGATATCGATCAAGAAATGGGTTGCTAGGCGGTTGCGGGGGCCGTTTCTGCCCCGCTTCTCACCACCCTCTGGTCAATTCGAGAAGAATCGGCCAAATCATGACCGATGTCACCACCGGATGGTGAATTCCTGCCTCGAAGCCGAAGCCGAAGCCGACGCCGACGCCGACGCCGACGCGGTCAGGCGAGGAACTGGGAGAGCCGCGCCTCCATCGCCTCCTGGGGCATGTAGCCCACCAGGCGGGCGGCCTCGCGGCCGTCCTTGAACAGGATGAGGGTGGGGATGCTGAAGATGCTGTAGCGCATCGCCAGCTGCTGGTTCTCGTCGGTGTTCACCTTGGCGATGTTGATCTTGTCGGCGTGAGCCTCGCCCACCGACTCGACCACGGGGGAGACGAGCCGGCACGGCCCGCACCACGGCGCCCAGAAGTCGACGAGTACCGGCTTGTCGGAGCTGAGCACCTGCGCCTCGAACGTCGAGTCGTCGACCGTCATCGGGGCAGTCATGTTCGTATCGGGACCTCCTGTGAGGCTCGGGAGATCGGCCGATGCTAGCACCAAGCCCCGGCATGGACCGATTTCAGCGCAGGGTCGACCCGCCCTGCGCGCGCGCCACGCATCCGGGAGGCGAATGCCAATCGTTCCGGCGGCGGGTGGGCGCGCCACCGCATCCGCCCGGCGAATCGGATGGCGATGCCGTGCCAGTTCCTGCAGCCCTGGACACGTGTGGCGAATGGCTGGCGATGCCACGGGGACGGCCGGCCTAGGTGGCGGGCTCCTCGCTCGGCGGCGGCGTGGGCGGCGGCGTGGGCGGCGGCGTGGGCGGCGGGGTGGGATCCGGCGTGGGGGAGGGCGACGGCGAGGGGGTCGGCCCGAGCGACAGCACGATGTCCACCTGTGAACCGCGCTCCACCGAAACGCCCTCCGCCGGGTTGCTGCGCAGCACCGTTCCGGCCGCCTGGGCCGAGGGCTCCTCGATCACGCGACCGAGCCGCAGACCGACCTCGGTGAGCAGGTTGCGCGCCTCGTCGCGGGTCTGGCCGATGAGCCGCGGCACCTCGACCTCCTCCGCGCCGCGGCTGATCACGACGGTGACGGTGTCGCCCTCGCTCACCTCCTCGCCCTCCGCCGGGTCGGTGGAGATGACCCGTCCCTCCTCAACCTCGTCGGAGTATTCGCGGTCCTCGTCCAGCTCGAGGTTCAAGGTATCGGCCTCGGTCCGCACCTGGGTGATCGGGTCGCCCACCCAGTCCGGCATGGCGAACGTCTCGGCCGAGGGGTCCGGCGTCCCGTTGGGGCCCAGCCCACCGAGGATCTGCGCCCCCAGGAAGCCGATCGCCCCGAGCAGCACGATGGCGAGCAGGGCGAGCAGCCACATCCACCACGGCTGCCCCTCCCGCTCGGGCGGTGGCGGCGGTTCGGGCCGCCGCGGCGGGGCGTTCACGTTGACCGAGCTCGGCGCGCGATCCGAAGGCCGCACCACCGGCGGCGGGACGTAGACGGTCGGCTCGCCGGACGGCGGGACGGGCGCCTCCTCGGGCGGGGGCGAGCCGGACGCGGCGGCCACGCCCGCGGCCCCTGCCGCCATGCCGGCCGCGGCCGCGCCGGCTGCGGGGTCGCGTTGCCAGACGCGGAGCGCCTCGGCGAACGAGCCGGCATCCGGGAAGCGGCGCTCCGGGTCGCGCTGGAGGGCCCGCATGACGATCGCCGACAGGCCGGCCGGCACGGGGCGGTACGTCCCCGGCGGCGGCGGATCCTCGTTCAGCCGCTTCAGGGCCACCCCCGCTGCCGAGTCGCCCTCGAACGGGCGGCGGCCGGTGAGCATCTCGTACAGGACGATCCCGAGCGAGTACACATCGGAGGCGCCGGTCACCTCGTCACCCCGCGCCTGCTCCGGGCTGAAGTAGTGGACCGAGCCGAGCGTCGTGCCGGTCACCGTCATCGACGCCTCGGACACCGCCCGGGCGATGCCGAAGTCGGTGACCTTCACGTCGCCGTCGTCGGTGATGAGGATGTTCCCCGGCTTCACGTCGCGGTGGACGATCCCGCGCCGATGGGCGGCCTCGAGCGCCGAGGCGACGCCGATCGCCACGCGGACGGCGTCATCGGTCGAGAGGGCGGTGCGCTCGCGGAGCACCGATGCGAGGTCGTCGCCCTCGACCAGCTGCATGACGATGTACTGGGTTCCGTCATCGGCATCGGTCCCGTAGTCGTAGACCGGCACGATGTTGTGGTGGGCCAGCGACCCTGCGGAGCGCGCCTCCTGCTTGAAGCGCGCCGCGAAGCCTGCGTCGTTGCCGAACTGGGTGCGGAGGAGCTTGACTGCCACCTCGCGGTCGAGCTGCTCGTCGACGGCGCGCCAGATCGTGGCCATCCCGCCCTCGCCCAGCGGGGCGAGGAGGCGGTAGCGCCCGCCGATGAGCCGCCCGATCATCTCCACGTTCGCGCCCTCCGTCAGGCTCGTTCGGTCATTGACGCCCGGGCCGGCGCCAGTGTGTCGACCGCCACGCGTCCGTGACGCGCATGTCGCGGGTCAGTCTCGCAGGTCCAGGCTACGGACGTAGGCCCGGAACTCGTCAGCATCGTCCGACTGGAGGCCCACCGCCACGTTCGCCTTCAGCCAGCCGAGCCGGGTGCCGGCGTCGTGGCGTTCGCCGTCGAAGCGGTAGCCGAACACCGGCTGCTCCTGCATGAGCGCCTTGATCGCGTCGGTGAGCTGGATCTCGCCCCCGGCGCCGCGCGGGGTCGACTCGAGCAGGTCGAAGATCTTCGGGGTGAGCACGTATCGTCCCAGCACGCCGAGGTCGGACGGCGCGTCGTCCACGTCCGGCTTCTCGACGAGGTCGTTGATCTCCACCAGCCGGCCCTCGGTGTGGACCGTGTTCACGATCCCGTAGCGGCTCACGTCCTCGCGGGCCACCTGCTGGAGGGCGATCACGCTGCCGCGGTGCGCGGCGTGCTGGTCGATGAGCTGCTTCATCACCGGCGGGCCGCCGGGGTTGAGCATCACGTCGTCGGAAAGCAGCACCGCGAACGGCTCGTCGCCCACGAGCTCCTTGGCCATGAGCACCGCGTGGCCGAGGCCGAGCTGCTCCTTCTGGTGGACGTAGGCGATGGGGCCGAACTCACTGATGCGTCGCACCGTGCGCAGCATCTCGATGTCGCCGCGCTCCTCGAGCCAGCGCTCCAGCGCCGGGTTCGAGTCGAAATGGTCCTCGATTGCGCTCCGCCCCAGGGAGATCACGATGATGATCTGCTCGATCCCCGAGGTCATCGCCTCCTCGACCGCGTACTGGATGATCGGCCGGTCGACGAGCGGCAGGACTTCCTTGGCGATGGCCTTGGTGGCCGGCAGGAACCTGGTGCCGAATCCGGCGGCGGGGAGGACGGCTTTTCTGACGCGCACGGTGATGTCGGGTTCTCCTCTTGCGAGCTCATGCCCCCGGGCGGTGAGCCGGCCTGCCGGGCGGTGGCTGGGCGTCAACCGGCTGGGTTGCGAGGTTGCCTCACGGGGACCGAAGTATACCAATCGCTGGCCCGACGCCCCCGCCGCCACCCTGGCCGGCGGGCTCCGGCGCTACAATCGCGGCCCGATGTTGAAGTCGCTGATCCGCACCTTCCGCGGGCCGTCGAACGACCCGCGCATGGAATACATCAGCCGCCCGCTGCCCACCGGCCTGACCGACGAGGAGGTGCTCGCGGCGCTCGAAGCCGCCTTCGCGGCGAACCCCGACCCGCACTTCCTGGTCGAGACGCTCGACCCTGCGCTGCGCGAGGTGACCGGCCGCGACTACCAGGTACTCGACCGCTCGGTGCGCGACGTCACCGGCGCCTTCACCAAGACGATGGTCATGATCCGCGACGGTGCGGTGGGGCTGTGGCCCGGCTACGAAGCACGCGCCTACCCGCTCCTCGCCCCGTCGGAGAAGACCGAGGAGACACGGCGGGCCATCGCCGCCGCCGAGGGCCAGGACCGCGCCGACGAACCGTCGCCGACGAACCCGGCCGGCAAGCCAGGCTGGGCACCGCCACCCCCGGTTCGCCCGGGGACCGAGGAGGCTGCCGCACTTCCGACCACCGCGCTCGAGGAGCCGATGGGCACCGCCGACGGCGGCGCCAGCCGAGTGCAGGACGCCGGCTGATGGGCCGCCAGAACGTGCCGCGCGACCAGTGGCTGGAGATCGGTGCGGAATGCCCGCGCTGCGGAGAGCGCATCGGCGAGGAGATGGTGTACGCCTGGCGCCCGCTGCCGGACGACCCGAAGCTCCTCCTCCTCTACTGCCCGGACTGCGGCGACCGCGTCGAGATCAACCACGTCTGACGCGTGGAGAAGGGGTGGCGCCCCCAACCGGATTCGAACCGGTGATCTCCACCTTGAAAGGGTGGCGTCCTAGGCCTCTAGACGATGGGGGCTCGTCTTGATGGTAGCGCAGGGCCCCGGCGCTGGCCCTAGAGGTAGAACGTCATGACGAGGACGACGCAGCCGGCCAGCGCCACCCCGGCAAGGATGACCATCAGCCCGCCGGCCAGCGCGATCGCCACCGCCGTTCCCCCGGAGCCGCGCTGATAGGTTCGCTGCGACCAGATCCAGGCCTGGATGAAGAGGAAGAGCCCAACCCCGGTCGAGATGAGGCCGGCGACGAGCATGGCGGCCACCGACATGCCGGAGTCCTCGCCGAGGACCGCGATGCCGATGAGCCCGGCGGCCAGGATGAGGCCCACCCCGCCGATGATGAGGTTGCGGACGAACGGGTGCATCGCGGGGGATTCTCGCACGCGCGGCGGAGGGCGGCTGCGGGATCGGCACAGGCATCGGCACAGAATCTGCAGATCGCTTGCTCGGGGAACGAGCCGTGCCCGGGCCCGGCCGCAAGCGACGAGGACGAGGAGCCATGATGGCTGACGAGGAGAAGCAGCAACGGAAGCCGGAACCGATGAGCGTCCGCGACGCGGGGCGCAAGGGTGGGAAGGCAACGCGGGCACGGTATGGCCCCGACTTCTTCGCCGAGATCGGCCAGAAGGGTGGCAAGGCGGTGAGCAAGCGCTACCCCTCGGAGCACTTCCAGGAGATCGGGCGCAAGGGCGGCCGCCGCGTGGCGGAGCTGGTGGAGCGCGCGAAGCGCCTCGAGGAGGAGAACGGCCGGACGCCCTAGCGGGCGTCAGTCGTCGGAGTACCGCTCCTCGCGCCAGTAGTCGGCGGAGTTCGAATAGCCGTTGCGCTCCCAGAACCCCGGCTTGTCCTCGCGGCTGAACTCCACGCCGCGCAGCCACTTGGCGCTCTTCCAGAAGTACTTGCCCGGCACGATCGAGCGCAGCGGGTAGCCGTGGTCCGCCTCGAGCGGCCTGCTGTCGTAGTGCCAGGCCAGAAGGCACTGCGGGTTCATGGCCGTCTCGATCGGGACGTTGGACGTGTACCCGCCCTCCGAGTGGAAGATGACGAAGCGCGCCTCCGGCCCCGGTTGGGCAACCTCCGCGATGTGGGTGAAGGGCACGCCCTCCCAGGTCGTGTCCAGTTTCGACCAGCGCGTCACGCAGTGGATGTCCAGCGTGACGGTCGTGGTCGGCAGCTGCCTGAACTCACCCCAGTTCAGCGTGAACGGCTGCGCCACGTCGCCGAAGACGCGGAAGTCCCAACCGGCCAGGTCGGGATAGTCCGGGACGCGGCCGAAATGGAGGACCGGGAACTTGTCGGTGAGCACCTGCCCGGGCGGGATGCGTTTCGCGATCTCCGGGTCGGTGGCCGGCTTCTGCCACTTGAACATGTGCCGCCGATGCTGCGTGACCGATGCTGCGGCGTCAATACGTCGTGTCAGGTCCCCAGAACCTCGTCCAGCGCTTGGATGATGATCAGCGCCTCGGCGGCGGTGATGGCGAGCGGCGGCCGGATCTTCAGGACGTTCTTCTCGCGCCGGGTGGTGCCGATGAGGACGCCGCGCTCGCGCAGGTCGTCGCGGACGTCGCGGGCGAGGTCGGTGGCCGGCGCGCGCGTCGCCGGGTCCACGAGCTCCACCCCGGCCATGAGGCCGCGGGCGCGGACGTCGGCGATGGCCGGGTGGCGCGTGGCGAGGTCCCGAAGCGCGCCCCGCAGCGCGTCGCCCACGACGGCGGCATGGGCGACCAGCCCCTCGTCCTCGATGACGTCGAGCACGGCGAGCGCCGCCGCGCAGGCGACGGGATTGCCACCGAACGTGCTGAAGAACGTCGTGCGCTCGGCCATGCGGTCGACGAGCTCGGCGCGGGTCACGACCGCGGCGATGGGGTGGCCGTTGCCCATTGGCTTGCCGAGCGTCACGACATCGGGATGCACGCCCCAGGCCGGGAAGCGCCACAGCCCCTCGCCGCCACGGCCGTGGCCGGCCTGCACCTCGTCGGCGACGTACAGCGCGCCGGCCTCGCGGGCGGCGGCCAGCAGGGCGGCCACGACATCGGGCTCGGGGCTGAAGATCCCGTCGGCGGTGAAGAAGCCGTCGAGGAAGAGGGCGGCCGGCCGGCGATCTCGGGCGCGCAATCGATCCACCGCGGCGGCCACGGCCGCGCGGGCGGCGTCGGCATCGGCATAGGCGGAGTGGAAGGTGTCGGGCGCGGGGAAGGTCTCGACGCCGTCGGGGTGCTCGTCGGGTGCCCACTCGGAAGGCGAGAAGTCGGCGATCGCCGCGGTGACGCCGTGGTAGGCCCAATCCGTCACGAGCCCGGCGTCCCCGCCGGTGGCGATGCGGGCCAGGCGCCAGGCGAGATCGTTCGCCTCGCTGCCGGAGTTCACGAACATGACCGTGTCCAGGCCGCTGCCGGCCGGCATGGACGCGGTGATCCGCTCGGCCAGCTCCACCACCGCCGCGTGCAGGTAGCGGGTGTTCGTGTTCAGCAGGCTCGCCTGGCGGGCGATGGCGTCCACCACCCGGGGATGGGCGTGGCCGACCACCGGCACGTTGTTGTAGGCGTCGAGGTAACCGCGGCCGGCCGCGTCGTACATCCATGCGCGGCTGCCGCTCACCAGGTGCAGCGGCCGGCGGTAGGTGAGCGGCTCCAGTGCGCTGCCGAGCGCTCCCCGACGGGCGGCGATCGCGTCGTCCGGCGGCGGAGCAGAGGAGCGGCCACGGCGGACCGGGGCGCGGGCCAACAGCGAGAGGCGCCGAGCGGCCTCGTCCCAGCCGGCGCCCTCGAGCTGCTCGAGGAGGACCCAGGCCGGCCGCTCCCAGCCGGTGATGTAGTCGTTGTCCGGGAAGCGCGGCGTGCGCCAGGCCGAGATGAGGATCGCCTGCGCCATCCGTCCGGCGAGGAGATCCCCGAGCAGGTCCGCCTCCACGGGCTCGAACGGAAGGACCGATGCGTAGGCGGGCAGGAACGCCCCGGCCACGGCGAAGATGTCCTCGCGCTCACGCACGAGCGACTGCAGCGTGGCCGGCACGTCGAGCACGAGCGCGGTGTGGGCCATGTCGCCGAAATCGATGACGCCGGTCACGTCGCCCGCCTCGTCGAGGAGCAGGTTGTCGAGGGTGATGTCGTTGTGGATGACCTGCGCGCGCAGCGCGGGGAGCGCAGGCGCCACGTTCCGCTGCCACCGCTCCACGACGCGGTCGAGCAGCGCGCGGCGCGCCGGGTCGGCGACGAGGTCGGCGTGGGGCACGAGGTCCGGGAGATGCTGCTGGTCCCACTCGATCGCCCGCCCCGCCGCAGGGTGGAAGAACCCGCGCAGCGCCCGGCCCATGCGGGCCGTCACCTCGCCGATGCTGGCCACCACGCGCTCGTCGAGCTCCGGCGGCTGCCAGGTGCGGCCGGGCAGGTGCGGGATGCAGCGCACGAGGTGGCTTGCCCCGCCGACGGCGATCTCCACGATCGGCGCGCCGTCGCGGCCGAGGCGGGCGACCGGCACCGGCAGGCCGGGGTCCAGGCGGGCGACATGCTCGACGGCGGCGACCTCCATCTCCACCACGCCGCGGTCCTCGGCGGCGTTCGAGATCTTCAGCACCCAGCCCGCGCCGGCGGCATCGGCATCGGTCAGCAGGAAGTTCTGGTCTCGCTCGCTCACGAGCTGGCGCACCTCGCCGCCCACCCCGAAGTGCTCGCGGGCGATGTCGCGGGCCTGCTCCGGGGCGAGCGCGGGGGGTGCGGCGTGCATGACGCCGGCGGTGTCCATCGGCGCTGATCGTACACGCGGCTAGACTCGGCACCGATGCCTGCCAGCCCGTTCGTTGCATTCGCCGACACCGCCGCGGCGGTGGCCGCCACGACCTCGAAGTTGAAGAAGCGGGACGTGCTCGCCGCCTACCTCCGCGGTCTCGAGCCGCGCGACCTGGCGGCGGCGGCCACGTTCTTCGCCGGCCGCCCGCTCCCCGGCGCCGCGGACCGGCTGGGGCTGGGCTGGGTACAGCAGTCGCAGGCGCTGGCCGCCGCCTCCGAAGCCGATGCTTCCGCGCTGAACGCCGCCTACCTGCGCCACTCCGACTTCGGGGACGCGGCCGGCGAACTGCTCGCTGGGCGCTCCGGCACGAGGCCACGCCTGGCGCTGGCCGACGTGGCCGACGCATTCGGGCGGATGAGCGAGGCGGCGTCGACGGAGGCGCGGGTCGAGGAGATGGCCCGGCTCTTCGCGCGGGCGAGCGCGGAGGAGGCGCGCTTCATCGGCAGGATCGCGTCGCGCGAGCTGCGCATCGGCCTGCGCGAGGGGCTGGTGGAGGAGGCGATCGCCGCGGCCTTCGACGCGCCGCTCGAGGATGTGCGCCGCGCCCACATGCTCCTCGGCGAGCCCGGTGAGGCGGCGGTCCTCGCCCGCGAGGGGCGGCTGCGCGAGGCGGCGCTCCACCTCGGGCGGCCGATTCGCTTCATGCTCGCCTCGCCGGTTGCCGACGCGGCCGAGGTCATGCGACGCGTCGGTGACGAGGGCTGGATCGAGGACAAGTACGACGGCATCCGTGCCCAGCTGCACCTGGACGGCGACGCCGGCCCGCGCCTGTTCAGCCGTGACCTGAACGAGATCACCGTCTCGTTCCCGGAGGTGGCGTCGGCGGCGGCATCCATCGGGCATCGGCTGGTGGTCGACGGCGAGCTGGTGCCGTATCGGGCGGGATCGGTCCTGGACTTCGCCAGCCTGCAGACCAGGCTGGGACGGGTGAACCCGTCGGCGGAGCTGCTCGAGCAGGTGCCGGTGGTGATGGTGGCCTTCGATCTCCTCCATCTCGATGGGGACGACCTGCTCGAGACGCCATTGCGCGATCGGCGTCGCGCGCTCGAGGCGCTGCGGCTGCCGGCGCTGACCGATGAGCGCTTCCTGTACTCGCACCTCGCCACGGTGTGCTCGGCCGAAGAGGTCGAGGCCCGCTTCGACGACGCGCGCGAGCGGCGCAACGAGGGGCTCATGGTCAAGGACCCCGACTCCGCCTACCAGCCCGGCCGTCGTGGACTGGGCTGGCTGAAGCTCAAGAAGGCGCTGGCCACGCTCGACTGCGTGGTGGTCGGCGTGGAGTGGGGGCACGGCAAGCGGCGGGGGGTGCTGAGCGACTACACGTTCGCGGTGCGCGCCTCGGACGAGCGCGATGCGGCGCTGCTGACCATCGGCAAGGCCTACACCGGCCTGACCGATGCCGAGATCGCGACGATGACCGAGCACTTCAAGGCGATCACCGTCGCCGATCACGGCCGATACCGGACGGTGGTGCCCGAGGTGGTGGTGGAGATCGCGTTCGACCGAATCATGCGCTCCGGGCGGCACCGTTCCGGGTTCGCGATGCGATTCCCGCGTATCGTGCGCATCCGCGACGACAAGACCCCCGCCGAGATCGACACGCTGGCCACGGTGGAGGCGCTCTTCGGCGAGCAGGCCTCGGGCCGGATCCTGCTCGCCACCGGCGAGCGCGGCGAGACGGAGCGCATCGCCGCCACCGGGGAGCTCGGAGAGTAGCTGCACGGCGCGGCCGCCGGTCGCCGTCGGGTTCGTATCGATCTATCGGTACCGAGTCGTCCCGGGCGCAAGCCTGGGCTACGGGTGACCGTTCTATCGGTACCTGCGGAGCGTGGCGCGCGCGCCGAGGCGTGACTCACGTTCAGGGCGTACCGATAGATCGGCCAGGCCGCGCCTCGCAGGCGCGTCCGGTCGAAAGCCTACCGATAGATCGGCTCAGGCCCGTCGGTGTCAGCCGTTCGGCGGCCGTTCGGCGACCGTCCGCCGGCCTCATCAGCATTCGGCGACGAGTGCGGCTAGCATCCGCAGACCGTGACCCAAGACGAACAGCAGCTTCCCGAATACGTGCGACGCAACCGGGCGCACTGGGACTCGATCGCGGACCAGTACGCCGGCCACGGGGCGGAGTCATGGGCCACGAACGAGCCGCGCTGGGGCATCTGGGGCATCCCCGAGGCGGAGCTGCATCTCCTGCCGGACGACCTCGACGGCCGTGACGTGATCGAGCTCGGGTGTGGGACGGCCTACGTGGGTGCCTGGCTGGCGCGGCGCGGCGCGCGCGTGACCGGGATCGACAACTCTCCGGCACAGCTGGACACTGCGCGGCGGCTCCAGGACGAGCACGACCTGCACTTCCCGCTCATGCTCGGCAACGCCGAGGAGGTCCCCCTCCCCGACGAGAGCTTCGACTTCGCGATCAGCGAATACGGCGCCGCCCTGTGGGCCGATCCCTACCGCTGGGTGCCGGAGGCTGCCCGCCTCCTCCGTCCCGGCGGCGAGCTCACCTTCCTGACGAACGGGATGCTCTGCATCCTGTGCGTTCCCGAGCTCGAGACCGAGCCGGTCACCAACCGGCTGCTGCGCCCCTACTTCGGCATGCACCGCAACGAATGGCCCGATTCCGACGGGATCGAGTTCCACCTCGGCTACGGCGACTGGATTCGGCTGCTGCGCGCGAACGACTTCGAGGTGCTCGACCTGGTCGAGCTGCGTCCGCCACCCGGCGCGATTACCAATTACGAGTGGATGACGCTGGAATGGGCCCGGAAGTGGCCGAGCGAGGAGGTCTGGAAGGCTCGCAAGCGCCGATAGGCGCGCGCTAGGATCGGTCCAGCATGGCTGACTACCAGGTGGACCCCTTCGCGCCCTCGCCGGTCCGCAACGCGGCGATTGACGTCTACACCGCCGCGTACCGGGTCTCCGGACAGCTGGCCACGCGGTTCAGCCGGGTGGCCGACATCGTGAACCAGGTCACCGCCTCGCACCTGCCCATCGAGCAGGCCACGGTGAGCGAGTATGCGGACCCGACCGCGACCATCGGCGCGCTCCAGGCGCTCGTCCCGCTGGACGAGGTGCTGTTCGTCGTCGCCGGCGAGACGGACGGCGCGGCACGGCCGGAGATGCGGATCCCGAAGCGTGCCGTCCGGGCGCAGTTCGCCCTGCCGCCGTTCAGGCTCACCGGCAACGTCCACGTCCCGCAGGGCAGCCGGCCGATGGACGGCATCCTCAACGCGAGCGACCGGTTCATGGCCATGACCGAGGTGACCGTCGTGTCCGGGGCGTACCCCGAGCTCGGCCGGACGGCGCAGGCGATCGCCATGCAGCGCCGCCTGGCGCACCTCATCCTCGTCACCGACGACGAGCAGCCCGACGAGCTACTGGCCGAGGTGCTCGGCCGCGACACGGCCGAGCGCTGGCTGCAGCGCGGCCCGGCAGACGCGGAGCCGGACGAGGGCTGAGACGCCCCTCAGCGCTGGGGATGCGGGATGGCCACCCGCGCCTGTACGGTCGCATCGGCGGCGTCGACGACGGCCTGGACGAAGCGCCCGACGCGGTCAGCATCCATGCGCTGGGCCCGCCCGATGCGCTGTGCGTACCACGGCGCGTTGTCGCTGCTGACGATCTCGCCGTCCGGTTCCTCGAGGACGATGCGGCTGATCGACAGCGGGAAGGCCACCACCGGCGTGACGTGGAGCACCGGGTCGTCGGTGGCGCCGCGGGCCCAGCGGGTCACCGCCTCGGCCACGGCAGCGGCCTCGAAGGTGGGGTTCGTGCGGCATGCGATCCAGCCGGATCGGCTGCGGGTGTCGTACTCCCAGGCGCGGTCCCGCACCCGGTAGCGGCCGCGCCAGCGACGGGCGACGAGGGCACGCACGCCCGGTGGGCCGACCAAGAGCGCGGCGATGTCGTCCGACACGCCGGGCAGGCGTGGGGAGAGGATGAGGACGTACCCGTCGCCGAACGCCGGTGCCAGGAGCCGGACGAGGTCGTCGCCCAGTGGCCGGCGTCGATCGGACACGGCGCGGATGAGCCAGGCCAGCCCGACCCCGATGCCGAGCGCGGCGGAGACGGCAAGCGCGCCGATGGCACTGACCCGCTCGTCGGGGAGGAGGCTCATGAGCGCCACGGCCACGAACCCCACCAGCAGCATGCCGAGCGAGAGGGCGATGGCCCAGCGGCGATCCTGCCGATTTCGGGCCGGACGGATCAGGCGCACCGGGACACCTCCGCTGCTAGGCTGGCCGTATGAGCAGCTACTCCGCCCTGGCCACCTTCGCCGATCCGGCGGCCGGCATGACCGTCTCGGCAACGACCGGCAGCGGGTTCGTGATCAGGTACGACACCGATGCGTCCGACGAGCGCGCCGGGCCCTCCCCCAACGAATCGCTGCTGGCGGCCCTCGCCGCCTGCGCGTCGATGGACGTGGCGAGCATCCTCCGCAAGAAGCGGCAGGTCCCCGACGCGTACGAGATCGCGGTGACCGGGGAGCGCGCGGAGGAGCATCCCCGCGTGTACACCTCGATCGTGGTCGAGCACCGGGTCACCGGCGACGTCGACGCCGAGGCGGTGCGACGTGCGGTGGAGCTGTCCGCCACCCGCTACTGCCCGGTGAACGCGGCGCTGTCGAAGGGCGTCCGCGTAGAGCACCGGTATCGGCTGGCGCGGGACGCCCAGGACGACGAGGCGGTGAGCGCGCTGGTGGTGGTCACCGGGCCGGGTTGAGCCGAGGCTCGCCCGGGTCACGATGCGCTGCGCAGCCTGCGCGGAGCGTCGATCGCCTCGAGCACGGCGTCGCTGAAGGCCTCGATGTCGAAGGGCTTGGCGACGATCGGGCCAGCGGGGGCCAGCTCCGCCAGCCGTTCGCGGCTCGCCGCCGAGACGAAGACCACCGGGATGCCGGGCCAGGCGTCCCGCAGCAGCTCGGTGATGTCGCCGCCGTCCCCGTCGGGGAGCATGACGTCCACCACGAGGAGATGCGGCAGCGCGAGCGCCATGAGGTCGCCCAGCTCGACGATCCGGTTGCAGACGACCACGGAGAAGCCCAGGTCGCGGAGGATGTCCGCCTCGAGGGCTGCGATGTCGGGATCGTCCTCGAGGACGTAGGCGCGCTGCTCTTCCGCGTCCGCCGCCTTGGCGGGCACGGGGCTTGCGGTCTGCTCGTCCATGCCCCGCAGTCTGTGGTGGGGCCGTATCGCGGGCAATGACGGAATGGTCCTACCCGGGAGGGTTGGCGGTCGGGTGTAGGATGCTGCCCCGTGCTGGGGGACACGGCATCTGTTGAGCGAGGAGCCTGGAGAACCGCGATGGCGCGATCGATGTGGCGGGGGGCGATCCAGTTCGGGCTGGTCACCATCCCGGTGAAGCTGTACCTGGCGACCGAGAGCAGCAGCATCGGCTTCAACCTGCTCCACGAGAAGGACCTGTCCCGCATCCAGATGAAGATCTACTGCCCGGTCGACGACGAGGTCATCTCGCGCTCGGAGACGGTGCGCGGATACGAGTGGAGCAAGGGCAAGTACGTCGTGGTCACCGAGGAGGATCTCGAGTCGGTGCCGCTCAAGACGGTGCGCTCGATCGAGATCGAGGCCTTCGTGGCCAGCGACGAGGCCGAGGCCAAGGGCGCCCGCTTCGTGAAGCAGGCCTATTACCTCGAGCCCGATGAGGTGGGCCGCAAGGCGTTCTACCTGCTGAAGTCCGTCCTGGCCGATTCCGCCAAGACCGCCGTGTGCAAGATCGTCCTCAAGGACCGCGAGCAGCTCGCCGTGCTCAACCCGTATGCGAACACGATCCTGCTGAACACCCTCCATTGGCCCGATGAGATCCGCTCGCTCGAGGAGCTCAACCTGCCCGAGGAGCAGATCGAGATCAAGCCCGCCGAGCGCAAGATGGCCGAGCAACTCATCGCCAGCATGGATGCCGAGTTCGATCCCGAGCAGTACCGCGACGAGTACCGCGAGGCGCTCATGAACGTGATCGAGGCGAAGGTCGCGGGCGAGAAGCCGGAGCCGGCGCAGAAGGCCGAGCCGACACGCATCGGCGACCTCATGGCCGCGCTCGAGGCGAGCGTGGCGGCGGCGCGAGAGACGCGTCGCGCGGGCGGCGACGCGCAGGGCACTGGCGCGAAGAAGCCGGCGGCGAAGAAGGCCGCGGCCGCCAAGAAGCCGGCGGCGAAGAAGGCCGCCAAGGGCAAGGCGCGCGCGAAGCCGGCCGAGGCAGAGGAAGCGCCCGCTCGCCGCCGCAAGACGGCCTGACCACGCGGGTGACCGGAGAGCAGCTCCGGCTCCCCGTCCCGGACGAGCCGGGTCCCGTCCGGCACCTGCCGGCCGCCGTGCGGCCGATGGTCGCCACGCCGGTGGACGCACCGTTCGACGACCGCGACTATCTCTTCGAGCCCTGGTGGCCCGGCGTGCGCGCCATCGCCTTCGCCGAGCGCGCCAGCCTCCGCCTCCAGGTGGACGGCCTGGCCGATGCGATGGCCGCCTTCCCCGAGGTCGCCGGCCTGCCCACGCAGCTCGCCGAGGACGGCGTCATCGTCGACGGTACGCTGCTCGTCCTCGACGACGATGGTCGGCCGGATTCAGGCCTGCTCCGCATCCGTCTCGACGGCGCCGGGCTGCCCGGCCGGGCCGCCTACGTCGCCAGCGACCTGCTGTGGGCCGGTGGGCAGCCGGTCACCCGTCGCTCGTTCCGGATACGGCGCCGCTGGCTGGAGTCCATCCTCGCGCCGGGTGACCGTGCCACGGTGGGGCGAGGCTACGAGGCCGACGGCACGCTGGTGGCCGAGGCGCTTGCCTCGCTCGGGATCGAGGGCCTCTCGGCCCGGCATCTCGACGCGCGGTACCGCTCCGGCCCCGCCACCGGCGCGTGGCTCCGTGCGCCGATCACCCCGGCCGAGCCGCGGCCGCGGCCCACGCTGGCGCTGATCCTCCGCCTCCCGATCGGGGACTGACGTCCTACCGGGGCGCCAGGAGCCGGGCCAGGCCCCATGGCCAGGGGACGTCCGGCAGCAGCCGCTCGGCGGCGGCCACCAGCCCGTCAGCCGGGTAGCGGCGGAAGGTGGCGATGTCGTAGGTGACGCCGGGCGGCCGCGCGCGCCCGGTGCCGATGGGCGCGCCGCGCACCACCGCCCCCACAGCCAGCTCATGGTCGACGTTTTGCCCGTAGTGCCACCGGACGAGCGCCGCGAGGTCCCATGTCGTCGCCGAGGTGCGGGCGTCGCGAATCGCGCGATCGACGAGGTCGAGTGCGGCCTCCCGCTCGCCCACCATGGCGTGGGCCAGCATCCGCGCGTAGATGCCGGGATAGGCGGCCGGGTCGATCGGCTGCCCGAAGGCCCGGCGGCCGACGAGGACATTGAGGTCGGCGATCTCAGCGCCGAGCTCCGGCGCCCGCCCGTCGCCGATCTCGATCGGCCGCGGCCACGGGCGGGTGAGGCCGGTCCACAGGTTGGTGAGGGCCGACAGGCGGTAGGCCCGGTCGGCGAGGGCGGTCTCGCCCAGCGACTCGTAGACGAGCGCCGCGTTCACGAGCTCGCGGCCGAGCGCCGTGGCGGTATCCACCGCCCGGTCGGCGGCGTGCCGCGCGCATGCCGGGTCGCCCCGTGCCTGGCAGAGCAGCGCCAGGTTCGTCCACGACGCTCCGTCGCCGGGATTGAGCGCCACCGCGGACCGTGCCGCCCGCTCGGCGAGCGCCGGCCGGCCGGCCCGATCGGCCACCACGGCCAGCGACTTCGGCCCGGTCGGGTGCCACGGGTCGAGCTGCACGCTGCGCTCGAGCGAGGCGACCGCCGCCGGCCAGCGGCTGGCCAGCGCCGCGTCGATGCCTGATCGGTACGCCACTGCCGCCGCGTCGCCGAGGAGCATGACCACGACGAGCGCCGCCCCTCCCGCGGCAGCCACGGCGACCATGGGTGGACGGATGCGGACGGCCGACCACGCCACGGCATCGGCCCCCAGCAGGGAGATCCCGACGAGCAGCACGACGAGCAGGTTGAAGCCGGGAAGGAAGGTCAGGTCCTCGAACAGCAGGCCGGCGCCGAGGCCGATGAGCACCGATGACGCCGCGCGCCCCGGCCACCCGCGCTGGCGCCACGGGCCGGCCACCGCGAGGAACGCCACCGCCAGGGCGACCGCCGCGACCAGCCCGACGAGCCCGGCGTCGCCGAGGACGCCGAGCGGGACGTTGTGCGAGTGCGGCTGCCGCACCGGGAAGCTGAGCGCCGGGGCGGCGGCCATGCGGGCGTAGGGCATCGAGCCGGGACCGATGCCGAACAGCGGATCGGCGCTCCACGCGGCGATCGTGTCGCGCCACAGGAAGCCGCGATACACGAGCGAGCTCGCCTCGGTGAGGCGGGGTACCACGAACGCAGCCGCCAGGCCCAGTCCCGCGGCGCCCACGATGCCGGCCGCCACGCCCCCTGGCGTCAGCCGTCGTGGCAGCCGCGGCCGCCGGAGCGAGCGCAGCGCCCGAGCCCCGACGAGCATGAGGGCGGCGACGCCGATCGCGACCCACGCAGACCTGGATCCCGAGACGATGGTGAGCGGTGCTCCCACCCCCGCCAGGACGGCGAGGACGGCGAGGCGCAGGCCACGGTGCGGGATGGAGAGCGCGACCGGCAGCGCGGCGAGGATGATGAACGGCGGCGTCGCGACGGACCCGAACGGCGTCCCCTCCTGGCCGAGCCGCACCGGCGGCAGGCCGGGTCCTCCGGCGGCGATCCACTCGACCCGTCGCCAGCCGAGCATGGCGACCGCACCCAGCGACAGGCCGGCGATCGGCAGCGTGACGACCGCCGCGGCCCAGCCCGGCCGGTGACGGAGCGCGAGGAGCGCCAGCGGCAGCATGCCGGCGGTGGCGACGATCCCGGCCAGTGCCCGCGCCGACAACCCGCCGTTCCAGGCCGAGAGGCTCGCCACGGCGAAAGCGACCAGGAGGACGAGGATCGGCACATCGAGGCGGGTGCGCGGCAGGGCGCCGCCCCGCCAGGCGAAGGCGGCAAGCCCAGCCAGGGCGGACACCGCGGTCAGATGGAGCAGGAACATGAAGCGTGCGTCCCACAGCGCGCCGTCCCAGCCGACGTAGCCGAAGACGGCCAGCCCGGCCATCAGCGCCGCCACCTCGGCCGTGCGCCGCTCGATCAACGCGGCGCTCCCGCCGCACCCTCCGCGAGGGCCAGCGCCCGCTCGAGCTTGCTCAACCCGTCGGGGACGAGCCCCGGCCATGCAAGCAGTGCCTCGATCACGCCGCCGAGGCGCGCCACGTCCACGCCGTCGTCAAGCTCGAGCTCGACCACGGCGAAGCCGCCGAGCAGCATACCGCCGTGCTCGACCTTCACCCGATCGAGCGACAGGGTGCCGATGCCGAGGCCATCCACCCGCGCCGTGCGCTCCGTGCGCTGCTGGCGAAGCGTCACCCGTTCGACGAGGGGCTCGTCGCCGGCGAGGCGCAGGACCAGGTCGCGCGCGTCGGAGGAGGGCCAGCCGATCGCGCCGCGCATGGCCCCGTCGGGAGCCAGGCCCTCGACCTCAGGGCGGCGATGGAGCGCCGCGCCGGGCGCGTGCTGTGCCGGACCCTTGCAGGAGATGACCCGCCGGCCCTCGCGCGAGCGGAGCCGGCACGCCCAGCGCGCCGCAGCGAGCGCCCCGGCCGGGGTGTCGAGGTAGACGTCGCTCTCCGCCACGGTGCGCGGCGGGCCGAGGGTCGCCGGTCCGAGGCCGTCGATCGCCGCGAGCGCGTGGAGCGCCGCATCCTGGGCGAGGAGCTTCAGCTCCGTCTCGAGGCCCGGGCTCACGAGCCGTAACGCTCGGCCAGCCGCCCGACGGCGGTGGCCACGACCTCGCGCAGCTCGGGCGGATCGAGCACTTCCACCGCATCCCCCCAGGACATGATCCAGGGCCGGATCTCGACGATGCCGGCGACCTTGACGGTCAGCTCCACGCGCCCGTCGGGCAGGTCGCTGAGCTGCTGCGAGCGGTGCCAGATCGACTCACGGACGCGGTGCGCCACCGACGCGTCGAAGACGAGCCGGACCTCCACGACCTGGGTGCCGTCAGAGGACCAGATCCCCCACGAGTGGGCCAGCCAGCGGTCAGGGTCGAACTCGTCCGGGATCTCGTAGCGATCGGCGGTGAGCGTCGCCGAGCGGATGCGCTCGACCTTGTAGGTGCGCATGGCGTCGACCGTCTCGTCATGGCCGATGAGGTACACCGAGCGCCCGGCGGCGTCGGGCTCGAGGAAGTAGGGGCGCACCCGCGCGCGGCGTGGTTCGGCCCCTGCCGGCTCGTAGTCGAACTCGATGACCCGCCCATCGGCCCAGGCCTGGGCGACCTGCGCGAAGTTGCGGGTGAACGGCTCGTTGGGGTCGGCGCGCCCGACCGAGAGCATCGCGGCGGCGACGTGCCGCGCGATCGGCTGGGGCAGCAGGTCGGCGAGCTTGGTGAAGGCGCTGATCACCGCCTGGTCGTACTCGTCCGACCAGCGGGCGATGAGCCTCGACGACAGGAACAGCACCACCGCCTCCGGCAGCGACAGGCGCAGCGGTGGCAGGAAGTACTTCTTCTCGATCCCGTAGCGGCCGCGCCCGGCCTGGAAGACCGGCACCCCCAGCTCCTCCTCGAGGGCGCGGATGTCGCGGTAGATGGTGCGGGTCGTCATGCCGGTGAGCTCGGCGATCTCGGTCACCGCCACCCCGGCCTCGCCCGAGCCGCGCGAGTAGAGGATGGAGGCGACGCTCAGCAGGCGGGCCAGCCGGTCGCGCTTGCGCGCCCATCGGTCCTCTCGGGCGTCATCGGTCCATGCGTCGTCCATGGACCGAAGCCTACGGCGTGAGGAAGAAGAACGCGATCGCCACGATGAGGTAGACGCTCACCAGCTGCAGGCCCTCGACCCAGTTCGAGCGGCCATCGAGGGCGATATAGGCGGCGATGAAGACGCCGCCCGCCACCGACACGACCTCGAGCGGGCTGAAGACGAGTGTCACCGGGTTGCCGACCAGGAGGCCGAAGAAGACGAGCACCGGGGCGGCGAAGAGGGCGATCTGGGTGGCGCTGCCGATGGAGGTGATGAGGCTGAAGTCCATCTTGTTCTTCCACGCCAGGGTCACGCCAACGACGTGCTCGGCCAGGTTGCCGATGATCGGGATCAGGATGATGCCGATGAAGAACTCGCTGATCCCGAGCGAGGCGACCGCGGGCTCGAGGGTGTGGACCAGGACCTCGCTCGTCACGGTCAGCGCGGCGGCCGACGCGAGGAGGACGCCCAGCGCCAGCCGCCAGCCCCACTCCGGCGGCTCCTCCTGGCCGTGCTCAACGGCCGGCGACTCGGGGGAGCGGAGGAAGAACCAGGTCTGCGCCGCATAGGTGAGCAGCAGGAGTACGGCGACTCCCAAGGTGAGCGCCTCGATGCTGAAGAAGGCCGGGTCGCCCGGGCCGGTGCCCTCGCCCCCGCCGACGAGGAACGCGAAGGTGGCCGGGATGATGAGGCCGATGGTGGCGAGGATGAGCGACGCTGCGTTCATGCCGGTCACCTGCGCGTCGTAGCGTTGCACCCCGTTGCGCAGCCCGCCGAACAGGAGCGAGGCGCCGAGCACGAGCAGCAGGTTGCCGATGATCGAGCCGGTGATCGAGGCGTGGACGATCGCGATCTTGCCGTCGAGGATGAGGAAGCCGGCGATGATGATCTCGCCGACGTTGCCGACGGTGGCGTTCATGATGCCGCCGATGCGCGGCCCGGCCGCCGCCCCGAGCTGCTCGGTGGCGTGGCCGAGGGTGTAGGCCAGACCCAGGATGGCGAGCGCCGCAACGCCGAAGGTCAGCGTCTCGTCGGCGTGGAGCACGAAGCGCATGGCGATGGCGGCCAGGGTGCCGGCCACCGAGATGCCGTAGGCGATCTGCTTCACCATGGGAGCGGATGGTAGCCGCTGGTCAGCGGCCGGCGAGCTCGGCGATGCGCGCCAGCACCCTGGGCCGCTCGCCGGCGGGGAGGGTGGCACCCGCCGCCTGGCGGAGCCGCTCGAGCTGCTCGTCAACCGGTGGGCGGTGCCCCGCGGGCACGACCGATCGGAGCGTGCGGAGCGCGGATGCCAGCGCGATCGCCACCTCCGGCGTGGCGGCGCCGTAGTGGCGCAGCTCGTTGAAGCCGAGGTTCACGAGCTCCGCGAAGGCCCGGGTCCGCACGACGAGGCGAAGCCGTCCGGCCCTCCCGGCCCCGTGGCGCGGAGGTTCCCCGGCGCGGCCGCGGGCCGCGAGCACCTGGGTCACCCGACCGATGCAGTCGCGCGCCGTGGTCGGGTCGTTGATTCCCGGCGAGAGCGCCTTGACCGCGACGTCGACGAGCTGGCGCAGGCCGAACGCCGGATCCTGCTCGAGCGATCGCTCCGCGCCGATCGTCGCGTGCTCGTTCAGCCGTCGGGCCAGGTCGACACCGGCGGCTGCCGCCGGCCAGACGGCGAAGAGCGGGGCGCCCTCCTGGGCCCAGTCGCCCGGCGTCAGCTCGAGTCGAACGACGAGGTCGAGCTCGTCGGCGACGGACGTGATCCCCCTTCGGTCGAGCAGCTGCAGGTACCCGGTCTCGGCGGCGGGCACGAGGCCCGGGTCCGCGTCGGGCACGCCGGCGTGCGACAGCGTCGGCGCCCGCTCCGCGTTCGGGTCGGGCGAGCTGCCGTCGCCGTCCCGCTCACGCTCGATGGCCCGCTCCGTGGCGTGGGCGATGCCCGCCACGATCGAGGAGACCTGGATCCGCGTCGAGATGTGGTGGATGAAGTAGATGAGCATCGCCACGGCGAGCACGGCGAGGACGATGGCGAGCGTCACCGCGATGGCGGGCACGAACTCAGCCCCGCTCTCGTCGGCGCTCCGGATCGAACGCAGCACGAGGAGGGAGTAGAAGAACGCCCCGATGAAAGAGCCGAGCACCGATTGGCTGAGCCGGTCTCGCATGAAGTCGCGAAGGACCCGGGGCGAGAACTGGGAGGACGCGAGCTGGAGCGCCACGATCGTGATCGAGAACGTCACGCCGGCCACCGTGATCGTCGAGCCCGCGATCGAGGAGAGGACGCTTCGCGCGCCATCCGGCCCACCGCCGAAGACGAGCGGAAGGTCGCGGCCGATCACCGGCGTCATCGAATCGATCCAGGTCGCCAGGAAGGCAAGGCAGCCGGCGCCGATCACCCACAGCCCGGGGACGAACCACACGCTGTTGCGGAGCCGAAAGGCGAGGCGTTGGAGGGCCATCGCGCCATCGGTTCTGCACGTTGTGGGCCGGACGGCCCTCCGGGTCGACGGTACGCTCAGGAGCCGCCGGCGGACGCGCTCGGCTCGGGTGAGCCGGACGGCGCGGTCGTGCCGCTCGGGCGCGGGCTGGCCGTTGGCGCGGCCTCGCCCGGGAGCGCGCGGAAGAGGGCTCGGTTCAGGTCGTCGTCGACGCCGATCATGAGGAAGACGACGTCGCCGGCGGCCCAGGTGTAGATCATGGTGCCGAGCGCGGTGGCGTTGTCCTCTGGCCGCACCCACGCCACCCGGCGCCCGATGCGGGTGAGCTCCCACGGCTCGCGCACGAGGCCGGCGATGCCGACGTACCGGCCGGCGGTCTCGAGGTATGGCTCGAGGTCGGCGGTGGCGACCTCCACGCCGGAAACGCGCATGGCGTAGAGCGACAGGCGCGGCTCCTGGACGAAGGCGACCTGCAGCGCGGTGAAGCGCAGCCCGATGTCGCCGTACACCTCGCCGATGTCGCCCGGGGTGATCGCAAACTCGTCCACCGGCGGGACGACGACGCGTGCGCCGCCCACCCGCGTCGGGATGAGGTCGGCGAGGGCCTCGTCGGCCGGGTTCGTGTACTGAGGCGTGGGGTTCGGTGTGGGGCTCGGGCTGGAGGTGGGCGGTGCCGACGCGGGTGCACTGGCGTCGGCCGACGGCGACGCGCCAGCCAGGCCCGAGACGACCGGGGAGGGGCTCCCCGGCTGGTCGCCGCACGAGGCGAGCAGGGCGATCAGCACGAGCAGCGTCACGACGTTGGCAGCTCGCACGGCGGGCGTGCGAGCTGCACCGGGGCGTGCGGCGGCGGAGGTGTGGCTCGACATGGGAGGGGGCGATGATAGCACCCACTCCGCAGGGGTCAGGCGGCGTCTGTCTCCTCGCCTCGGCCACCGCGTGCCGCGGCGTCGGCGCGTCGGCGGCGCGCCGAGCGGCGCGGGTTGACGGAGACGACGCGGGCCAGGGCGTCGACCACGTCGCTGCCCCACCGGCCATGGGCGGCCGACCGCAGCCGCTCGACCGCGGCACGCCGGTTGTTGTGCGGGCCGCTGCCGGCGGTCATGAGCATGTCGTAGGCGTTGGCAAGCGCCAGGATCTGCGTCCCGAGAGGCGGAGTGCCGTCGTCGCCGGGCCCCCAGCCGACGATCGTCCCCACCTCGCGCAGGGAGGGAACGTGGGCCAGCTCGTCGGCGCCGGCCACGTCGAGGCCATGCAGGCGCGCGGCGAGCTCGATCGTGCTGGCCCCTTCGGCATCGCTGCCCATCTCCTCGGCGAGCCTCCGGGCCAGCATTCCCACCCGGTCGCGGTGGCCGATCGCCGCAGGGTCCGTGGTGTCGAGCGATCGCGCGACCGCCAGCAGCGCATCGCGGACGCTGACCGGCCCGCCCGTCGGCGTCCCGCCAGACAGGCGGGCAGCCTCCTCGACGAGCGTGTCGACGCTCGTCACGTCGTCCGGGTGCCGCAGGGCCGCACGCGCGATGCGATCGAGCGTCGCGCGCAGCTCACGCATCTCGGTCGGGACGTCGTTCGCGCGGGTGACCCGGTCTCCGCCGGACTGCTTGCCGTAGTAAAGCGCCGTGTCGGCCGCCGCGATGAGCGCGTTCTTGTCGGCGGCGTCGGCCGGGAAGGCGGCCACGCCCACGGAGATCGTCACCGGCAGCGGGTCGCCGCTCGTCAGCCGCGCCACGGCGGCGCGGACCCGTTCGCCGACGGCGACCGCGTCGTCGGCCGTTGCACCGTCGAGGACAAGCGCGAACTCGTCCCCGCCGTAGCGGTACACGCGGTCGTCGGCGCGCGCCGCGCCGTAGATGGCCGTTGCGATGGCGTGCAGCAGCGCGTCGCCGGCGGGATGGCCGAGCCGGTCGTTGTAGGACTTGAACGTGTCGAGGTCCATCATCAGCAGCGCGATCTGCGCCTCGCCGGTCGCCGGTCGCTTCTCGAGCAGCTCGTCCAGCTGGCGCTGGAAGGCGCCGTGGTTGCCCACCCCGGTGAGCGCGTCCGTCTCCGCTCGAACGGTCACCGCCTGATGCTCTTCCGCATTGCGCATGGCGATCGAGGCCTGGCCGGCGAACAGCTTCACGAGCTCGAAGTCGGCCTCGCTGAAGTGCGCTTCCTCGGCGCCCACGCGCGAGATGTTCATACAGCCGATGACCACCCCGTCGGCGACGAGCGGCACTACCACAAGCGCCTCGGGGTCCTCCGGCGTCCCGGGGATCTGCATCGCGCGCGGGTCGGTGAGCGCGTCATTGGCGAGGATCGGCTCGGCATGTTCCACGGCCCAGCCCATGAGGCCGCGCCCGAACGGCACGATGTAGCGCGCCACCTGTTCGGCGTGGCGCTCGCGGGTGAGGACTGGCATGAGGACACGCTGCGCCTCGTCGACGCGGTAGATCGACAGGTTGTCGTAGCGAACCACTGCCTTCAGGCCGTCCGCGATCGTCTCGAGCACGTCGCCGCTGTCGAGCGTCGAGAGCAGCCGCTCGTTGATCTCCAGCAGGCGACGCTGGGACTGGAGCTGCCGGGCCAGCTCGGCCGACTGCAGCTCGAGGCGTTCGTAGGCGCGCGCGTTGGCGACCGCCTGCGCCGCGTAGCCGGCGAAGATCGTCATCGTCTGGAGGTCGTCGGTGCTGAACTGGTTCGTGCCCAGCTTCGAGAGCGCGATGACGCCCACCGAGTGGCCCTCGAACAGCATCGGCACCACGAGCATCGACTCGTCGATGTCATCGGTGCCCTCGATCGTCACGCCGCGCGGGTCGCTCAGCGCGTCGTTGGCGAGGATCGCCTCGCCGTTCTCGGCCACCCAACCGGTGAACGAGCCCTCGCCGATCGGGACGCGCAGCGCCTCGCGGAAGTCGCCGTCGCCGAGCAGCCGATCGGTGAAGGCGATCGGCTCGCAGAAGCCCGCCTCCCAGTCGACGGTGTAGATCCGGATGTCGTGGTAGGCAGCCAGTGTGCTTGCCTCGGCGACGATGGCATCGGCGATGGCCTGCACATCGGTCAGGCGGTTCAAGCGTGCGGACAGGTCCTGGATGGAGCGCATGCGGGCAGCCTGCTCCGCGACGGACCGATACAGCCGCGCGTTGGCGATGGCTACCGCCGCCTGATTGGCGAACGACTGGACGAGCGCGAGCTCATCCTCCGGCCAGTCACGATCTCGCGAGTGATAGAGGCCCAGCAGGCCCACCGCCCGGTCGTTGCTGACCAGCGGCACCAGGCAGGCGGTGCGGATGGCCTGGGCGCGATACGCGCCCTGGAGGACGCCGATGCCGGATCGCGTGTCGGCGTCGCGGACTACGAGGCTGCGACGCTCGCGCACGGCGCGCACCCCGATCGCGTTCGATTCGAGGGTGAGCCGGCTCACCTGCTCCTGGAACTCGTCGGTCAGTCCACGGATCGCGGCGGGGCGGAACGGATGCTCCGAATCGTCGAGCAGCCACAGCCCGGCCCGCTCGGCGTCGAACAGTGAGCGGGTGCGGTCGACGATGTCCTCGAGCACGACATTCAGGTCCAGCTGCCCGGTGAGCTCCTGGGTCACATGCCGCAGCGCCCGCGCCCGGGTCACCTCCCGGCGGGCGCGGGCCAGGATTCGAGCGTGGAGGATGTCGCCCCCGATCGCACCCGCCACGGCCCGCAGGAATGCGTCGGACAGCCGCACGAGCCCGCCGCCCGCATCGTCTTCCAGGACGAGCGTGCCGAGCTCCTCGCCTCCAGCTCGGAGCGGGACGCGGCGGTGGTGCTCAGGCTGCCCGGAGAAGTCGATCATGGCCTCGTCGATCTCCCCGTCGTCGGCCGGGAGCTCGGTCGCGGGCGCGAGGCGGTAGCCCGCGTGGGTCTCGAGCATCGGCGGGCGGTGCGACCCGTCGCGGGCCAGGTAGATCGCCGCGCGGGCCACTCCGAGATGCGTGCGCAGCACCTCGATCGCGGTGCGGCATACCGCGGCCACCGACGAGGTCGGGCCGCTCCCCTGGGCGAGCCGGACCAGCACGGCCATCTCCGCCTCGCGGGTCCCGGGCTCGACCGGGTCGGAGGGAGTCGCATCGGTGGGGTCGGCCCCTTCGGCGAGAAGCGCCTCGACGTCCCCGCGTCGATAGCGCCGGTCGCCGCGTGCGTTGATGCGATACGCGGCCAGCCGTCCCGCCTCGGTCCAGACGCGGATCGTGTTGGGATGGACGCCGAGCAGCGCCGCCGCCTGGGCGACGCTGATCAGCGGGTCGTGCTCGGTGGTCCGCTCGCGCTGGGGCTGGGACACGACGGTTGCGCCTCGTAGGTTGATGCTCGACAGGTCGCGATGGAGGTTCCGGTAGGAACCGGTGACCCGATGCTAGTGGTGGGAGGACGCGTGCTCGATGCCCCGGAAGTACCGCGCCCCTGGTACCGGAGGGTGTCGGATGGCAGTGTCAGCCGAGGGCGGTGGCGATCGCCAACCCGATGCCGGCGATGCCGGCGATGGCGCCGATGCCCACCAGCGTGGAGCCGGCGAGCAGCCAGCGCCGGCGCGGCCCGCCGAGGAGGCGCATGGCATCGGGCAGGTCGAGGGCCGAGATGATGAAACCATCCGGCGGCGATTCGAGGGTGACCCCGCCGTCGGGCGCGCGGGCCGGCTGGGCCAGCACGAGGAGCCGATCGACCGTGCTGAGCATGCGCGTCACCGAGCGAGCCGCCCCGGGCCTGAGCCCCTCCTGCTCCAGCCGCTGCACGGCGGCGCGGTGGCCCTCCTGCTCCAGCTGGGCGACATCGCCGCGCCAGACATGCGGGATTGCAACGAGGGGCTCGGCCGCCAGCGCCGGATCGAGCGGGAGCGATCCGTCGTGGTCCCATAGCTCGATGCCTCGCGTCTCGCGCAGCCGCTCGATCGTCCGCCAGCTGCCGTCGCCGAGCCGGATTTCGACATCCCGGTGCAGTGCCACGAGCCGCTCGTCGTCGTCGGTGACGATCGGGTCGGGGCAGCGAATGCGGCCCGCGACGCGCACCGGTCGGGCCGGAAGCGGGTCGCGATCGAGAAGGTCGCCCACGCGGACGCCGGTGGCCCCGGCTAGGCGCCGCCCGAGCGTCATCTGCGAGCCCGACGCACGGACGAGCAGCGCGCCCGCAGCGACGAGGACGAGGGCAAGGGCGAGGAGGATCGGAGGAGCGAAGTTGTCCATCGGCCCCGGGATTATGGCCCGATAAGCGGCGGGTAAGCGGTCGGGCGCTAGCCTCGGCCGCAGGCTCCGGTGCACGGTGCACCGGCAGCACGCCAGCCGAAGAGGTGTCGTCGCCAACGGAACGTCCGCCCGTCCAGATCCCACCCGTCCCGCCACGGAGGTTCCGCATGTCCGCCCGATCCTTCCCGGCGCAGCGCGTCGTCGCGCTCGCCGCCCTCGTCCCCCTGCTCGCCACGCTCGCCGTCCATGCCGCGTCCGCCGCCGATCCGGCG
>Ga0299913_10000069_pt1 | contig 44732 bp, 42 predicted proteins | sample RVTome_9_FD_201360 | JGI IMG/M metagenome (GOLD analysis project Ga0299913, IMG submission 201360) | Soil microbial communities from uranium-contaminated site in the Upper Colorado River Basin, Wyoming, United States - RVT155D38 (version 2) ... | reverse complement strand
CCATAGCCCCGCTAGCCACCCCGAGTTTGGGTTAGGAGAACTCAATCGCCGCGTACGTCTTGAGCTTGTCAAGGCGGTGGCGGGCGTTGACCTGCCGCACGGTGCCGGTCTTCGAGCGCATCACGAGCGACTGCGTCGATGCACCCCGCGCGTCGTAGTGCACGCCCTTCAACACCTCGCCGTCGGTGATGCCCGTCACCGCGAAGAAGCAGTTGTCACCCTGCACGAGGTCGTTGGTCATCAACACGCGGTCGAGGTCGTACCCCGCGGCGACCGCGGCCGCCCGTTCGTCCTCGTTGCGGGGCCACAGGCGGCCCTGGATCTCGCCGCCCATGCACTTCATGGCCGCCGCGGCGATCACGCCTTCGGGCGTGCCGCCGATGCCGAAGAGGATGTCGGCACCGGAGTCGGGCCACGCCGTCGACACGGCGCCGATCACGTCACCGTCTTGGATCAGACGGATCCGCGCGCCCACCGCCCGCACCTCGGAGATGAGGTCGGCGTGCCGGTCGCGGTCGAGGATCACCGCGGTGACGTCGCGCACCGACTCGCCCTTCGCCTTCGCCACCGCGTGCAGGTTCTCGGTGGGCGACATCGTGATGTCGATCACACCGGCGGCCTCCGGGCCGACCGCGATCTTCTCCATGTAGAAGCACGGACCGGGGTCGAACATCGTGCCGCGTTCGCTGAGCGCGATGACCGAGATGGCGTTCCCCCGGCCAAGCGAGGTGAGCGTTGTGCCTTCCACCGGATCGACCGCGATGTCGGTCTCGGGTGGGGAGCCGTCGCCGATGCGTTCGCCGTTGTACAGCATCGGCGCTTCGTCCTTCTCGCCCTCGCCGATGACCACGATGCCGTCCATCGGCACCGTCTGGAGCACCACCCGCATGGCCTCGACGGCAGCACCGTCGGCGCCGTTCTTGTCCCCGAGGCCCATCCAGCGTGATGCGGCGAGGGCGGCGGCCTCGGTCACCCGTACGAGCTCGAACGCGATGTTCCGGTCGGGGACCTGCCTGTCGGGCGCCATGCAAGCGATACTAAGGGGAATGACAAAGCGTCAGGAATGGCAGCAGGCGTTCGAGCAGTCGCAGCTCCGCGACGCCGAGTTCGCCACGATGTCGGGCCTGCCGGTCGAGCCGGTGTACGGCCTTGACGACGGCGAGTTCCCCGGCCAGTACCCCTACACCCGCGGGCCGTACGCCTCGATGTACCGCTCGAAGCTCTGGACGATGCGGATGTTCGCAGGCTTCGGAACCGCCGAGGACACGAACCACCGCTTCCACGACATTCTCGCGTCGGGTGGAGACGGACTGTCCACGGCGTTCGATCTGCCGACGCTGCTGGGCCGCGACTCCGACGACCCGCTGAGCGAGGGCGAGGTCGGCAAGTGCGGTGTCGCCATCGACACGCTCGCCGACATGGAGGACCTGTTCGCCGGCATCGACCTGGGCGACGTGACGACGTCGATGACGATCAACTCGCCGGCGGCCGTGCTGCTGGCGATGTACGTGGCGGTGGCGGAGGCCGCCGGAGTGGAGCGGTCGCGCCTCGGCGGCACGTTGCAGAACGACATCCTCAAGGAGTTCCACGCGCAGAAGGAGTTCGTCTTCCCGCCGAAGCCCTCGATGCGATTGGTGCGCGACACGATCGCCTTCTGCACGGCCGACATGCCGCGATGGCATCCGATCTCCGTGTCGGGCTACCACATCCGCGAGGCGGGCTCGACGGCCGCCCAGGAGCTTGCCTTCACGCTGGCTGACGGGTTCGCGTACGTGGAGCTCGCATTGCAGACGGGCCTCGGCGTCGATCAGTTCGCGCCGCGGTTGAGCTTCTTCTTCAACGCCCACCTCGACTTCTTCGAGGAGATCGCCAAGTACCGCGCCGCCCGGCGGATCTGGGCGCGGTGGATGCGCGACCGCTACGGCGCGAAGGCCGACCGCTCGTTGCAGCTCCGCTTCCACACGCAGACCGCGGGCGTTTCCCTCACCGCTCAGCAGCCCGAGCTGAACATCGCCCGCACGGCTCTGCAAGCCCTCGCCGGCGTGATGGGGGGCACGCAGTCGCTGCACACCAACTCGATGGACGAAGCCTTGGCGTTGCCGACGGAGAAGGCCGCCCGCATCGCGCTGCGCACCCAGCAGCTCATCGCTTACGAGACCGGTGTCGCCAACGTCGCCGATCCGCTGGGCGGCTCCGACTACGTCGAGTCGCTCACCGACGCGATCGAGGCGGCGGCCGAAGAGGTCTTCGCGCACCTCGACGGGCTCGGCGGCGGCTCGATCCTCGACGGTGTGTACGCCGGAGTCGAGAACGGCTACTTCCAGGGCGCCATCGCCGACGCGGCGTATGAGTTCGAGCGCAAGGTCAACAGCGGGCAGCGCATCGTTGTCGGCGTCAACCGGTTCACCGAGGGGAACGAGGACAACAGCCTCGAGATCCTGCAGATCACTCCGGAGCAGGAAGAACAGCAGATCAAACGGCTCCAAGCGGTGCGCGCCGACCGCGACTCGAACGCAGTCGCCGAGATGCTCGACCGTGTGAGGGCCGAAGCCGCGGACCCAGAGCACAACCTCATGCCGACGCTCATCGGAGCCGTGCGCGTCTATGCCACCGAAGGCGAGATCATGAACGCGCTGGCCGACGTGTTCGGCCGCTACGTCGAAACCCCCGTCCTCTAGTGGGAGAGGCCCGCGTCACGGCGGCCATGTGCGCGTACGGGCGCACGCTGGCCGAGCCCCGGCTCTCACCCGACGGCGAACGAATTGCGTTCCTCGCGAACGTCGGCGGTCGCGGCCAGCTCGTCGTCGTCGACTCGATGGGCGGACCGGAGCTCGTGGTGACGAGCGACCCCGGCCCGAAGCCCGCAGCGGCGTACGGCGGGGGAGCGTTCGACTGGACCCCGGACGGAGATGGGCTCGTGTACGCCGCCACCGATGGCGCGCTGTGGTTCGTCGCCGCCACCGGCGGCAAGCCGCGCTGCGTGGTACCCAAGCAGCCTGACGGACCGATCGCTGCGCCAGCCGTGAGCCCCGACGGCACACGCGTCGCTTTCGTCGTAGAACAGCATCACGTCGGCATCGCGCTCCTCGATGGCAGCGCATGGCCAATGCGTCGATCCACGACCGCGGACTTCTGCTTCGATCCCGTGTGGTCGCCGGCCGGCGACGCCGTTGCGTGGCACGAGTGGAACGTGCCCGACATGCCCTGGGACGCCGGGCGCATCATGCTCGCTTCCGCCGACGGCACCGGCACGCCGATCGTCGTCGCCGGCGGAGACGGTGTCAGCGTGCAACAGCCGCGCTTCTCCTCTGACGGGACGCTCGCGTATCTCTCCGACGAGACGGGGTTCCTCAACCTGTGGGTCGGCGACAAGCCGCTCGTGGAAGAGGACGCGGAGCACGGCGACCCGTCCTGGGGCCTCGGTCAGCGCGCGTACGCCTGGTCACCGGCTGGCGACCGCATCGTGTGTTCGCGGAACCGGGACGGCTTCGGCGACGCGTTCATCGTCGATGTCGCCGCCGGGACCGTCCGCGACTTCGGCAATGGAGTCCACGGCGGGTGGACATGGCGCGGTCATCGCATCGCCGCGATCCGTTCTGGCGCGAGAACCCCGACGCAGATCGTCACGTGGGAGCGCGAGGCCAACCGCACAACGATCGCCCGCGGACCACTTGGCGGCTTCGAGGCGCTCGACCTGCCCGAGCCCGAGCTCGTGGAGTGGCAGGGCGACGACGGCGAAACGGTGTACGGCCGGCTGCACCGGCCGACGCGCTCGGCAACCGGCAACGATCCGTCTCCCCTGATCGTGTGGATCCACGGTGGCCCGACGGGCCAGACGCAGGTGGTGTGGAACAACCGGTTGCCCTTCTTCCTCGAGCGCGGTTGGGCCGTGCTCTTTCCCGATCACCGGGGTTCGACCGGTCACGGGCGCGCGTACACCCAGGCGATGGCGGGTCGCTGGGGCGAGCTCGACGTCAGCGACTGCGCTGCGGGCATGCGCGCCGCAGCAGCACAGGGCTGGGGCGACGCGCGCCGGATGGTGCCCATGGGTGGCTCGGCCGGAGGTTTCACCGTGCTCAACCTGATGGCGCACCACCCCGAGCTCTGTGCCGCCGGCATCGACCTCTACGGCGTGACCGATCTGTTCGACCTCGACGAGACCACGCACCGCTTCGAGAAGCACTACCTACACTCCATCGTCGGGCCGTTGCCCGACACCGCCGACCGCTTCCGCGATCGATCTCCCGTCAACGTCGCCGAACGCATCTCGTCGCCGCTGCTGATCCTGCAGGGCGACACCGACCCCGTCGTGCCGATCGCTCAGTCGCGGGCCATCGCGCAGCGACTTCAGGCCTTGGGCCGGATCGTCGAGCTGCGCGAGTACGAAGGCGAAGGCCACGGTTGGCTCCGGCCCGAGACCACCATCGACGAGCTCGAGCGCGTCGATTCATTCCTTCGCCGTCATGTCCTACGGTGGCGCACGTGACCGGGCGGATATGGGGTCCAGGGGCGCAGCCCCCGGCAGTGAAATGACCAGGTGGTGCGTACTGTGCGGCGGCGAGTACGTCGCCGGTGTGCTGGAGTGCGCCGACTGCCTCGTGCCACTCTCCGACCGGCAACCGTTGCGGCTCGAGGAGCTCGGCGGCGAGGATGACGAGCAGGTCGAATACGACTTCGAGGAGCTCGAACCGGTCGGGCGGCTCGCCATCGACGAGCTCTTTTGGAGCAACGGCATCGCGCACGCGTGGGCGGACTCGTCACTCGTCGTGCGCGCCGAGGACGAGCTGGAAGCGGACCGGATCATCGACGCCGCCGACCGTGATGCGTTCCTCGAGAGTGATGCCGAGCAGGTCTCCTACGACCTCGGCGACTGGGACGACGGCCGGCGGGCGCAGCTGACCGAGGTGCTCACACAGGCCAGCGTCGAGCACGCATGGGACGAGCACGGCGAGCTCGTCGTGCTCGAAGAGGACGAGGAACGCGTCGACGCCATCGTCGACACCATCGAATTCCCCGACCAGATCGACATCAACGAAGACGACGAGCTCGCGGCCGAGGAGGCGCTGGCCGAGGACGGCCTCGATCCCCAAGACGTGCTGTCCGAGCTGTTCGTCTCCGCCGACCGGCTCATGCACGACCCTCTGGACCATGAAGGCGTGCTCTCGCTCGTCGACGCCGCGCGCCTGGCGGAGGCGCTGCCGCTCCCGTACGGCTTCGCGCCCGCCGTCTGGAACGACCTCGTGGCCCAGGCTCAGGGGCTGCGCTCGTCGCTCGAGGGCGGCGACGCCGACGACGACACGATCATCGACCAGGCGACCACCCTGCGCTCGACCCTTCGCAATTTCGTGTGAGGGCTCGCGCATGATCTTGGCCGAGCTCGAGGTGTTCCACAGCCGGGTGTACTCGCCGACGCGGCGCCTCGCGCTCGGCCACCGGGAGCTTCCGCTCGAGCCGGCCCCGGGCTTCGGGCCGCTGCTGCTCGGCGGGATCGTCGCCGTGGGCGCGGAGGAGTTCGACGCCGACGACTACGACGCGCTGCTCATGCTTATGGCGCAACTCGAACACGGTCGGCGCGTCGTGCAGCCGCGCATCCGCAACCGCTTCCAGACCGATCAACACGGCTTGGCCCGCACGGTGGGTCGGTTGCTCGGCGGCGGCGAATCGCCGGACTTCGAGTTCGACTTCGATGGCAGCGGATCACCCTTGCAGATGACGCTCGCGGCGACGTACGCGGCGGGCGAGATGCCGATGAGCGTCAAGCCGCAGGTCTTCGACGTCTTGCGCAATGCCTTGCGTTGGCGCGGGCCGATCGGGCCATCGCTCATCACCCACCTCTCCGGGCGATTCGGCGCGCCGGCGTGGTCGGCACGCGCCTACCTCGATCCCGACCAGTGGGCGCTGGACTTGCTCGGCTTCGGAACCAAGAAATCGTCTCCATCGAAACGCGAGGTCCAGCGCAAGTTCCGCCGGCTCATCCGCGACGCGCATCCCGATCATGGCGCCGAGTCGGAGGGTGCGGCCCAACGCATTGCCGAGCTCACCGAGGCGCGGCGCATCCTGCTCAAATGAAACCGGCCGCACTCCTGTTGACGCCTGGCGCGGGGAGCGATCGCAACCACGCCGCGCTGCGGGCGATCGAAGCGGCGGTCGCCCCGATGCCGGTGGCCCGGATCGACTTCCCGTACCGCAAGGCCGGACGCCGGGCGCCTGATCGAGCGCCGGTGCTGATCGATTGCATTCGCGAGGAGGCGGCCGTCCTCGTTGCGCAGAACAAGATCCGGCCTGCGTCGCTCGCGCTCGGCGGCCGGTCGATGGGAGGGCGCATGTGCTCGCTGGCCGTGGCCGAGGGCCTCCCGGCCGCCGCGCTCGTGCTCATCAGCTATCCGTTGCACCCGCCGGGCAAGCCGGACAATCTGCGCGTCGACCACTTCGGGTCACTCGACGTCCCGTGCCTGTTCGTCAGCGGAACCAAAGACCCGTTTGGCTCGCCTGCGGAGCTCGAGCGGCACACCAAGGAGATCCCCGGTCCCGTCACCCACGTGTGGATCGAGGGTGGAGGCCACGACTTCAAGCGCCACGACGACGACGTTGCCGCGAGGGTCGAGGCCTGGCTGCATGGAATCGGCCGTCGCAAGGCACCATAGAGGTCACATGGATCGCATCCTCGTGCGTCAGTCGGGGCCGTTGGCGGGCACGGTTCCGATTGGTGGGGCCAAGAACTCGGTGTTGAAGCTCATGGCCGCCACCGCGCTGGCCGAGGGCCGTTACGTGCTGCACAACGTGCCGAACATCCTCGACGTGGAGTGCATGAGCGACCTCTTGCGGTCGATGGGAATGACGGTCCAGCGCAGCGGCGACCACGACCTGACCATCGATCGACCGGCCGAGATCACCCCGGAGGCGCCGTACGAATTGGTCGAGCGCATGCGGGCCTCGATCGTGGTCCTCGGGCCGTTGCTCGCCCGCTTCGGGCACGCGCGCGTCGCGCTGCCAGGCGGCGACGACTTCGGCCCGCGTCCCATCGACATGCACTTGAAGGGGCTCGAGCAGCTGGGCGCGACCTTCTCGTTCGCGCATGGCTACATCGACGGCCGAGCCGACCGGCTGATCGGGGCCAGCATCCTGCTCGAGTACCCGAGCGTCGGCGCGACGGAGAACGCGCTGATGGCCGCCGTCCTCGCGAAAGGCACGACGGTCATCGACAACGCCGCCCGCGAGCCCGAGATCGCCGATCTCGCGTCGTTCCTGAACCGCATGGGCGCGCAAGTGCTCGGCGCGGGCTCGTCGACGATCCGCGTCGAAGGCGTGGACGACCTGAACGCCGTCGAGCACAGCGTCATCCCCGACCGGATCGAAGCGGCGACCTTTCTCGCTGCTGTCGGCGTGGCCGGCGGCGAGCTCACCCTGCACGGCGCGCGGGCCGACCACATGGACATGCTCATCGAAAAGCTGGCCGAGATGGGCATGCGCGTTTCGCCGACGGCCGATGGCCTGTGGGCGATGGCGCCGGAGCGGTTGCGCGCCGTTGACGTTGCGACGCTGCCCTATCCCGGCATCGCGACGGATTACAAGCCGCTGTTCGTCGCGCTCCTCGCCGTGTCCGACGGTGTCGGCATCGTGACCGAGAACATCTTCAGCGGGCGTTTTCGCTACGTCGACGAACTCGTGCGCATGGGCGCCGACGTTCGTACCGACGCCCACCACGTCGTCGTCCGCGGCCGCGCGCTGCTGTCGGGCGCGCCCGTGCGCGCGCCGGACATCCGGGCTGGAGCCGCGCTCGTGGTCGCGGGTTTGCGGGCCGAGGGACAGACCGAGGTGCTGGGGCCGGAGCACATCGATCGCGGCTACGAGAATTTCGTGGGCAAGCTCGCGGCGGTCGGCGCCGCCGTCAGCCGCGAGTAGTTCGCTACTCGAGGTCGTCGGGCTCGGTCGCCTCGTCTTCGTCGAGCTGAGCCTGGGCCTTGCGGTTCGCGATGAACAGCAGGAACGCGAAGAGCCCGAGGGGCACGGCGACGAACAGCATCTCGTCCCAGCCCCCTTGGTGCGCCAACACGTCGACGGCCACGTCGTCATCCTCCCAACAGGATCGCCAGGCCGCCAACCGTGTAGGCGATCATCACGACGAGCATCGGATACTGCGATCGCACCGCGAGTCGAGGTTTGTATCGCTCCACCGCGCGATCGTGGGCGAAAACGACGCCGCACACGTGGCCGATCACGATTGCCGCGGCTTGCACATTGGCGATCGTCGTCACCGAGACGAGCCGGTAGTCCACCGTACGGTCGATCGTGCCGAACAGATCCCAGCCCTTGCCGAACGGATCGGAGACCAGAGCGAAAAGGTTCTGACCGTCGAGCACCAGGAGCGAGAAGTAGTGCGCGACTGCGTAGGCGAAGACAATCGGCACCAACGACGGGAGGAAGGCGGCGGCAACGGTGTCGTCGGTTTCGCCCGTGATGCGAGCGGCAACGCGGGTAGCGGCGAAATACACGAGCGCGACGAGCGCGACGGCTCCGAGCAGACCGACGGTCGTGACGAACGTCGCGGACCATCCGGTTCGTTGACCGATGACATCCCGCCAGGTGTTGGTCCGGCTGAAGCCGTCGAAGCTCGTCGATCCGAGCGCCACGAAGATCGTGGCCGCGGTTCCTGGGCGCACCTGCATGTCGGCCAGGCCAGCCAGCGGCGGACGCAGCCGCAACCGCCGCGTCTCGGCCTCGATGCCGATGGGCGCGAAGTGGCCGAGGAAACCGAACAGTGCGGCGAATCCTTCGCCGTGCCGGAGCCACTCCCGTCCCCACACCGCGGCCCCGGCCAACACCGCGGCGGTGTAGACCGAGAGCCACACGCCGATGGCGCGGGGCGAGGAGGGCGCGTGGTACGCGAGCTCGAGCCAGACGAACGAACCCAGCAAGAACGCGGCCGGCCACTGGCCGGGATCACGCCGAGCGACGCGCGCCGTCCGCTCGGGAACGCCACACAGGAACGCGAGTGTGTCGAACGGGTTCGCGAGGGCGTAGACGTCGAGCACGAGCGCGCACACGACTTGCACGCCGACCCAGAACCCGATGTACAGCGCGTAGGGCGCGATGTTCGAACCGGAGTCCGCGGTGCCGGCGACCGCGGCGTACAGCACGACCGCGAAGGCGAGGAGCCCTGCGACCCGCGCCGCGATCGCGAGGAAAGCTGCGAGCGACGACGGCAGCGCCATGCCTCGCCTGTCCGCGAGCTGGGCCAAGTGGGGCTTCGGCCAGAGAATCCGCAGCGCGACGAACGAAATGAGCAGCGCGAACGCCGCGCCGTACATGAACAGCCATAGAGGCAACGGGAGGTCGGTTCGCCCACCCACCCCATGGGCGAGGATCGGGATCACACCGTTCAGCTGACGCGCAGCTCGACGAGTTTCAAATGTGCGCCCTCCAGCTCGACCTCGAACTGTCCCGGGATGTCCGCCGTGAAGGTCATGGTGGCGGTTCCACCTGCCGCCACCTCGGCCTTGTTGTCGTAGACGTGCACGTGCACCTCGTCGGCGACATCACTCGTGACGTTCAGGGTCACGTCGGATCCGAGCGGTACGTCCTTGGTCTGCACGCCGCCTTGCACGCTGCCTCCAGAGACGACGAGGTCGATGACGGTGCCGGTGGCCGAGGTGGAGGACGCCGAGCTCGAGGTCGCTGTCGAGCTGGTGGTGGCCGAGCTCGTGGTGGCGGGAGAGGTAGTTGTCGTCGAGGTGGTCTCGTCGTCGCTGCACGCCGACAGCAGCAGTAGCGCGGCGCACAGAGCGGCGACGAGCCGACCAGAGGGCATCGAGCGATCGTAATTTGCTGCAGGAGGAATCCCCAGTCGCCGGCCGGCGTTGGAAGGTCCGGTCGCCGGCACGCGACCATCGTCACCCCATCAGGACCTGGAGATCATGCGCGAGAAGGTCGAGCAGACAATCGAGGCGATCCGTCCGGCCATCCAAGCCGACGGAGGCGACATCCGTTTGCACGACGTCAACGAAGAGACCGGCGTCGTGACCGTCGAGTTGGTGGGCGCCTGCGTGAGCTGCCCGGCATCGACCGTCACGCTGAAGGCCGGGATCGAGCGCATCCTGAAGGACCGCGTCGAAGGCGTCACCGAGGTCATCAACCAAGGCGACGACGCCTTCGAGGGCACACCGCTGTCCCTGTAGTTTCGCTGGCCTCTGGCCCGCTCCGACCAACGACCGATCCCCGAACTGCTCGATGCCGCCACGCGAGGCTCGCGAGCGGAACTGGCGCAGCTCCTGTCGCTCGTCGAGCGCGGCGGTGCGTCCGCGCGAGAGGTCGGTGAGCTCACACACCCGCGGGGCGGAAGCGCCTACACGGTTGGCCTGACCGGCGCCCCGGGCTCGGGGAAATCCACGTTGACGTCGGCGATGGTGGGCGCGCTGCGCGCGTCCGATGCCGAGGTGGCGGTGCTGGCCGTCGACCCGACCTCGCCGTTCAGCGGGGGAGCGATCTTGGGTGATCGCGTGCGCATGCAGGATCACGCCCTCGATGCGGGCGTGTTCATTCGGTCGATGGCAACGCGGGGACACCTCGGCGGCCTGTCGCTCGCGACACCGCAGGCGATTCGCGTGCTCGACGCCGTCGGGTTCGCGTGGGTACTCGTCGAGACCGTCGGCGTCGGCCAGGTCGAGGTCGAGATCGCCGCGGCGGCCGACACCACCCTCGTAGTGGTCAACCCGGGATGGGGCGACTCGGTGCAGGCCGCAAAGGCCGGCCTTCTCGAGATCGCCGACGTCTTCGTCGTGAACAAGGCGGACCGGCCGGGCGTCGAAGAAGCCAGCCGCGATCTCGAGCACATGCTCGACCTCGCGTCGGTCACCGAGGACGGGTGGCGCCCGCGTATCGTCACGACCGTGGCGTCGACGGGAAGCGGCATCGACGGTGTGGTCGAAGCGATCTCCGCCCACCGGGCCTGGCTGGCGCAAGGAGGCCGGCTGGAGGCCAAGCGCGGTTCCCGCCTGTGCGACGAGCTGGTCGGGATCCTGAGCGAACGCGTGGTCGAGCAGGTGCGCGGGCTGCGCGCCGGGGAGGACTTTGCCCGCGTGCAGGCAGCGGTGGCGGCACGTGAGGTCGATCCCTGGACCGCGGCGGACGAGTTGCTCTCCCGTCTCCCCTAGGGTCGAGAGTCATGTCTCCGCTCGTGCAGGTCGAACGGCGCGACGACGGTGTCGCGGTCCTTCGGCTCGACAACCCGAAGGTCAACGCGCTGTCGATGGAACTGCTTCGCCAGCTCCAGAGCGCCGCCGAGGAGCTGACATCCGATCCGCCCGGCGCGGTCGTCGTGACGGGCGGAGACCGCGTGTTCGCCGCGGGGGCCGACATTTCGGAGTTCGGTGGGCCGAAGGAAGCCGAGCGCATCGGCGGTTCCTTCCTGAGCGCGTTGAATGCGGTCGCCGACATCCCGCGCGCCGCGATCGCCGCGGTGAGCGGTGTCGCACTCGGCGGTGGCTGCGAGCTCGCGCTGGCGTGCGACTTCCGCATCGCGTCGACACGGGCGCGGTTCGGCCAGCCCGAGATCCTGCTCGGGATCATCCCCGGTGGCGGTGGCACACAGCGGCTGCCGCGACTCGTCGGGCCGGCGTGGGCGAAGGACATGATCTTCTCCGGCCGGCAAGTCGGTGCCGAGGAAGCACTGCGGATAGGTCTCGTCGACGAGGTCGTCGAGCCGGACGCGTTGCACGACCGTGCGATCGAGCGGGCCGCGGAGTTCGCCAAGGGAGCGGTGCTCGCTCAGGGCTTGGCGAAGCGGGCGATCGACCGCGGGCTGGACATCACGCTCAACGGCGGGCTCGACCTCGAGCAGCACCTCTTCGTCGAGGTGTTCACGTCCGACGACGCCCGAGCCGGCGTCACGTCGTTCCTGGCGAACGGACCCGGCAAAGCCGAATTCCACGGCCGCTGACCGGAGCAAATCCCACTCAGGCCTACACATTCCTGTGTAGGCCTGAGTGGGATTTCGATGGGACTCGTCAGAACTTGCTGATGATGTCGTCGGCGAAGCGGCGGACGCCGTCGATCTTCTCCCGCACGTCGTCGGTCAGCCCGGCGTAGAACATCCACGGCATCGTGAGGAGGTGGGTCACGCCGACGTCTTCGAGGCGCCGGTAGCCGTCGTAGTCGAACGCGTCGACGCACGAGCCCACCATCGCGAACTCCGCGTCCTGGCGACCGATCGCCGCGCGCTCGGCGTCGAGTTGCGTCCGGATGTCGGCGAACTCGGCGATGGTGTGCATGTCGCTCACCCAGCCGTCGTTGCGGGCCGCCCGCCGGAGGGCCGGCTTGCTGATGCCCCCGACGTAGATCGGCACCCGCTTGGTGGGCGTCGGTGTCATCTCCAGCTTGTCGAAGTCGTAGAACTCGCCGTGGTGCTCGACCCACCCGCCGCTCCACAGCGTGCGGAGCACGTCGATCATCTCGTCGGCCCGCTTCCCGCGCCGCGCGAACGGCTGCTCGAGCGCGGCGAACTCCTCCTCCATCCAGCCCATGCCGATGCCCAACGCCACGCGATTGCTCGACAGCACGGCGGCCGTCCCCACGGCCTTGGCGACGTTGAACGGGTTGCGCATCGGCAGCACGTACACGTTGGTGAAGAACTGCAGTCGCTCGGTGACCGCCGCCATCGCGCCGATCGACACCCAGCAGTCGGGCCACTCCGTGAACGGCTCCCACCGGCGGCCCCCGTCGGCCGTGTACGGGTAGACCGACGTGATCGTCTCCGGGTTGATGACGTGGTCGGAGCAGGCGACGGCGTGCCATCCGTGCTCGTCCGCCGCCTTGGCCAGTTCGACGTAGTGCTCGAGCGAGCTGAACGACAGGGCGAAGCAGAACTTCACGACAGCGTGGCTCCGTCGACGCGCACGTGCTCACCGTTCACGTGAAGCGCGTCGTCGGATGCAAGGAACGCGATCGCGGCCGCCACGGTCTCCGGTCCGCGGGGCTTGCCGAGGGACATGATGCGTCGCACCAGGTCGGTGTCCGCTCCCTCGGGGAACTCGAAGTCCTTGGTGATCGGCGTCTTGATCGAGCCGGGGCAAACGGCGTTGCAGCGCAGCCCTTGCTTGCCGTACTCGACGGCAATTGTGCGTGTCAGCGCGAGCACGCCGCCCTTCGACGCGGAGTAGGCCGCCGCCCAAGGATGACCCGCGAGGGCGGCCGTCGACGACACGTTCACGATGTTGCCGCCGCTCTCGAGCAGCGCGGGGATCGCGGCGCGGCAACACAGGAACGTGCCGGTGAGGTTGACGGCCAGTACCTGATCCCACATCTCGAGCGAATGCTGGTGGGTGTTCGCGGTGCGCAGGATGCCAGCGACGTTGGCGAGGACGTCGAGCCGGCCGTGATGATCCACCGTGTCGGTGATCAACGATTGAACGAACGCGGGATCGCTGACGTCGCCGATCGTGTCGGCCGGACCGTCCTTCGCGACGTCAACGGCGACGACGGTCGCGCCTTCCTCGGTCAGGCGTTCGGCGGTGGCGCGACCGATGCCCGACGCCGCGCCGGTCACGATCGCCACCCGACCTTCGAAGCGCTGCATTCGCGCCCAGACTAGAACGTGTTCTCGTTTCCGGCGAACGGGCGAGGGGTACGGTCGCCCCCATGACGTATCAGCCCCCTGGTGGTCCGCCGCCGCCTCCCCAGCAGCCGTGGCAACCCCAGCCAGCGGGTGCCCCGTATCCAGCGTCTTCCTATGGCACCCCTGGCTACGGCTACGCACCGGCCGCTCAGGTGAAGCCGTTGAAAGGCCTGGCCACGGCGATCATGATCCTGCTGGGCATCACGGCCCTCGTCGCGTTGTTCGCGGCATTCGCTTACTTCAATCGGGCGTCAGTGCTCGATGACCTTGCGAACAAGACAATCCAGGATGTCGAGGACGCCGACGACTTTGTGGGCGCAGCGAACGGCTTTTTCTCGTTGATGTCGATTGCAACCGCCGTCGTTTGGATCATCTGGCAATTCCGCCACGCCAAGAACGCCGTCGCGCTACGGGGTCCCACGGGACTCGCCCCAGGCTGGGCGATTGGCGGTTGGTTCATCCCGGTCGGGAACCTCGTGCTGCCGCAGATGCAGCTGATGCAAGCCGCGAAGGCATCGGACCCGGACCTTGCGCCCGGCCAACCGACCGCGAACGGTCGAGCACCGGGCGCGCTCATCGCGTGGTGGGTCTTGCTCGTGCTCGCCGCCGTCATGAACTTCGGAGCGTCGGTCGTCCGCGGTCCGGGCAGCGACGACTTTGACTTCGATCCCGACAACTTCATGCAGGGTGATCGGATTGCGGCGTTCGCGATGATGGTGTTCATTGCGGCCGCCATTGCCGGCATTTTCTTGGTCAAGGAGCTGAGCGACCGCCAGGCCCGGGCGATGGGGGTAGCCGGTGGTGGACAGGCCGCGCCGTCCCAGTACCAGCAGGCTCATCAACCACCGCAACAGCAATGGCAGCAGCCGGCGCCGCCGCCCCCGCCCGCGCAGCCGCAGCCGCAGCAGTGGCAGCCCCCGCCGCCGCCCCCGCCGCCCCCGCCGCAGTAGCAGTTACGCCCAGGCGACGCGCCCGAGCTCGATCGAGGTGACGAGATCGGGGTGAGCGGGCACGACGCGGACCGTGAAGCCGTAACGGCCGGCGGCGTCGCACGAGAACGCACCCCGGTAGCGGAGGCTGCCGGAGCCGTTTCGGTCCGCTGGTGTCATAGCGGTGATCGTCGGGTGTTCGATCTCGTCGTGTTGCCCGACCGGGCCGTGCACGAGTTGCACCTGCACGTCGTCGGCGTTCAGTGAACCGAGTGCCACTTCCGCTTCGACCGAACGGTCCGTCCCGAGGCTCGCGACGGACACCTCCGTCTCGACGGACAGGATCTCGACGTCCTCCCACGCAGCGAGCATCCGCGCCTTCCACGCCGCCAGTTGGCGCGCGGGCGTGAATTCGTCGCCAGCGAGGCGGTCGGCCTGTCGCGCGGTGGGCTCGTAGAGGTGCTCGACGTAGTCGCGGACCATGCGGGCGGCGGTGACCTGCGGGCCGAGCGAACGGAACGCCGTCTTCATGCGGCGCACCCATCGACGGGGGACCGGGCCCTGGAAGCGCTCGTAGAACAGCGGCACGATCTGGCGCTCGAGGATCTCGAACAGCGAGTTCGCTTCGAGCTCGTCGCGGCGCTCTTCGTCGTCGAGCTGCTCGACCGACGAGATCGCCCAACCGTTCTCACCGTTGAACAGCTCGTCCCACCAACCGTCGAGGATCGAGCAGTTGAGGGCGCCGTTCAGCGCGGCCTTCATGCCCGACGTGCCACACGCTTCCTGCGGACGGCGGGGCGTGTTGAGCCAGACGTCGGCCCCCTGGCACAGCGTGCGAGCGACGGCGATGTCGTAGTCCTCGAGGAAGACGAAGCGATGGCGGATGCCGAGGTCGGCGGCGAACGAGACGATCTCGCGGATCAATCCCTTGCCTTTGTCGTCGGCCGGGTGGGCCTTGCCCGCGAACACGAACTGCACCGGCCGGTCGCCCGCGAGCACCAGTGAGCACAATCGCTCGGGCTGCGCGAGCAAGAGCGTGGCCCGCTTGTAGGTCGCGAAGCGGCGGGCGAAACACAGCGTGAGTGCCTTCCCGTCGAGCACCTCGTCGCACCACGTGACGTCGGACGCCGAGAGCCCGCGGGCCAGCGCTGACTCGCGGAGACGCCGGCGAACGAACGCCACGAGCTGCTCGCGGCCTTGCTCCTTGGCGCGCCACACCTCGTCGTCGCGGGCCTCGTCGATGCGATCCCACCGGTCGCTTCCCGCTTCGTCCCACTCGGGCAGCACGTAGCGCGACAAGAGGTCCGACATCTCTGCCGAGACCCACGTCTTGGCGTGCACGCCGTTGGTGACCGACGCGATCGGGACCTCCTCGGTCGGCACGTCGGGCCACAGGTCGCTGAACATCTCGCGGCTGACCTCGCCGTGCAGCTTCGAGACTGCGTTCGACCGGCCCGCGAGCCGCAGTCCCATCACCGCCATGTTGAACCGTTCCGTCGGCTCGTCACCGGCGCGGTGCCCGAGCTCCATCAACTCCGCGATCGTGACGCCGCACTCCTTGGCCCAGCCGGAGAAGTACTTCTCGATCAACTCGGGCGGGAAGCGGTCGATGCCCGCGGGCACCGGCGTGTGCGTCGTGAAGATGGAAGCGGCGCGCACCGCCTCGATGGCTTCGGGATACGACAGGCCCTGCGCGACGATCGTTTGCCGGATGCGTTCGAGCCCGAGGAAGCCGGCATGGCCTTCGTTGGTGTGGAACACCTGCGTCGAGACACCAAGGTGCTGCAGCGCACGCACGCCGCCGATGCCGAGCAGGATCTCCTGCCGCAGCCGGTGTTCGACGTCGCCTCCGTAGAGACGGTCGGTGACGCGGCGGACGTCGTCGGGGTTCTCGTCGACATCGGCGTCGAGCAGGTAGAGCGGCACGCGTCCGACGTCGGCTCGCCAGACCTGCGCGATGAGCGGCTGCCCCGCGAGGTCGACCTCCACGCGGACGTCCTCGCACAGCGTGACCGCCATCGCGTACGGGTCGAGGTCGGGATAGCGCTCCTGTTGCCAGCCGTCGACCGACAGCTCCTGGCGGAAGTAGCCGTGCCGGTAGAAGAGGCCGACGCCAACCAGCGGAACGCCGAGATCGGAGGCCGCCTTCAGGTGATCGCCGGCCAGCACGCCGAGACCGCCCGAGTACTGGGGCAGCGCCTCGGCGATGCCGAACTCCGGCGAGAAGTATGCGACCGACCGCAGCGCGGTGGTTCCCTCGCGCGCCTGGAACCATCGCGGCTTCGACAGATAGCCCGACAGCTCCGTGTGGACCTCGTCGAGGAACCGCATGAAGCCCGGATCGCTCGCCAGGCTGTCGAGTCGCTCGCGGGGAACGAGGCCGAGGAGCCGTACCGGGTCGTGGACGCTCGCATCCCACTGCTCGGGATCGACCCAGCGGAACAGATCGCGGGTTTGGTCGTCCCACGCCCAACGAAGGTTCATGGCGAGGGTCTCGAGAGCCGTCAGTTCAGCCGGGAGACTCGGACGAACCGTGAAGCTGCGGAGGGCCTTCATCGCGCCCGAACGCTACTGCGAGCGCGGGTGACCACTCGCGGTGTCGAATTACGAGAGGGTGATCAGCGGTTGCTGGGTCAATGGCGCGATGACCTCGTCGATATCGGGTTCGAAGGTCGGCCGAGCGGGCGCGGTCGAGATCCGCAGCAGGCGAGTGATCACGTCCGCCGGCTGGCCACGGCTGAAGAAGAACCCTTGGGCGTAGTCGCATCCCAGGCGGCGCAGCTCCTGATACTGGGATTCCTGCTCGATGCCCTCGGCCACCACCCTCAAGTTCAGTGCGTGCGCCATGCCGATGACATGCTCGATGATCGCCGTGTCCGCTTGCGACTGTCCGAGCCCGTCGACGAAGGACTTGTCGATCTTCAGGTAGTCGAGGTTGAAGCGGCGCAGATGGTTGAGGGACGAGTAGCCGGTGCCGAAGTCATCCAGCGCGAGCGCGATCCCACGGTCCTTGGCTTGACGCAGCATCGCCCACGCTCCGGCGACGTCGTGCATCAACGCGCTCTCCGTGATCTCGAAGCAGATGCGCTCCGGGCGCACGCCGCTCTCGCGCAACGCCGCCGCGATCACGTCACCGAACCCCGTCTGAGCGAGCTGGCTGGCCGACACGTTGAGCTTCACCGTGAACTGCTTGTCGGGGAAGAGGTCCGACCACTCGCGCGCCTGGCGGCACACCTCTCGAAGCACCCAGGTGCCGACGGGCACGATGAGCCCACTGTCCTCGAGGTCGCCGATGAACTCGCCGGGGAAGACGAGCCCGCGCTCGGGATGGTTCCAACGGATCAGCGCCTCGGCCGCGACCATCGTCGCGTCCGAGACGGCGACAACTGGCTGGTAGTGCAGCACGAACTGCCCACCGTCGAGGGCTTCGCGCAGCTCAGCGTCCTGCTTCGTCCGACGTCCGGATCGCTGTTCATGGCCAGTGTCTGTCACGACGAAGCGACCCGCGCCTTGGTTCTTGGCTTCGTACATGGCGTCGTCGGCCGCGCCAAGCACCACGTCCATGGAGCCGGAGTTCGCGTCGACCACCGCGACGCCGATGCTGGCGGAGACCTCGATGTGCTTCCTGTCGATCTCGAACGGCTCTTGCAATGCGTCGATGATGCGCTCCGCGAGCCTCGTGGCCGCCTGCGTGGTGACGACGTCGTTGCCGAGGATCACGAACTCGTCACCGCCGTAGCGCACGACCCGGTCGCTGGGACGAACCGCGGTCTTGAGCCGTTGGGCCACCTCGATGAGGAGCTGATCGCCGACGTCGTGCCCGTGCCGATCGTTGACCGTCTTGAAGTGATCGAGGTCGACGAACAGCACCGCCATGTGCGACGCGTCCTCGACCGCCCGCGCCAACCCTCGCTGGAACCACCCCGGAAGCGAGCGGCGGTTCGGCAGCCCGGTGAGGCTGTCAAGCATCGAGAGCCTGGTCAGCTCTCTGCGCGCGTGGGCCGCGTCGTGGTATCGGCGAAGGGAGAAGATCGTGGTGGCCACGGGCACGGCCAGCAGGAGCGGGATGATGCCGTTGAGATTTCTCGCTCCGAAGGGCGCGAGCTCGAGGGCACGGTCCACTGCCCTCGTCTGCAGTGCGGCCAGCGTGACCACGATGACGCCGATGACGGCGAGCGCGAGATCCCGCGCGACCCGAGGGTCGTCGCGCAGCCGCGCCTTGTGCCGAGTGGCCTTCTTGGACGAAATGGTCGGAACTCCCGTCTCTCACAGTGATATTCGGTCGAGGGCCTGCGGATCTTGAGGCGTCGCGACGGGAGAACTGCCTACGATCCGTCCATGTCGCACGAGGTACGAGGCGTGATTTCACGCTCCAAGGGCGCCCCCGTCGAGGTGGCCACCGTCGTCGTTCCGGACCCGGGCCCGGGCGAGGCATTGGTGCAGGTCCAGGCCTGCGGCGTCTGCCACACCGACCTCCACTACCGGGAGGGCGCGATCAACGACGACTTCCCCTTCCTGCTCGGCCACGAGGCCGCCGGGATCGTGGAGGCCGTCGGCTCCCACGTCCGCGACGTGCAACCTGGGGATTTCGTTGTCCTCAACTGGCGGGCGGTCTGCGGGCAGTGCCGCTCCTGTCAGCGGGGTCGGCCCTGGTACTGCTTCTCGACTCACAACGCCACCCAGAAGATGACGCTGACCGACGGCACTCCGCTTTCGCCGGCGCTCGGGATCGGCGCGTTCGCCGACAAGACGCTGGTGGCCGCGGGCCAGTGCACCAAGGTCGACGCCGCTGCCAAGCCGGAAGTCGCGGGGTTGCTCGGATGCGGCGTGATGGCCGGCCTCGGCGCGGCGATGTTCACCGGCGAGATCGGTCGGGGCGACAGCGTCGCGGTGTTCGGCTGCGGCGGCGTCGGGTGCGCGGCGATCGCCGGCGCCCGGCTGGCGGGCGCACGCGTCGTGATCGGGGTCGACATCGACGCGCGAAAGCTCGACGTCGCCCGTCAGTTCGGCGCGACGGCGGTCGTGAACTCGAGCGAGACCGACCCGGTGGCCGCGATCCAGGCCCTGACCGACGGCAACGGCGCTGACGTGTGCATCGAAGCCGTCGGCAACCCGAAGGTGTTCGAGCAGGCGTTCTACGCGCGCGATCTCGCGGGAACGGTTGTGCAGGTCGGCGTGCCCGATCCGCAGATGCGCATCGACCTCCCGATGATCGACTTCTTCGGGCGCGGCGGACGGCTCAAGCCCAGCTGGTACGGCGATTGCCTTCCCAGCCGCGACTTCCCGATGCTGATCGACCTGTATCTGCAGGGTCGGCTCGACCTCGAGCGCTTCGTGTCCGAGACCATCGCGCTCGACGGCGTGGAGGACGCGTTCGCGCGGATGGAGCGCGGCGAGGTGCTGCGCTCGGTCGTGGTGCTCTAGCGGCTGCTCAGCTCACTGCCACGTTTGTGCTGCTTCGTTCCACGTGAGATAGCGACCGGTCGCGGGGTCGAATTGCACGTACGCGCCGCGCGCGGCATCCCATTGCGGGGCACCCGCGCCCGGTGGCGGAGGCGCGGCCGCGCCCGGCGGCGGTGGGGGAGCTGCGGCGTACCCCGGAGCCCCGGTGTACGCCGGAGCCGGGGCGTACGGCGCGGCGCCGGGGATGACGACCGGGCGTCCCACTGACGCCTGGGCGACGACGTAGGTCCCTGCGGCCATGTCGCCCAATCGTCGGTGTCCCTTGGTGAACAGCGACGTGAAGAGACCACAGGCGTACAAGCTGAACGGACCGTCGACGAGGAACACGATCCAGCGGATCAGTGATTTGCCGATGTTCGCGATGGTGCCGTTGGCGTCGACGACTCGTATGCCCGTCGCGAGCTTGCCGAGCGTCGCGCCCGTGAGACCTTGCAGGACGCCGAAGTACAGCAGGGAGAAAACGATGTTCAGCCCGGCGGTCGGGCCGATGTCGGCCTCGTAGACGTCGTCGTCGAGCTGGATGATCGCACGGTTGTCGCACTCGACCTGGCTCCGATCCTCGAACTTGCGGTTGCAACCCGGGAGCGCGTCGGTCTCCGCCACGGTGCGCTTCGTCGCGAACGGAAAGAAGAAGACGAGGAACACGACGATCACCACCGCCGCGTCGATGAAGAACGCACCGATTCGCCGTCCCATCACCGCGGTTGGATCGGGTTGCGCTGCTGGGTACGGGTATGCCGCCATGGCCTTCAGTCTGCCCCAGGCGCACGAGGCCGTCTGCCGGCACCGCGGCGAGAGGCGCCCTCATGGCGCCGCCTGGCGTCCCGAACGGACGCGCGATGTCCCGTTCTTGCAAGAAACGGGTAAGCAGCCTGCATGCCCGTAGAGGTCACCAACAACAAAGCAGCCAGTCGCTACGAGCTTTCCGTCGATGGAGACCTCATCGGAATCGCCGATTACCAGATCGATGGTGACGCGATCGTCTTTCCGCACACGGAAATCACCCCGGCCAAGCGGGGTCAGGGCTACGGCGCCATCCTCGTACGCCAGGCCCTCGACGACGTCCGGCGTTCAGGCGCCTCGGTGGTGCCGCACTGCTGGTTCGTCGCCGATTTCATCCGTGAAAATCCTGGTTACGCGAACCTGCTCGCAGCTTGACCCGACTCACGGGGTAGATGCGCCACAAAAGTGGTAGGGCTATTCGGTGCTTCCGCCGATCATGATCGACGATGTACGCCCCCGCACCCCCTCCGGCCTGCCGGCCAAGGCGGCGATCGGCGAGCGAGTCCCGGTCACCGCCGAGATCTTTCGGGACGGGCACGACCACATGGCGGGTCGGGTGCGCTGGAGGACGATCGGAGAGTCGGCGTGGTTCCAGGCTCCGCTGACGTTGGTGAACGCCGGGCTCGACCAGTGGGCCGGCTCGTTCGTCCCTGATCGCATCGGGCGGCACGAGTTCCAGATCGAAGCATGGACCGACCGCTTCGCGACGTGGCGGCACCACGCCGAGGTGAAGGCCGCGGCGAACGATCCCGAGCTCGAGGTCGTGCTCGAAGAGGGCGCGCAGTTGCTCGATCGACTGACGCCCAAAGCTCCCAAGGAAGCGCGGCCCACACTTGCAACTGCCGCCAACGGCCTGCGCGATCAGAGTCGAACGCTCGACGAGCGGCTGACAGCGGGGCTCGACGAACACGTTGCCGCGCTGCTGGCCGACGTGGCCGACCCGCTCGACCGCACGCGCACGAAGTCGTTCGCCTTGTGGGTCGATCGCGAGCGCGGACGCGAGGGTGCGTGGTACGAGCTGTTCCCGCGGAGCGAAGGCGGATTCGCCGGCTCGGCGAAGCGATTGTCGGCGATCGCGGCGATGGGCTTCGACATCGTGTACCTGCCACCGATCCATCCGATCGGTCGAACGTTCCGTAAGGGGCCGAACAACACGGTGGGCGCCGGCCCCGACGACCCGGGCAGCCCGTGGGCGATCGGCAGCGAAGAAGGCGGGCACCTCGCCATCCATCCCGCGCTCGGCACGCTCGAGGACTTCCATGCGTTCGTCGACGAAGCCAAGGCCCACGAGCTGGAGGTCGCGCTCGACTACGCCCTGCAGTGCTCCCCGGATCACCCGTGGGTCAAGGACCATCCGGAGTGGTTCCATCAGCGGCCCGACGGCTCGATCGCCTACGCGGAGAACCCGCCGAAGAAGTACCAGGACATCTATCCGATCAACTTCTGGCCCGAGAAGGAACGCGATCGCGAGGCCCTCTGGGAGGCCTGCTACGAGATCTTCGATTACTGGATCGCTCAGGGGGTGACGGTGTTCCGGGTCGACAACCCGCACACCAAGCCGTTCGCGTTCTGGGAGTGGGTGATCAACGCGGTTCGCGCCGACCACCCCGAAACGATCTTCCTGGCCGAGGCGTTCACGCGGCCGCCGGTGATGGCGAAGCTTGCCGAAGTCGGGTTCACGCAGAGCTACACGTACTTCGCGTGGCGCAACGAGCGGTGGGAGCTCGAGGAGTACCTGACCGAGCTCGCCCACGGTCCCAAGGCCGACTACATGCGCCCCAACTTCTGGCCCAACACCCCGGACATCCTCTCGGGCATCCTGCGGGGCGGCTCGCCGGCCGCGTTCCGGCTGCGCTTCCTCCTCGCGGCGACGTTGTGCCCGAACTACGGCATCTACTCCGGCTACGAGCTGTGCGAGAACGAGCCCGCGTCCGACAGCAACGAGGAGTACCTGCACTCGGAGAAGTACCAGTTGAAGCCACGCACCTGGGAGCGTCCCGACACGCTCGTGCCGTTCATCACCGCGGTGAACGATGTCCGGCGACGACATCGCGCGTTCGCGGAGCTGCGCACGATCACCTTCCACGAGGCCGACAACCCGAACGTCATCGCGTACTCCAAGACGTCGGCCCAGGCTGACGGCATCGCGCGTGATGTCGTGCTGTGCGTGGTCAACCTCGACCCCAACGACTGGCAGGACGCGACCGTCACGCTCGACCTCGATGCGCTCGACGTCGATGCGCTCACGTTCGAGGTGCATGACGAGCTCTCCGGCGAGCGCTACACGTGGAGCGACCACGCGTACGTGCGACTTGACCCGGCGAAGCAGCCCGGCCATGTCTTCGAGGTCCGCGCTCGCTGATGGCGGGGCCGATCGACTTCAGCGACTCCAGCTGGTACCAGCGCGCCGTCTTCTACGAGGTGCTGGTTCAAGGGTTCAACGACGCGACCGGTGACGGCACGGGCGACATCAAAGGACTGACCGAGAAGCTCGACTATCTCGAGTGGCTGGGCGTCGACTGCCTGTGGCTGCTGCCCTTCTACCAGTCACCGCTCCGCGACGGCGGCTACGACAGCAGCGACTTCTTCACCGTGCTCCCGGCCTACGGCGACGTGAAGGACGCCGCCAACCTGATCGACGAAGCGCACGCGCGTGGCATGCGCATCATCGCCGACTTGGTGATGAACCACACGAGCGACCAGCACCCTTGGTTCCAGGAGAGCCGGTTGTCGAGCACCAACGAGAAGTCCGACTGGTACGTCTGGTCGGACGACGACACCCTTTACTCCGACGCTCGCATCATCTTCCTCGACACGGAGACGTCGAACTGGACGTGGGATCCGCTGCGCGAGCGGTACTACTGGCACCGCTTCTTCCACCACCAACCTGATCTGAACTTCGACAACGTCGAAGTGCAAGACGGCATGTTGGACGTCGTGCGGTTCTGGCTCGATCTCGGGCTCGACGGTTTTCGACTCGACGCGGTGCCGTACCTGTTCGAGCGCGAAGGCACCAACGGCGAGAACCTCCCGCAGACCCACGACTACTTGAAGCGCGTGCGGCAGACGGTCGACACCGAGTTCCCCGGGCGCGTGTTGCTCGCCGAGGCGAACCAGTGGCCGGCGGACGTCGTGGAGTACTTCGGTGAGGGCGACGAGTGCCACATGTGCTTCCACTTCCCCCTCATGCCCCGCATGTTCATGGCGGTGCGCCGGGAGCAGCGCTACCCGATCACCGAGATCCTGGCGCAGACACCGGCCATTCCGGATGGCTGCCAGTGGGGGATCTTCCTGCGCAACCACGACGAGCTCACGCTCGAGATGGTCACCGATGAAGAGCGCGACTACATGTACACGGAATACGCGCGCGACCCGCTCATGCGGCGCAACCTCGGGATCTCGCGGCGGCTGTTCCCGCTGATCGACAACGACCGTCGTATCGCGGAGCTCTTCCACGCGTTGCTGTTCTCGATGCCTGGCAGCCCGGTCATGTACTACGGCGACGAGATCGGCATGGGCGACAACATCTATCTCGGCGACCGCGACGGGGTGCGCACCCCCATGCAGTGGACGCCCGATCGCAACGCCGGGTTCAGCAGAGCCGACTTCGCGCAGCTGTACCTGCCCCCGCTCATGGATCCGGTGTACGGCTACCAGGCCGTCAACGTCGAAGGCGAGACCCGCAACCCGAGCTCGTTCCTGCACTGGTTGCGCAGCATGCTCGCCGTGCGCCGCGAGCATCCCGTGCTCGGCATCGGCGCGCTGGAGATTCTCTCCACCGAGAACCCGTCGGTGCTCGCGTACCTGCGCCGCTCGACGGGCGAGGACGGCGAGGAGGACATCGTGCTGTGCGTCAACAACCTCAGCCGCTTTGCGCAGCCGGTCGAGCTGATGATCCCGCAGCTCGCCGACATGATCCCGGTCGAGGCGCTCGGACGGGTGCCGTTCCCAGCCATCGGTGACCTGCCGTACTTCATCACGCTCCCGCCGTACGGCTTCTACTGGTTCACGCTGCACGAACCGGGGCTCGACCAATGATCGAGCCGGGCGACCTCGCGACGCTGCTCCCCGATTTCCTCGTCCGGCAACGCTGGTACGGCGCAGCGGATCTCGAGCTCACCAGCGTGGAGATCTCCGCCTTCGAGGTGTGGCGCGACGAGTGCCCCGAGCTCATCTGGGCGGTGGCCGACGCCCGCTTCTCGGACGAGTCGACGGCCCGCTTCCAGGTGCCCGTCGGCGTGCGGCCGCTCGATCAGACCGAACGCTTCCTCGAAGGCAAAGGCCGCTCGATGCTCGGCGACGTCGACACGCCCGACGGCCCGGCGCTCGTCTACGACGCGCTCGTCGACCCTGAGCTTGCGCTCGAGTTCCTGCGCCATGTGGCCCCCGACGAGCAGGTCGAGCACGTGCGCTCCCTCAACGTGGAGATGTCGAACACGTCGGTCGTGTACGACGAGCGCCTGATCATGAAGTTGTTCCGACGGCTGGCCGACGGTCCGAATCCGGACGTCGAGATCACCGACGGGCTCGCTCGCGTCGGCTTCTCGCACATCAGCGCCCCGGTCGCCACGTTCCGCAGTGACGCCATCGACCTCGTTGTGGTTCGCACGTTCCTCGAGGCCGGCACCGAAGGCTGGCAGCTCGCGCTCACGTCGTTGCGCGACGTGTACGGCGGCCGGCTCGACCCCGCCGAGTCAGGCGGCGACTTCGCACCCGAGGCGCGCCGGCTCGGTCAGATCACCGCCGAGATGCACGTGAAGCTGGCGGAGGCATTCGGCGTCTCCGACGGCGAAGCGAAGGTGTGGGCCGACTCGATGCTCGCGAACCTGTCGCGCTCGCGTGCCCGGGCAATGGATGCGCCCGCCATCGCCACGGCCTACGACGCGTTGCGCTCGATCGACGATCCGGGCGCGTGCATCCGAATCCACGGCGACTACCACCTCGCTCAGACGATGCGCACCGATGCCGGCTGGTACATCCTCGACTTCGAGGGCGAGCCCGCGCTCCCGCTCGAAGAGCGCCGCAAGCCGTCGTCGCCGCTGCGCGACGTCGCCGGGATGTTGCGCTCGTTCCACTATGCGGCGGAGGTGGCGCTGGCGGAACGCGGCGGCGGCTCGGACGACGAAGAACTGCGCGCGCTCGGTGGCCGATGGGAACAGCACGTGAGCGAGGCATTCCGCGAGGGGTACTTCGCGCACGAGGGGATCGACGCGCTGCTACCGGCCACGAACCGTGATCGCGAGATCGTCCTCAACGCGTTCATCCTGGCCAAGGCGGTGTACGAGATCGGTTACGAGCTCGCTCACCGTCCGGAGTGGGTTCGCATCCCGCTCGCGGCGGTCAGCCGTCTCGTCGAAAGCTCGAGCGGGTAGCCCGACATGTGGCCAAGCGAACTGATGAAATGACGCGTCGACTGCTCGCGGCCGAAATCGAAGCGATCGTCAACGGCGAGCATCGCAACCCGCACGACTTCCTCGGCCATCACGGCGGCATCGTCCGGGTCTGGCGCCCGGGCGCGGCGACCGTGGTGGTGGCAGGACTCAAAGCCGAGAAGGTGCACGATGCCGGACTGTTCGAAGCCCGCGTGCCCGAGACGGTGTCCGACTACGAAGTCGACGTCACCTATCCGGACGGCACCGATCTCAAGCTCGACGACGCGTACCGGCACTGGCCGACGCTCGGCGACGTCGACATCTACCTCATCGGCGAGGGCCGGCACGAGCGGCTGTGGGAGGTGCTCGGCGCGCACCACCGGACCCACGACGGGAGCACGGGCACCGCGTTCGCGGTCTGGGCCCCGTCGGCCCGCGCGATACGCGTCGTCGGCGACTTCAACCTGTGGGACGGGCGCGTGCACCCGATGCGTTCGATGGGTTCGTCGGGCGTGTGGGAGCTGTTCATTCCGGGTGTCGAGCCCGGCGCGCGCTACAAGTTCGAGGTTATCGGGGCCGACGGCCGGCTGCGGCTGAAGGCCGACCCGATGGCGCAGCTGGCGGAGACGCCGCCCGGAACGGCGTCGGTCGTCACGGTGTCGCACCATCGGTGGAACGACGACGAGTGGCTCGAACAGCGGGCCTCCGTCGATGCGATCAAGCAACGGATGTCGACCTACGAGGTGCACCTCGGCTCGTGGCGGCACAAGCCCGAGGAGGGCGACCGTCCGCTCACCTACCTCGAGCTCGCGGAGCAGCTGCCGCAGTACGTCGCCGACCTCGGTTTCACGCACGTCGAGCTGATGCCGGTGGCGGAGCACCCCTTCGGCGGGTCGTGGGGCTATCAGGTGTCGTCGTACTACGCACCCACGTCTCGCTTCGGCTCGCCGGACGACTTCCGCGTGCTCGTCGAGGCGCTGCACGAGCGGGGTATCGGCGTGATCGTCGACTGGGTGCCGGCGCACTTCCCCAAGGACGAGTGGGCGCTCGCTCGCTTCGACGGCACCGCGCTGTACGAGCACGCCGACCCTCGCCAAGGCGAACACCCCGACTGGGGCACCCTCGTGTTCAACTTCGGGCGGCACGAGGTGCGCAATTTCCTGCTGGCCAACGCGCTGTATTGGATCGAGGAGTTCCACATCGACGGTCTGCGTGTCGACGCGGTGGCGTCGATGCTGTACCTCGACTACTCGCGCAAGGAAGGCGAGTGGGTTCCGAACGAGTTCGGCGGCCGCGAGAACCTCGAGGCGATCCACTTCCTGCAAGAGGTGAACACCGTTCTGTACGGCCGATGCCCCGGTGTGCTCACCATCGCGGAGGAGTCCACCGCGTTCCCCGGTGTGTCGCGGCCCGTGCACCTCGGCGGCCTCGGCTTCGCCGACAAGTGGAACATGGGCTGGATGCACGACACGCTCGCCTACTTCGCGCTGGATCCCGTCCATCGCCGCTACCACCATCACGACCTCACGTTCGGGTTGATGTACGCGTGGAGCGAGAACTTCGTGCTGCCGCTGAGCCACGACGAGGTCGTGCACCTGAAGGGCTCACTGCTGCAGAAGATGCCGGGCGACCGGTGGCAGAAGTTCGCCAACCTCCGCGCGCTGTACGGCTGGATGTGGGCGCACCCCGGCAAGCAACTCGTGTTCATGGGCGGCGAGTTCGCGCAGGAACAGGAGTGGGCGGAGAGCCGAAGCCTCGACTGGCACCTGCTCGACGATCCGATGCACCGGGGCATCCAGTCGCTGCTGCGGTCGCTCAACGCGGTCGAGGCGGCCGAGCCGGCCGTGTACAGCGGTGACTTCACGCCGGATGGGTTCCGGTGGATCGACGCCAACGACTCGGATCAGAGCGTGTACTCGTTCCTGCGCTTCGATCCGCAGGGGGGACGGCCGATCGCTTGCGTCGCGAACCTCACGCCCGTCCCGCGTCACGGCTACCGGCTGGGTCTGCCGATCGCCGGACGCTGGACCGAGGTGCTCAACACCGACGCCGTCGAGTTCGGTGGCGGTGGTGTCGGCAGCGGCGAGGTGTGGACCGACGGCGTCGCCTGGCACGGCCACCCGCAGTCCGTCGCCCTCACGCTCCCGCCGTTAGGGGTGGTCTGGCTCGCCCCCTCCTGATCGAACTTGGGGTGGCTAGCGGGGTCATAGCCCCGCTACCCACCCCAAGTTCGTAGCCTCGCGGGCGATGGGAGACGTTCGGCTCGTCATCCACGGGCACTTCTACCAACCGCCGCGCGAGAACCCGTGGACCGAGGAGGTCGCGGCGGAGCCGTCGGCGGCGCCGTTCCACGACTGGAACGAACGAATCACCGCCGAGTCGTACCGGCCGAACGGCTGGGCCCGCGTGCTCGACGAGCACGGGCGCGTCACCGACATCGTCAACAATTACGCGCACCTGTCGTTCAACGTCGGACCGACGCTCATGTCGTGGCTCCAGGCGCACCGCACGGAGGTCTACGACCGCATCCTCGAGGCCGACCGCGAGCACGGCGGCGCCATGGCCCAGGCGTACAACCACCAGATCCTCCCGCTGTCGAACGAACGCGACATCCGTACGCAGATCCGGTGGGGCATGGCGGACTTCGAGCATCGATTCGGTCGCCGTCCTGCGGGTCTGTGGTTGCCGGAGACCGCGGTCAACGACGATGTGCTCCGCATCCTCGTCGAGGAAGGCGTGCGCTTCACGATCCTCGCCCCGAACCAAGCCGACGCCGTGCGAGCCCTCGACACTCACAACGATCAATGGGTCGACGTGTCCGACGGTTCAGTCACGACCGGCCCGCCGTACCGGTGGTTCCCTGCGGACGATCGCGACCAGTACATCGACCTGGTTTTCTACGACGGGCCGATCTCGCACGATCTCGCGTTCGGACTGACCGGCCTCTCGAGCTACGAACTCGTGCGCCGCGTCGCGGAGGCCGCGTCGGACGGCAGCCCCGTCGTTGTCGCGACGGACGGTGAGACGTTCGGTCACCATCACAAGTGGGCCGATCGGGCGCTGGCCTATGCGCTCCGCTACGAGGCGCCGACCGCCGGGGTGCGCGTCGTCAGTACCGCTGCGCTCGTCGACGAGGTGCCCCCGACCCACGAGGTGCGCATCCGCGAGAGCGCATGGTCGTGCGCGCACGGCGTGCGCCGGTGGGCGGACGACTGCGGCTGCAGCACGGGCGGCGAGCCGGATTGGAACCAGGTGTGGCGGGCGCCGCTGCGACACGCCCTCGACGTGCTGCGCGATCACGTCATCGAGGTGTTCGAGCGCCGCGGTGCCGCGGTGCTGCGCGATCCGTGGGCGGCGCGCGACGCCTACGTCGAGGTGATCCTCGGGCGCCGTTCGATCGACGGGTTCCTCGACGAGCACCGGAGCGGCGAGCACGACGATGTCGCTGCGCTCACGCTGCTGGAGGCGCAACGTCATGCGCTGCTCATGTACACGTCGTGCGGCTGGTTCTTCAACGACCTCGCCGGGATCGAGACACTGCAGGTGCTTCGCTACGCCGCCCGCCTGATCGACCTGCTGTACGAGATCGGCGAGCACCCGCCCGTCGATCGCTTCCTCGACGTGCTCGCCGAGGCGCGGAGCAACGACCCGGAAGAGGGCGACGGTCGCGCGATCTGGAGCCGGCACATCGAACCGACCCGCGTCGATGCCGAACGTGTCGTCGCCCACGTCGCCCTTGTGCACGTGCTCGAGCGGCAAGAGCCGCTGGCAACCGTCGGGCCGTTCGACGTCGGCCACCACGAAGGTGCGCTTGTGGAGCGCGGACCGCTCGTCGGTTGCGGAGGCCGCTTGGTCCTCACGCATCGCCGCACCCGGCGGCGCACGGAGCACGTCTACGCCGCGGTGCACATGGGCGGCCTCGAGGTCTTCGGCGCGACGCGACCGCCCGATCCTGGCCGCGACGAGCAGCTCTTCGAGGAGGTGGCGCGTGCCGTGCAGTCGGGCGCGCGCGTGTCAACGGTGCTGCGCCTGCTCGCCGAAGGCGTCGGGCCTCACGAGTTCGGGCTCGACTCCGCCCTGCCGGACGCCGCTGACCAGATGGTCGCCAGCGCCGCCCGTCACCTCATCGATCGCTTCGCCACGACGTACGAACAGCTCTACGCCGACCACCGGCCGCGGCTCAACGCCCTGATGACGGCGGGCTACCCGCTGCCCTCCGAGCTGCGCGCGCCGGCCGAGTTCGCGCTGGCCCGGCGCCTCGAGGAAGAGATCGTCGGCGTGAGCGGCGCGGCGAGCAACGAGCCGTTCCACGCCGTCCAGGAGATCGTTCGCGAGGCACGGCAGGGCGGCTTCCAGCTGGCGTCGCCGCAAGCCGCCGCGCTGATGAGCAACACCGTGCTGGCCGCCGTGGAGCGAGTCGTGGACGATCCCGACGACGTTCGAGCCGCTTTCGCGCTCGGGCTGCTTCGCCTCACCCGCGATCTGCGGATGTCCATCGACGTCGACCGCGCCCAAGAGCTCGTCTTCGAGGCGCTGCGGCATGGGCGGGGCGGGGAATCGATGCGCCGGCTGGGTGATGCCCTGGGAATCGCAGTACCCCTGTAGCGTTTCCGCCTCCATGGCCGCCGCGATCCAGACGTGTTACCGCCATCCGGATCGCCGGGCCGGAGTCACGTGCCAGCGCTGTGACCGGCCCATCTGCCCGCAGTGCATGACACAGGCGTCGGTGGGCTTCCACTGCCCCGAGTGCTCGAAGCGGGGCCAGCAGCGTGTCTACACGGCCCGCACGATCATGGGCGCGTCGTCGCCGATTGCCACCCAAGTGCTCATCGGCATCAACGTGCTGGTGTTCTTCGTGAGTGCCAGCGACCGGTTCTTCACGATCGACTATGGCGTGCTCGGCAGCGCGGTGCAGCCCTTCTCGGACGGCTCCTTCAAACGGGTCGGCGTGGGGCACGGCGAGTGGTACCGCCTCATCACGGGCGGATTCCTCCACGCCAACATCCTGCACCTGGCCATGAACATGTTTGCCTTGTGGGTCCTCGGGTCGCAGCTCGAGGCCGCCGTCGGACGGCTGCGCTTCGCGCTGGTCTACGGGTCGGCGCTGCTCGCAGGCTCGCTCGGCGTGATGCTCCTGTCGCCGCACGATCCGACGGTTGGCGCCTCGGGCGCGATCTTCGGCCTGCTCGGCTTGGCGCTGGCCGCCCAACGCTCGCAAGGCATCAACGTCTGGCAGAGCGGCCTCGGCGGCATCTTGCTGATCAACCTCGCGTTCACGTTCGGGATCCCGGGGATCTCGATCGGCGGCCACCTCGGTGGCCTGGCGGGCGGTTATCTGTCCGGCGTCGTGCTGTACGAGCTCGGCCCCCGGCTACGCGAGAAGGCCCTGCCGCTCGCGCTGTGCGGCGGGATCGGGGCGCTGTGCTTCGCCGGGGCGCTCCTGGCCGCCAACGCCTCCGTCTGACCTGTGCAAACTCGACGCAATAGCCATCGGTAGCCGGTGCCTATTGCGTCGAGAATGGACATCACTGTCTCACCCCCTCTGCATGATGGGGCCATGAGTGAGACCAACGACGTGTACGAGTGCCAGGGCGTCTCGATCGAGCACGCCGACGGCTCCTCCGAGTGCATGGACTTCACGTGCGACCTTCCCCATGAGCTGCACGGCTTCCACGTGGCCTGCACGGAACTGCACCCACCCTGTCCGTGCATCCCGGAGGAGCACGTGCCGCCCGCGCTGCTCGTCGCCGCCTGAGCCGCTCGAACGTCAGTCGCTGGCGGTCAGCTGCTGGGCCGCGAGCTCCGGCGACACGATGTTGATGAGCACGCCGGTGCCCTGCTCGAAGCCGGCGATGCTCGTGACGCGCGGGATCACGTGCGCGTGCCAGTGGAAGTGCTCGTCGCTCTGATGATGCGGCGCCGTGTGGAACACGACGTTGTACGCCACGTCGCCGACGGTGCGCCGTAGCCGCACGAGCACATCACGCAGCGCCCGACCAACGGCCACGACGTCTTGCGGCGTCGCCCGCGCCATGTGCGTCTCGTGGGTCTTCGCCACGGCGAGCATCTCGAACGGGCTCCCGCTCCAGAACGGGCACACCACCACGACGCGGTCGTCCTCGGCCACGACCCGATGCCCCGCGGCGATCTCGGCATCGGCCATCGTGCACAGCAAGCACGATCCCTCGAAGCGAACGAAGCCCGAACGTTCCTCGGCCAGCTCACCGGGCACGAACGGAATGCCGAGCAGTTGCCCGTGGGGATGGGCGATCGATGCGCCGGCTTCGCGTCCGTGGTTCACGATCGCCTGCGTGTACCGGACGTTGGCGTGGCGGGCGTGGTCTTCCATGCGGTCGCGCACTGCGGCCATGACGAGCCCGGCGGCGCGGTCGTCGAGGTCGGCGAAGCTGCCGTCGTGGTCGGGACTGAGCACGAGCACCTCGTGGATGCCGCTGGCGGACGCCTGCGTGAACACCGGCCCGAGGTTGCTGACCGTCATCGGCTCGTCGCCCGAGAACGCGGGATACAGGTTCGGGACGACCCGCACCTGCCACTGCCCACTCGGCCCGTAGGTCTCGAGCGCCGGCGGCGTCGACTCCTCGTGGCCCGGGCAGAAGGGGCACGGCCGGCCCGTGTCGGTTTCCACGGCGAGCATTCGTGGAGCGAAATCGCCGGGCCGGGACGAGCGCTCGGCGGCGATCGTCACCCAGCGGCCCGTGAGTGGGTTGAGCCGAAGCTGGCTCAACGGCGTGATCCTGGGAGCACGAGAGAGCAATCTATGTCGGCGCGTACACCGACACATGCACGCCGGCGTCCGCGGTGAACGCTGAGCCCTTCCAATCGCTCCACCGCTCGACCAGCTCGAGCCCAGCAGTGCTCGCCATGGCGTCGAGCTCGGCCACCGGCGCGTAGCGGATGACCAGCGGCCGCATCCGAATTCCGGATTCGCTCAGCTCGATGAACTGCGCGGTCACGGTCTGTTCGGTGGGGTCGTGCCGGGTCGCCGTCAAGATCACATGGTCGATGGCGACGGTGCGCGCCTCGACGACGTTCGTGGGACGATCCACGTCCGGTACGAACGCCTCGAGCACGAAGCGACCGCCGGGCTCGAGCACGTCGCGCACGCGCTCGAGGCAGCGTTGCTGCGCCTCGGCCGTCGTGAGGTTGAAGAACGTGTTGATCGCAACGAACACGAGACCGAAACGCGGCTCGACGTCGCCCCCGATCGTCGAGAGGTCGAGCGCGGCCATGTCGCCGACCGCGACCCGGATGCCCTCGCCGCGGGGTTTGGTGCGTAGAAGATCGACCATTGCCTGCGACGTGTCGATGCCCCACACCTCGATGCCGCGGACAGTCAGAGGGAGGGCGAGCCGTCCGGTGCCGATGCCGAGCTCCAGCACTCGGGCGCCGGGGGGCGTCAACCCGGCAAGCGCGTCGACGGCGTCGTCGGTGTTCGACAGGTCTCCGTACCACTGGTCGTAGACATCGGCGATCGCGTCGCCGTAACTCGCAGGCCCGTAGCCCTCCATGCCCAGATGGTGGCAGGGACCGCATACCCTCGTCGCTCATGACGCAGCCGTGGCTCGCGCCGGACGCGCGCCCGCCCGAGTCGCCGGCCGCCCAGGGCGTCGCGCACGCGGCCGTGGCGCACAACACCGGCGCGGGCGAGATCGGCGCGGTCCCGTCACCGGTGCCGCTGCGCCCGATGACGGTGGCCGACATCCTCGACGGCGGCATCGCCGTGATCAAAGCGGCGCCGCGCTCGATCTTCGTCATCGCCGGGTGCTTCGTCGTTCCCCTCGAGCTGGTGACCGCCTGGGTGCAGCGGGAGTCGCTCGCCGAGAGCGGACTCACGAGTGCGCTGTCCGACGCACTGTCGTCGGAATCGTCCGACACCGGCTTCACGTGGGCCAGCATCCTCCTGCTCGTCGCGTCCGGCTTGGTGTTGTCGCTCGTCACGGGCGCCGTCGCACATCTGCTGAGCTCGTGGTACGCGGACCGCGCGCCGACGGCCGGCGATGCCATCAGGGTCTCGCTCCGGCGCGCCCCCGCGTTGTTCGGGGCGTGGTTCCTCGTGCACGTCGTGGAAGGCGCCGCGCTTCTCGCCCTGCTGATTCCGCTGCTGTTCGTGATGCCGCTGTTCCTGGTCACCGCTCCCGCGATCGTGATCGAACGCCTGGGCCCGTGGCAGGGTGTCCGCCGTTCCTGGCGGTTGACCCGTGTCCGGTACGGCGCGGTCCTCGGCGCCGGGATCCTCATCGCCATCGTGTCGACAGTGCTCACCGTCGCGCTGTCCGGGCTCGGGCTCGCGTTCAGCTTCTTCTCCTTCGGATGGATCTTCGACGTCATCTGTCGCGCCGCCAGCTCGCTCGTCACCGAACCGTTCGTCGCCGCCGCGACCACGCTCGTGTACTTCGACCTGCGCATCCGCACCGAGGGTCTCGACCTGGAGCTCGACATCGCCGAGCATTTCAACCGTGTGGGCTGAACCACCTCCCGAGGAGGTCCGCCAGCGTGCACAGGAGATCTTGCAGCGGGCTGAGTTCGAGCGACAGGAGAGCCTGCTGGAACGGATCGCGGGGTGGATCGGTGACCTGTTCGAACGCATCACGTTCGGCGTCGGTGGCGGCCCCGGGTTCCTCGGGAATCTCATCTCGCTCGCGATCCTCGCCGGCATCACCGTCGTCCTCGTGCTGCTGGTGCGCTCGTTGCTCGGCCGTCGTCGCCTGCCCAAACCTGCGGTCGACGAGGACGCGCTCACGATCGAGCTCGAAGAGGGGCGGGACGCGACGGACTGGCGCAACGACGCCGAACGGTTCGAGGCGACCGGACAGTGGCGCGAGGCAATGCGCGCCCGCTATCGCGAGCTCGTCCGGACGCTGATCGACGATCGCATACTGGACGATCTTCCTGGACGCACGACCGGTGAGTACCGCACCGAGTTCGTGCGCGCTCGCCCGGCGAACGCGGGCGCCTTCGCCGAGTTGACGGAGCTGTTCGAGGCCGTCTGGTACGGCGGTGTCGAAACAGACGCCGCTGACAACCAGCGCTTCCGGCGGCTGGTCGAAGCGTCCCGTAGTCGCGAACCGGTGGGCGTGTGAACGCGCCCACCGCCGCGAGGGCGACTCGTGCGCCGTGGGTCATCGGCGGGGTGCTGCTCGCCTCGCTGATCGTCGTCGGCGTCGTCGCAGGCGACGGTGGCTCGGAGGGCGGACCGGCGCTCTCGCCGTCGTCCACCGCGTCTGACGGCACGCGCGCGCTTGTGCTGTTGCTACGCGAGTCCGGGGCCGACGTTCGCACGGGCCAGCGCGTGCCGGATGCGAACACACACTTCGCGCTGCTCCTACGCGACGGCCTCGACGAGCCGAGCCGAGACCAGCTCCGCGCATGGGTGGACGGTGGCGGCACGCTCGTCGTCGCCGACCCCGAGTCTCCGCTCGCGGCGCGCACGGCGGGATTCGGGGGATCGGGCCGAGTCGACCGCGGGACCTGCGACGTCTCTGCGCTCGAGGACGTGAACACTCTGGAGGTTCCGTTCGGCTTCGAGTTCCGCGTACGCGGTGAAACCGAGTCCTGCTTCGGCGACGGACGAACGGCGTTCATCACCAGTGCGTCGCGTGGTCAGGGCGTGGTCGTGTCGATCGGCGGTGCCGAGGTGTTCACGAACGACGTGCTCGACGAGGCCGACAACAGCGTGATGGCCGTGCGACTCCTCCCTGTCGATGGCACGACGGTCGCCATCCTCGATCCGAACGCGCCGGGCTCGGGCACAACAACCCTCGGAGACCTCATCTCCGACCGGGTCTTCCAAGCGATGCTGCAACTCGGCGTCGCGTTCATCGTCTACGCGCTGTGGCGCTCGCGGCGCGTCGGACGGCCGGTCACCGAACCGCAGCCCGTGGCCATCGCCGGATCACAGTTTGTACGCGCGGTCGGCGGGCTGCAGCAACGCAGCCGGTCGACCGACCGCGCCGCGACGATGTTGCGGACGGCGACCAGGCGGCTGCTCAGCGACCGCTTCGGTGTGCCGCTCAACCTCGACACCGCCACGCTGGCCGAGCTCACCGCGACGCGGACCGGGCTCGATCGCAACCAGGTTGCCGCGGCGCTGGGCGACACGCCCATCCTCGACGAGGCATCGCTCGTTGCGCTCGGTCAGCAGCTCGACGCCATTCGCCAGCATGCTCTCAACGGTCACCAGGAGGTCCTCGATGGACGAAGTCGCTGAAGCGGTCGCCGACGCCGATGATGCCCGCGGGCCGATCCTCGCCTTGCGCGACGAGGTCGGCAAGGTCGTCGTCGGCCAAGAGGGCACGCTGTCCGGTCTCGTTGCGGCGCTGCTCGTGCGCGGCCACGTGCTGCTCGAAGGCGTTCCCGGTGTGGCAAAGACGCTCGTCGTCAAGGCGCTCGCGGCAACCCTCGACCTGGAGTTCCGGCGCGTGCAGTTCACGCCAGACCTCATGCCCTCGGACGTGATCGGCCAGACGATCTTCGATGCCCGTGGTGGCTCGTTCTCGTTCCGCGAGGGCCCGGTGTTCACCAATCTGCTGCTGGCCGACGAGATCAACCGCACGCCACCCAAGACGCAAGCCGCGCTGCTCGAGGCGATGGAGGAGCGGCAGGTCTCGATCGAAGGTGAGGCTCGGCTGTTGCCCGACCCGTTCATCGTGGTCGCAACGCAGAACCCCGTCGAGTACGAGGGCACGTACCCGCTGCCCGAGGCGCAGCTCGACCGCTTCCTCTTCAAGCTGCAGGTCGGCTATCCGACGTTCGAACAGGAGCAGGAGGTCGTCGCTCGTCACGACCGAGGCCTCGACCCCCACGACCTCGCGGCAACCGGCATCGAGGCGGTGGCGAGCGCCGACGACCTCACGGCGGCCCGAGCGCGCGTCGATGCACTGCGAGTGGAGCCCGCGGTCATGTCGTACATCGTGCAGCTCTGCCGCGCGACCCGCGACGCGCCGTCGCTCACGCTCGGCGTGTCACCCCGAGGCGCCACTGCGTTGCTGCACGCCGCCAAGGCGTGGGCGTGGCTCGCGGGACGTCCCTACGTGACCCCCGACGAGGTCAAGGCGGTGACGAAGCCGACCCTCCGCCACCGGATCCAGTTGCGGCCCGAGGCCGAGCTCGAAGGCATGACGGCCGACGTCGTGCTCGACGGCATCTTGGTGGCGGTGCCCACCCCGCGCTGATGCCTGTTCCGACTCGCCGGCTCGCGTTCGTGGCGCTCCTGCTCGCAGGCGTGCGTCTGCTCCTGCCCGACGTGCCGGTCGTGCAGGGCCTGCTCGTGCTCGACGGCCTACTGCTGGCAGTGGCCGCGGCCGACTGGTTGCTCGCGCCCTCTCCAGGGCGAATCGGCGTGGAGCGGTCGCTGCCCGCCGTGCTGCTGATCGACCAGCCGAGCGAGGTGAGCTGGCGCGTCACCAACCCGACCAGGCGGCGGCTGCACGTGGCCGTCGCCGACGAGCTCGCGCCATCACTGCACGCATCCATTCGCAGGGCGCACCTGACCGTGCCCGCTTCCGGCGCGGCCACCGTGCGCACGCCCATCCGGCCGGCGCGGCGGGGCCGCTTCACGCCCCGCGAGCTGGTGGTGCGCGTCGACGGGCCGCTCGGCCTCGCCGCTCGTCAACGCCGCCGCCTGGTGCCCGCGACTCTGCGGGTGCATCCGCCGTTCCGCTCGAAGGACGAAGCCGAGCTGCGGATCAACCGCGCTCGCGTGCTCGAAGTCGGGCTGCGGTCCGCGCAGGGGCGCGGCGGCGGCACGGAGTTCGAGTCGTTGCGCGAGTACTCGACCGACGACGAGTTCCGGCGCGTCGACTGGTCGGCGACGGCACGCATCGGCAAGCCGATCGTGCGGACATATCGGGCCGAACGGAACCAGACCGTGATCGTCCTGCTCGACAACGGTCGCATCATGGCCGGTCGGGTCGAGGATGTCCCGCGGGTCGAGCACGCGATGGACGCGACCATGATGCTGGCGACGGTCGCGACGCGCCTCGGCGACAAATGCGGGTTGATGGTGTTCGACGCCAAGGTGCGAACGGTGCTCGAACCGTCGAAGTCGCGCGCGCAAGTCGGACGCGTGACCGAGTCGCTGTTCGACCTCGAGCCGCAACTCGTCGAGACGGACTACAGCGGAGCGTTCAGCGAGGCGGTCGTGCGCTTCCGGCGCCGGGCGATGCTCGTGCTGCTCACCGAGCTCAACGAGCAAGCGGCCGAGGAGTACCTCGTGCCCGCGCTGCCGTTGATCGCGCGGAGCCACCTGATCGTGATCGGTGCGGTGCGCGACCCGGAGGTCGAGCGGTGGGCGACGGCTCCCTCGGTTGACCCGGAGAGCGCCTATCGCCGGGCGGCGGCGATCGGCGCGCTGGACCAGCGCGCCCGCCTGGCGGCCCGGCTCCGCAGCCTGGGCGTCACGGTCGTCGACGCCGCACCCGGGAGGCTGTCTGGTGACCTCGCCGACACGTATCTCAGGCTGAAGGCGACCGGCCGGTTGTAGCGGCGTCGATCGGTTCCTCGCCGAAGCGTCCGGTGAGGCCACGCTCGACCGCGTCGCGGCCGCGCGTCACGATCCAGAAGAGGAACGCGAGCTCGACGAGCACGCCGATGCCCACGCGCACGGCGTCGGGCAGGTCGCTTGGTGTCACGAAGCCCTCGATGAGGCCGGCAACGATGAAGCACAGCATCAGACCCAGCACGATCACGACGGCCCGCCGCCCTTCCTCGGCCAGCGCCTCGCCCCGCGGGCGATCACCGGGCGCGATGACGGTCCACCCGAGGCGCAGGCCAGCAGCGCCGGCGATGACGATCGCGGTCAGCTCGAGCAGGCCGTGGGGGAGGATCAGGCCGAAGAACTTGCCGGCTTGGTCCGCGTGGACGAACAGACCGCCGGCGACACCGATGTTCAGGCCGTTCTGGAACAGGACGTAGACCGTGCCGACGCACAGGAACACGCCGAGCGCGAACGCGAGGAACGACACCTGGATGTTGTTGATCAAGACTCTCGTCGAGAACTCCGCCGCGGGTGCTGACGAGTAGTAGTCCTCGAACTCCGTCTGCAGCAACGCCTCTCGCTGCTCCTGGGGCACGGCGACGTTGAGCGCCTCGTCGGACGACGCCAACCACGTTCCCATTGCGAGCGCGGGCACGAACATCAGCGCCGCGGCGGCGGCAACGAAGCGTCGATTGACATACACCGCGGCAGGAAAGGTCTCCGAGAGGAATCGGCCGAGCGAGCGGATCGACACCGGCTGGCTGCCGTAGATCGCCGCGTTGGCGGCAGCGACGAGCGTCGTGAGCCGGGACGTGAGCCCGGGATCGTCGTAGTAGGTCCGCGCGTGGGAGAGCTGCGCCCCCGTTCGCTGATAGAGCGCGACGAGCTCGTCGACCTCTGCGGGAGCCAGCGCCCGCTGGCCCGATCGCCGAGCGCGGACCGTCAGTTCCTCGAGCCGGTGCCACGCACCCGCGTTGCGCACGATGAACCGATCCAAATCCATACCGTTCGTTCACTCCGGCCTTCGGCCTCCGCTCACTGTCGCCTGTGCTCTGGCGGGCACGACGGCGACGACGAGCGAGCATTGGCCGCCAACGATCAGTGGTTACCGTAGGTGGTCGTGGATGCGACTGCGGTTCGGGGTGTCGTCACACCTGACGCGGTTGTTCTCGAGTTCGAGCTGGCCAGCGTCGGGTCGCGGTCGCTCGCCCAAGGCCTTGACATGTTGGTCCGCCTCGGTCTGCTGTACGGGTTGGCATTCGTCGCGGGAGCCTTCAGCACCGCCGCCGGCACGACGCCGGCGATCGTCTTGGCGTTCGTCGGCGTGTTCCTCATCGTGTTCGGCTATCCGGCGATCCTCGAGGCGCGGTGGAACGGCCAGACGGTCGGCAAGCGTGTGCTCGGCCTTCGGGTCGTCACCGTCGAAGGCGCTCCGGTTCGCTTCCGGCACGCCTCGATCCGGTCGCTGCTCCAAGTGGTCGACTTCTTCCTTCCACCAGTTGGAGTCTCGGCCACGTGCGTCGCGCTGCTCAATCGTCAGAGCCAGCGCCTCGGTGACATCTTCGCCGGCACCATCGTCTTGCGTGAGCGCACGGGCGCGGCCTTTCCGGTTCCCGTGTCGTTCCCGCCGATGTACGGCTACGAGCTCTACGCCCGCAGCCTCGATGTCGGCGGCATCACGCCAGAGCAGTACGCCGTCATCCGCTCGTTCCTCTTGCGCGTCAACGTTTTGACCCCGGGCGCGCGAGCTCACATCGGCACCCGGTTGGCGAATGCGGTCGCGTTGGCGATGCACCACAACCCGCCCGCACAGGTGTCACCGGAGACGTTCCTCGTGTCGGTCGCCGCGGCGTACCAGTTGCGCCAAGGCGGTCCGCCGGTGCCGTTGCCTCCGTGGATACCGCAATGGGGCGTGGCGCCTACGCCCGCCAGAATGGGCCCGTGAGTTACCTGGACCACGCCGCCAGCACGCCCGTCCGGGCGGAGGCGGTCGCGGCGATGCTGCCGTTCCTCACCGAGCGCTACGGCAACCCTTCCGGCGCGCACGCCATGGCCCGCGACGCCCGCAACGCGCTCGACGACGCCCGCGTCATCCTCGCCGACGCGCTCGGCTGCAAGCCGGGCGAGATCGTGTTCACCAGCGGCGGCACCGAGGCCGACAACGCCGCCGTTTTCTCGTACACCGGCCGTGGCGCGGTCGTGTGCTCCGCCATCGAGCATCACGCCGTTCTCGATCCCGTGCACCGCGTCGGCGGCCGGGTGGTCGGCGTGCGGTCGTCAGGAGTGGTCGATCTCGATGCGCTCCGCGCCGCGCTCGACGAATCGGTCGCGCTCGTGTCGATCATGCTGGCGAACAACGAGGTCGGCACGATCCAGCCGCTGTCCGAGGTCGCCGAGATCGTGCGAGCCCACGCGCCGCAGGCCGTGCTCCACACCGACGCCGTGCAGGCGTTCCCGTGGCTCGACGTGGCCGCATTGGCCGAACCGGCCGATCTCGTCTCGATCAGCGCGCACAAGTTCGGCGGTCCGAAGGGCGTTGGCGTGCTCGTCGTGCGCGATGGCGTCGACTTCGAGGCCCGTCAGATCGGCGGCGGGCAGGAGCGCGAGCGTCGTAGCGGTACGCAGAACGTCGCCGGCATCGTGGCGATGGCCGAAGCTGCTCGGCTCACGGTCGACGAGCGCAAGGCGGTGATCGATCGCGTCACGCCGATGCGCGACCGGCTCGCCGACGGGCTTCTGCAATCGGTGCCGGGCACCGTCGAGAGCGCCGACCGAGCTCGGAAGGTGGCCGGCAACTGTCACCTCTGTTTCGAGGGCATCGAGAGCGAGGCGTTGCTCTTTCTTCTCGAGAAGCACGACGTGATGGCGTCGGCCGCGGCGTCGTGTGCGAGCGGCGCGCAGGACCCGTCGCACGTGCTCGCCGCGCTCGGGGTTCCGCGAGACGTCGCCCAGGGATCGCTGCGCCTCTCGCTGGGGGTCAGCACCACTGACGAGGACGTCGATCTCGCGCTCGCGGTGATTCCGCCGGCCGTGGCCCGCTTGCGGGAGCGGGGATCGTGAAGGTTCTCGTCGCCATGTCTGGCGGTGTCGATTCGTCGGTCGCGGCCGCGCTGCTGCTGGACGCCGGTCACCACGTCACGGGCGTGACGATGAAGTTGTGGGGCGGCGAGTCCGACACCGGCTGCTGCTCGGTCAGCGATGTCGACGACGCCCGCCGGGGCGCCCGTGTCCTCGGCATCGATCATCACGTGTTCAACTTCGGTGACCGGTTCGATGCCGACGTCGTCTCGCCGTACATCGCCGCGCATGCTGCCGGCGACACGCCCAACCCGTGCATCGAGTGCAACCGCCACGTCAAGTTCGACAAGTTGCTGGTGCGGGCGCGCGCCCTCGGCTTCGACGCGATCGCCACGGGCCACCACGCCCGGGTCGTGGATCAGCCCGACGGCACACGAAGGATCGCTCGGGGCGCGGACCACGCGAAGGACCAGAGTTACGTCCTCTACATGCTCGGACAGCGCCAGCTGGACGGCACGCTGCTGCCTGTCGGCGGCATCACGAAGGCCGAGGTTCGGTCGATGGCGGCGCGGCTCGGGCTGCCGACCGCGGTGAAGCCCGACAGCCAGGACGTCTGCTTCATCACCTCGTCGACCGGGCGCGCCGGGTTCCTGCGGTCGCGGGTGCCGTTCACTCCCGGCCGCGTGGTCGATGGCGTCACGGGCGCGGAGCTCGGTCGGGTCGATGCCGTCGAGCTCGTCACCGTCGGTCAGCGTCGCGGCGTCGGCCTGTCGGGCGGTGACGGCACGCCGCGCTACGTCACAGGCGTCGACGTGGACACCGCGACGATCACGGTCGGCCCCGAGCGCGATCTGCTCGGCGATGAGGTCGTGTTGCGCGACGTGGTGTGGGCCGACCAACCGGTGAGCGGACAGGTCCACGCGCAGTGCAGTGCCCACGGCGCGGCTCTGCCCGGGTCGTTCGACGCCGCGACAGGAACGCTCACGTGGGATCAGCCCCGGCGGCGAGTCGCGCCCGGGCAGGCGGTGGTCCTCTACGACGGCGACGCAGTGATCGGCGGCGGCCTCGCCCTCCGTTCTGGCGTCAATGAGGGGACAAATGCGCACTTGGGTGACGCCAGAACGGTGAGATGAGGGAGCACACGTTCTCGTTCGAGGTCGAGGCGACGCCCGAGGAGGTGTGGCGGGCGCTGCACCCGAAGCCGCGCCCGACCAAACCGGGCGAGCATCGTGTGATCGAGCACGGCGACGTCCGCATCGAGATCATCAACGAGGGCGACGAAAACGGTCAGGGACTCGTGCGCACGTGCACGTTCCCTGTCCCGAGGTTCCTGCTCTCCGGCGGCGTCGGCCGTTCGTGGGAGTGCGTCACCGAGGTGCGTCCAAACGAGTTCTCGCGCTACGAGGCCGTGGGCAAGCCGCTCTGGTCGAAGGCATCCGGATGGCACCGGCTGGAAGACCTCGGAGACGGACGCACCCGCGTCGAGTTCGGCGAGAGCTACCACGCGTTCAATCCGGTGCTGCGGTTCCTCTTCGAGCGGTACGTGCACCGGTTCATCTCGAAGGACAACGACCGCACCATACGGACGGCCGTCGAACAGGGCGTCGTCCGTTTGCGCGCGAAAGCTACCTAACCGGTAACCCGCGGTCGCGCGCCTCGCGCAACAGCGCACCCGGCCGGGCGGGGGAGAAGAGCAGGCGATCGGTGTCCACGGATCGGACCTTGCTGACCTCCGTGAGCTGCAGCTCGAGCACGAGCCCGAGCGCCCGACCGGTCACGTCGGTGGCGGTGGTGTCGCTCGCCGCGGGGCCGAGCGAGCGGACGGTGCGCCTCGGGAACAACAGCGCCTCGCCGGCGACGAGATGGTCGTGCAGCACGATGCCGGCGGGCACGAACACCAACCAGCGGCGCGACAGCCGGTGCAACGCGCGGACACCGAACCATGCCACGACCGCACCGGCGCCCAGCGCGAGCACGCCGGGCACCCATGCTTTGGCAGCCAGCAGCAACGGCCCCGCGATGAACGCCACGACCGTTCCTGCCCACGTGAGCTCGACCGGTCCGACCAACAGCGCGCCCGGCACCCGCAACGACATCCGGCGCTCGGGCCCGTAGGACGATCCGTCGACGAAGGCATCGGCGATCGCGGGCACGTTCAGCACCAGCGCGGCGACGGCCGCGGTCCACATCATGGCCACGATCTCGGCGACGTCGAGACCGCTGCGCGCGCTGACCCAGACCGAGACGGCGAAGGCCGCCGGCGCACCGATGCGCGCCGCCGTGAGGCTCACCGTGCGCGGCACGAGCAGGGCGACGAGCACGACGCCCCACGCTGTCCACGCCATGACGGCGGCAACGACCTGTACGGGCGTGCTGGCCGAGTCGAGGCCGTGCGCGATCGCCGGACCGACCGTCAGCGGCATCGCCAACCATCCGGCGCGCAGGGTCCAAAGCACGCCGGTATGTTGCCCGCAATGCCTCTTCCCCCGGAGATCGAGCGGCGAGTCGACGAGCTGCGCACCGAGATCGAAGAACACAATCGCCTCTACCACGTCGAGGACAACCCCACGATCTCCGACGCCGACTACGACGCGCTGGTGCTCGAGCTGCGCGAGATCGAGACCGAGTTCCCCGAGCTGATCACGCCGGATTCCCCCACGCAGACAGTGGGCGCTCCGGCGGCGACGCAGTTCTCCGAGGTGCAGCACCGCGTGCCGATGATGTCGCTCGACAATGCGTTCTCGTTCGACGAGCTCCGCGACTGGGGCAAGCGCCTCGAGCGGCGCCTCGGATCGGAGGGCGAGGCCGTCGGGTACGTGTGCGAGCTGAAGATCGACGGTTTCGCCATCTCGCTCACCTACGAAGACGGGCGCTACGTGCGGGCCGCGACCCGCGGCGACGGTCGCGTCGGCGAGGACATGACTGCCAACGTCGGCACGATCGAGGCGGTCCCGGCGAAGCTCGCCACGAAGAAGCCTCCGACGCTCCTCGAGGTTCGGGGCGAGGTGTTCATGCCGATCGCCGCGTTCGACGCGCTCAACAAGCGCCAGGCGGACGCCGGC
>Ga0299913_10000068_pt1 | contig 44998 bp, 31 predicted proteins | sample RVTome_9_FD_201360 | JGI IMG/M metagenome (GOLD analysis project Ga0299913, IMG submission 201360) | Soil microbial communities from uranium-contaminated site in the Upper Colorado River Basin, Wyoming, United States - RVT155D38 (version 2) ... | reverse complement strand
CGCGGCTCGGCCGTGAGCGCCTCCTCCAGCCGCTCGCCGACCGCGACGCCGAGGAGCGCCTCGGCCACCCGGTTGCGCATCAGCACCCGGCCGTCGCGGTCGAGCGAGACGACCCCGGCGGTGATGTGGTCGACGATCCGCTCGACGACCTGCTTCTCGCGCAGCAGGCGCTCGCGCGCGTCGGCGATCCGCCGGGCCATGACGTCGACCGCCTCGACGAGGGCGGCGAGCTCGAGCTCGGTCGGTGCCAGCTCGAGCGACGGCGCGCCGGCGGCGATCCGCCGCGTCCCCTCGACGAGCTCGGTCAGCGGCCGGGTGAAGCTGCGCGACAGCCGCCCGCCGACCGCGGCGAGGAGCAGGACGAGGGCGGCGGTGACCAGCACCGCCCGGCGCCTGAGCGCCGCGAGCTCGCGCGCCACCTCCTCCTGCTGGGCCAGGAGCGGCATCGACAGGAAGAAGTTCCGCGATCCGGCGTCCTCCGGTACGCCGGGGATGCGCAGTGGCGCGTAGAGCTCGAGGTAGGAGGTGTCCCCGATCCGGTTGGTGCGCGAGGCGAGGTCGTAGCCGCCGAGCGCGATCCGCGAGTAGATCTCGCCGGGGATCCGCCGGGGCAGCAGGCGGGCGGTGAACAGCTCGGGCTTGGTCGAGGCCCACACCTCGCTCCCCCAGTAGAGGTTGATCTCGTGGCGGACGATCTGCGACAGGTAGCCGAGCAGGTCGTCGTCGAGCTCGCTCGCCAGGTCGAAGCCGGCCTCGATCGACGCCAGGTAGCCGCCGAGCACCTGCTGCGAGGCCGAGAGCGCCCGCTCGCCGGCCGCCCGCTGCTCGCGCCGGAGCCGGTCCTCGAGGCTCGCCAGGAGCACCGCGTTGAGGAGCAGCAGCGGGACGAGCAGCAGCAGGGCGTAGACGATGAGCAGCCGCTTCGAGTAGGAGCGGACCGCCCGGCGCAGCGCGTCGCGGAACGCGAGCCGCGGCAGGGCGAGGAGCAGCGCGAGCAGCGCGACCGCGGCGACCGCCAGCACCACGGCCAGCGCGTGGGTGCCGACCCGTTCGAGCGCCTCGCGGGGACCGAGCGCCGGCAGGTAGAGGACGGCCCGGGCGCCCCCGTCGGCGGACGCGCCGGTCGGCCTCCCTCCGGCCGCCGCGGCCCAGGCGGTGCCGCCCGGGGTGTCGACCACCGCCTGCTGCGGGCTCGCCGGACCGGCGAGCTCGGCGGGCAGCGGCGGCGCCTCCTCCCACGGCGAGGACAGCGGCCGGCCGTCGGCCGCGTAGAGCGCGTAGACGACGCCCTCGGGGAGCGAGCCCATCGCGGCGCGCGCCGGGTCGCCGCGCAGGAGCGCCGTCTCCACCCGCTCGAGGTCGGGCCCGCCGCCGAGCCCGAACCCGGGGAGCGGCAAGAGCGTCCACTCGAGCCGCGCCCACGGCATCCCGCGGTGGTCGAGGGTCACCGCGTCGCCGAAAGCGCGCTCGGCCGGTTCGGCGAGCGGCCGCTGGCGCCACAGGTCGGGGTCCCAGCTCACCTCGCCCGACGAGGTCAGCGGCACGCCGAAGCTGAAGTCGCTGAAGTCGGACGCCGCACCCTCGAACGGGCGGACCACGAGGGCCGACAGCGCGTCCGGGCGGGCCAGCGGCGACGCCTGCCAGAGCAGGAACGCCAGGTCCTCGCGCTCGAGCCCTTCCGGCCGGCGCGGCAGATAGTCGCCGAGGTCGGCGGCCGCGAAGAAGGCGGCGGTCTCGGCGGCCAGCGCGGCCGTGTCCGCCTCGGCGGGCGGGGTCATCCGGGGCAGCACCCGCTCGACGAGGTCGGCGCGCAGCAGCCGCCGGTGGACGGTCTCCCCCGTCGCCGCGGCGGCGAGCGTGGCGAGGACGACGAGGCCCGAGAGGCTCGCCGGCCGCCAGCGCGGGCGAACCGCAGCCCAGGCCACGGCCGCGGCCGCCCCGGCGGCGACGAGCGGCAGGGCGAGCCAGAGGAGCTCCGCGGCCGCCGCGGCGGCGAGCAGCAGCGCCACGGCGGCCCAGGCCCGGCGGTCGCCCCCGGCACGCCCCTCCGGCCGGCGCAGTCGCCCGCCGGCGGCGGCGATCAGGCCGAACGCCGCCGCGGCGAGGGCGAGGTGGAGGCAGGCGGCGTCGGGGTCGGGCAGGAGGCGCGCCGACAGGTCGAGCGGGCCGAGCAGCTCCTGGCCGGCCCACGCCGCGAGCGCGAGCGCCCCGGCGATCGCGGCGCCCGCCGCTACCGCCGGACCGAGGGCGAGGGCGCGAGCCCGGCGCGATCCGGGGGCGGTGCCGGGGCGCCGGCCGGTCAACCTCTGCCGGGCCGCGAGGGCAGCGCCCGCGCCGCCGATCGGGAGGCCGGTGAGGAGGACGGCGAGGGCCGGCCCGCCGGCGCCCGCCGCGAGGGCCGCCGCCGCCGCCCCGGCGGCGCCGAGCAGAGCCGCAGCGGCGGCGCGGCCGCCCACGCCGGGAGCCGCCGCCGGACGGGCCGCCTCCGCCTCGGGCACTCCCTCTCCACCCTCGGGCGCCGCCGCCAGGGAGAGGCTCACCCCCCGCAGGACCGCCAGGGCGAGCAGCGCCGTGCCGAGCACGAGCCAGGCGAGCCGCCGCAGGTCCCGCTCGGCGCGGTGGAGCGCCGCGGAGCCTCCCTCCGGCCGCTCGACGGCGAGGGCGGGGAGCCCCTCGGGTGCGAGGACCACGGCGCCCCGCTCGGCCGCCTCCGGCCGCTCGACGAGCGACCAGCGGAGGTCGGCGCCGCGCCCGCCGCGCCAGCGCACCCAGCCCGGAGCGAAGGGCAGCCCCTCGGTGGCGAAGCTGTGCGCGGCGACCACCCGCCACGGGCGCCGGGCCTCGTCGAGCGGTGCCGCGACGAGGGCGGTGACCGCGCCGAAGCTGGCCGCGAAGCCGGCGCCGGACCGGGGGATCGCCTCCGGGGCGAGCTCGTGGAGCAGGCCCTCGCCCGCCCAGGCGTAGGGCAGGCCGTCCGGGTCGACGAGCAGCAGCGCGCCCCGCCCCTCATCGACCGACCCGGCGAGCCGGTCGAGGGTGCGGAACGCCACCGCCCGGTCCGCCGCCACCGGCGGCCCGCCGGCGTCCCGGGCGGGGACGCCGCCGGCGGCGCCATCCGCCGCCAGGGCGTCGCGGGCGCTCGCCGCGTCCGCCTCGAGCTCGCGCCAGGCCGCGGCGTAGCGGGCGGCGGCCGCCCGCCGCCAGGCGGGGCTCTCCACCTCGGGCGGGCGGCCGACGCCGGGGGCCGCCAGCAGGGCGGCGAGAGCGAGCGCCAGGGCGGTGCCCGCGACGAGGGTCTCGCGGCGGGGCGGGCGCAGCAGGAGCCAACCGACGCCGAGGGCCGCCAGCGCCGCGGCGGCCCACCCGCCGGGCAGGGCCGGCGGGCCGACCGTCGCGGCGAGGAGGAAGGTCGCGAAGGCGGCGCGCGCGCGCGGCCGGTGCTCCCGGGCCGCGACCTCGGGCCCGGCGGGTGACGCCGCCCCGGCGGCCGTCCGCCGGGAGCCGGTCACCCCCCGCCGCCCCGGCCGCGGCCGTCCGCGCCGGCGGGCGCGATCATCGGCAGGTCGACCCCGTGGTCGCGGGCGAAGCGCACCGCCCGCTCGTAGCCGGCGTCCGCGTGCCGAGCCACCCCCATGCCCGGATCGCCCGTCAGCACCCGCTCGAGCCGCTCCCCGGCCTCCGGCGTGCCGTCCGCCACCACCACCATCCCGGCGTGGAGCGAGTAGCCGATCCCGACCCCGCCGCCGTGGTGGACCGAGACCCAGGTCGCGCCGTTCACCGCAGCGAGCAGGGCGTTGAGCACCGGCCAGTCGGCGATCGCGTCCGAGCCGTCGCGCATCCCCTCGGTCTCGCGGTTCGGCGAGGCGACCGAGCCGCAGTCGAGGTGGTCGCGGCCGATGACGATCGGCGCCCGGACCCGCCCCGAGGCGACGAGCTCGTTGAAGACCCGCCCGGCTCGCGCCCGCTCGCCGTAGCCGAGCCAGCAGATGCGCGCCGGCAGCCCCTGGAAGGCGACCCGCTCGCGGGCGAGCCGGATCCACCGCGCGAGCGCCTCGTCCTCGGGAAACTCGGCGAGGATCGCCTCGTCGGTCGCCGCCAGGTCGTCCGGGTCGCCGGAGAGCGCCGCCCAGCGGAACGGCCCCTTCCCGTCGCAAAACAGCGGGCGGATGAACAGGGGCACGAAGCCGCCGATCCCGAAGGCGTCGTCGACGCCGGCCTCGAGCGCCTGGCCGCGCAAGTTGTTGCCGTAGTCGAAGGTCACCGCGCCCCGATCCTGGAGCGCCAGCATCGCCCGGACGTGCGCCGCCATCGAGCGCATCGACCGGCGGACGTACTCCTGCGGGTCGTCGCGCCGCAGGGCCAGCGCCTCGCGATAAGGCATCCCGTGCGGCACGTAGCCCTCGAGCGCGTCGTGGGCCGAGGTCTGGTCGGTCAGGGCGTCGGGGACGACGCCCGCCGCCATCAGGTGCTCGAGGAGGTCGACGGCGTTCGCCTCGACGCCGATCGACACCGCCTCGCGCCGGTCGCGCGCCGCGAGCGCCCGCTCGACCGCCCGCTCGAGGTCCGACGCCACCTCGTCGAGGTAGCGCGTCGCCCGCCGCCGCTCGATCCGCGTCGGGTCGACCTCCGCGACGAGCGCCACACCGCCGTTCATCGTCACCGCGAGCGGCTGGGCGCCGCCCATCCCGCCGAGCCCGGCGGTCACCGTCAGCCGGCCGGCGAGGTCGCCCCCGAAGTGCTGCCGCGCGCACTCGGCGAGGGTCTCGTAGGTCCCCTGGAGGATCCCCTGGGTGCCGATGTAGATCCACGAGCCGGCGGTCATCTGCCCGTACATCGTCAGCCCGAGCCCCTCGAGGCGCCGGAACTCGTCGGCCGTCGCCCAGTGCGGCACCAGGAGCGAGTTCGCGATCAGCACCCGGGGCGCGTCCCGGTGGGTGCGGAACACCGCCACCGGCTTGCCCGACTGCACCAGCATCGTCTCGTCGTCCGCGAGCCGCCTGAGTGTCGCGACCAGCGCCTCGAAGCACTCCCAGTCCCGCGCCGCCTTCCCCGACCCGCCGTAGACCACCAGCTCCTCCGGCCGCTCCGCGACCTCGGGGTCGAGGTTGTTCATCAACATCCGCAACGCCGCCTCCTGCTGCCACCCCCGGCAGGAGATCTCGCTGCCGCGGGGGGCACGGACCGTGCGCGGCTTCGCTTCAGCGGTCGTCATTACCTCCGAGTCTAGCTCCCGCACCCACCCGTCGGTTGCGCCCCGGTGCCCTATCCTTCGACCCCATACCGCTCCATCTTCAGCGCCAGGCCGTTTCGGGACAGGCCGAGGAGGCGGGCGGCCTGGGTCTTGTTGCCCTCGGTGCGCTTGAGGGCCTCGCGGATGGCGGCCTCCTCGGTCGTGGCGACCAGGCGCTCGAGGTCGAGGTCGGAGGAGGCGTCGACCCGGGTGTTGGAACGGACGGTCGCAAGACGGACCTTCTCGGGCAGCATCTCGACGTCGATCGGCCGGCCCGGCGGGCATAGGTGGACGAGCTGGCGGACGACGTTGTCGAGCTCCTCGAGGTTGCCCGGCCAGTCGTAGGCCAGGAGCGCCGACATCGCCTTGACGGTGACCCCGGCCATCCGCTTGCCGGTCTCGTGGCAGAAGCGGTTGATCGCGCTCTGCAGCAGCAGCGTCAGGTCCTCGCCGCGCTCGCGCAGCGGCGGCACGTCGACCGCCACCCGCGACAGCCGGTAGGCGAGGTCGACGCGGAAGAGATCGCGCCGGGCGAGCGGCTCGAGCGGCTCGCGGCTGGCGGCAACGATCCGCACGTCGGCGGTCTGCACCCGGCGGCTGCCGGCGGGCTCGACCTCGCCCGAGCGGAGGAGGCGCACCAGCCGGGCCTGGAGCTCGAGCGGGAGCCGGTCGACCTCGTCGAGGTAGAGGGTGCCGCCGTCGGCGAGGACGAGCTTGCCCTCGCGGCGTACCGGCTCGTCGCGGCCGGGGACCTCGGCGCCGAAGAGGTCGGCTTCGATGTGGGTCGGCGAGTGGCCGGCGCAGGTGGCGACGACGAACGGGCGGTTGCGCCGCGGGCTCGACAGGTGGAGCGAACGGGCGATCGCCTCCTTGCCCACGCCCGGCTCGCCGCGCAGCAGCACCGGCACCGGCGGGTCGACCGCCGCGGAAAGCTCGCGGACCAGCCGCCGCATCGCCGCCGACTCGCCGACGACCAGACCCGGGTCGAGGACCAGCTCCTGGCGCCCCTGGTGGCCGGGGAGGATCGGCTCGTACCAGCCGACGTGGTGGACGAGGCCGAGGATGATCAGGTCGCCCAGGGCGCGGAGCGCCTCGCGCGGGTCCCAGCCGCCGCCCGGGCGGTAGCGCGGCAGGGCGACGACCTGGACGTAGGGCCGCTCCACCGCCAGGTAGAAGTGGTACGAGATCCAGGCCGGCTCGCCGGCGAGCCGCCCCTCGAAGGCGCCGCCGCTGCCCGGCCCGGGCGGCGGCGCCGACAGCCCGCCGTCGGTCCCCTCCTCGATCTCGCGGCGGACCTGGTCGACGAGCGCTTCGGCTTCGGCGAGCCAGGCCGGGTCGCTGGCGACGAGGAGCTTCACCCCGCCGTCCGCCAGCCGGCCGTGGAGCAGCGCGAGGAGCCCGCCGCCGAAGTCGGCGAGGAGATCGCCGACCATCGACTCGGCGGTGGTTCGGCTCTCGACGTCGGTGAGCACCCACTCGGTGACCCGGGCCAGGTGCTCGATCGTCCGCTCGGCGGAGGGCGCCGGCGGCGCGGCGCCGGCCGGCCCCGCCGCCTCCCCGTCCTCGCCGCCCTCCCTCCGGCGCTCCGCGACCACGTCCTCGACGAGCAGGGTGACCGCGCCGAGCCGGACCTCGTCGAGCACCCGGAAGGCCGACTCGCGGATCTTGATCCCGTCGACCAGCACGCCGCGCCGGCTGCCGAGGTCCTCGATGCGGAGCTCGCCGTCCTCCCAGTGGAGCAGCGCGTGCCGCTTCGCCACCCCGGTGTAGGGCAGGTGGACGTCGCACGAGGGGTCCGAGCCGAGCGACAGGGGGCTCCCGTGGATCGGGAAGCGGCGCACTCCGTCGGGCGCGTAGGCGACCAGGCGGAGCATCAGTCGAGCCCCTCGAGGTGCGGGTCGAGCGGCGGGCCGAGCAGCTCCTCGGCGGCGGCGAGGACGGGCGCCATCTCGCGGTCCTCGTCCCACGGCGCGATCCGCTCGCGCACCGCGGCATGGAGCGCCTCGAGCGGCGGGCTCGAGCGTAGCGGCCGCAGCAGGTCGATCCCCTGGGCGGCGGCGGCGAGCTCGATCGCCAGGACCCGCCGCGTGTTCGTCACCACCCGGCCGAGCTTGAGCGCCGCCCCCATCCCCATCGAGACGTGGTCCTCCTTGTCGGCCGAGGTCGGGATCGAGTCGACCGAGGCCGGGTGGCAGAGGACCTTGTTGTCGGAGACCAGGGCGGCGGCGGCGGCCTGGGCGATCATGAAGCCAGAGTTGAGCCCCGCGTCCTCGACCAGGAACGCCGGCAGCCCGGAGAACGCGGTGTTCGTCAGCTTCTCGGTCCGCCGCTCGCTGATCGAGCCGAGCTCGGCGAGGCCGATCGCCAGGATGTCGGCGGCGAGCGCCATCGGCTCGCCGTGGAAGTTGCCGCCGGAGAGCATCTCCCCCGCGCCGTCGCCGCCGGGGAAGACGAGCGGGTTGTCGGTCACCGCGTTCATCTCGATCGCCAGCTTGCGCTCGACGTCGGCGAGGAGATCGCGGACGGCGCCGTGGACCTGGGGCATGCAGCGGAGGCTGTAGGGGTCCTGCACGCGGAGGTCGCCGACACGGTGCGACTCGCGGATCGGCGAGCCCTGGAGCAGCCGCCAGAGGTTCGCCGCGCTCGCCTGCTGGCCGGGGTGCGGTCGCAGCCGGTGGAGGCGCTCGTCGAACGCCGCGTCGGTGCCGCGCAGGGCGTCGGTCGAGAGCGCCCCGACGAGGTCCGCGGCGCGCACCAGCCGGCGCGCCTCGAGAGCCGCCAGGGCGAGGAGTGCGGTCATCGCCTGGGTGCCGTTGATCAGCGCCAGCCCCTCCTTCGGCGCGAGCTCGAGCGGCGCGAGACCGGCGGCCGCGAGCGCCGGGCCGGCATCCTCCTCCCTGCCCCCGCGGCGCACCCGGCCGCGGCCGACGAGCGGCAGGGCGAGGTGGGCGAGGGGCGCGAGGTCGCCGCTGGCGCCGACCGAGCCCTGCGACGGGACGAGCGGCAGCACGCCGCGCTCGAGCAGGGCGAGGAGGCCGTCGATCAGCTCGGGCCGCACCCCGGAGTGGCCGCGGGCCAGGGTGTTCGCCCGCAGCGCGAGCATGGCCCGCACCGCCGGGTCGGGCAGCGGCTCGCCCACCCCCGCCGCGTGGCTGCGCACCAGCCGCTCCTGGAGCGTCGCCAGCTTGTCGGGCGGGATGCGCACCCCGGCGAGGTCGCCGAAGCCGGTGTTCAGGCCGTAGACCGCCTCGCCGGTCGCGAGCACCGCCTCGACCGCGCGCCGGCCGGCCGCCACCCGCTCGCGGGCCGCCGGCGCGAGCCGGCACGGCGCCCCGTCGATCGCCACCCTGCGCAGGTCCTCGAGGGTGAACGACGTCCCGTCGAGCTCGATCGGCCGCATGCCGGGCAGTATACGCAGCCGGGCTCGGGAGCCGGGCGGGGAACCCGCGCCGGAAAAGGCGTTCCGGCCCGCAGGCGCTGCGCTATCCTGCGCCGCGATGAGCGACCTCTTCCTCCGCGCCTGCCGCGGCGAGCCGGTCGAGCGGCTGCCGGTGTGGATCATGCGCCAGGCCGGCCGCTACCTCCCCGAGTACCGGGCGATCCGCGCCGAGGTCGACTTCCTGACCCTGTGCAAGACGCCGGAGCTGGCGGCCGAGGTCACCGTGCAGCCGGTCGACCGGATCGGCGTCGACGCGGCGATCCTCTTCGCGGACATCCTGCTGCCGCTCGAGGCGATGGGCGCCCGGCTGGTCTTCGCCAAGGGCGACGGCCCGACCTTTCCCGAGCCGGTGCGCCGGCGCGAGGACCTCGCCCGGCTCGCCCGCCCGGACGTGCCCGCGACCCTCGGCTACGTCTTCGACGCCATGCGCGAGGTCCGCCGCCGCCTCGACGGGCGGGTGCCGGCGATCGGCTTCGCCGGCACGCCGTGGACGCTCGCCGCCTACCTCGTCGAGGGGCGGGGCTCGAAGCAGTTCCCCCACCTCGCGGCGTGGAGCTACCGCGACCCCGAGGGGCTCGCCGAGCTCCTCGACCGGATCGCCGAGGTCACCGTCGACTACCTCGCCGGCCAGGTCGAGGCGGGGGCCGAGGCGCTCCAGCTCTTCGACTCGTGGGGCGGGCTGCTCTCGGCGGAGCGCTGGCGGGAGCTGGCGGCGCCGCCGCTGCGCAGGGCGATCGCGGGGGTCCGGGAGCGGGCGCCCGACGTGCCGCTGATCTACTTCGTCCAGGGGGGGCCGCACCTGCTCGAGGCGGTGGCCGAGCTGCCGGTCGAGGTGCTCTCGGTCGACTGGCGGCTGCCGCTGTCCGAGGTGCGGCGGCGGGTCGAGGCGGTGCCGGCCGGGCGCGGCAAAGTGCTGCAGGGGAACCTCGACCCGGGGGTTCTCCTCGGCCCGGTCGACGAGATCGAGCGCCGGACGGCGCGGATGATCGAGGAGGGGCGCGGCGGCGGCCACGTCGCCAACCTCGGCCACGGCATCTCGAAGGAGACCCCGCCCGAGCACGCGGCGGCCTTCGTCGAGGCCGTGAAGCGGCTGTCGGCGCGCGGCTGAGCTTCCCGGCGGGCGCTCAGCCGAGGCAGACGTCGCCGAAGGTGACGCCGACGCCCGGCTCGACCGCGATCCGCCCGCCCGCGGCGGTCTGGAACACCGCGGCGGGCTCCGCGCGGCCGTCCGCCGTGGCCGCCGCCTCGGGGACGACGACGGTGATCGAGACGAGGCGCGCCCGCTCGCCCGGGCCGTCGAAGGCGAGGATCAGCTCGCTGTCCTCCGTCTCCACCCGGCTCTCGTGCTCGCCGCACCAGCCGGCCGGGTGCGGGACCGCCGGCGGCAGCGCGCCGAGCCGGGCCTCGACGGCCGGCCGCTCCATCCCTGCGCGGACGCCGTTCCAGGCGAGCTCGCCGTCGACCACATCCACCCCGGCGAGGCCTGGGCGCTGGACGGCGTAGACCGGCCCCGGCGACGGGGCCGACGCGGGCAGGACGGGCGCCGGGACCACCGTGACGACGGGCTCGCGGGCGGGGGCGGGCTCGCCTTCGGGCTGCCAGGGGGCGGTCGCGGCGAGGGCCACGGCGAGCAGGCTGGCGATCGAGACGGCGAGGAACGGCGCGTCGGCGGGCCGGCCGGGCCGGCCGACGCCGATCCCCCGGGGCTCTCCGCCGCTGTGCGTGACGCTCACCGTTCGCTCCCGCCGGAGGAAAGAGCAAACGCCGTGCCGGCCGCGCCGGCCGGCGGGCTCTGCCCCGGGCACCCGGTCCTCTTGCGCCGGGCGCAGCGGCCGGCGGGGGCGGCCGGGAGCGGGCCGTCTCCGGCTACCCGTCCACCGGCGCCGGGACCGGCACCGGCTCGTCGAGCGCCAGCGCCCGGTCGTCGGCGCGGGCGGCATCGTCATCCGGCGCCGCATCGGCTGCGATCCGGTCGATGCCGGCGAGGGCCAGCCGCCGGGCCGCCGCGGCCGGGCGGCCGTCGCCGTGAGCGAGCGCCCAGGACGCGTGCTCGGCCAGGAGCGCCAGCTCGAGGGAGCGGCCGAGGGTCAGCGCGAACCGGCGCGCCCCGGTCTCGAGTGCGTCCGGCCCGGCGGCGGCGGCCTCCGCCAGCCAGCTCCGCGCCCGGCCGAGCGCCGTGCGGACCGCGGCCGCCGCCGGCTCGAGGCCCTCCGCGCCGTCCGCCGCCCGCAGGCAGCGCTCGACCTCACCGCCGAGCGCCGCGAGCGCGCCACAGCGGCGTGACCTCGATGCGGTCGAGCCGCTCGCCCCAGGCGCCCCACCGGGTGAGCCGCGGCTCGTTCTCCCGGTCGGCGAGCTGGGAACGGTAGAGCTCGCCGCCCGCCAGCTCCCCCATCTCGTCGAGCTCCGGCCCGATCTCGCGGCGGACCTCGGGCGGCAGGACCCGCTCGAGGTACCCGCGCAGCACCCGGTCGTCCCGGTACTGGTTGCCGAGCTCCGGGGGCGGCTGGAGGAAACCGGGGCGGGTCACGCCGCGTAGTCTGCCATGCCGCCCGGTGACGCACGCCCCTCCGCCTCCGTAGACGACACCAGGGGCGAACGCCCCGCCGGGGAGGCTAGTCTTTCGCGCACAGTACCTACCTCAGGCGATCGGTTCGGCGGAGCCCACGGCGGTGCGGAGCGCTCTCGCCTCCGCGAGCAGGGTGCGTGCGGCGGCGAGGACCGGCGCCGAGGTCGGGGCGGCCGGCGGGAAGAGGTCGATCTGGCCCGCCGCCCGGCGCCGGGCGGCCTTCTCCTCCGGGTCGCCGAGGCCGGAGTCGCGGAGGCGCCGCAGGCGGTCGAGGATCAGCGCCTTGATCTCCTCGGCGCGGTCGACGCCCTCGAAGTAACCGACGTGGAGGCTCTTCTTGCGCTCGTCGGAGTCCTTGCCGGTCCCCTTCTCGCCGCCGCCGGCGGTGCGCACCTCGACGTCGGCAAGCCCGAGCAGGCGCTGGATCGGTCCCTGGCGGACGCCGAGGTTCTGGACGTTGGCGAAGCTCATCGTCTTCTCGTGCACCCGGAAGACCCCCTCGCGGATGCGCAGGCTGCGATCGGTGACGATGTACCAGCGCATCCGATAGTCGAGGCCGACGGCGAGGAGCGTCACCGGGATCAGGGCGACGTACGAGGCGACGCCGACGACCTCCGCTGCCGCGAGCATCCATCGTCCGGGGAAGTCGGGGACGTACTCGAGGCTCTGGATGCCGATCACCAGGCCCCACAGCGCGCCGAGCTGTTTGAGCGCCCAGGTGAGCAGCCGGTAGCGGTAGTAGTTGCGGGCCGCGCGGAACACCCGCACCGCTCCCCCGAGCGGCGGCGCGGGCGGCGGGGGGGCCCGCAGCCAGCGGACCAGCAGCCGTTCGGCCGCGGCGATCAGGGCCGCTCCTCCGAGGGGGGCGGGGACGCGCCACCCGGCCGTCCCGAGCCCGGATCGCCCGGAACCGGCGCGGCGGGCGAGTCCGGACGGCGGGCGCCCGGCTCCGTCGCCGCCAGAGCGCGGCGGAGCTCGCGGAGCTCGCCGGCGACGGCCAGCAGCACGGTCGCCAGGTCGTCGCCCTCGCCCGCCGTCGGGGGCACGGCGGCGGCGGCCGCGCCCCTCGCCGTGGTCCCCTCCGCCGCCCGCCCCTCGGCGCCCGCAGGGACGTCGTCCTCCATCCCCCTCATTCGCCGGTAGAGGAAGTCGCGGAGCGCCTCGAAGTCGCGGCGGCCCTCGATCGTCATCTCGGCCTTGGAGCTGCCGCTCGCCGTCTGTACCTGCACCCGGGCCAGCCCGAGCCAGCGCTCGACGACGTTCGAGGTCAGGTGGATGTCCTGGATCCGCGCGTAGGTCAGGTGGACCTCGCGCCGAAAGAGGATCCCCCAGCGCATCGACACCCCCTCGCCGTCGAATCGGTAACGCAGGGTCTGGTAGCGGAACCAGAGCGGGACCAGCGCGAAGACGAAGAACGGCCCGAGGAGCAGCGAGGCGAGGGCGTAGTAGGCGAGGAGCTGCGGTTCGGGCCGCAGATCCTCCTCCAGCGGCAGCGCAGCCGCGGCGCCGCGGGCGGGCACGTCGTCGGTTCGTTCCATCGGCGCCGCGATTCTACGCCCCGGCGCGGCGGGCGGTGCGCGGCCTCAGAAGCTCCAGCGGGTGCCGAGGGCCAGGAGCTGGGTGGTGAACCGCCGGTCGGGCTTGGTCGAGTCGGCGTCCTCCCACGCGTAGTAGAGGGTCAGGGCGAGGAGCTCGGTCAGGGTCCAGTCGGCGGTCAGGGCCACCTGCAGACGGTCGTCCTCGCGGCCGAAGTTCGACGCCGCGGGATCGGCGACCGAGTAGTCGCGGGTGCGGCTGCGCAGGCGGAGCGACAGGTACAGCGGCGGCACCGGCGCCGAGCGGAGCTTGAGCCAGAGGTCGGTCTGGTCGTGGTCCTCGTTCGGGTCGTCGGCGTCGCGCTCGCCGATCTCGACGCCGAGCTCGGGCGACAGGTCGTAGCCCCAGCCGCGGTAGCGCACGGCGCCGCCGCCGATCAGGAAGTCGTTGTCGCGGCGCGTCGCGCGCTCGAACTCCTGCCGCTGGAGCTCGCCGAGGGCGGAGAGCTGCCAGTCGTCGGTGACCCGGTAGGCGTACTCGCCGGCGAGGCGGAGCACGTCGGCCTGGTCGAAGGTGTCGCCGACGTCGAGGCTCGGCCGGTCGGCGAGGAGCTCGGCCACCAGCTCGAACGACGACCGGCGGGCGTCGCGGCGCATCCCGACCCCGAACCCCGGGCTCTCGCCGACGTCGTCGCTGTAGAAGAGCGCGCCGGCGGTGCCGAAGAGCTCGAGCGGCGCGTCCGGCGCGGGCCGCCAGGCGAGGCCAGCCTCGACGTCGAGCGCCTGGACGTCCTCGCGATCCGCGTCGTCGGGGAGCTGGAAGAAGTTCTCGAAGTACAGCCCCTGCACCCGGAGACCGCTCTCGAGCAGCGGCTCACCGGCCGGGGTGGGCTCGACCTGCGCAGCCGCGGCGAGGGGGATCGAGAGCAGCAGGAGGGTCGGAGCGAGGACACGGAGAAACGGCACGGAGACCTCCTTCAGGAGCCTTCTTCGGACGTGGGAGCCGCTCCGCCCAGCCCGGCGCGCGGCGTCCACGCGGCGAGGCGGCGGCCCCCGAGGATCGACAGGACCCCGAGGAGCGCGGCGGTGTTGACCAGGGTGAAGTAGTACGGGACCGAGAGCCACCGGCGCCGCCCCGCCGGCCGGCCGCGCAGGAGCCAGCCGGCGCCGGCCAGGCCGTAGAAGCCGAGGTGGCCGAGGGCGACGAGCCGGAAACACGGTGCGGCCGGGCCACCGACCGCCGCCAGCGCCAGGTTCGCGGCGAGCATCGGCACGAGCAGGAAGGGGACGAGGTGGCGGAAGAGCTTGTGGGAGAGGAGCTGGAACGAGTAGAACCCGGAGGTCCACAGCCCGTTCCCGAGCCCGAGCAGAGCGCGCACGCTGTGGTTGGTCACCCGCACCTTGCGCGCCAGCTCCTGCCTCCCCTCCTCGGGGGCCTCCTCCCAGGCGACCGCACCGGGCTCGAACACCAGCCGCCGCCCCTGGAGCACGACCCGCGCCGAGAGCGCGATGTCGTCCGCCTGGGCCGGGTCGGCCATCGGCACGTACAGCTCCCTGCGCAGCGCCCACAGCCCGCCGTCCGCCGCGAAGACGCTGCCGACCGAGCTCTCGAGCGACTTGACCCACTGGTCGTAGCGCCAGTACAGCCCCTCCTCGCGCTCGACGGCGTCCGCCCCCCGCGTGGGAGCGCGCCGGCGCGCTCCGGCCCGGAGCCGCTTGTTGCCGCATACGCCGCCCACCTCCGGGTCGGCGAACGGCTCGACGAGGCGCACCAGGGCGTCGGACGCGAGGGCGGAGTTCGCGTCGGTGAGGACCAGGACCTCGCCCGAGGCCGCGGCCGCGCCGGCGTCGAGGGCGGCGGCCTTGCCCCCCCGCGGCAGGGAGAGCAGGCGCACGCGCGGGCCGCCGGCGGGGGCGGCGGCGATCTCCACGCGGACGAGCTCGTCGGTCCGGTCCGTCGAGCCGTCGGAGACGACGATCACCTCGAGCCGGTCCGGCGGGTAGTCGAGACCGAGGGCGTTGCGCACCTTCTCGCCGATGACCACCTCCTCGTCGTGGGCCGGCACGACCACGGTGACCCAGGGCCGGATCGGGCCGCGGGCGACGGGCCGGGGGCGGCGGCGGCGGAGGGCCAGGAGGAGGGCCGGGTAGCCGAAGTAGAGGTAGACGCAGCCGGCGAGGCAGGCGGCGAAGACGGCGGCGAGCGCCGCGGCGAGGCGGCTCATCGCCGAGCCTCCGCCAGCGCGCGGCCGCCCTCGGCGGGGGCCTCCTCGAGGGCCTCTCGCCAGGCTGCCAGCAGCTCGGCCGCGACCCGGTCCCAGCCGAACCGCCCCCGCGCCGCCTCGGCCGCCGCCGCGCCCATGCCGGCCGCGCGTGCCGGGTCGGCCAGGAGGCCCGCGAGCGCGGCGGCGAGCGCCTCCGGGTCGCCGGGCGGGACGAGGAGACCGTCGACCCCGTCGACGACCGCCTCGGGGAGCGAGCCGGCCCGGCTGGCGACGATCGGCCGGCCGAAGGTCTGGGCCAGGTGGAGGACGCCGCTGTGGGTGATCTCGAGGTACGGCAGCGCGACGACCGCGGCGAGCTCCATCCAGGCCGCGACCTCCGGCGAGGGGACGTACCCTTCGGCGATCTTCAGGCGGTCGGCGACGCCGAGCCGCTCGGCCAGGCGCCGCTGGGCCGCCGGGTCGAAGCCGGCGAGCGGATGGCCGGCGAGGACGAGCCGCGCCCGCGGATGGTCGGCCGCGAGCCGGGCGATCGCGGCGAGCAGCACCTCCGTCCCCTTGTACGGCGCGAGCCCGCCGAAGAGCAGGACGACCGGGGCGTCCGGCGGCAGGTCGAGGCGGAGGCGGAGGCGCTCGGGGGTGACGGCCGGGTCCGCGAGCTCGCGGAGCACCCCGAGGTTGCCGTGCGGCACGGCGACGACCCTTTCCGGGGGAAGCCCCATCTCGGCGACGAGCCGGTCGCGGCTCGTCTCGAAGTGCACCGCGACCCGCGCGAAGCGCCGGTAGAGGGCGCGGTATGCGGCCCGGGCGAGCGGCGAGAGCGCGAACCGGCCGGCCCGGCGGCCGCCGCCGGCGAACGGGACGACGTTGTGGCAGACGTCGACGAGCGGCGGGCCGATCGCCGCGAGCAGGGCCACCGGCACGGCGTCGCCGGCGAACCGCAGGTCGCCGAGCTGCACCAGGTCGGGCCGCTCCCGGCGCACGAAGCGGACCAGACGCAGCCACTCGCGGTACCAGATCGCCGCCCGCGCCGCCCGCCGCGCCCACCGGCCGAGCCCCGTCTCCCGGGCGGCGCCGGCCGCGGGCTTCGGGTCCCAGAGCCGGAAGAGCTCGACCCGCCGGAACGGGTGCGGCAGCTCCGCCAGCTCCCAGACGGACGAGGTCACCAGCCAGGGCTCCACCCCCGCCTCGGCCAGGGCGCGGCAGAGCTGGAACGCGTAGTGCGCCAGGCCGCCGCGGCCGACCGGCTCGACGACCGCGATGCGGAGCGGACGGCCGCCGTCCCGCCGGCGCGGTGCCGGGGACTGCCGGGGCGCGGAGGTCGCGACGGCCCGCTCGTACAGCGCGGCGAGACGGTCGAGCCACGCGCCCATCGAAAAGCGCTCCTCGGCGCGGCGGCGGCCGGCGCGCCCGAGCGCCTCCCGGCCCGCGGGGTCGGCGAGGAGCCCGGTCAGCGCGGAGGCGAGGGCGCCGGGGTCACCGGGCGGGACCAGGGCACCCGTGACGCCCGGCTCGACGAGCTCGGGCACGCCGCCCGAGTCCGCCGCGACCACCGGGAGGCCGGCGGCCATCGCCTCGAGGACGGCCGTCGGCAGGGCGTCGTCGCGGCTGGCGAGGACGAACAGGTCGGCCGCGGCGAGGAGCGCCGGGACGTCGTCACGCCGGCCGGTGAAGGCCACCCGCCCGGCGAGCGGGCCGGCGCGGCGGCGAAGCGCGTCCGCCTCCGGACCGTCGCCGACGACCAGGAGGCGCGCCGCCGGCACCGCCGCGAAGACGGCCGGCGCCGCCTCGAGAAGCGTTCCGACCCCCTTCCCTTCGCGCAGCACACAGACGGTGACCGCGACCGGCGCGTCGAGCGGCCACCCGTGCGCGCGCCGCAGAGCGGCGCGGAGTCGCTCGCCATCCGCGGCCTCGGGGCGGAACGGCCGGAGGTCGATCCCGTTGCGGACGACCTCGAGCCGCGCCGGGTCGAGCCGGGGGCGCCCGGCGGCGTCGAGCCAGGCCCGGCGGACCGCTTCGGAGACCGCCGCGACCCGGGCGCACCGGGCCAGGGCACGCCGCTCGAGCACGCGGCGGACCGCGCCCCGTCGCCCCGCCAGCCCGGCGCCGCCGCGCCGGGGTCCGACGTGGAGGGTCGCCACGCACGGCAGCCCGGCGGCGCGGGCCGCCCGCTCCCCCCAGACGATCGCGTCGGTCAGGTGGGCGTGGACCACGTCGACGCCCCCCGCGGCGAGGCGGCGGCCGAGGCGGCGGTACGCCCCGATGTCGCGCAGGCCGGCGGACCCGAGGACCGTCGGCGCCGGACCGGCCGCGCGCAGCTCCCCATCGGCCGAGCTCCGGGCGCTCCCCTTGAGCGCCCAGAGCTCGATCTCGAACGGCGACCCGCCGCCGGGCGGCGCCGCCCGGGCGGCCGCGGCGGCGAGGGCCTCGGCGCCGCCCGGGCCGAGCGAGTCGATCAGCCAGAGAGCGCGCATCCCCCCGCCTCGTCGAGACGCGCCTCGCAGCGGAGCCAGAACCGTGGGTCGTCGGTCGCGGGGCGGCCGGCGAAGGGGCCGCGGTCTCGCCCGCGCATCCGCAGGTAGAGGCGGAGGGCCGGCTCCAGGAGCTCGGCGCTCCATCCCGCGGCCGCGGCGTAGCGCGCGGCGTACGACCGGACCGCCCGCGACACCGGCGTGTCGGCGACGAAGGTCCGGCGGAAAGCACCGCTCGGCCCGTCGCCCGCCGCCGCGGGGTGCGCCAGCCCGAGCGCGGTCGGGAAGTCGAACAGGTCGAGCAGCGGTGGGGCGATCGGGCCGGCGGCCTCCCAGTCGACGACCGCCGGCGGCTCTCCGTCCGCCCCGGCGAGAAGGAGATTCCGCGGCCAGAAGTCCCCGTGGCCGAAGGCGGGCCGGAGCGGGGCGCCGGCGGTTCCGGCGACGAGCCGGTACCAGGCCGGGGACGGGCCTTCGCCGAGCTCTTCCCAGGGCGGCGGCCGCCACGGCCGGGCCGCGCGGGTCGCGGCGTGGAGCCCGGCGAGCCAGCGCGCGGCGGCCGCGGAGATCGCGGCGAGCCGCCCGGCGCTGCCGGGCGCTACGAGCATCTCGACGTAGGCCGAGCGGCCGGGCAGGACCGAGAGCCGGAGGAGCTCGAAGCCGCCGGCGCGCCCGTGGCCGAGGACCCGCGGGACCGAGCCCGCCAGCTCGGCGGGGAGCCGGGCGGCGACGGCGGCGAGGGCGTCCCGCTCATGCGCGAGCGGCAGGCCTGGAGCGTCGAGCGGCCGGAGCTTGACGAGCTCGCGGGGCGCACGGTCCCCCGGCCCGAAGCGGAAGAGCAGCGTCCGCCGGCGCCGGCTCGACGGCTCGTCGCGGACGAGCACCCAGCCGCCGGACCGCGCCCCGGCGAGCGCGGACTGGGCCGCCAGGGCGTCGCCCCACCGCTCCGGGAGCGCGGACCGCCTCCACACCCGCTCGAAGGGCCAGCCGGCCAGAGCCCGGCCCCGACGCGCGGCGCGGCGGGCGGCGGCCGCCCCGGCGAGCCGGCGGGCCCGGCCGCGCAGGCCGTGGGGCGGGTAGAGGCCGTCGAACAGCCAGGCCGCGGCCGCCGGCGCGGCGAGCGGGACGAGCATCCGGCTCACCTCGCCGACCCGGCCGTCGGCGGCCCCCGTCGCGCCGAGCGGGCTCATCCGCCCTCCGTGCCCAGGGCCGGCCGGGGCGCGGTCCCCCGCAGGCTCGCCACCGCCCCGGCGAGGAGGTCGGGCGCCAGGAGCCGGAGCGCCGCGAGGTAGACCGCGGCGCCGGCGGCGACCCGGAGAGCGAGCTCCGCGACGGCCGGCCCCCCTCCCCCGTCCCCCGAGACCCGGGCGAGCAGCGCCAGGACCGCCGCCATCGCGGCCGTCGCGAGGGCGGACGGGGCGAGGGCCCGGCCGATCGCTGCCCAGCGCACCGGCGCCAGGCGGGCGGCGACGGCGAGGTTCAGCGCCGTCGTCGCCACGCCGACCGCGGCCAGCGTCCAGGCGACCGCCTCGACGCCCGCCCGCCCCGCCGCGATCAGCGCCGGCAGCAGAACCGCCGCCTTGACCGCCGCCAGTCCGGCGAGCAGCCCCGACCGGCCGGTCGCCTTGAGCAGGTCGCCCGCCGGCGACCCGATCGACCGCACGCCGAGGTAGAGGGCGAGCGCCTGGAGCAACGGGATCGACGGGCGCCACTGCCCACCGTACAGGATGAGGATCGCCGGCTCGGCGAGGAAGGCCAGGCCGACCGCGGCCGGCAGGGTCAGCGCCGGGACGTAGCGCAGCGCGGCGAGGAGGCCGGCACCCACGTCTCCGCCCGCCGTGTGGAGCCGCGAGAGGGCGGGAAAGAGGACCTTGCCGGCGACCCAGATCGCCACGGTCACCGTCATCTCGGGCAGCTTGTAGGCGAGCTGGTAGAAGCCGAGCGCCGCGGCGCCGAGCATCCGCCCGACGACGACCAGGTCGGCGTGGTGCACCACCGCCGCGAGCACGTTGACCGCGACGATCCCCCGACCGTAGCGGAGCACCCCGCGGACTCGCTCGCCGGCCCACGAGGCGGACGGCCGCCAGGGTACGACCGCCCACAGCCCCACGACCCAGGCGGCGAGGCCGAGCAGCTGCCCCCAGACCAGGCTCCACACGCCCAGCCCGCCCAGGGCGAGGGCGACCGCGGCGACGGTCTTGGCGAGCGCGAGGAGCAGCTCGGGGAGAGCGCGGGCGCGGAAGCGGAGCTCGCGCTGACAGAGGGCGTCGTGGGTGTTGCCGAGCGCCTTGAGGGGGAACGCCCAGGCGAGGGCGCGCAGGATCGGCTCGCCCTCGGGCTCGTGGAAGAAGGCGGCGACCGCCGGCGCGAGGAGCTGGGTGAGGGTGAAGAACAGGAGGCCGGTCGCGAGGTTGACCGCGAAGGTCGCCTGCGCGGTCCGATCGATCCCTCGGTCGTCGCTCTCGGGCCAGTAGACCAGGGCCGCGCCGGTCCCCAGATCGCCGATCGACTCGAGGTAGGCGACGTAGACGAGGCCGAACGCCAGCAGGCCGAAGTCCTCCGGGGCGAGCACCCGGGCGAGGACCGCGAGCCCGCCGAGCCAGAGGAGCTTCGCCCCCAGGGTCGAGGCGAGCGCCCAGGCGAAGCCGCGGGCGGCGCGGCCGGCCAGCTCGTCGGCCGGCCTCACCACCGTGCCTCCTCGTGGACCGCCGCCGCCGGCGCTCCCGGAGCAGCAGCCTCGGCGGTCCCGACGGCCCGGGCGAGCTCGGCGCGGAGCGAGCGGACGCGCAGCCGCCGCCCGAGGCGGGCTCGCGGACCCGCCGTGGCCCCGCCCTCCCCCTCGAGCGCCAGATGAGCGAGCGCCGCGGCGGCCCGGAAGGACGTGAAGGCCGGCCCGTCCTCCGTCCGGTGCCCGCCCCACCCGGCGAGGAACGCGTGGGTCAGCTCCGCGCGCAGCCCTGCCAGGCCCGGCCGGAGGAGGAAGAGGTCGAGGTCGACGAGGAAGTAGGCGGCGTCGGCGAGGGGGTGACCGAGGCGCGTCCCCTCGAAGTCGATCGCGGCCGCCCGCCCGTCGGCGACGAACAGGTTCCCCGGCCACAGGTCGCCGTGGACGGGCACCGGGTCCGCGTCCGCGACCGCCGGGGCCGCGGCGAGACGGCGGAGCGCGGCCTCGAGCCGCGCGGGCCGCGGGCGGCGGCCGAGGAGGCGTCGGCGCCGGCAGGCCGCGAGGTCGGCGAGCGCCTGCTCGAGGATCGAGTCGCGATCGCGCCCGGCCGGCTCCCCGAGCAGAGGCGCGAGCTCGTCCGCCGGGATGCGCTGGAAGCGGGCGAGCCAGCGGCCGGCGGCGTGCACCGCTCCGGCCAGCTCGCCGCGCGCTCCCGCGTCGCGCCGGCCGCGCAGCCGGCGCACCGCCCGGTCGAGCCGCTCGCCCCGGCACGCGGCGAAGACCACGACGCCGGCACGAGCGTCGAGGGCGAGCGGCCGCGGCGCGCCGCCCCACCGGGCGGCGACCGCCGCCACCGCGGCCTCGCGGCGCGCGCGCTCCCGGGCCGGCCGCGAGGCGCCCGGGCGGTCGAGGTGCATCTTGACGACCCTCTCCTCCGCGCCCCGCGATGACCCAGGCCGTCCGGCCGGGGCGACGACGACCGCGGCGACCCGCGCGTCCCGGCTCTCGTGGACCTCGCGCAGGCCGACGGCCTCGCCGGGGCGGGCGGCGCGGCGGGCGAGGTCGGCCGCAGCCGGGTCCGGCGGCGGGTCCACCCGGTCGAGCAGGGCGAGGAGCTCGGCCGTGGTCGTCGCCAGGTCGAACTCGCTCCGCACCCGCCGGCGGCCCGCCTCCCCCATCCGGCCGGCGCGCACCGGGTCGGCGAGGAGCTCGCGGATCGCGTCGGCCAGGGCGCCGGGGTCGCCCGGCGGGACCAGCAGGCCCGTCTCGCCGTCCCGCACGAGCTCGGGAACCCCCGAGAGCCGCGAGGCGACGACCGGCTTGCCCGCCGCCGCCGCCTCCATCAGGGCGACCGGGATCCCCTCCATCTGACCGTCGCGGGCGACGACGCTCGGCAGGACCGCCGCGTCGGCCGCCGCCATCCGCCGGCGGACCTCGTCCTGGCGCCGGGCGCCGAGCAGGACGACCCGGTCGCCGAGCCCGGCGGCCGCGATCCGCGCCTCGATCGCGGCCCGGTCCGGCCCCTCGCCGATCACCTCGCAGCGGAGGTCCACGCCGGCGTCGCGCAGACGGCGGCAGGCGTCGACGAGGACGGGGATCCCCTTGTACTCGCGCAGCGCCGCGACGCAGAGGACGCTCGGCCGCCTCCCCGCCGGCCCGAGCGGTTCCGTCCCGGCCTCCGTGGGCGCCGGCGGCACGCCGACGTGCACCACCTCGACCGCGCCGGCCCGGCCCGGGTAGAGCTCGGCGATCAGGTCGCGGTTGTAGCGCGAGATCGAGCGCACGAACCGCGCCCGTGCGAGCTTCGCGCCGAGGAGCTGGCGGCGGACGAAGAGGTCGTGCGCGTGCACCGTGAAGCTGAAGTCGATCGGCGCCAGCCGCGAGACGGCGAGCGCCGCGGTCGCCGGGTGGGTCGCGAAGTGGGCGTGGACGTGCCGCACGCCCCGCCGCGCGAGCCGGTCCGCGAGCAGCACCGATTTCGGGAACAGGGCGGCGGTCCGCCACAGGACGTGGGGGCTGCCCGCGGCCCCCGCGAGCAACCGCGCCAGGGTGCCGAGGTAGGCGGCCGGCCGGCGCCCGAGCGCGGCGAGATTCGCCGCGACGACTTGCGGCGACAGCCACGGCGTGTAGAGGGCGCGCGCGACCCAGGGCTCCGCCTCGCGGTGGACCACCTCCGCCCGCTCCCGGATCAGCGGCACCAGGACGACCGGCTGCCCCTGGCGCTCGAGCTCGGCGACCTCGCGCAGGATGAAGGTCTCGGTGACGCGGGGGAAGCGGGAGAGGAAGACCGCGATCGGCCTCCGGACCGCGAGCGCAGGCCTGCGCGCCGGCCCGGCCGCGGCCGGTGCCGGCGCCCTCTCCGCCTCCAGGGCCGCCGCTCCGACTCCTCGGGCCCGCTCGCGGGCCGCGGCGGGTGCCAGGGTGTAGAGGCCGGCCGCGAGCCCGAGGAGGAGGTAGAGGTAGCGCGGGAACTGGCCGTGGAGGAAGAGACCCATCAGCAGGTGGCCGGCGAGCGCCGCCGCCACCCCGCCCGCCAGCGCCGCCGTCGCCGCGTCGGGCGGGTGCCGCCGCACGACGACCAGCGCGGGCACGGCGAGCGCCAGCGCCCCGAGGAACGCCGCGAGCCCCACGACGCCCGTCTCGGCCGCGACCTCGAGGTAGAGATTGTGCGGGTAGTTCCGCTCCCCGGGCTCCTCGTACAGCCGGGCGTCGGAGCCGACCCGGTCGGCGTACGGCTGGAAGCGGGCGCCGTAGTTCCCCGCCCCGACCCCGAGCCACGGCCGGTCGACGAACATCCTCCACGCCGCCCCAGTGACCAGGAGCCGCTTGGCGAACGAGCTGTCGGGCTCGAGCACCTCGGTCTCTCCCCCGGGAAGGACCTCGGCGAGGGTGGTCAGCCGGCGGGAGAACCCCTCCGGCACCAGCAGGGCGACGACGACCGCCGCCGCGGCCGCGGCGGCCAGGTGACGCGGCCGGATGCCGCGCACCGCGACGGCGAGCCCGAGGACGACGAGGAGGACCAGCGCCGCCGCCCGTGAGTAGGTCAGAACCGTCCCCGCGACGAGGACCGCCGCGGCGGCGAGCGCGGCGGCGCGGCGCGCGCCGTCGCCGGGCCGCCCGAGGTCGCGCTCTGCCCAGGCCAGGGCGAGGGCGAGGGGGACGGTCGCCAGCAGGGCCAGGGCGAAGTAGTTCGGGTCGCCCAGCGGCCCGGCGATGCGCGGCTCGAAGACGTCCCCCCAGATCTGCGCGTGCTTGATCCGTCCGAGCCCGCCGAGCTCGTCGCCGAACCGGCCGGTGGCGACCTGCCAGACCCCGAGCGCGGCGAGCAGGGCGCCGGCCGCCACCGCCGCCGCCGCGGCGGTCCGCGCCAGCCGCGCGGTGGCGACGAGCAGCGCGGCGAGGAGGTAGACGGCGAACGCCTTGGCGAGCTCGGCCACCCGCTCGTCGGCCGCCGGCCGGTCCCAGGCCCAGGTCGTCGAGGCGACCACCACGAGGAGGTACCCCGCCAGGCCGAGGGTGAGCGGCAGGGCGAGGACCCGTGCGGTCCCGTCCAGGCCTCGCACCCGGACGGCGGCCGTCGCGATCGGCAGGGCGAGGAGCTGGAGGAGCGAGGGCATCCCGTGGAAGCGGACCAGCACCTCCGAGAGGTTGAGCTGCACGAAGACGACGAGGAGGACGAGGGCGAGGGCGGGGCGCCGCACCAGGGCGAGGAGCGCCACCGGCGCCGCGGCGGCCGCGGCGAGGAGGAGGGCCAGCTCGCCGGGGCGGTCCGGGAGCGGAAGCTCGAAGAGGTCGGGGCGCGAGACCGCCGTCCAGCCTCCGGCCAGCGCCAGGGCCAGGGCCGCCGCGGCGACGGCCGTTGCCGCCCCGCGTCGGTCGGCCGGGGCCGGGAGCGCGGCGTCGGAAGCGGGACTGCGGGACGGGGCCATGGGCATGGTCTCCGGCCGCCGGCCGGGCGGTTTCAGGCGCCCGGGCGGGCTCGGCGGGGACCGCGCAGGAGCTCGACCGCGGCCGCCCCCAGCAGCCCGGCGAAGAGCCCCAGGACCGCCGCCACCGCCGCGTTGCGCCGCGGGTCGGGACGGACCGGCCGGCGCGGCACCTCGGCACGGGCGAGCTCCCGCAGGCTGTAGACGCGGTAGAGGCGCCGTCCCTCGCGCCGGGTGACCGCGGCGACCGCGTCGGCGAGCCGCGCCGCCCCCTCCGGGTCGGGGCCCTGGACCTCGATCCGCACGACATTCGTGTTCGGGACGACCGAGCCGCCGATCCAGTAGTAGCGGACGTCGCGCGGCTCGACGCCCATCCGCTCGGCGGCCCGCTCCTTGGTCTCCGGCGCCCGCGGGATGCGCGCCAGGGTGGCGACGACCGTCCGCCGCTCGAGTGCCTCGATGCTGTCGAGGATCTCGTCGGCGCCCTCGACCTCGCTGCTCGGGGTCACCGCGAGGAGCGCTTCGGCCGCGTAGATCGGGGTCGCCCGCGCGGTGAGCCAGGCGGCCGCGCCGACCGCCGCCGCCGTCGCGAGGAGGACGATCCACCAGCCCCGCGCGAGGGCGCGCAGGTAGAAGGCGGACTCCCCCGGGCCGGCGGCGGGATCGGCCGCCGCGTCGCGGCCGCGCGCCGGGCTCAGGTCGCCCCCTTGGCGGAGACGACCGCCGGCAGCGTGCGCGACAGGATCTCGAGGTCGAGCGAAAGGCTCCAGCGGTCGACGTACTCGAGGTCGAGCCGCACCCGCTCGGAGTCGGCGAGGTCGCTCCGCCCGCCGACCTGCCACAGGCCGGTCAGCCCCGGCCGGACCGAGAACCGCCGCATCTGGGCGCGCTTGGGGTACTTCTCGAAATCCGACAACAGCAGCGGGCGCGGCCCGACCAGGCTCATCTCGCCGCGCAGGACGTTGAGGAGCTGGGGCAGCTCGTCGACCGAGTAGCGCCGCAGCCAGCGGCCGACCGGCGTGATCCGCGGGTCGCGCGGGATCTTGAGGAAGGTCCGCTCCGGCCGGGCGGCGGCGAGCTCCTCCTCCCGCCCCTCGGCACCGTGGACCATCGTGCGCAGCTTGAGCATGGGGAACTGGCGGCATCCGAAGCCGATCCGCGGCTGGACGAAGATCGCCGGGCCGCGGCTGGTGAGCCGGACGAGCGCCATCGCCCCGAGGAGGACCGGCGAGGTGAGCAGGAGCAGGACCGCCGCGCCGGCGACGTCGAGACCGCGCTTGAGGGCCACCTGCACCCGGCCGCCCGGCCGCTCCTCCGCCGGCAGGTCGAGCGTCCAGTAGAAGGCGCCGGTGTCGTCGAGGTTGATCATTCCGTGGAGCCCTTACCGGTCGGTCATGGCGATAAGTCTATACGTTCGAGCGGCCGGTTCGGCGTCCGAGCCCGGTGAGAGCCCTCAGCCCGCAAGATCCGGACCCGTCGCGGTCAGTGCAGAAGATGCCGTGCGATGACCATCCGCTGGATCTCGCTCGTGCCCTCGTAGATCGCGGTGACCCGCACGTCGCGGAACAGGCGGGAGATCTCGTAGTCGGCGTGGAAGCCGTTGCCGCCGTGGATCTGCACCCCTTCGTAGCAGGCGCGATTCGCCGCCTCACTGGCGTAGAGCTTGGCCTGGGAGGCCAGCCGCGGGGCGTCCGGGTGGCGGGGGGTGCGCTCGGCAATCGACGCCGCGTACCAGGTCAGCGCGCGGGCGGCGGCGAGCTCGGTCGCCATCGTGGCGAGCTTGAAGCGGATCGCCTGGAGCTCGACGATCGGGCCGCCGAACTGCTCGCGCTCCTTGGCGTACGCGGTCGAGACCTCGAGCGCACGCTGGTGGATGCCGATCGCCTGCGAGGCGATGCCGAGCCGCGAGTGGTCGAGGACCGCGAGGGCAATCTTGAACCCCTGGCCCTCGGTGCCGAGGAGATTGCCCGCCGGGATGCGGCAGCCGGTGAAGTGGATGGGCGCGGTGCGCGACGAGGTCAGGCCCATCTTCTCCTCGGGCCGGCCGACCGCGAAGCCGGGCGCGTCGGCCGGCACCGCGAAGGCCGACAGCCCGCGCTTCCCGGGATCGGGGCCGGTGCGGGCGACGACCACGTACCAGCGGGCGAAGCCGGCGTTGGTGATCCACGCCTTCTCCCCGTCGAGCACCCAGGAGTCGCCGTCGCGCCGCGCCGAGGTGCGCATGCTCGCGACGTCGCTCCCCGACCCGGGCTCGGTCAGGCCGAAGGCGCCGAGGGCGCCGGCGGCGAGCTCGGGCAGCACCCGACGCTTCACCTCCTCGGAGCCGAAGCGCGAGATCGGCCAGGCGCAGACCGAGTTCGACACGCTCATCGTCACACCCACCGCCGCCGAGGCGCGCGAGAGCTCCTCGACCGCCAGGCAGTAGGTCAGCGGGTCGACGCCGGCGCCGCCGTGCTCCTCGCCGATCAGCATGCCGAGCAGCCCGAGCTCGGCCATCTCGGCGACGATCTCCTCGGGGAAGCGGTGCTCCGCCGCGCGCTCGGCCTCGCCCGGGAGGATGCGCTCCTCGGAGAACCGCCGCACCTCGTCGCGCAGGAGCTGCTGGTCCTCGGAGAGCGAGAAGTCGACGGCCGGCGGGGCGGCTGGGGGGGCCTCGAGGGTCGCCATCGGCGGGCTCAGGCCCTCTGGACGACCCAGTCGGCGATCACCATCTTCTGGATCTCGCTGGTGCCCTCGTAGATCTCGGTGATCCGCGCGTCGCGGAAGTAGCGCTCGACGTTGTACTCCTTCGTGTAACCGTACCCGCCGTGGATCTGGAGCGCCTTGTTCGTCACCCGCTGCGCCATCTCCGAGGCGAACAGCTTCGCCTGCGCCGCCTCGAGCGTGTAGCGCTTCTGGTTCTCCTTCGCCCACGCCGCCTTCCAGGTCAGGAGCCGCGCCGCGTCGAGCTCGGTCGCCATGTCGGCGAGGTAGAACTGAATCGCCTGGAAGCTCGCCAGCGGCGCCCCGAACTGCTCGCGCTCCTGCGCGTAGGCGAGCGCCTCCTCCATCGCCCCGCGGGCGATCCCGACCGCCTGGGCGGCGATCCCGATCCGCCCGCCGTCGAGCGTCGCCATCGCCACCCTGAACCCGTCCCCCTCGCCGCCCAGCCGCCAGGCCGCCGGCACGCGGAGATCCTCGAACGACAGCCACGTCGTGCCCGAGGCGTTCACCCCGAGCTTGAACTCGTGGCTCCCGTGGCCGTAGCCCTCGCGGTCGGCCGGCACGAGGAAGGCGGTGATCCCGCGGTGCCCCTTTGTCAGGTCGACGCTGGCGAAGACCAGCGCCACGTCGGCGTGCGTGCCGTTGGTGATGAACACCTTCTCGCCGTCGAGCACGTAGTCGTCGCCGTCGCGCCGGGCGGTCGTCCGCAGGCCCGCCGCGTCCGACCCGGCCCCGGGCTCGGTCAGCGCGAAGCAGCCGAGCTTCGCCCCCGAGGCGAGCGGCGTCAGGAACTCCCGCTTCTGCTCGTCGGTGCCGAACTTGAGGATCGGGTCGCAGACCAGCGAGTTGTTCACCGACAGGATCACCCCGCTGGTCGCACACGCCCGGCTGATCTCCTCGATCACCAGGCAGTAGGCCACCGCGTCCATCCCCGCCCCGCCCCACTCCTCCGGCACCGCCACCCCGGCCAGCCCCAGCTCCCCCGCCTGATCGTAGAACTCGCGCGGAAACTCCCCGCTCTCGTCGATCTCCTTGGCCCGCGGAGCCACCACCTCCTCGGCGAACCGCCGCACGGAGTCCCGCAAGAGCACGTGCTCGTCGCTCAGCTCGATCTGCATGAAGGGGAAGATAACAGAGGGGCCGGGCCCGCGGCCGCTGTGCTAGCGTCCCGCCGCCATGAAGCGCCCACGCCCCCTGAGCTTCGTCGAAGAGGAGCTGAACAGCTTCCTGCCGACCGGGTGGCGGCTGGTCGACGGCGGGCGCGGGACGTGGGACGAGAAGCGACGCCTCTACCGCTTCCGGGTGCTCGACAACGTCGACTTCGACTGGCCGGTGGCGGTGTCGGGAGCCGAGGCCGAGGAGCACGGCCGGCTCGGCGCCCTCGAGCGCGCCATGGGCCGCGTCTTCCGCGACCGCCTCGGCCGGCCCACCCGCGGCCTCGGCCTCGCCGGCTGAGCGGGCGACGGCCCGCGCTCCCTCACTCCATCCGCAGCACCTGCAGCGGCTCGGCCCCGGCGGCCCGGCGGGCCGGCGCCAGGGTGGCGAGGACGGCCGCGGCCAGGACCGCGCCGACGACCGCCGACCAGGTGAGCGGGTCGTCGCCGTCGACGCCGAAGACCATCCCGCCGAGGAGCCGTCCGGCCAGGACCCCTCCGAGGGCGCCGAAGACGAGGCCCGCGACGGCGAGCGCCAGCCCCTCGCGGACGATCAGGCCGAAGACGTCGCGACGGACGGCGCCGAGGGCCATCCGGACGCCGATCTCCGGGATGCGCAGCGCGACCCGGTAGGCGAGGAGACCGTGGACGCCCATCGCCGCGAGCAGCAGGGCGAGGGCGGCGAAGACGGCCAGCAGCGCCATCACGAACCGCGTCCGGGCGACCGAGCCGGCGACGGTCCGGGCCAGCGGCTCGACGCCGAACGGGGCGAGCCCGGGATCCGCCGCGCGGATCGCCCCCGGGAGCGCCTCGACGATCGTTTCCGGGTCGCCGCCGCGGGCGAGGACGACCGCCCTCTCCGAGGGCGCCTGTGCGAGAGGCACGTAGAGCGCCGGCGGCGCCGGCTCCTCCAGGCCGTGGATCCGCTCGTCGCCGACGACGCCGACGAGCCGCCACGTCTGCCCCCACATCGAGACCTCCTGGCCGACCGGAGAGCCGACGGTGAAAAAGCGGTCCGCCGCCGTGCGGTTGACTAGCGCGACCCGCGGCCGCCCGGCGCGGTCGCCTTCGCGCAGCCCCCTCCCCGCGAGGACCGGCACGCGGAGGACGGCGAGGTACTCCGGCCCGACCTGCCGCACCCGGATCTCCGGCCAGTCCGTCGCCTCGGCCTCCCGGCCGACGACCGCGAACGAGTTCGTGAACCCGCGGTCCAGCGGGTGGGCGGCGGCCAGGGCGACCCGCTCGACCTCCGGCAGGGCCGCAACGCGCTCGCGCACCTCGCCGTGGAAGCGGTGGATCTCGCGCCAGTCGGGCCATACCGCGAAGTCGCGCGGGTAGCGGGACTGCGGGAGGCGGAGCTCGGCCTTGACCACCCCGCGGGTCGCGAAGCCGGCGTCCACGTGGAGGAGGTTCCAGAAGCTGCGCAGCATCAGCCCCGCGCCGATCGTCAGCGTGACCGCGAGCGCGAGCTCGACGACGACCAGCCAGGAGCGGGAGCCGCGGGCCGGTCCACCGCCGCCCGCGCCGACCTCCCGCGAGCCGAGCGAGGCCGGCGCCCGCTGCACCCGGGCCTGGACCCACGGGACGATGCCGAAGACGAGGGCGATCGCGCCGGCCACCGCCACGCTCGCCAGGACTGCCCGCGGATCGAGCGCCAGCGAGCCCATGCCGGGCAGATCCGAGGGGGCGAGCGCCCGCGCGGCGCGGAGCGCCACGGCCGCGAGGCCGAGCCCGGCGGCGAGCGCCAGCCCGGTGAGCACCCCGGTCTCGACCAGGAAGTGGCGGAGTAGCTGCCCGTCCCCGGCCCCGAGCGCCCGCCGCACCGCGGTCTCGCGGCGGCGAGCCGCACCGCGGGCGAGCAGCAGGTGGGCGACGTTGACGCAGGCGACGAGCAGGACCAGCGCGACCGCGGCGAGGAGCACCGCGAGCGGCCGCCGCAGCGGACCGACGACGACCTCGCGGAGGGGCTCGACGTGGACGCCCCGGTCGGCGTTCTCCGGGTACTCGCGCTCGAGGTCCGCAGCGACCGCCGAGAGCTCCGCCTCGACCTCCGCGGTCGACGTCTGCTCCGCCCGCCGGCCGAGCAGGACGATCGGATGGGTGATCCGCGGGGAGGCGACCGGGTCGGGTTGCAGCGAAAGCCAGACGTCGACCTCGCCGCGCTCGGTGAGCGTGCCCCCGTAGTCCGCCGCGGAGAGGACCTGGCGCAGGCCGTACCCGGCCGACGACGGCAGCACGCCGACGACCGTCGCGGGGATCTCGTCCACGACGATCTCGGAGCCCACCGCGCCCGCGTCCGCGCCCAGGGCGCGGCGCCAGTAGCCTTCGCCGAGAAGCGCCACGGCCGGCGCCCCGGGCCGGTCGTCCTCCGGGCCGAGGCTCCGGCCATGGAGCGGCCGCACGCCGAGAACGCGCATCAGCCCGTGGCTCGCGCCCACCGCGTCCACCCGCTCGGGATCGGCGTCCCGGCGCGCCACGTTGACCTGCGCGGCCCGGAAGGCGGCGAGCGCCTCGAGCGAGCGGGCGCGCTCGCGGAAGTCGAGGAAGTCGGGGACCGAGGCCGGCTCGCGCCGGGTGCCGCCGTCGCGGTCGGTCTCCCAGACGACGAGCAGCTCCTCGGGCTCGGGAAACGGCATCGGCCGCAGCAGCACCCCGTCGACGACGCTGAACACCGCGCTCGCCGCGCCGAGCCCGAGCGCCAGCGTGAGGACGACGGCGAGGGTGAAGCCGGGCGACCTGCGCAGGCTGCGCACGGTCAGCCCCAGGTCGCGGGCGAGGTCCACCGCGAGCCCGGTCCCCCGCTCGTCGCGCACCCCCTCGCGCGCCCCGTCGAGCGCCCCGAACCTCGCCCGAGCCCGGCGCCGCGCCTCCTCCGGCGCGAGCCCGTCGGCGATCCCCCGCTCGGTCTCCATGTCGAGGTGGAAGGCGAGCTCCTCCTCCATCTCCCGCTCCTCCTCGTGCCGCCGCACGAGCGACCGCCAGCGCGAAGCGACCTCTCTCCCCCAGCCCACGGCCCGCCCCTACCCGGGAGTCGCCGCGAGCACCCGCTCGACGGCGCTCCGGAAGATCGCCCAGCCCTCGGTCTCGGCGTCGAGCTGCCGCTCCCCCTCGCGGGTGAGCCGGTAGAACCGCGCCCGCCGGTTGTTGTCCGACGTACCCCAGTGCGAGCTCACCCACCCCCGACGCGCCAGCCGCTGGAGCGCCGGGTAGAGCGACCCCTGGTTGACCTGGAACCGCTCGCGGGAGAGCTGCTGGAGCCGCTGCGAGATCCCCCACCCGTGGTTCGGCCCCAGCGACAGGACCTTGAGGATTAGCAGGTCCAGCATCCCCTGCATCACCTCCCCCGACCGCGCCTCGACCGCCATACCCGTCACCTCCTGTCGTCTGTCGACAAGAGGGTACCGGACGCTCCTGTCGTCTGTCAACAGGAGGGAGCGGGTGCGTCCGCCGGCGGCAGGCGGGCGGTCGAGGAGGGAGAAGCGGAGGCGGCCCACCCCGCGACCAGGGTGAACGCGGAGCGGAGGTACGCCGGCCCGGAGAACGACGGAGACCGGCGACCTACGCCCGGTCGGGGCGGGACCCCGGCTTCTCCGCCTCGCTCCCGGCGGCGCACATCGGGCACTCCTCGGGCCGGTAGGTCGGCGGCGCCAGCTCCGCGAGCCGGACGAACGGCACGTCGAAGGGGCTCGCCCCGCCGCTTCGGTCGAGGATCGCCGCCACCGCGACGACCTCCGCCCCGGCCGCCCGCGCCACCTCCATCGTCTCCCGCGTCGACCGCCCGGTCGTCACCGCGTCCTCGACCACCACGACCCGCTCCCCGCCCTCGAGCCCGAACCCTCGGCGCAGCTCCATCCTCCCCTCCACCCCCCGCTCCGTGAACCGGAACGGCACCCCCAGCGCCGCCGCCACCTCGTGCCCTACGATCACCGCCCCCAACGCCGGCGCCAGCACCGACCCCGGCCGCCCCACCGCCTCGACGATCCGCCCCGCCAACGCTTCCCCCACCTCCCGCGCCCGCCGCGGGTCCTCGAGCAGCCGCGCACACTGGACGTAGACCGGAGAGTGGAGCCCGGACGAGAGACGAAAGTGCCCCCGCAGCAGAGCCCCCGTCGCCTCCAGCTCCGCTAGCCAGTCCTTCTCCCTAGCTTCCGTCACCGGTCCCTCCCCATCGGATCGTCGGCGACGCCGCTCGCGCCGGCAACAGGGGGAGGCCGGCGCGACCGTCCTCCGGTCGCACCGGGGCTCACCCCCCGGCGTGCTCCTCCCGCTTGATGTCGTACTGGTCCAGCTTCTTGTACAGATTCGACCGCGGCGTGTCGATCGCCTGCGCCGTCTGCGTGACGTTCCACTCGTTCTCCTCGAGCTTCTGGAGGATGAACAGCCGCTCCGTCGTCTCCCGGAACTCCCGTAGCGTCCGCGCCGCCGTCGCCGCGCTGGAGAGGTCCGGCCGCGTCCCGCCCGTCGCCGTCAAGACGTCGTCCCGCGTGATCTCCTCCCCCGGCGCGAGGATCAGGAGCCGCTCCACCAGATTCTTCAGCTCCCGCACGTTCCCCTTCCACGGCAGCGCCTGGAGATAGGCCACCGCGGCGTCGGTGAACGGCATCGCCCGGTAGTTGTTCGCCTCGGCATAGCGGCGGACGAAGTAGTCGACCAGCACCGGCACGTCCTCGAGCCGCTCGCGCAGCGGCGGCGTCCGGATGGGTACCACGTTCAGCCGGTAGTACAGGTCCTCGCGGAACCGCCCCCCGGCGATCTCCTCCTCGAGGTCCCGGTTCGTCGCCGCGATCACCCGCACGTCCACCGTCACCGTGCGCTCCGCTCCGACCGGCTCGACCTCGCCGCTCTGCAGCACCCGCAGCACCTTCGCCTGCGCCCGGGCCGAGAGATCCCCGATCTCGTCGAGGAAGATCGTCCCCCCGTCGGCCGAGACGAACTTCCCGACCTGCTTGCGCACCGCCCCGGTGAAGCTCCCCTTCTCGTGCCCGAAGAGCTCGGACTCGATCAGCTCCTCCGGGATCGCCGCGCAGTTCACCTGCACCAGCGGCCGCCCCGCCCGCGGCGAGCCGCGGTGGATCGCCCGCGCCACCAGCTCCTTGCCGGTGCCGCTCTCGCCGGCCACCAGCACCGTCGCCGGCGTCGGCGCCGCCTTCTCGATCGTCGAGCGCAGCTTCTTCATCGCCGGCGCCGCACCGACCAGATCGTCCGGCTCGCTCCGCAGCGTCCGGTTCTCCGCCTGCAGCCGATGACTCTCCACCGCGTTGCGCAGCGACAGGAGCACCCGCTCCCGCTGCAGCGGCTTCTCGAAGAAGTCGAACGCGCCGCGCCGGGTCGCGTCCACCGCCGTCGGCACGTCCGCGTGCCCGCTGATCACCAGCACCGGCATCTCGTACCCGCGCTCGGCGAACGCGGTGAGCACCGCGAGCCCGTCCATCTCGGGCATCTTCACGTCGAGGATCACCGCGTCCGGCGCCCGGTCCGCCACCCGCGCCAGCGCCTGCGCCCCGCTCGCCGCCTCCTCGACCCGGTAGCCCTCGTACTCGAGGATCATCCGCAAGCTGTCCCGGATGGTCGACTCGTCGTCGACCACCAGCACCGTGCCTCTCACCGAAGACTCAGAACGCGCCATGGCCGCCGGAGTGTACCCCACAGAGGACGGCGAACGGAGAGATAACGGAAGAAAAGATCTGGCTAAAGGAAAAAGACGGAGAGCGGAGCTCCTGCGCTGCATCGCGGGCCGCCAGTCGCCGCCTTCTGCGAGCTCGGCCAGAGGTTCTCTCGGTGGCCTTGGGATGACTTCCAGCGAGGCGGGCACCTGCTTCTATGCGAGCGATGGTCGCGACGCCTCCGCCGGAGTACCGCGGGCGGCGCTTCCCGGGCGGTCGACCGGAGCGGCGGGCCCCCTCCGAGGGTGTCTGAGCCGGCTCCGCCCGGGCGGTGGGAGGGCTCAAGGGCCCGGCACCGCCGGAGCGCCGGGGACGTCGCCGCCCGCGCGGTCACCGTAAGCGGCGGGCACCCCCTCCGGGGATGTCTGAGCCGGCCCATGGCACGGGCCGCCGCAGGCCTTTCGCGGTCCGGGGCCGGCGATGCCAAGGCGAGGGCCGCCCCCCAGCACACTCCGTAGCCCGAGCCGGTCCCCGGAGGGGGTGCCCGCCGCGCCCCCGGGTACCGCCGGCCCGAGGCGGCGTCCACGGCGCGGCCGTCGGGCATGAACACTTCCGCCCCGGGGACCGGGCTCTGAGCACGGCCACCGGGGCGGAGGGTTGGTTCGCTTTCCGGGGTCCGCCGTTACGGCTTGCGGACCGGGGCGAAGAAGGAGATCCAGCGCTCGCCCTGGGGGTCGTAGCGCTGGACGTAGAGGCGGAGGTAGCGGCCGGAGTCGGTGGACTCGACCACGCGCTCGAACTCGCGGAGATTCTCGACCGGCTGGCCGTTGACCTCGGCGATGATGTCGCCGGGGCGGACCTGCTCGTCGTAGAGCGGCGAGTCGGGGGCGACGTTCGTCACCCAGACCCCGGTGGCCGACGAGGGAAGACCGTGAGCCTGGCGGACCTCCTCGGTGAGCTCCTGGTAGCGGATGCCCAGCCAGTCGATGCCGCTCGTACCGCCCTCCTCCTCGACCGCTGCCTGCTGCCCGAGACCGGGCCGCTCGCCGAGCTCGGCGGTGCGGACCAGCCGCTCGCCGCTGCGCCAGATCGTCAGGCGGACCTCGTCGCCCGGCTGGCGGGAAGCGACGTAGTCGATCAGGTCGCGGGTGTCGTGGACGACCACGTCGTCGACCTGGAGGACCACGTCGCCGTGGCGGACGCCGGCCTCCGCGGCCGGGTCGCCCTCCCGGGTGCCGAGCACCAGGGCGCCGGCGGTCGACTCGAGCCCGAAGGACTCGGCCTCGTCGAAGTCGAGATTCTTGATGTCGACCCCGAGGTAGCCGCGGGTCACCTTGCCCGCCTCGCGGAGCTGCGGCAGGACCTGCTTGACCGTGGACACCGGGACGGCGAAGCCGATGTTCTCGGCGCCGAAGTTGATCGCCGTCGCCACGCCGACGACCTCGCCGTCGAGGTTGACCAGCGGCCCGCCCGAGTTGCCGAAGTTGATCGCCGCGTCGGTCTGGATGAAGTTCTCGAACGAGTTGTCGATGATGCCGATCGACCGGCCCTTGGCCGAGACCACGCCGACGGTGACCGTGTGGTCGAGGTTCAGCGGGCTGCCGATCGCCATCACCCAGTCGCCGACCCGCAGCCGCTCGCTGTCGCCGAGGCGCAGGTGCCTGAGGTTGCCGCCGGCGTCGATCTGGAGCAGGGCGATGTCGGTCACCGGGTCGGTCCCCTTGAGCTCGGCCGGGTACTCGCGGTCGCCGAGGGTGACCATCAGCCGGTCGGCGCCCTCGATGACGTGGTTGTTCGTCACGATCAGCCCGTCGGGGCTGATCAGGAAGCCGCTGCCGCCGGACTCCGAGCGGAAGCGCTCCTGCTCGGGCGACTCCTCCTGGGGCTGGCCGGGGCGGCGGCGCGGCCCGAAGAAGAACTCGAACGGGTTGATCTGCCGGGACGGGCCCGACTGGTAGGTGTCGGCGCGGATCGAGACCACCGCCGGCTCGACCGCCTCGGCGAGGTCGGCGAAGCTCGGGACCCCGTTGCCGGCGGCGCTGCGCGCGACGACCTGGGGGCCGAGGGCGTCGTCGGCCATCCCGGGCACGGTGAGGCCGAGGCCGCCGGCGAGGACCATGCCGAAGGCGACGGCGCCCACGACCAGGAGAAACGTGACGAACTGACGGCTGGTGCTGCTCTTCATCGATCGGAGTCCCTTCGTCTCATGCGGGAGTATGTGCTGGTTCGTGGGAGGCGGTACGTCGCGCTCGCCTCGGACGGCGCTGGAGCCGGCCCTGCACCGGGCCTCGCACCTAGCCTTGCACGAAATAGCAACCCGCTTGCCAGCGGTTGTCTTCCCCGAGCGCCGGGCGAGGCGTCTCCGCGGCGGGGGCCGAGGTCGCGCCAGAATGGCACGGCCGGCAGCCCGGACCGGCGCGACGGCCGGTCACGACCCGTCGGCGGACCGGGCCGCGCGGCCAAGTCCACTCCGCACAGCCGTTTGCATCGGCCGCGGTCGGTGCCCTATACTACCGTGGCCACGGCTCGCCTCGGCGGGTCGCTTCGGACCAACAGGTCTCGGCACCGGGTTGGGGGGCGGCGCGCCTCGGCGCTCTCGCCGCACGGCCCGCGGCCGGCCACACGGGACGGAAGGTGAGGAGTGGGCGGGACGCCCACTTTTTTTATTGGCCGGAGAAACGGTCCGGCCGACGATCGACGATGCGAGACGACAGCCACAGCAGCTACGACAGCCCGGGCGGCCGGGGCCGGACCGCCGCCCCGCCGGCGCCGCGCAAGCCGATGGCCAAGGACCGGCTGGACGCCGACCTCCAGGCCGAGCTCGAGGCGATCGCCCGGGGCGCCGGCTGCGAGCTGTGGCACGCCGAGCACAAGGGCGGCCACCTGCGGCTGTTCCTCGACCGGCCGGAAGGGGTGACGCTCGCCGACTGCGAGCTCGTCTCGAAGCAGGTCTCGGCGCTGCTCGACGTCGTCGACTTCGGCTCGCAGCGCTACGTGCTGGAGGTCAGCTCCCCCGGGCTCGACCGCCAGCTCCACCGGCCGCGCCACTACGCGCGGTTCGCCGGCGAGCGCGTGCGGGTCACGTATCGGACACCGGACGGGGGAAAGAGACGGACGGTCGTCGGGCGGCTCGAGGCCTTCCGGCCGGCCGGCGACGAGGCGGCCGGCGGGACGATCGCGGTCGCCACCGACGAGGGAGAGCGCCTCGAGCTGGACCTGGCCGACGTCCATGCCGGCCGGCTCGAGCCGGCGATCTAGAGGCGATCCAGAGGCGATTCAGAGGCGATTCACAGGCGATCCAGACACACGCCCGAGAGAACGACACCAGGAACTCGAACGATGGCACAGGCACAGACCGCACAGATCAACTTCGGCGACATCCTGAAGCAGGTCGCTCGCGAGAAGGACATCGAGCTCGACCGCTGGATCGCGGCGCTCGAGGACGCGATGGCGTCGGCCGCGAAGAAGCAGCACCGGATCAAGGAGCCCGTCCGGGCGACCCTCGACATCGACACCGGCCACTTCGAGGCGTTCATCGTCAAGCAGGTCGTCGAGGAGGTCGAGGACCCGCTCGCCGAGTGGAGCGTCGAGGAGGCGCGCGACCACAAGCCCGACGCGGCGGCCGGCGACGAAATCCACATCCCGGTGTCGACCGAGGGCCTGGGCCGGATCGCCGCCCAGTCGGCCAAGCAGGTGCTCTACCAGCGGGTGCGCGAGGCCGAGCGCGAGAACGTCTACAACGAGTACATCGGGCGGGTCGGCGAGATCGTCAACGGCACGGTGAAGCGGTTCGAGCGCGGCGACATCGTCGTCGACCTCGGGCGCACGGAGGCGGCGGTGCCGCGCTCCGAGCAGGCGCGCCACGAGCGCTACAGCCAGGGCGAGAGGATCCGCGCCGTGATGATCGACGTCCACACCCAGCCGAAGGGCCCGCAGATCATCCTCTCGCGCACCGACCCCAGGCTGCTCGCCAAGCTGTTCGAGATGGAGGTGCCGGAGATCTACGACGGCACGGTTGTGATCAAGAACGCGGTCCGCGCGCCGGGCGAGCGGGCCAAGGTCGCCGTCTACTCCCGCGAGCGCGACGTCGACCCGGTCGGCGCCTGCGTCGGGATGAAGGGCTCGCGGGTGCAGTCGATCATCCGCGAGCTGCGCGGCGAGAAGATCGACATCATCGAGCACAGCGACGACCTCGTGACCTTCGCCCAGAGCGCGCTGGCGCCGGCGCGGATCACCCGGGTCTCGGTGACCCACCACGGCGAGGTGCCGCACCTCGACGTCATCGTCGAGGACGAGCAGCTCTCGCTGGCGATCGGCAAGCGCGGCCAGAACGTGCGGCTCGCCTCCGAGCTGATCGGCGCGCGGATCGACATCAAGAGCGAGAGCGACGTCAAGGACGAGGTCGCCGGGGCGCTCGCGCGGATGCTCCAGGACGCGGTCTCCGGCGCCGGCGGCGAGGGCGCCGCGCCGGCGGTCGAGGTCGACCTCACCGAGGCGCCGGGCGTCGGCCCGAAGACCGCCGAGAAGCTCGCCGCCGCCGGCTTCGGGCGGCTCGACGCGCTGGCCGCGGCGAGCGTCGAGGAGCTGACCGCCGTCGAGGGGGTCGGCGGGGCGACCGCCGAAGGGCTCAAGACCTGGGCCGGCGAGAAGGCCGCCGAGGTCCGGGCGGCGGCAAGCGCGACCGAAGCCGAGGCCGGCGACGGCGTCGAGATGCCGCCGCCCGCCGACGAGTCGACGATGGCCGACGAGGACTTCATGGCCGCCCTGTCCCGCGCCTTCCAGGAGTCCGAGGCGCTGCGGCAGAGCGTCGCCGAGCGGACCGCCGAGGACGAGGGCGTGGAGGACGAGGGCGCCGAGGCCGGCGCCGAAGGCGCACACGACGAGGAGGAGGGCGCGGTCGCCGTCGAGGGGGTCGCCGCCGCGCGCGGCGACGAGGAGGAATGAGCCCCGCGGCGGGAGAGGGCGCGACGAGTGGCAGGCAGGCGCAAGACGGAGTGAACCAGAGGGAGCGTATGGGCAAGATCAGGGTGCAGGACCTGGCGAAGATGATGGGGGTTCCGAACCAGGACCTCATGTTCAAGCTGAAGTCGATCGGCGTACGCGTGGAGGGCGAGGACGCCCACATCGACACCGACATCATCCAGGCGATCTTGCAGGGCAAGAAGCTCCCCCACCCCCGGGAGGTCATCCTGCGCGACGAGCCGGCCCCGGACGAGCCGTCGCCGGCCGCCGCACGCCGCCGCCGCCCCGGCCCGCGCCGCCCGTCGGTCAACCCGCTGCGCCCGACCCGGCCGCGGACGATGATCCAGCGGGTCGAGTCGAAGGACATCAAGACGATCCCGACCCGGGAGAAGCCGAAGGAAGAGCGCCCGGCCGCGAGCGCGGCGCCGGCCGCGACCCCGGCGGCCAAGCCCGGCGTTCCCGGCCCGCGGCCGGTCGCCCCCGCCCCGCCGCCCGGGATCGACGAGACCGCGGCGGCGATGGGCAAGGTGGCGATCCGCCCCGAGGGCGAGGAGCGCGAGGAGCGCAAGGAGAAGAAGAAGAAGGGCGCCAAGCGCCCCCGCGCTGGCGCCGAGGAGGACCTGCGCGCCTACAAGGGCGCGGTCGAGGACCTCGACGAGGAGCAGGAGCTCGCCGCGGCCCGGCCCGCCGCCTCCACCCGGCGCAAGCGCCGCGCCGAGCGCCGCGAGGAGGAGCGCGCCGACACCGGCGGGAAGCTCCTGAGCTTCAAGAAGGGCCGGCCGGAAGGGACCGTGATGATCTCCGAGGGGATGACGGTGCGTGACTTCGCCGACAAGCTCGGCGTCAAGTCGAAGGACCTGATCGCCGCCCTGGTCTCCCGCGGCATCTTCGCCAACATCAACCACGTGCTCGACTCCGAGCTCGCCAAGCAGCTCGCCGAGGACATGGGGGTCGACGCGATGGTCGTCTCCTTCGAGGAGGAGGTCCAGCTCCGCCGGGGAGGCGAGACCGAGGAGACGGCGACGGCCGGCGACCGCGAGCCGCGCGCCCCGGTGGTCACCATCATGGGCCACGTCGATCACGGCAAGACCTCGCTGCTCGACGCGATCCGCGAGTCGAAGGTGGTCGAGGGAGAGCACGGCGGCATCACCCAGCACATCGGCGCCTACCAGGTGACCCGCAACGGCAAGAAGATCGTCTTCCTCGACACGCCGGGCCACGAGGCGTTCACCATGATGCGGGCGCGGGGCGCGAAATCCACCGACCTCGTCGTGCTGGTCGTCGCCGCGGACGACGGCGTCATGCCGCAGACCGTCGAGGCGATCGACCACGCGAAGGCGGCGAAGGTGCCGATCGTCGTCGCGATCAACAAGATCGACAAGGCGAACGCCAATCCCGACCGGGTGAAGAAGGAGCTCGCCGACAACGAGCTGATGGTCGAGGAGTGGGGCGGCGAGACGGTCTCGGTGCCGATCTCGGCGCTGCAGAAACAGGGGATCGACGAGCTGCTCGAGATGATCCTCCTGACCGCCGACCTGCTCGAGCTCAAGGCGAGCCCGGACCTGCCGGCCCAGGGGGTCGTCCTCGAGGCTCGCAAAGAGGTCGGCCGCGGCACGGTCGCCACCGTGCTGGTGCAGAACGGCACGCTGTCGGTCGGCGACTCGTTCGTCTCCGGCGCCGCCTTGGGCCGGGTGCGCGCGATGACCGACGACGTCGGCGAGCGGATCGACTCCGTCGGCCCGGCCACCCCGGTCGAGGTCACCGGCTTCCAGGACCTCCCGGAGGCGGGCGACCTCTTCCAGGTGGTCAAGGACGAGTCCGAGGCGCGCGACGTCGCCTCGTACCGCCAGCAGGAGGCGCGCCGCCGCGACCTCACCCCGACCAAGGGCCGTCTCTCCCTCGAGCAGCTCTTCGAGAAGATCGAGGAGGGCGAGGTCAAGGAGCTCCCGGTGGTGCTCAAGGCCGACGTCCAGGGCTCGGTCGAGGTGCTCCGCGACACGCTCGAGAAGCTCGGCACGGAGAAGGTCCGGGTGCATGTGATCCACGCCCAGGTCGGCGCGATCTCGACGAACGACGTGATCCTCGCCTCGGCCTCGGAGGCGGTGATCGTCGGCTTCAACGTCCGCCCGGAGCGCAAGGCAACCGAGCTCGCCGACAAGGAGGGGGTCGACGTCCGCCTCCACACGGTGATCTACGAGCTGACCGACGAGCTCAAGAAGGCGATGGCGGGGCTGCTCGAGCCGGAGTTCCGCGAGGTGGTCACCGGGCACGCCGAGGTGCGCGAGATCTTCAAGGTGCCCCGGGCCGGCACGGTCGCCGGCTCGCACGTGGTCGACGGCACGGTCGGCCGCAACGCCCAGGCGCGGCTGCTCCGCGACAACGTGGTCGTCTACGAGGGCAAGATCGCCTCGCTCCGCCGCTTCAAGGACGACGCCGCGGAGGTCCGCGCCGGCTTCGACTGCGGCATCGGCCTGGACAAGTACCAGGACGTCAAGCCAGGCGACGTGATCGAGGCCTTCACCAAGGAAGAGGTGGCCGCCGAGCTCTGAGCCCGGGCACGACCGGCCGACGTCACAGAACCGAATTTGCGGGCACCGGGGCGTGCTCCGAACCGAGCATGCTCAGGACCGATGCTCGATCGCGGCCGCTCCGTGGTCGCCGCTCGGGGCCGTCCGGGTGGGACGGCCGCGGCGGGCGCGGCGGGTGCCCCCTCCGGGGACCGGCTCGGGCTGCGGTGTGGTCGGCGGGGCGGCCCTCGCCTTGGCATCGCCGGCGCCGGGCCGTCGCACGCCTCCGGAGGATCGTGCCGTGCGCCGGCTCAGACATCCCCGGAGGGGGCACCCGCCGCACCCGCCGCTCCAGAGGGGCCAGACGCGGGGGGACGACCCCGGCGCTCCGAAGGAGTCGAACGGCTTTCCGCTGAGACCAACAAGGACCGACCGAGAGAGGCACGAGCAAGGGAATGGCGACCTGGGTGGGTTTGGTGGTCTGTGAGTTGTTCGTCCCCGGGGCGACGTCCTTGAAGGACAAGCGGCGGGAGGTCAGGTCGTTCGTCGACCGGGTGCACAAGCGGTTTCGGGTGTCGGTGGCGGAGACGGGGCTGCACGAGCTGCATCAGCGGGCGGAGGTGTCGATGGCGGTCGTGGCGGGGTCGGAGGGGGAGGTGGAGCGGCTGCTGGCGACGCTGCGGGAGATGGGAGACGAGCTCTCCGGGGCGGTGGTTTCGCGGTGGGACGACCAGGTGATCGAAGGGGTGGGATGATGGGGACCGACGGAGGGAGACGACGATGACCGCGACGAAGGCACCCGAGGACCTCCTGCGCCAGATCCGGCAGGGCAACCGGTTCCTGCTCACCAGTCACGTGAACCCGGACGGCGACGCGATCGGCTCGGAGCTGGGGCTCGCGCGTCTGCTCCGCGGGATGGGCAAGGGCGCGGTGGTGTGGAACCGCGACGAGACGCCGTCCGTGTACCGCCGGGTGGCGGGGGCGGACCGCATCCACCTCGGCGAGGAGCCGCCGGTCGGCTGGCCGGAGAAGTTCGACGGCACCATCGTGCTCGAGTGCCCGGGGCCGGACCGGACCGGGCTCGAGGACCATCTCGACGAGCTGCCGGTGGTCAACATCGACCACCACCTCGGCAACCAGCACTACGGGACGGTGAACTGGGTCGACCCGGCGGCGCCGGCGGTCGGCGAGATGATCTTCCGGCTCGCCCGCACGCTGAAGCTGCGGGTCGACGAGGAGACGGCGAACGCGCTGTACCTGACCCTGGTCACCGACACCGGCGGCTTCCGCTTCTCGAACGCGACGTCGGCGGCCTTCGAGGCGGCGGGGGACCTGGTGCGGGAGGGGGCGCAGCCGGCGCGGGTGACCCGCTGGCTGTACGAGAGCCGGCCGCTCGCCTCGCTCCGGCTCTTGGCCGAGATGCTGGCGACGCTCGAGATCCATGCCGGCGGGCGGATCGCGACGGCGCGGCTGACGCCGGGAATGTACGAGCGGGCGGGCGCCTCGCAGAGCGACTCCGAGGGGCTGATCGACTACCCGCGCTCGGTCGCCGGGGTCGACGCGGTCGCCCTGGTCAAGGCGCTCGAGGACGGGACGACGAAGGTCTCGCTGCGCAGCCGCGGCGAGGTCGACGTCGAGCGGATCGCCCGCGGCCACGGCGGCGGCGGGCACAAGAACGCGGCCGGCTACGTGGTGGAGGCGGAGCCGGACGCCGCGGCCCGCGAGGCGGTCGAGGCGCTGACCGCGGCGCTGGCCACCGGGCCGGCGCCGGCGGACGTGTCCGAGAGCGAGGCCGCGCTGGCGGCCGGCGCGGCGGACGAGGCGGCCGCCGAGCCCCCGCCGGCCGGCGGTGAGGAAGGCTGAGAGCCGCGGAGCCGGCAGACCGAGGGACGACGACGTGACGGACGAGACGACGACCGAAGAGACGACCCGCGCGGAGGAGACGTTCTCCGCGAAGACCGGCGCCGACGAGCAGGCCGCGGTGCAGGCCTCCGAGGAGCGGGCCCCCGAGACGGGGCTTGCCGAGCAGGCCGCCGGCGGAGGGCCTTCGGCCGAGCCGGGACGCCGGAGTCCGGCGCGGCGCCGCGCGCCGCTCCTCGCCGACGGCCTGCTGCTGATCGACAAGGAGCCCGGGCCGACCTCGCACGACGTGGTGCAGCGGGCGCGGCGGATCACCGGGCAGAAGAAGACCGGCCACTCGGGCACCCTCGACCCGGACGCGACCGGGCTGCTGGTGCTCACCCTCGGCCGGGCGACCCGGCTCACGCGGTTCCTGATCCGGGCGCCGAAGGTCTACGTCGGAACGATCCGCTTCGGGGCGGCGACCGACACCTACGACGCGTCGGGCTCGGTCGAGGAGACGGGACCCGCGGAGGCGGTCGAGGCGCTCGACCGGGAGCGGATCGCCGAGGCGATGGCCGATCTCGTCGGCGAGATCGACCACCGGCCGCCGCCGTACTCGGCGAAGAAGGTCGGCGGCAAGAAGCTCTACGAGCTGGCGAGGGCGGGCGAGGAGGTGCCGAGGGAGTCCAAGCGGGTCACCGTCTTCGAGCTCGAGCCGACGGGCGAGCTCGCCCGCCGCGAGGACGCGGACGGGCTGGGCGGCGCCGAGATCGAGTTCCGGCTCGCCTGCTCGTCGGGGACGTACGCCCGCACGCTGGCCCACGACGTCGGCCGGGCGGTCGGCACCGGCGGCCACCTCGCGGCGCTCCGGCGGCTGCAGGTCGGCCCGTTCCGGCTCGAGGACGCGGTGCGGCTCGGCGAGCTCGAGGAGGCCGTGGCGGCCGGCGAGCCGCCGGCCGCGGCCTGGGTGCCGTTCGACGCCATCCCGCTCCCCTTCGGCGAGATCGCCGTCGACCCGCAGCAGGAGGACCGGATCGCCCACGGGCAGACGGTTCTGGTGCGCGAGCTGGCGGGCGACGAGGGCGACTGGGTGAAGCTCTCCGACCGCCGCGGCCGCTTCCTGGCGGTCGGCACCATCGTCGAGCGAATCGGCACCGGCGGGGTCGGCATCGTCCAGCCGCGCGTGGTCTTCAAGTGACTGGAAACCTTGTATTTGTGGTAACATCGGTGGGTTGAGACGAGAGAGAACGAGACCGACGACAGAGAACGGAAGAGAGAGACAGAGGAGAGAGGGAGTTGCCCCAGACGAAGGAAGCGAAGGCCCAGGTCATCGACGAGTACAAGCTGCACGACAGCGACAGCGGCTCGCCGGAGGTGCAGGTGGCGCTGCTCACGCAGCGGATCACCGAGCTCACCGAGCACTTCAAGATCCACAAGCAGGACCACCACAGCCGGCGCGGCCTGCTCATGCTGGTCGGCCGCCGGCGCCGCCTGCTCGATTACCTGAAGAGCAAGGACATCGACCGCTACCGCACGACCATCGAGCGCCTCGGCATCCGCAAGTGAGCGCGCCGCGGCGCGCCGTCGCGCCGGACCGCCTCCGCACCGCCGAGCCGGTCCCCCACCCGAACCGATCCGCCCTCCGGCCGCCCGCCCCGGCCCCGACCGAGGTGTGCCCGCGGACCGCGGCCTGCAGCAGACCTAGACGACCGACAGAGACGAGACAGAGAAAGAGACCGACGAGATGAGAAAGCTGACCCGAGAGATCGCCATCGGCGACGGGACGATCACGGTCGAGACCGGCCAGGTGGCCCGCCAGGCCAACGGCTCGGTGACCGTCCGCCTGGGCGACACCGTGGTGCTCGCCACCGCCTGCATGCAGACCTCCGACCGCCCGCGCGACTTCCTGCCGCTGACGGTCGACTACCGCGAGTACACCTACGCCGCCGGCCGCATCCCGGGCGGCTTCTTCAAGCGCGAGGGACGCCCGACCGAGAAGGAGATCATCACCTCCCGGCTGACCGACCGCCCGCTGCGGCCGCTCTTCCCCGAGGGCTACTTCCACGAGACCCAGATCATCGCCTTCGTGCTCTCGGCCGACGGCGAGCACGACCCGGACGTGCTGGCGATCAACGGCGCCTCGTTCGCGTTGACGCTGTCGGACATCCCC
>Ga0299913_10000067_pt1 | contig 45117 bp, 46 predicted proteins | sample RVTome_9_FD_201360 | JGI IMG/M metagenome (GOLD analysis project Ga0299913, IMG submission 201360) | Soil microbial communities from uranium-contaminated site in the Upper Colorado River Basin, Wyoming, United States - RVT155D38 (version 2) ... | reverse complement strand
GCTCGATCCGCTGCGGGACTGCGCTCAGCGGCGTGACGCTGCTGTTCAGTCCGTTCGTCGCGACCGAGAAGACCAGGTCGCGCCAGTCGAGCAGCTGCTTCGCTTCGTGCACGAGGAGCGCCGCCTCACCGGTGGAGTACGCGTTGGTGCTGTAGACCCCCCGGAAGAGCCCCATGTCGTTTGCGGGATCGTCGGGGTCGACGCCGCCCGGCTCGAGGCCCGCCTCAGCGAAGGCGTCCGACGCAGACATGCGCTCGCCCTCGTAGAAGACCTCGCCGTAGCCGAACATCACGGACTCGACGTTGCCCATCTGGCTGAGCATGCCCTCGCCGGCGAACGTATCGAGGGTTTGCACGAGCGGGGTGATCCGACGGTTGAGGAGGTCGGCGATCTTCTGCGCGGTCGCCGGACCGTTGGCGACGTACTTGATGTTGTTCGCCCGCACGGCCATCATCGCCCGGACGATCTCCTCGCTCTCCTGGTAGGGGCGATAGGGGACCCTGTCCGCTCGCCAGCGTCCGTTGAAAGCTGCGCTCAGCCGGCGATCCTGCAGGAGCTCCAAGTTCTCCGGCTCGTACGGATCACCTTCGAACACCACGATCTCGCGGCTCGGGCCCGCCCCGCGGTTGAAGCGGTAGACGGCGACTCCCTGTCGCGCCGCCTCGATGATCAGGTTGTAGGCACGGTTCATGTACTTGGTGTGCTTCTTGGCGATCTTCACCTTCGCTCCGTGCCGGGCGATGTCGACGAGTTGCTGGATCGTCAGGTCCTCGCCGGTGAGCGTGATCGTCTTGTGCGCTTTGGTCGGAGTGATGGGAATGAACCCCTCCTGCCCCTGCGCGTTCGCAGTGGCAGGAATCCCGACCGCCGTCAAGGCGACCACCAGCAAGCAAAGATGAAGCCGTCCCCGTTGCAACAGGCTCATGGCCTCTCCCCCCTTTTTTCTGGCCTACTGATTCCGCTAGGCCTTCGGGTGACTCGGTGGCCGCCGAACCCGCCAACCGATCGACCCTGCGGGCGTCCTGGTGGGGGAATGTAGCCCATCGCGCCAATCGTCGCAATGCGCGCGCCACCCGTCAGCGCACGCAGTTCCTTCGTCGCCGGAGGGTCGCAGCGCGGCTGTTCGCAGCGCGGAGGGGACGTCATCGTGATCCGAACCACGTCGTCAGCGCGTCGCGCAGGCCGGTGTCCGTGCCGTCGCCCACCCAGGCGACGTAGCCATCGGGTCGGATCAAAACAGCGGCAGGGGCTTCCACGTGACCCAGGACCGGGAGCTCCCAATCGCCCTGATATTCGGCGTCGATCGCCAGCACTCGGTCTGACCACGGGGAGGTCTCGCAAGTCCAGGGCTCGCCGAGGTTCAGCAGGACCGCTCGGGCGTCGTGGAGCAGGGTGAACACGCGACGCGGGCCGTCGGCGGTGACCAGGTCGAGATCGGGCATGCGGCGGCCGAGCAGCGGGTGTCCGTCTCCAAGGTCGTAATGGATGTCGAGACCCGAGAGCATCGCGGCGACGCGCCTGCGCGGCTCGTCCATGCCCAGCAGCTCGGTCATGGTGTCGCGGAGGGCCTGGTGCCGGTCGTCGGGGCTGCCGAGCGCACCCTGCGCCATGGTGTTGTGCAGCACGCGGGCGCCGACCGGATGCCGTTCGGCGTGGTAGGTGTCCAGGAGGCTCTCGGGTGAGGTCTCGTCGACCACCTGGGCCAGCTTCCAGCCCAGGTTCACGGCATCCTGCACGCCGGTGTTGAGGCCCTGGCCGCCCTGCGGGGGATGCACATGGGCGGCGTCCCCGGCCAGGAGCACGCGGCCGCGGCGGTAGGCCTTCGCCTGCCGGCTCGCGTCGGTGAACCTGGAGATCCAGGTCGGGCTGTGCACCCCGAAGTCCGTCCCGTAGGCGCCGATGAGCGCCTCGCGAAGATCCTCCAGCGTGGGTTCGCCGGCGCTCTCGTCGGGCTGCTCCTTCAGCACGACCCGATACGGCCCTCCGCCCTCCGAGCGGTTGACGGGGCCGATGCCGCCGCCCTCGCGGCGCATGCCGATCTCGGGCTCTTCGTCCATCTCGACCTCGGCGATCAGCCAGCTGGTCGAAGGATCCAACCCGGGGAAGTCGATGCCGGCTGCGGTGCGGACCAGGCTGCGTCCTCCGTCGCAGCCGACGAGGTACTCCGCCCTGAGCGACGCCTCGCCGGACAGCTCGACGTCGACCCCGGTGTCGTCCTGGGCGAAGCCCACGACCTCGCGGCCACGAAGGGTCGGAACGCCGAGCTCGGCGACCCAGCCGGCCAGGATGGGCTCGAACGCGCTCTGCCACAACGCAAGCCCGTAGTTGTGGCGCGTGGGGAAGTCGCTGATGTCGAGAGGGATCCCGGCGAACCCCTGAACCTGCATGACCTGTCCCGCCGAGAGAAATCGCTCGGCGATGCCGCGCTGATCGAGCACCTCGATGGTGCGGGAGTGAAGACCGCCGGCTCGGGATCCGTCGACCTCCTGCTTGGTCCGTCGTTCCACGACGGCGACGTCGATCCCCGCCAACGCCAGCTCGCCCGCCACCATCAGCCCGGTCGGCCCGCCTCCCGCGATCACCACAGCATGCTCGGTCACGAGCACCTCCCATCTCCGTCGCCGCCGGCCTGCGGCCGGTGATCATGCGGCACGACCCGGAGGCGGGGCCGGGCGGGCTGTAGGCCGCCCGGCTCCCGCGCGGCGCGTCCTACTCGACCACCTGGATCGTGTCCACGTCGGTCGTGGTCCCGCGGACGGCCGGCGTCGTCAGGTCCGTCCGAACGGTGCCAGGGCCCGTGGAGATCCCTCTGACCTCGAAGCTGTACGTCAGCGTGCCGCCGGCTGCACCCGGGGTGCTCGTCACGCGCAGGTCCTGGGTCGGCGGCGTCTCCGGGAACGTCGGGGCGATCTGGGCGCCGCCCAGGCCCGCGCTGTTCTCGGCGCCGACGGTGAGGCCGTAGCCGGGCGGCGGCGCCGCCGGGAGGTTGGCGGGGTTGTAGGCGAAGGTGATGTCCTCCGTGCCGTTGAGGCCGACCCAGGCCTGGAACACGCGCTGGCTCGTCGTCCCGAAGACGTTCACGCGCCACTCGATCGCGATCCAGGTGCCGACGCCGTCCGTGAGCGTCCCCGCGAAGATCCCCGGCGCCCCCGTACCGTCGAGGTCGGTCCAGAACGGGGCCAGCACGCCGTTCGGTCGCGCCGGGTCGGGCAGCGTCTGCGGCGTGAACGAGACGTCCCCGGCGCCGGCGCCGCCGGCGACGAGGTAGCCGTTCGAGGTGACGCCGAGCCGGGTGAAGGTCTCCCCGGCGAAGCGGAACGCGGGCGTGTTGAAGTTGATCGCCTGCTCGTCGCCGATCGGGGTCGGGGTGATTCCGAACGCGTCGAGCGGGATGTACCCGGCCAACGAGCCCGGCGCGATCGTCGGGGCGTCGAGCTGCCGTGCGGCGAGCGTCGCGCTCGCCTTCACCTTGCGGGGGCCGGCCTGCGTCGCGCCGGTCACGTCGGTCACCCTGAGGCTCGTGCTCGTCGTGCTGACGAGGCTGACCTCGGCCGGCGAGAGCGTCGGGTTGTGGACCGTGACCTCGCACGTGGAGCGGCCCGTGCTGACCACGATCGTGCTCGGGTCGCACGTCTGTGCCAGGGTGACGTCGCCCTGGCGCCTGAAGAAGGCGACGGGCAGGTGCAGCGTGCGCAAGCCGTTCAGCTGCTCGAGGTCGATCTCGCCGAAGTACTGGCCTTCCGGCGCCGCCGGCGCGGAGATCGTGATCTCGAGGGTCCCCTGCTCGCCGGGTCGCACCCGCAGGGTCTTGGGGCTGACGGCGATGGCCGCCCCGGGAGACGACTCCGCGCTCGTCCTGAAGACCAGTGTCCGGTCGGTGACGTTGGTGGCCGTCCTCGTCGTCGTGATCTCGCCCGGCATGGTCGGCGCGTTCACCGCGGGAACGTTGAGGTCGATTCGCGCCGACGGGGTCGCCGCGCCGGCCGCGTAGCTCGCCGCGGACTCGTCGAACGTCAGGCCTGGGTCGCCGGCCTTCGTCAGGTCGACCCGGCCGCCTCCGACGTCGAACGGGTCGGCCGGCACGACTCCGTCCGACTTGGTCACGCCGGTTGTCCTCGCCGTGGTCTCGAGCGCCGACTTGATCTGGCCGGGCGTCCAGTCGGGGTGCAGGGCGGCGACGAGGGCCGCCGAGCCGGCCACGTGCGGCGACGACATCGACGTTCCGGCGATCGCCTGGTAGTAGTTGCCGGGCGGACCGCCGTCGACCCCTCCCGGGGTCGGCGTCATGCCGGCGAGGATGTGGAGGCCCGGAGCGGTGATGTCCGGCTTCAGCCAGTCCCGCCCGGGGCCGCGCGACGAGAAGTACGTCACCCGGTCGGCCTGCCAGGTGGTGGCCGCGCCCTGCGGGAAGGACGCCGTGGCGGCAGGGTTCGCCGCCAGGAACGCCAGGAGCTGCTGCCCTTCGGGCTGGTCGACGTGGACCGTCGGCAGGAAGTGGTTGTCCGTCATGACGTCGAGCGGCGTCGCGTTGTAGAGGACCATCCCCGCGGCGCCTCCCTGCAGGACGTTGAAGCCTCGCAGGATGCGGCCCGGGCCGCGCTGGCAGGCGACGATCGTGCCAACGAAGACCCCCGCAGGCGCGGGCGCGTCGCAGCCGGGTCTGGAGTACGGCGGGGCCGCGGCGTCGACGATCGGGAGCGGGCTCGAGATTCCGGGGGTGATGGTCGCCCCCGCGATCTCCAGCGTCGCGCCGCCCCCGCCGCCGAGGGTGACCGTCGAGCGGAACGTCCGCTCTTGCGTCGAGGCGGCGACCGTGGTCACCCAGGGGGAGTTGTGGTTGACCGTCCCCGCGCCCGGGCCCTCGTTGCCCGCGCTCGCGGAGACGAGGACGCCGGCCGCGTACGCGTCCAGGAAGGTCAACTCGACGACGTCGGAGAAGGGGTCGGTACCGCCGCTGATCGAGAAGTTGATCACGTCCGCGCCGTCCAGGATCGCCTGGATGACCGCTGCCGCCGAGTCCGACGGGAAACAGCCCTGCGGCCCGCAGACCTTGTACACGGCGACGTGGGCGCCCGGTGCGATGCCGTGGATGGGGCCGCGGTCGATCCCGAGCGGGTTCGCGCCGGCGACAGGACCGCCCGCGGCGGTGGACGCCGTGTGCGTGCCGTGCCCGTTCGAGTCCCGCGCGGTGGTCGGGTACAGCTCGTCCGGGAAGTTGCTGTTGTAGGTGTCGAGGAACACATCGCCCGCGATGAGCTTGTTCTGACAGACGAACGGGTCCGGCGCGGGCGTGAGCGGGTTGTCACCGAAGTCGCACTGCCGCGGCGTGCCGCCCCCCGTGGGCGGCGGCGCCGGCAGGTTGCCGTGGTCGGCGAAGGACGGGTGCTCCGGCCAGGCGCCGGTGTCGAGCACGCCGACGATCACTCCCTTCCCCGCGTCGTCGGCGGTCTGGCCGAGCTGGCCGTAGATCGTCGGAGCGCCGATGAACCCGGGGCTCGAGTCGGTCGTGGGCTGTTCGGGGCGGTCGTCCTGGACCGCGACGACACCGGGGATACGCAGCAGCTCGGCGACCTCATTTCCCGGCACGGAGAGCGCGACGCCGCCGTACGCTACCCGCAGCCTCGTGCCCACCTCGGCCCCGGGGATGCGGGTGTCCAGTCGGGCCAGGAAGCTCGCCTCGACCTCCCTGACGTAGTCGCGGTAGCGACGGGCCGCGGGGCTCCGCATGTTCAGCGGCTCGCCGGTGACGGCAGGGCTCGTGGCGGGCAGTCCCTCGATCTGGCCCCCGTACGCCGCGATCGGGTCGTAGTCGAGTCTGACCACGACGTCGACCGGTGCGGCGGAGCGTCGGCCGAGCAGGCTCGGGTCGGTTCGGGCGAGGCGGGCGCTCGCGGACTTGGCGCCCTGCACGCGGCCGGCGGCCGAGAGCGGCGTGGCCGTTAGCTCGGGCTGCTCCGCGGCCGTCGCCGGCGGTGCCGGCTGCGCGCCGGCGCCTGCGGCGAAGACCGCCAGGACGGCGAGCACCACCCCTGCGGCGGCGTGCCTCGAAAGACGGCGAGCGGTGTCGCGGAGACTGGAACGATCCCGGGCTGGTCCTGGGACGGCGGCCATTGCAACCCTCCTGTGTCGGCGAGGACATGCTCCTCTTAGCCGATCCGAGAGTCAACCCCGGGGGCGCACGGGTGGGCCTCCGGATGCCGGAGGCCCACCCGCGACGGGCTCAGAACTTGACGCGGTCGAGGTAGTCGAAGCCCTTCTCGGCCGCCTCGAACGGGTCGAACGTCGGGTCGCCGAAGCGCGGGTCGTGCTCGACGACGTAGTAGCGGATGTTGCTCGTCTTCTTGGCCGTCCGGAAGATCTTCGGGAAGTCGATGATGCCCTCGCCGACGATCTCGATTCTCCCCGGGAACGGGCCGGCGGCCATGTCCTTCACGTGGAAGAGCTGGATGCGCTTGCCGTAGCGCTTCAGCACCTTCACCGGGTCGCCGCCGCCGTTCGTGATCCAATACAGGTCGAGCTGGAAGACGACCTTGCCCCAGTCGGTGTGCTCCATGAGGATGTCGAACGCCGTCCGGTCTCCGAACACCCGCTGGAACTCCCAGTTGTGGTTGTGGACCATCAGCTTCTGGCCCCACTTCCGGGCCATCGCGCCGAGTTCGTTCAAGTACTCGGCGTAGGCGATCCACTCGGCTTCCGTGGCGTAGTTCGGCGTCGCTCCGGAGCCGAAGTACCGGATCCCGAGCGTCCGGTTGTCCCGGAGGACCTGCTCGAAGTCGACCGGGCTCTCCGGGCTGCCGACGTTCACGTGCCGGCCGGAGGCCTTCAGCTTGTACTTCTTGAGCAGGGCCCGATACTGCTCCGCGCTCAGGCCGCTGAGCGTGAACGGCTCGACGTTGCGATAGCCCATCTCCCTCAGGCTGCGGAACACCTCCTCGGTCCGCGCGATCGTCGCAGCGTCGGTGCCGAAGCCGATGTACTCGGCGAACGTCCAGAGCTGGATCGAGATCTTCTTGTCCAGGACGCCGCGGCTGCCGCGGTCCTTCCCTCCTGCACTCGCCGGGCCCGTGCCGACAAGGCTGATGCACGCCGCCAGCACGGCGACGACGAGCGCGCGCACGATCCGTGCGCGACTCCTTGGTGTCTTCATAGTGCCCCCTTCGGTGTCGCTGACGTGAGCGCCGGGTCGCGCTCAGGGTCCAGTTTGGCGGTACCCGGGCGTGGGCGCTCCTAACCCGACCGCCGGGCGCGGGCGGGAGGAGCGGGCATGTCATAGTCTCGGGCGCTCGACGAAGACCCGCATGGAGCCGACACCACACGACCGCGAGAGCCCGCTCGAGCTGGCGCCCGAGGAGTTCCGCCGGCTCGGCCACGCGCTCGTCGACGAGATCGCCGGCTTCCTCGCCTCGCTTCCGGAGCGCGCCGTCACGCGGGCGGCTTCGCCGGAGGAGCTGCGCGCCCTCCTGCCGCAAGGAGGCCTGCCGGAGCACGGAGCGCCACCGGACCGCCTGCTGGCGGAGGCCGCGGAGCTGCTCTTCGACCGCTCGCTCTTCAACGGCCATCCTCGCTTCTGGGGGTACATCACCTCCTCCGCGGCGCCGATCGGCGCCCTCGCCGATCTCCTCGCCGCCGCGGTCAACCCCAACGTCGGCGGGTGGGCCCTCTCGCCGCTCGCCACCGAGATCGAGGCCCAGACGGTCGCCTGGATCGCCGACCTGCTCGGCTATCCGACCTCGTGCGGCGGGCTGCTCGTCAGCGGCGGCAACATGGCGAACGTCGTCTGCCTCCTCGCGGCGCGGAAGGCCCGGCTGCCGGGCGACGTGCGCGCGGGTGGGATCGCTGCCGCCGGCGGACGCCCCGTGCGGATCTACGCCTCGACGGAGACCCACACCTGGCTGCAGACCGCGGCCGACCTCGTCGGCCTCGGCACCGACTCGATCGCGTGGATCCCGACCGACGGCGAGCTCCGGCTGGACCTCGACGCGCTGCGCGACCGGCTCCGCGAGGACGAGGAGGCGGGCGCGCTTCCGCTCGCCGTCGTGGGCGCCGCCGGAACGGTGAGCACGGGCGCGGTCGACCCGCTCGCGGAGCTCTCTGAGCTCGCCCGCGAGCGGGGGATCTGGCTGCACGTCGACGCCGCCTACGGGGGCTTCGCCGTGGTGGTGCCCGACGCCGCTCCGGACCTCCGGGCGCTCCGCGAGGCCGACTCGGTCGCCGTCGACCCGCACAAGTGGCTCTACGCCCCGCTCGAGGCGGGCTGCGCCCTCGTCCGCGACCGGGCGCTCCTCAGGGACACGTTCAGCTTCCATCCGCCGTACTACCGCTTCGGCACGGAGGACGAGGAGGGACCGCTCAACTACTTCGAGTACGGGCCGCAGAACTCACGCGGCTTCCGCGCCCTGAAAGTCTGGCTCGGCCTGCGCCAGGCGGGCAGGAGCGGGTACGCGCGCATGATCGCCGACGACGTCGCTCTCGCCGGCGAGCTCTTCGACCTCGCCCAGGCCGATCCGGAGCTCGAGGCGCGGACGACGTCGCTCAGCATCACCACGTTCCGGTTCCGCCCGCCCGATCTCGCCGAGCGCGGCGCGGCCGCCGACGCCTACCTCGACGAGCTGAACGCCGCCCTGCTCGACCGGATCCAGGCGGGCGGCGAAGCGTTCGTCTCCAACGCTGTCGTCGACGGGCGCTTCCTGCTTCGGGCCTGCATCGTCAACTTCCGCACGGCGCGCTCCGACCTGGAGGCGCTCGTCGCGGTCGTGAAGCGCCTCGGACGCGAGCTGGACGCCGAGATGCGCCCGCAGGAGCTCGCCGGTGCCCTCCGTCCTCCCACGTCTGATTGACGCAGATCACCGCCGGAGGCTCTCGGCGGCGGGACCGGACGGCTACGCCGGGGCGGGGAGCCGCGGCGCGATGCTGAGGACGCGGAAGCAGCGCTCGAAAGCGGCGCGCTCGCCCCGGATCGACGCGAGTCCCTGGTCGAGCGCGTCCCCCGGCTCGAGGTCGCCCTCGGCCAGTCGGAAGAACGTCGGCATGTCGAGCTCGACGTCGAGCTCGGCGTCGTCGGCGGCGCCCACCGCGGTCTGCAGCCGGCCGTCCTCCAGGCGGGCGGTGAAGACGTCGCCCTCGATCCGCAAGACGTACGTCTCGGTGAGCCCGCGGGCCGCCTCCGGCGAGAAGAGCGCGGGGAAGGCGTTGAGACCCCACTCGGGATAGAGCTCGTCGTCCGGGCCCGGCGGGCCGAGCGAGCGTGCGCCCCAGCGGGCGAGCGCGTAGAAGACCTCGTCCAGCTGGGCGCCGTACTCGGTCAGCTCGTAGACGGTCGCCGGGGCGGGAGGTGGAAGCCGGCGCTTGCGGACGATGCCCGCGGCCTCGAGCTCGCGGAGCCGCGCCGCGAGGATGTTCGTGGCGATTCCGGGGAGGCCGTCGGCCAGGTCCGTGTAGCGCCGGGGGCCGTGCAGGAGCTCCCGCACGATCAGGAACGCCCAGCGCTCGCCCACGAGCCCGAGCGCGTGGGCGACGGGGCAGTACTGGTCGAAGCGCTTGGCCATCGCTTGCGATTGTAGCGCGGCCGCTTGCTGGTTCGTAGCAAAAGCTTGCTAGATACAAGTTAGACCTGTACCTTTGCAAGCCTGAACTCGCATCAACGCCGAAAGGACCGGATGATGGCTGGCTCCCTCGATCGAAAATGGCTCGCGCTCGCGCTGCTCTGCGTGACCCAGTTCGTGGTCGTGCTCGACATCGCGATCGTGAACGTGGCCCTCCCCTCGATTCAGGCCGACCTCGGCTTCTCGCAGGAGAACCTGCAGTGGGTGATCAGCGCCTACGCGCTCGTCTTCGGAGGGTTCCTCCTCCTCGGCGGGCGCCTGGCCGACATCCTCGGGCGCCGCAGCGTCTTCATGGCCGGCCTCGTCATCTTCTCGGTCGGGTCGCTCCTCTGCGGCCTCGCCTGGAGCGAGACGTCGCTCATCGCCGCGCGCGCCCTCCAGGGCCTGGGCGCGGCCACGATCACCCCTTCGGCCCTGTCCATCCTGACCACGACGTTCCGCGAGGGCCGCGAGCGCAACATCGCGCTCGGCGCCTGGGGCGCCGTCGGCGGCTTCGGCGCCGCCGCGGGCGTGCTGGCGGGCGGCATCCTCACCGACCTCCTCTCGTGGGAGTGGATCTTCTTCGTCAACGTTCCCGTCGGAATCGTCTCGCTCGTCCTCTCGCCGATCCTGCTCAGGGAGAGCCGGGACGCCCACGGCCAGAGCCATGACATCCCGGGCGCGATCCTCGTGACGAGCGGCCTCGTCCTGCTCGTTCTCGGCATCACGCAGGGCTACGGCTGGGGCTGGGGCTCGGCACGGACGATCGGCGTCTTCGCGGCGTCGGCGGTCTTGCTGGCCGCCTTCGCGCTCTGGGAGCAGCGTCAGCGCGACCCGCTCGTGCCCTTCTCGATCTTCCGGCTGCAGACGCTGACCGCGGCGAACATCGCCGGCTTCATCATGGGCACCGCGCTCTTCTCGATGTTCCTGATGCTCACGCTCTACATGCAGCAGGTGCTCGGGTTCTCGGCCATGAAGACCGGCATCGGCTACCTCGCCGTGGCGGGCACGGCGGTGATCTGGGCGAACGTCGCCGCCGCCGTGGTCAACCGCGTCGGCGTCAAGCCCGCGCTCGTCTTCGGCATGAGCATGCTGACGCTCGGGCTCCTCTACTTCACGCAGGTGTCCGTGAACGGGAGCTACTGGTCGGATCTCTTCCCCGGGTTCCTCCTGCTCGGGGTCGCCATCCCGTTCGCGTTCGTGCCCATCACGATCGCCGCGCTCGCGGGGACGAAGCCGCAGGAGGCCGGGCTCGCCTCCGGGCTCATCAACACGTCACAGCAGGTCGGCGGCGCGGTGGGGATCGCGCTGCTCTCGACCATCGCCGTCTCGACGACCGACAACGCCCTGTCGAGCGGGACCGTGGCACCGGTCGCGCTCACGGACGGCTTCGTCAATGCCTTCTGGGCGGGCGCGGCGATCGCGTTCGCGGGCGTTCTCGTCTCGATCTTCCTCGTGCGCGGCAGGGACCTCCGGCCGCAGGAGGCCGTCGTCCCCGAGCCCGCCCGGGCCTAGCCTCCGCGTCGACGCTCAGCACCCGGACGCCCCCGTGGCGTCCGGGTCGCGGGCGTCGACGAGATCTCGTCTGGGCAGCCTTGGCTACCGTACCCGCCATGACCCGTCCGGACGGCTCCCGGTCCGAGGCGAACCGCGCGATCATCCGCGACGCGTTCGAGGCCTGGAAGGACGGTACCGCCCCCATCGCGGACGTCTTCGCGCCGGAGCTCGTCTGGCGGATCGAGGGGCGGTCCGCGGTCTCGCGGGAGTACGGGAGCAAGCAGGAGTTCGTCGACGAGGTCCTCGCCCCCTTCGGCGCCCGGTTCGCAGCGTCGTCCGAGCCCTTCCGCCCGGTCGCGATCCGCTCGATCCACGCGGACGGCGACACGGTGATCGTGCTCTGGGACGGGCGCGGCGTCGCCAGCGACGGTCTGCCCTACGAGAACAGCTACGCCTGGGTCATGGAGATGCGCGACGGCCAGGTAGTCGATGGCACCGCGTTCTACGACAGCATCGCGTTCAACGACCTCTGGGCCCGGGTCCCGGCCTAGCCTTCCACCTCGACGCTCTCGACCCGGACGCCGGTCGCGTCCGGGTGCGCGACGTCGTCCGAGATCTCGACCGTCACCTCGGCATCCTCGGCGACCGTTCCCGAGGCCGCGCGCTCGAAGTGCTCGCGGAAGTGGTCGGGAGTGAAGTGCGAGAGCGCGCCGCACCATACGCGGACCGCGGTGATCCTCGTCGCGCCCTCGGCCGCGGCGACTCCTTCGAGCTGCCGTACCAGCGCTTCGATCAGGGACTGCTCGTGCATTCCGCCAGCACCTGCTTCGCGACCTCGTCGACTGCCCGTGCGACCGCCGGCGTCAGCTCCTCGCCGGCGGCGAGGCTCTGCGCCTCGATCCCGTAGAGGACGACCCGGCGCGGCAGCCGCCCGAGCGCCCTGGCGAGCTCGATCGCCTCGCCGACCCCGAGCGTGTGCGTCGAGGCCGCTGAGAGCGTCGCCGGCACGGGCTCGCCGCTCGCGTCGATCCGGTGGACCGTCCCCGGCTCCGAGCCCGAGCGGACGGCGTCGACGATGAAGGCCGCCTCGGCGTCCGCGAGCGCGTCGACCAGCGAGACAGGCTCTCCTTCGAGCTCCAGCACGGTGACGCCGGCAGGCGCCCGTTCCCGCAAGAGCCTCGCCGCCGCCAGCCCCGCCGCGTCGTCGCCCTGCCAGGCGTTGCCGATCCCGATCACGACCGTCAGCGGCGGTCGACCTCGAGCTGGAGGAAGTGGGTGGCGCAGGAGATGCAGGGATCGTGGTTTCTGATCGCCTGCTCGCAGCGCAGGCCGAGCTCGTCGTCGGGAAGGTCGGCGTAGCGCTCGACGAACCAGCGCAGGTCGTGCTCGATCGCGCGCTGGTTCTGCGAGGTCGGCGGGACGATCCGGGCGTCGAGGATCGTCCCCTCGTCGTCCAGTTCGTACCGGTGCCAGAGGAGGCCGCGCGGGGCCTCGGTCGCGCCGAACCCGACGGCGGCGTGCGGCTCGACCTCGGCGAACGGCCGGTCGGGCGGCTCGTAGTCGCCGATCAGGCGAAGCGCCTCGTCGCAGGCGTGGACGAGCTCGACGCTCCTGACGACGATGCTGCGGAACGGGTTGCGCGAGGGCGGCTCGAGCCCGGCCTCGCGGGCGGCCTCCCGAGCCAGCGGGGTCAGCTTCTCGAAGCCGAGGTTGAAGCGTGCGAGCGGGCCGACCAGGTAGGTCGTGCCGTCGACGAGCTGCGCGTGGAGCGCGTTGGAGCGCTCGACGTGCTCCTCGACCACGTAGTCGTCGAACTCGGAGGGCGTGAAGTCCCGACCGCGGGAGGAGACGATGCGCCCGCGCTCGATCGCGTACTCGCTCTCCTCCGACAGCGCCACCAGCTCATGGTCGAGCTCCAGCTCGGGGCAGGGCAGCGCCGCCGTCACGCGGACGGTCTCGAGCGCGATCTCCCGCGCCCGCTCGAGCGGCTCGACGAGCGGCGCCAGCTCGCGGCGCGAAGGCGCCCGGTAGAAGCCGCCGACGCGGACGTTGATCGGATGGATCTCGCGGCCGCCGACGACCGTCATCAGCTGGTTCCCGGCCTTCTTCAGCTCGAGCCCCTGCGCGACGAGCTCGGGGTGGTCGCGCGCCATCGCCGGGGCGCTCTCGTAGCCGAGGAAGTCCGGCGCGTGCAGGAGGTAGACGTGGAGCGCGTGGCTCTCGATCCACTCGCCGCAATAGAGGAGCCGCCGGAGCGCCCAGATGGGCTCGTCCACGACAACGCCCAGCGCGTCCTCCATCGCGTTGCACGCGCTCATCTGGTAGGCGACCGGGCAGATGCCGCAGATGCGGGCGGTGATGTCCGGCGCCTCCAGGAACGAGCGGCCGCGGAGGAACGCCTCGAAGAAGCGCGGCGGCTCGTAGATCCGCAGCTCGACGTCCTCCACGGAGCCGTCGTGGATGACCACGCGCATCGCGCCCTCGCCCTCCACGCGGGCGAGGAAATCCGTCTTGATCGTGCGGCGGCCGCCGTTCTCAGCCATGCGCCTCGCTCTCCTCGCGGAACGGCTCGGCGGCGGCGTTGTAGGTCCGGAACGAGCGCAGGAGGTCGCGGTCGGAGGCTCCCAGCTCCTGCAGCCAGCCGGCGAGCGAGCGCGTGTTCGGGCTCTCCATCGGGCCGAAGCACCCGTAGCAGCCGCGGTCGTAGGCGGGGCAGATCGCCCCGCAGCCCGCATGGGTGACCGGCCCCAGGCACGGCGTCCCGCGGGCGACCATCACGCAGACGTTGCCGCGGCGCTTGCACTCGACGCAGACGCTGTAGGAGGGGATCGCCGGCCGGCGGTCGTTCAGGTAGGCGCTCAGCACCTCGAGCAGCTGGTGCTTGTTCACGGGGCAGCCGTGGAGCTCGTAGTCGACGGGCACGTGGGCGCTGATTGCCGTCGAGGTCGCCAGAGTGGAGACGTATTCCGGCGTCGCGTAGACGACGGACATGAAGTCGCCCACGTCGGCGAAGTTGCGCAGCGCCTGGATGCCGCCGGCGGTCGCGCAGGCGCCGATCGTGACCAGGCGCCGGGACGAGCGCCGGACCTCCTTGATCCGCTCCGCGTCCTCGGGCGTCGTGATCGAGCCCTCGACGAGCGAGAGGTCGTAGGGACCGGCGACGACGCCGCTCGACGCCTCCAGGAAGTGGGCGATCTCGACCGCGTCGGCGAGCGCGAGCAGCTCGTCCTCGCAGTCGAGCAGGCTGAGCTGGCACCCGTCGCAGGAGGCGAACTTCCAGACCGCGAGCGTCTTGCGGGCGGCCGCCATCAGAGCTCCGGCACCGCCAGCAGCGGCTCGATCTCCGAGTAGCGGAACACGGGCCCGTCGCCGCAGACGAAGACGGGGCCGAGCTGGCAGCGGCCGCACTGCCCGAGCGCGCACTTCATGTTCCGCTCCATGGACAGGAAGACCCGCTCGGCGCCGACGCCGGCGCGGACGAAGCCCGCCGCGGCGAACCGCATCATGACCTCCGGCCCGCAGACGAGCGCCGTCGTACGCTCCGGGTCGAACCCGGCCCGCTCGATCAGCGTCGTCACGACGCCGACGGGCCCGCGCCATCCCCGGCCGGCCCGGTCGACCGTGACGTGGACGTCGACGCCCGCCTCCCGCCAGCGCTCCAGCTCCTGCCCGTACAGGAGCTGGTCCGGCGAACGGCCGCCGTAGAGGAGCACGACGCGCCCGAGCCCCTCGCGCCGCGCGAGCGCAGCGTAGAGCGCGGGCCGAAGCGGGGCGAGCCCGATGCCGCCGGCGGCGAGCACGAGGTCGCCGCCCGCCGCCCGGTCGACCGGCCAGGCGGTCCCGTACGGCCCGCGGATCCCGAGGGCGCCGCCGCGGTCGAGCGTGCAGATCGCGCGCGTCGTCGCGCCCGCGATGCGGACGGTGTGCACGAGCCGCTCGGGGCGGGCGGGGTCGCCGCTCAGCGAGATCGGCACCTCGCCGGCGCCGAAGGCGTAGACCATCGTGAACTGCCCCGGGGCGAAGGAGAAGGCCTTGCCGCCCGTCGCCGGCTCGAGCTCGAGCGTCCACGTGTCGGCGGTCTCGCGGTGGCGGCGGACGACCCGGTACGGCTCCGGAAGGAAGGGGGAGGCGCGAGCGGGCTCAGCCATCGTGGCGGTAGACGTCGAGGAGCTGCAGGCGCGTCGCCTGGAGGCGGCTGACGATCACCTCGGCGAAGCGGCGCATGAGCTCGTACCCGAGGTCGTGGTCCTCCTCGGACTTGCGCCGGAGGCACACCCCGTCGAACGCGACCGCCCGGACGGGCTCGAGCGCCAGGGCGTCGAGATGCCAGCGGAAGGGCGGGAAGAGCCACGACCAGCCGAGCACGTCCCCCTCGTGCAGCGTGACCAGCCGCACCGGCCCGCGGCCGGGCACGTGCGTCTCGAGCGCGACCGTCCCGCTCCGGATGACGTAGAAGGTGTCCGCGGCCCCGCCTTCCCGGAAGACGTGCGCGCCCTGCTCGAAGCCGGCGGTGACGGCGCAGCCGGCGATGGTCTCGAGGTGTCGCGGGGCGAGGTCGGCGAAGAGCCGCGTCTCGCGAAGGAGGTCCTCGATCGAGCGGACGGTCATTGCGGTGCCTCCCTGAGGGCGGCGGCCTCCTCCGTGATGTCGATTCCGACCGGGCACCAGGCGATGCAGCGCCCGCAACCGACGCAGCCGGAGGAGCCGAACTGATCGTGCCAGGTGCCGAGCTTGTGGGTCAGCCAGTGCCGGTAGCGCCCGCGCGGCGAGGTCCTGACGCCGCCGCCGTGCAGGTAGGAGAAGTCGAGCGTGAAGCACGAGTCCCATACCTGCCGCCGCTCCGCCTCGGACCCGGTCAGGTCGGTGACGTCCTCGACGGTCGTGCAAAAGCAGGTCGGGCAGACCATCGTGCAGTTCCCGCAGGTGAGGCAGCGGTCGGCGACCTCGTCCCAGCGCGGGTGGTCGCGACTGGCCGCGAGCAGCTCCGGCAGCCCCTCGGTGTCGAGCTGGCGCCCCATCGACGCCGCCGTTCGCTCGACGACCTGCTCGCCGGCCTCGACCTCGCCGGCGGTCGCCTCGCTGCCCGGAAGCCCGGCGAGGAGCTCCTCGCCGCGCTCGGTTCCCGCCTCCGCGAGGTAGCGCCGGCTGCCGTCCTCGAGCAGCTCGGTGAGCGCGACGTCGTACCCGGAGGTCGCCCGGGGGCCCGTCTCCATCGAGACGCAGAAGCAGGTCGAGGCGGCGACGCCGCAGTTCACGGCGACGACGAAGACGCGGCCGCGCCGCGCCTCGTACGCGGCGTCGACGTAGCGGCCGCCCAGGAGGACGCGGTCGAGCCTGGCGATGGCATGGAGATCGCAGGAGCGGACGCCGACGAACGCCAGGGGCTCGGGCTCCTCGGCCCCGTCCACGAGCTCGAGGGCGCCCTCGCCGTCGCGCCGCGCGCGGAACAGCGTCACGGAGGGCGGGTGCAGCACTCGCTTCCAGGACTGCGGCCCCACCGCGTACCCGAAGAGGGCGTCGTCGTCGCGGCGCCGGAGCCGGTACGTCCCTGCCTCCTGCTCGTCGGTCCAGCCGGCCGGCAGGTCGGCGGCGGAGCGGATCTCCTCGTAGACGATGGCCCCGTCCGCCACCGTCGGGCCGATCAGCCGGTAGCCGCGCTCGACCAGCGCCTCGAGCAGCGCCTCCAGCCCGCGTGGGTCGAGTACCTTCACGTCACCGCCAGGCTATAGCGGCGCCCCGGCCGGGGCCATCCGGGAAATACCACCGGGCGACCACGGAAAGTCACGGTTGCGCGGCGCCGTCGGGCGCGTCACGCTGACGGGCATGTGCCTCGGGAAGATCGAGCGGCTGGCGGACGTCTGGGGCGCCGGCGCGTCCCGCCAGGGCCGCGCGGAGTGCGGCGCCGTCCTCTCCCTCGCGTTCACGCCCGCTGCCGGGCCCGGCTCCTTCGTCCTCGCGCACGCGGGCGTGGCCGTCAAGGTGCTCGACGCCGCCGACGCCGAGGAGGCGCTCGCGCTCAGGGAAGCAGGGGGCGCATGAGCACGAGGGCCACGGGCATCGCGCTCGCGCTCGCCACCGCCGCGATCAGCGGCGTCGCCGTCTTCCTGAACGCCTACGCGGTGAAGCGGTTCGGCGATCCGACCGCGTACACGACGGCGAAGAACGCGGTCGCTGCGCTGATCCTCCTCCTGCTCGCCCTGCCGACCCTCCGCGCGTCGTGCCAGGCGGGGCGTCCCGCTCCGCGGCCCCGCTCGCGGCGTGACTGGCTGGCGCTCTGCGCGGTCGGCGTCGTCGGCGGCAGCGTCCCGTTCGTCCTCTTCTTCGAGGGGCTCGCCCGCGCGTCGTCGACCGAGGCGGCGTTCATCCACAAGACGCTGGTCGTCTGGGTCGTGCTGCTCGCCGTGCCGCTGCTCCGCGAGCGCCTCTCCTGGCTCCAGGGCGCGGCGATCGCGCTGCTCGTTCTCGGCCAGGCGGCGCTCGTGGGCGGGACGGGGACGGTGACCGTCGGGCAGGGCGAGGTGATGATCCTCGCGGCCACGCTGCTGTGGGCCGGGGAGGTCGTCTTCGTCAAGTACCTGCTCCGCTCGCTGGCCGCCCCGACGCTCGCCGCGGCGCGCCTCGGGATCGGGACCCTGCTCCTGGTCGGCTTCGTCCTCGCCTCCGGGCGGGGCGGAGAGATCGCCGCCTACGGCGCCTCCGAATGGGGCTGGGCGCTCCTGACGGGCCTCGTGCTCGCGGGCTACGTCGCCACGTGGTACGCGGCCCTCGCGCGGGCCCAGGCGGTCGACGTCACCGCCGTGCTCGTGCTGGCGGCGATCGTGACGGCGCTCCTGAACGCCGGCTTCGAGGGCGCTCCCGTCGATGCCCTCGGCCTCGGCCTGATCGCGCTCGGCGGCGGGCTGATCGTCGTCAGGGCGCTCGGCCGCGCCTACCGCCCGGCGACCGCATGATCCCCGGGGCGCTGCTCTTCGCGCGCTACGCGTACCCGCCGAATGCGCTCGGCTACTGCGGCGCGGACGAGAACCGGACCCTGCTCGAGTACGGTGAGGCGGGCGTCGCCGACGGCGGGCTCGTCGAGCTCGCGCGGAGCTTCGAGGGCGCCTGGCCCTACCTGGAGCTGATCGCCGGGGCGAACGGCATCGAGGACCCGCTCGACCCGCGGGTGGTGGAGGCGTACTGGGTCGGGAGCCCGCTGCTCGAGCGCGTCGACGGCCGGAGCCTCCACGCGCACCTCGACGAGCGCTTCCGCCGGCGCGCCGGGCGCGCGTGGGACCTGCTCGCGGGCGCGATCCCCGACGGCGGCGTCCCGCATCACGACTTCCACGTCTTCGGCGTCTACCCGTGGGTCGGCCTCCTCCGCTCCGGCGACCCGACGGAGCCGCTCCGCGTCCTCGAGAGCTGCCGCATCACGCCGGGGCGGGTGCAGGCGGTCGACGGGGATACGGTGACGGTCGCGGCGAGGCCGCTCCTCTGGGACGGGCGGAACCTGCGGCTCGGCCCGGCCCGCCCGCGGCGGGCGGCCTGGCGGCGCGACGGGCTCGGCTTCCTCGCCGAGCTGCGGCCGGGCGACCGCGTGTCGCTCCACTGGGACTGGGTCTGCGACCGGCTGACCCCGCGCCAGGCGGCGACCCTCGCGCGGTACACGCGGCGCATGCTGGCGCTCGCGAACCGCGCCTCGGCGCCGGCTGCCCTCGTCTGAGTCGCGCTCAGACCGTGACGACGACCTTGCCGCGGGCGTGACCCTCGCGGAGGTAGCGGATCGCCTCCGGCGCCTCGCCGAGCGGGAACGTCCGGTCGACCGCCGGCGTGATCTTGCCCGCCTCGACCAGCTCGCGCAGCGTCTGCAGGTCCTCCTCGTTTTCCTTCGAGATCCACGTGCCGAGCTTCTGGCGCACGAACGGCGAGAGGACGGTCGCCCGCAGCTGGCGGTCGATGCCTCCGAGCCACTTCCCGCCGCCCTCGCCGCCGACGATCACGAGCGTGCCCTCGGGCCTCAGGACGCGCCGGAGGTCCGAGAGCGAGCGGTTCCCGCCCGTGTCGAGGATGACGTCGTAGCGGGTCGTTCCCGTGGCGAAGTCCTTCTCCGTGTAGTCGATCACGTGGTCGGCGCCGAGCGACCGCACCAGGTCGGTCTTCGCCGTGCTGCAGACGCCGGTCACCTCCGCGCCGAAGGCCTTGGCCACCTGCACGGCGAACGACCCCACTCCGCCGGCTGCGCCGACGACCAGGACGTGCTGGCCGGCCTCGACCTTCCCCTGGTCGCGCACGCCCTGGAGCGCGGTGTACCCGAGATGGGCACGGCCGCGGCCTGCTCGAGCGTGAGTTTGGCGGGCTTGGGGGCCAGCCGGTCCTGCGGGGCGGACGCGAACTCGGCGAAGGAGCCCCGAGCGGTGCCGAACACCTCGTCGCCCGGCTGGAGCCCCGTCGCGTTCCCGCCGACGGCCTCGACGGTCCCCGCGACGTCCAGGCCGGGGACGCGGGCCTTGGGTGCGCGCAGGCCGTAGCCCATGGCCCGCACGAGGTACGGCCTGCCGGCCGTCAGGTGCCAGACGCCCTGGTCGACGCCGGCCGCGCGCACGCGGACGAGCACGTCGTCGTCGCCGATCGCGGGCCGGTCGACGTCGGCGAGCCTGAGGACGTCGGGCGGCCCGTACCGGTCCTGGACGATGGCTTTCACGCGCCCCATCATCGCAAGCTTCCGCGAAGACCTAGGTCGGGTGGCCCGCGCGGGGTTCCGCGTCGCGCCCGCCGGGTATACCGTGGCCCCGAATCACGCATCACCAAAGGGGGTCACATGCGCGTTACGAAGGGCTTCCTCGCTCTCGCCGTCTGCATGTCGCTGCTCCTGCCCGCTTCGGCCGCGGGAGCGAAGGGCGATCGCGGCGGCGGCACGGGCGGGAGCAAGAGCGCCGTCGGCTGCACCCTGCCGGACTCGAACGCGGACGGGCTCGAGATCCTGAGCAACTACTACCCAGGCTACTGGTGGGATCACACGAAGCTCACCATCGCCGTCCAGGCACATCCCGGCGCCACGGCCGAACAGCTTGCCGCCATCGAGGACGCGATCGCCACGTGGTCGGCGACGCTCGAGGACTGCTTCGACGGGCTGATCACGCTGACGGACGTGACCGGAAGCAAGCGCAAGGCGGCCGACATCGTCGTCCACTACGTGCCGACCGCCGGGGGCGTGGTCTTCGGCGGCTACGCGATCTGCGGCGACCACAAGTGCCCGAACATCCTCGTGCGGTCGGACCTGCCGCCGAGCCTCGGTGTTGACCCGTACGACCCCGAGTACCTGGGGTGGGTGACGCTCCACGAGATCGGCCACGCGCTCGGTCTGGGCCACGCGACGAACCTGCTCGAGAGCACCGACCTGATGGGCTACGGGTGGCCGGACCTCGGCGAGCCTGTGCTGTCGGACTGCGACGTCGACGCCCTCGCGTTCGTCTTCGCGTGGGCGCTCGAGGGGACGGAGCCGGCGCCGCCGGGCGAGGGCCCGTACGACTGCTCGCTCGACTGAGACGCCGATGGGCGCCCCGCCCTCGCGGCGGGGCGCCCTCCGTCAGCCCTCGCCGTCCGGCTCGTTCTCGACGAGCCAGGCTCTGGCGACGCGCTTGGGCGCCCGGGTGAGCCAGGCCTCCACGAGGACGTCGCGGAGCTCCTCGCGGTCGATCCTCTGGAGGTCGGGGATCCGCAGCAGCACGGCCGGGTAGCCGTCGAAGTGCGGCGTCGTGAAGAAGAGGCCGCGGTCGTCCGCGAGCATGAGCTCCTTCACGCCGAGGTCCTCGACGCGGAACATGAGCACGTCGGCGAGCCGCTCGCCCGTCTCGGGATCGACCGCGTCTGGGCGGCGGCTCCGGTGCAGGCAGAAGAGCTTGCCGTTCACGGAGTACGAAGGGCGGCCGTCCTCCGAGACGGTCTTCTCCGTCAGCGGCAGCGCGAGCGCGAGCTCGTCGAGATCGGTCATCGTCGTCATCTGGGCGCGAGGGTAGCGCGCACCGGAGCGCGGGAGGCATGGGCGTACAATCCGGAGGGTGACGCAGGTCGTCGACGAGCCGCTGGAAGCCGGGAGGCAAGCCGCGCAGCGGCGTGCCTGGCGCGAGGCCTACGAGCTCCTACGCAGCGCGGACGAGCGGGAGGGGCTCGCTGCCGAAGACGTGGAGAGCCTGGCCGACGCCGCCTGGTGGACCGGCCGGCTCGACGAGGGCATCGAGCTCCGAGAGCGTGCCGTCGCCGCTTACGTTGATGCGGGCCAGCCCCGCAGGGCTGCGCTGCTCGCCGTCATCCTCGCGATGAACCACGACCTCCGTGGGGCCCCCTCGGTCTCGAGCGGCTGGGTCGCCCGCGCGGAACGCCTGCTCGTCGACGAGCCCGAGGGCGTCGAGCACGGGCATCTGGCGCTCGTCCGCGGGATCCAGGCACTCGACCTGGGCGAGATCGAGACCGCACGCGATTCGCTCGCACGGGCGCGGGAGCTCGGCGAGCGCTTCGGGGATCGCAGCCTCCAGACGACGGCGCTCGTGTTCGACGGGGCGATCCGCGTCCACACGGGTGACGTCGAGGGTGGGCTCGCGATCCTCGACGAGGCGACCACCGCCGCGACGAGCGGGGAGCTCGACCCGCTCCACACCGGGATCGTCTACTGCGTCACGATCGACTCCTGCCAGGCGCTCGGCGACTGCGGCCGCGCCTCGGAGTGGACGGACGCCGCCAACCGGTGGTGCGACCGTCTCGACGTGACCGGCTTTCCCGGCGCCTGCCGTGTCCACCGGGCCGAGATCCTGCGCCTCCGCGGCGAATGGCCGCAGGCGGAGGAGCAGGCGATCCAGGCCTGCGAGGAGCTCCACGACTACAACCGCCCGGTTACCGCGGCGGGCTTCTACGAGATCGCGGAGATCCGCCGCCGGAAGGGCGACTTCGCCGCGGCGGAGGAGGCGTACCGCAAGGCGGACGAGCTGGGGCGGGACCCCCAGCCCGGGCTCGCGCTCCTGCGCCTCGCCCAGGGGAAGGTCGACGGGGCCGCAGCTGCCGTCAGGCGGTCGCTCGCCAACGAGCACCTCGACCCGCTCGCCCGCGCCAAGCGTTTGCCGGCCTTGCTGGAGATCGCGCTCGCGGCCGGGGAGATCCGGCGCGCCCGCGAGGCGGCCGAGGAGCTCGAGGGGATCGTCGACCACTACCGGGTCGAGGGCCGCCGGACGCCCGCGTTCGAGGGCGCCGTCCAGCTCGCCCGGGGACGGATCCGGCTTGCCGAGCACGACTGGGAGGGCGCCGCCGCCGCCCTGCGGGCGGCCCGCGACACGTGGAACCGGGTGAGCGCCCCCTACGAGACGGCGCAGGCGCGCATGCTGCTCGGGCTCGCGTACCGCGGCGAGGGCGACGAGGACGGCGCGAAGGAGGAGCTCACGATCGCCCGTGCGACGTTCGAGCGCCTCGGGGCGGTGCTGGACCTCCAGCGCGCGGCCGAGCTCCTGGGGGAGTCCTCGGCCCGGCGCACGTTCATGTTCACGGACATCGTCGACTCGACGAGGCTCGTCGAAGTCCTCGGCGAGGAGAAGTGGCGCAAGCTTCTCACCTGGCACGACCGCACCCTCCGCGAGCTGATCGAGGAGGCCGGCGGCGAGGTGATCAAGCAGACCGGGGACGGCTACTTCGCCGCGTTCCAGTCGCCGGCGGCCGGGGTCGAGGCGGCGGCCGGGATCCAGCGGGCGCTCGACGAGCACGAGCCGCTGGCGCCCGACGTCCGCATCGGCGTGCACACGGGCGGGGCCTTCCACAAAGACGACGACGACTACGCCGGCCAGGGCGTGCACATGGCAGCGCGCATCGGCGCGCTCGCGCAGGGTGGCGAGATCCTCGCCAGCAAGGAGAGCCTCGACGGCGGCTCGCGCTTCCCCGTCTCGGAGCCGCGCTCGGAGGCGGTCAAGGGCTTCGACGGCGAGGTCGAGCTCGTCGCGGTCGCCTGGCGCTGACCAGCGTCTACCCTTGGCCGTGGACCCGACGGAAGGAGGCCGCATGTATGTACGGATCGCGCGGTTCGAGGGGCTCGACGCGAGCCGGATGGACGAGGAGGTCGCCGAGATGAAGCGGCAGATCGACGCGGGACGGGCGTCGGGCGAGCTCCCCGCCGGCGCTCCGGAGCAAGTGCGGACGCTCATGGAGACGGTGAAGCGCGTCGTGCAGCTCGGCGACCGTGAGAACGGGAGGGCGCTCGGGATCGTCTTCTGCGCGACCGAGGAGGACATGCAGCGGGCGGACGCGGCGCTGAACGAGATGTCGCCGGGCGAGGGCGCGGGCCGCCGGACGGGCGTCGAGATCTACGAGGTCCTGCTGGACGAGGCCCTCGCGTAGGTCGCCCGCTCAGGACGGGTCGACCAGCTCCGGCCAGACGTCCGTCGGCGTGCCGACGATGTCCGGGTCGGGAGGCTTCGCCACGTCGGGGTCCTTGTCGGCATAGGGGAGCTGGTCGAGGACGAAGCGGATGGCGTTGATGCGGGCAGTGCGCTTGTCGTTCGCGTTCACGACCGTCCAGGGGGCCTGGGGCGTGTGCGTGAACAGGAACATGTCGTTCTGGGCGTCCGTGTAGTCGTCCCAGCGCTTCGGGCCCTCCGTGTCGAGGGGGCTGAGCTTCCAGACCTTCAGCGGATCGGTGCGCCGCGACTCGAGGCGCTTGATCTGCTCCTCGCGGTTCACGGCGAGGTAGAGCTTCATGATCCGCAGGCCCTGCTCGGTCAGGCCCTGCTCGACCCGGGGCGCCTGGCGGAGAAAGAGCGAGGTCTCGGCCCGCGTGCAGAAGCCCATCACGCGCTCGACGCCGGCGCGGTTGTACCAGGAGCGGTCGAAGAAGACGATCTCGCCGGCCGCGGGCAGGTGCTCGAAGTAGCGCTGGAAGTAGTACTGCGTGCGCTCGCGGTCGCTGGGCGCGGCCAGGGCCACCGTGCGCGAGCCGCGCGGGTTCAGGTGCTCCTGGAACCGCTTGATCGTCCCGCCCTTGCCCGCGGTGTCGCGCCCCTCGACGAGGACGAGGAGCTTCTCCCCGCTCGTCTTCACCCAGGACTGCACCTTGACCAGCTCGATCTGGAGCAGGCGCAGCTCGCGCTCGTACTCCCTCCGGGGCTTCTTCGGCGGGTGGGGCAGCCACGAGCCGGGGACCGCCTGGTCTTCCTTGCTCTTGCTCACGTCGACTCGACGCGGCCGAGCCTAGTCGATCGGCCCTGGAGGAGGCGGCCGCACCTCGGCGCGCCGCACGTGTCGATTTCGCGGCAGGCCGTTCGTCTTTGCTGCGACCATTCCCGTGAAGGAGGAAGCGATGAGGTACTTCATGCTGATCCACCAGGGCACCGCGCTCGAAGAGCAGGCCCGCCTCCCGGAGGACGAGCAGCACGCGGTCTACGCCGCCTACCAGGCGATCAACGAGACCCCCGGCGTCACCCCCGGGCTCTGGATGCAGCCGCCCGAGACGGCGACGACCGTGCGCGTCGAGGACGGCAAGACGCTCGTGACGGACGGCCCCTTCGTCGAGCTCAAGGAGGCGGTCGGCGGCTACCTCGTCTTCGAGGCCGACGACCTCGACGCCGCCATCGAGCTGGCCGCGCGCATCCCGGCGGCCCGCCACGGCGGCGCGATCGAGGTGCGCCCGCTCGTGGATGCCTAGCCCGGTCGAGCAGGCCTTCCGAGACGAGTGGGGCCGCGTCCTCGCCGCCCTGATCGGCTTCCTCGGCGACTTCGACCTCGCCGAGGAAGCCGCCCAGGAGGCCTTCGCGATCGCGGCCGAGCGCTGGCCGCGCGAGGGCGTTCCGGCCAGCCCGGGCGCCTGGCTCGTGGCGACGGGCCGCAACCGGGCGATCGACCGCATCCGGCGCGAGCGGACGCTCGCCGCGAAGACACGCCTGCTCGACGTGCCCGAGGCCATGGAGGATGCAGTGAACGAGACGGCGTTCCCCGACGAGCGGCTCGAGCTCGTCTTCACCTGCTGCCACCCGGCGCTCGCCCTCGACGCCCAGGTCGCGCTCACCCTGCGGACGCTCGGTGGGCTGGCCACGGCCGAGATAGCGCGCGCCTTCCTCGTCCCCGAGGCGACGATGGCCCAGCGTCTCGTGCGCGCGAAGCGCAAGATCCGGGACGCCGGCATCCCGTTCCGGGTCCCGCCCGACCACCTGCTCCCCGACCGGCTCGCGGCCGTGCTCGCGGTCGTCTACCTGATCTTCAACGAGGGCTACTCGGGCCGGGGCGAGCTGACCGCCGAGGCGCTCCGGCTCGGGCGGGCCCTGGCCGAGCTGATGCCCGACGAGTCGGAGGCTCACGGTCTCCTCGCCCTGATGCTGCTCCTCGACGCGCGCCGCGAGGCCCGCTTCCGCGAGGGCGAGCTCGTCCTCCTCGCCGAGCAGCAGAGCTCGCTCTGGGACGCCGCCCAGATCGCCGAAGGGCGGGCCTCGCTCGACCGCGCGCTGGCTCTGCAAGGGCGCGGGCCGTACGTCGTGCAGGCGGCGATCGCGTCGCTCCACGCCGAAGAGCCCCGCGACTGGCCCCACCTCGCGGCGCTCTACGGCGAGCTCTCCCGCCTGACCGGCTCGCCGGTCGTCGAGCTGAGCCGCGCCGTCGCCGTCGCGGAGGCCGAGGGGCCCGAGGCGGGGCTCGCCGTCGTCGACCGCCTCGCGCTCGACGACTACCGCTACCTGCACGCGACCCGGGCCGAGCTGCTGCGCCGCCTCGGACGGAGCGCCGAGGCCGAGGCCGCCTACCGCCGGGCGCTCGAGCTGGTGAACGACGAGGCCGAACGGCGCCTGCTCGAGCGGCGGCTGGCCGAGCTAGAGGCTTGATGTGAAATTCCGCCGGGCCGGCTTGGTCTGGAGCGCCCCCGACGTCGCCCGAACTTCACATCAACCCTGTAGCGCCTGACCGGCGATAGGATCGCCCGGTGGCAGGGCTGAAGCCGGCGACGGTGCTCAGGCGGGCCGGCGAGCTCGAGGTCCTGGTCACGGCCGCCGGCGACGTGCTCGTCACCACCGAGCAGGGGCTCGTCAGCGGCGGCCCGCACTGCCTCGCCATCCTCGACCTCTTCGCGGAGCCGACGACGCTCGCCGAGGCGCTGGAGGCGCTCGGCTCCCGCACCGGCGGCGGGCAGGACTGGATCGACCTGAGCGCGGCGGTCGTCCGCCTCGCGGACGCGGGGGTGCTCCTCGCCGGCGACGAGCCCGACCCCGGCCGGGTCGCCCGGTCGTCGTTCGACTCGCCGGGCCCGCACGTGGCGATGCTCGAGGACCGCGCGCGGACGTCGGCGTTCCTCGCAGCGCTGGCGGAGCTCGTCCGGCCGGACGACGTCGTCGTCGACATCGGCACGGGCACCGGCGTGCTGGCCCTGGGCGCGGCGCAGGCCGGGGCCCGGCACGTGTACGCGATCGAGGCGACGCCCCTGGCCCACCAGGCGCGGAAGGTCGTCGAGGCGAACGGGCTCGGCGACCGCGTGACGGTCGTCCAGGGCTGGTCGACCCGCGTCTCGCTGCCCGAGCGGGGCACGCTGGCGGTGGCCGAGATCCTCGGGAGCGACGCGCTGGAGGAGCGCGCGCTGCCGGTCGTGCTCGACGCCCGCAAGCGCCTGCTCGCGCCGGACGCGCGCCTCGTTCCGTCGGTCGTGCGGATTTACGGCGTGCCGGTCTCGATCCCCGCCGAGCGCGTGGACATGCTCGCCTTCACGCCGGCGAACACGGCTCGCTGGAGATCGTGGTACGGGCTGGAGCTGGGGCCGTTGACCGAGTACGCGGCCCGCCTGCGCCATCGGTTCACGGCCCCTCCCGAGGAGGTCCAGGAGTGGCCGGCCCTGAGCGATCCGGTCCTCTTGGCGGAGCTCGACCTGGCCGCGCTGGACACGCCCCGGGTCGAGCTCGTCGCGACCGGGACCGCGACGGCGTCCGGCGGGGCCAACGGCACCGTCGGGTTCTTCGAGGCGGACCTGAGCCCGGGGGTGACGATCTCCACCGACCCGGCCGGAGAGGGGCGCCCGACCTCCTGGGGCGTCCCCGTGTGGCTCGTGCCCGAGCCCGTCGAGCTGCGCCGGGGCGACGAGTTCTCGCTCGAGTACGCGTACACGGGTGGCGGCGGCCGGATCCGGCTCGTACCCTGAGGCCCGCGCGGGCTCGCGTTCGCCCGATCTCGGTCTACCCTGTGCGTAGAGCGATCGCGCCGCGGCCGGCCCCCATGACATCGACGGAGATGACCATCGAACCGACCTCCAGGCTGGAGCGGAACGCGAGCGTCGCGTTCCGGCGGCTCGCCGACGGCGAGGGCGGCGTCCTCCTGCACCTCGAGTCCGGCGAGTACCACGGGATCAACGAAGTCGGCTGCCTCATCTGGGAGCTCCTGGACGGAGAGCGGACGGTCGACCAGGTCGCCGCCTCCCTGCGGGACGAGGTCGAGGGCGGGCCCGACGACCTGACCGGCGAGGTGATCGTCTTCCTCGACAGCCTGCGCGTCCGCGACCTGGTCCGGTGACGGCGCCGTGCCCGGGTCGTGCTACGGGTTCGAGCCGGTCTCCGACCTGAGCTTCGAGTACCTCCGGGGCGGGCAGGGCGAGCCACTCGCGGTCGCCGAGGTCGTTGGCGAGCCGGGGGACCCCGGCGACGGGGAAGGCGAGCTTGTCAGCGAGTGGACGCCGATCCCGGACCGCCGCCTCTGGGCGCGGCTCTACGCCGACGGGCCGCGCTACCGCCTCTGGGTGGACGGGTACGGGACGTTCGCCGTCGACCCGCTGGCCCCCAGCGTCGGGCTGCCGGCCGGCGAGGCCGAGGCGGTGCGGCGTGAGGAGCGCCTCTGGGGCATCCCCGCCATGCTCTGCTTCCTCCAGCGCGGCGACCTGCCGCTCCACGCGGCCGCGGTGGACGTGGGCGGCGAGGCGGTGCTCCTCGCGGCGCCCGGCTACTTCGGGAAGACGACGCTCGCGGCGGGCTTCGACGCGGCAGGCCACCGCGTCCTCTCCGAGGACGTGTCCTGCATCCGCTTCGCCCAGGCGCCGCACGTCGTCCCCGGGCCGGCGATGCTCCGCGTCCGCCGCGACGTCGCCGGCGATCTCGAGCTGCCGGGCGCGCGGGCCGTGGCCCAGAGCGACGACCGCGTCCACTTTTCCCTCGACCCGGCGCGCCGCGGGGACTCGCGCCCCGTGCCGCTCCGGGCGATCGTCCTCCTGCGCCGAGGCGAGGACGGGATCGCGCTCGAGCCCGTGCCGGCCGCGGGGGCCCTCCGCGACCTGTGGCCGCTGAGCTTCCGCCTGCCCACCGCCGAGGACCGCGCGCGCTGCTTCGACGGCCTCGCCCGGCTCGCGGCCGGCGTTCCCATCCGCAACCTCGTCCGGCCGCTCCGGCTTGACGAGCTTCCCCGGGTCGTCGAGCGGATTGTGGCCGATGCTTAGCCTGACGGAGAAGGCACGGCTCGCCGTCCGGGTCTGGGTGCGCTTCGGGCTCGTGACCGTCGACCTCCGGCGCAAGGCGCTCCCGGCGCTCGTCGAGGACCTGGCCGACACGGGCGGGTGGCGGGCCCCCGCGCCCTACAGCCCGGCGACCCTTTCGAACGCCGTCCACAGGAGCCTCCACCTCGGCAGCCGCCGGCCCCGCTGCCTCGTCAACGCGCTCGTGCTCTTCCGGCTCCTCCGCGAGCAGGGCGAGCCCGCGGAGCTCCTGATCGGGCTGCCGCCGGACGCCGCGAGCCAGGAGGCCCACGCCTGGGTCGAGCTCCACGGACGCGATGTCGGCCCGCCCCCGGGTCGCTACGGCCACGAGGAGATGGCCCGCCTGCCGTGAGCGCCGGGCACGCTACGGCTGCGCTCTGGGAGCGCGTCGACGAGCTCGTCGACGCCGCGCCCGGGCTCGCCGCGCTCCGTGCGCACCGCCTCCAGCTCCTCGCCGCGCGACGCTGGCGGGAGCTGGGCCGCGAGATCCCGGACGACCTTCGCGCGGAGGAGCAGCTGGCGGCGGTGCGCGACGCCATCGCGCCCGACCTCCTCGCCCGCGTGCGGGCGGCGACCGACCAGCCGGTCCTCCTGCTCAAGGGGCCCGAGCTCGCGCGCCGCTACCCGCGCCCCTCCCTGCGCCCGTCCATCGACCTCGACCTGCTCGCCGCCGACGCCGACCGGCTGCAGGCCGAGCTTCTCGCCGCCGGCTTTGACGAGGCCGAGGATCCGGTCTGGGCCGCGCGCCTCGCCGACGGCGTCGACCCCTTCGCCGACAAGCACCACTGCCGTCCGCTGCGCTGGGCGGGCTGGCCGCTTCGGCTGGAGGTCCACCGCCGTCCGAGCTGGCCCGCCTGGCTCCCGCAGCCGCCGGCCGCAGAGCTCCTCGAGCGCGCCGAGCCGGGGGAGGCGGAAGACATCCTCGTCCTCCCGCCTGCCGCGCACGTCATCGTCCTCGGCGCGCACGTGTGGGTCTCGAATCCGTTCGCGCGGCTCCGCGACCTGCTCGACATCGCGCTCCTGCTCCAGGAGGTCGATCCGGCCGAGGCGGACGCGCTGGCACGCGTCTGGGGCGTGGGGAGGATGTGGGCCTCGACGCGGGGCGTCGCCGAGTCGGTCTTCCTCGGAGGCAGGACGACCTCGGCCGAGCGCGTCTTTGGGAGGCACCTCGGAAGCGTTCGCGAGCAGACCGTCGCCGAGGTGCATCTCACCCGCTGGGCGTCTCCGTTTTGGGCGCTGCCGCCGCGACGCGGCCTCCGCATCTCGGTTGCCGGGCTCGCGAGCGACCTCCGGCCTGCCGTCGACGAGCCGTGGCGGTCGAAGGTGAGGCGCAGCCTGCGCGCGCTCGGCAACGCCGGCGAGACGAAGTCGAGGCACGAAGAGGAGCTGGGCCCGGAGGGGCGTCAGCTCCGGCGCTGACCCGGCTACGACCAGAGGTCGACGAAGGCGTGCGCCGCGGCCAGGTCGCGGGCCCAGAGATAGTGCGCGAGCGGCATGTCCTCTCGCTGGAGCTCCGCCTCGAGTCCGTCGTAGTCCACCCCCGGCATGCGGAAGGTGTCGCGCGAGACCCAGTGCCGCACGGCCGCATAGTCGACTCCCATCTCCTCGAACCAGCGGTCCATGTACGTCTTGTCGCGGCGATCGAGAATCTCGTCCGGGACGTCTTGCCGGAAGGCAATGCGGGCGAATCCCTTCATCCGGTAGTCGGGGAACTTCACCTCGGCCGGAAGGCTGAGGAAGAACTCCCACACGTCGACGTCCGCCCAGGGCCGCCTTGCGCGGATCCCGAAGAGCGCGTGGGAGTAGATGTCCGCCTCGCCGACCGGATCGGCGCCGAAGAACGGCAGCTGTCCATTGGCCCAGCGGCGTCTTGCCGGCAACGCATGGCCTGCGTCACGCCGCCCGATCCGGCCGAGGTCGATCCACGGAGGCAGGAATGCCGGCGGGTATCGCCGGAGCGAGCGCGCCAAGAGCACCCGCGGGGTGGCCGCCTCCCTGACCTCGGCGAGGAGGCGCCTCTTGCCCAGGCCGGCCGCGTACTGCGACCGGAGCTGCTCGGCCGCGCTCCGGAACCGCCCCCGCCAGAGCAGGTGGGAGACGAGGTGGGCCCGTATGGCGCTCACCTGCTCGGCGAACTCGCCGCTCAGGATGCTCGTGAATCCGAGAGCCTGCGCCCGGGTGCAGCGCTCGGCGGTTCCCTCGGGCGACCACGTCGACCAGGGCCCGTCGAAGAGCTTGAGCCAGAACTGCAGCCGTTCGAGGCGTTGCGGCCCCGGCTCGTACGTGTGCAGCGGCAGCCCGAGGCGCTCGGCCACGAGCCCGATGTACTCGCTCTCGTCGCTCTCGGGATAGGACGGGTAGACGGCGGAGAGCGCCGGGATCGGCCGGTTCCACCGCTGCTCGTACACCCGATTCGCATAGGTGGCGATCGGCGGAGAGTCGACGCCTCCGCTCAGCGACACGGCATCGTGCCCGGTCACCATTCGCGCGACCGCCTGCCCGAACACCTCCCGGAAGCGCTCGCTGGCCTCCGCCGACGAGAGCCTGGCAGTCTCCAAGAGCGCGGCCGGATCCCAGTAGGGGGACGCGTCCAGCCGGTCTGCGTCGGCGGTGAGGAGCGTCGCCGCCACGAGGCGGCGCGCCCCGCGCAGCGCGCACGACGTCGGATTCTCGAGCTCCCCGTAGAAGAGCGCCTCGACCGTGTCCAGGTCGGGCTCGGCCGAGACGCCCGCTCCGTTGAGAACCTGCTTCACCTCCGAGGCGACGTAGACCGCCCCCGGCTCGTCCCGATAGAAGAGCGTCTCCAGGCCGCCGTGATCACGAAACGCCCAGAGGCGAACGCCGTCGGTCACGACACAGGCGTACGTCCCGCGCAGGTCGACCGGTGCTCTCGGGCCCCGAGCCCCGAACGCCGCGAGCACGACGTCCGCCGGCCTCGGGGCCCGCTCGGACGACACCCCGAGCCGGGCGGCGAGCTCGCCGGCGTTGTCGAGCGCCCCCGCGAAGGCGACGGCCAGCGAGTCGTTGCTCGCGAGGCTCGCCTCGTCCCGGCCGTCGAGCTCGCTGACGCCGAGGGCGCACGCGCCGACCGACGTCACGACGGTCCGGTCTCCGCGGTGCGGGGCGGCGGCCAGCATGCGCGTGACGGTGTCGGGAGACGGCTGGCCCGAGCGGACGAGGATCGCGGCTAGTCCGCGCATGCACGCCCGGCCGGGCCCTGCGGCTTCGTCGTCAGCATGTCCTCACGTGGTACAGGCCGGCGAGCCGGCCTGTACCACGTCAACCTTGTGCGCGCGTGTGCGCGCGGGGTCCGGAGGCTACGGAGAGCCGCCGCCGCCGTCGCCGGGGTGCGAGAGCTCGCAGTTCGAGGTCTCGACGCGGCAGTTGACGAACCCCTTGTGACCTCCTCCGCCCTGACCCTGAGGGTTCGGCGGAGTCGGCATGAACGTATGGGCGCTGATCGAACCGAAGTCCGTCACGCCGGGTCGCTCGAACATGATCTTCATTCCGTCACCGCCTCCTTCTGCAACAGCACCGTCCCAGCGGTGCCTTGTGACATGGTGCACTCTTCTGGGAGGGTGCACAACTAGCCTTTCGGTCAGTTCGGGAACGCTCGGCGCTAAGAACTCGTCTCAAAATGAAGCCTTGTGCCGCCGGGCCGCGCGACGACGAACCATCATTCTGAAACGAGTTCTAAGGCCCGAGCCGCGGCGGGAGGCCGAAGAGCGGGAACACGCGCTCGGTGTCGAGGAAGAACGTGAACTCCGCGACCCCGTTCTCGCCGAGCTCCACGACCTGGAGCGCCCACGGATCCCAGCCCTCGCCCGACTCGCTCGGGCGGTACTGGCCCCAGGCGATCTGGCCGTTGGCGGCGACGGGCACGAGCCGCGAGCCGCGGCAGCCGATCCCCGGCCCGAACCAGAAGCGCAGGATCTCGTCGCGGCCGCGGAGCCAATGTGCGTAGGGCGGCATCGACTGCTCGGCGTCCTCGGCGAGGAGCGTCGTGAGCGACTCCATGTCGTAGGCCTCGAAGGCGGCGACGTAGCGCTCGAGGAAGTCCCGCTGCGCGTCGTCCAGCGGCTCGGCTCCGGTCTGGGCGGCGGTGACCTCTTTCGCATCGAGGGAGGCGCGGGCGCGCTGGAGCGCGCTGTTGACCGAGGCGACGGTCGTGTCGAGGAGCTCCGCCACCTCGGAGGCCTCCCAGCGGAGGACCTCGCGGAGGATGAGCACGGCGCGCTGGCGCGGCGGCAGGTGCTGGAGCGCGGCGACGAAGGCGAGGCGCAGTGACTCCCGCGCGACCGCCTGCTCGGCCGGGTCGGCCTCGGCCGGGACGACGAGGCTGTCCGGCACCGGCTCGATCCAGGTGCTCTCCGGGAGCGGGGCGCCGAGCGGGCCGTCGGCGGTGCCGGGAGCGGACAGGTCCATCGGGAGGGCCCGGCGCTGTCGCGAGCCGAGCATGTCGAAGCAGACGTTCGCGGCGATCCGGTAGAGCCAGGAGCGAAGCGACGAGCGGCCCTCGAAGCGGTCGATCGCCCGCCAGGCGCGCACGAGCGTCTCCTGGACGGCGTCCTCGGCGTCGGCCGCCGACCCGAGCATCCGGTAGCAGTACCCGGTCAGCTCGACGCGGTGTTCCTCGAGCCTGAGCTCGACGGGCTCCGCTGTCCCGGCGGCCGAGCCGCCGTCGCTGCCGAAGCTCGACATGCCCCGTAGGCTAGCGGCCCCGGGCCCGGCTCCGCGGGACGTGCGCGGCGGGCGGGGTTTACGCTGTCGCCGTGTCGCTGATCGCAACGCGCGGGCTGACGAAGCGGTACGGCGACGTCCTCGCGCTCGACGCGCTCGACCTCGAGCTCGAGCCGGGTGTCATCGGCCTAGTCGGCGCCAACGGCGCCGGCAAGAGCACGCTCATCAGGATTCTCCTCGGGCTGCTGCAGCCGACGGCCGGCTCGGCGCAGCTCTTCGGGCTGGACGTCGTCTCCGACGGGCTTGCGGTCCGCCGGCGCGTCGGGTACATGCCGGAGCACGACTGCCTGCCGCTGGACGTGAGCGCGACGGAGTTCGTCGCCCACATGGCGCGGATCAACGGCCTGCCGAAGAGCGCCGCCCGCGAGCGGACGGCCGAGACGCTGCGCCACATCGGCCTCTTCGAGGAGCGCTACCGCGAGATGCGCGGCTACTCGACGGGCATGCGCCAGCGGGTGAAGCTCGCACAGGCGCTCGTCCACGACCCTGAGCTCCTCCTGCTCGACGAGCCGACGAACGGGCTCGACCCCGCGGGCCGCGACGACATGCTCGACCTCGTCAGGCGGATCGGCACCGAGTTCGGGATCTCCCTGCTCATGTCGTCGCACCTCCTCTCGGAGATCGAGCGCGTCTGCGACCACCTCGTCGTCATCGACACCGGCCGGCTCGTGCAGTCCGACCGGATCGTGGCCTTCACCGGCCGCACGGAGGTGGTCACCGTCGAGGTCGACGGCTCCGCGGCGATGCTGGCCGCCTATCTACGGGAGCGCGGGATCGAGGCGCACGAGGGCCGGCGCACGCTCGAGCTCCACCTGGCCGACGCGGCCTCCTACGACGCGGTGCGCGACGGCGCCGCCGCGCTCGGGCTCGGCCTCGTCAGGGTCGAGCAGGGGCGGAGGCGGCTCGAAGACCTCTTCCGCGACGAGGCGCCGGAGGAGCCCGCCCCTGTCTGACCCCGCCGTCGGCAGCAGCATCTACGACCTCGGCTACCGCCACTACGAAGGGCCGAGGATCGGCCGCTCCGCCGTCTTCTTGACGCTCTACGCCGGCGGGCTGCGCAGCGCCTTCGGACTGGGACGCCGGACGTCCGCGAAGGTCATCCCCTTCGCTCTCGCCGTCCTCGCGTTCGTCCCCGCGCTCGTCCAGGTCGCCGTCGGGGCCCTCACGAGCAGGCTCGATGCGGATGTCGACCTGTTCGCGCACGAGGACTACTTCGGCTACGTCCAGATCATCCTCATCCTCTTCTGCGCGGCGGTCGCGCCGGAGCTCGTCGGCCGCGATCAGCGCGACCGCTCGATCTCGCTCTACTTCTCGCGGGCGGTCTCGCGCGTGGACTACGCGCTGGCCAAGCTCGCCGCCCTCGTCAGCGTCATGCTCGTGCTCACCCTCGGCCCGCAGATGCTCCTCTTCGTGGGCAACGGGATGGTCGAGGACGACCTGGACGGCTACCTGCGGGACAGCTGGGACCTGCTGCCGCCCATCCTCGCGGGCGCGCTCTTCCTCTCGGCGGCGATCGCCGGCGTCGGACTCGCGATCGCTTCGTTCGTCCCGCGCCGGGCCTACGCGACGGCCGCGATCGTCGGCGTCTTCGTCCTCACCACCAGCGTGGCCGGAATCCTCATGGAGACGGCCGACGTGTCGTTCGCGCGCTACGCCCTGCTCGTGAGCCCGCTCGTCTGGGAGGGGGCGATCCTCTGGTTCTTCGGGGCCAGGCCCGATCCGGGCAGCGAGATCAGGGACGCCGACTTCCACGGCGCCGTCTACGCGGTCGCGGGCGTCGTCACGATCCTGGCCACGACGGCGCTGACCATCGTCCGCTTCCGCCGGATGCAGGCGTGAGCGTCCCTCGCCGTCGGCTCGCTCCCCACGCTCATGGGCCAAAGGTTGGCCCATGAGCGCGGCCACCGTCGCCGTGCGCGACGTGTCCCGCTGGTACGGCAACGTCGTCGCGGTCAACGGGATCTCCTTCGAGCTCGGCCCAGGGGTTACCGGGCTGCTCGGGCCCAACGGCGCGGGCAAGAGCACCCTCCTGCACATGCTCTCGGGCTTTCTCGCGCCGTCCGCCGGCGAGGTCGAGGTGCTGGGCGAGTCGCCCTGGCGCACCCCGGGGATCTACCGCAGGCTCGGCCTCGTCCCCGAGCGGGAGTCGGTCTACGGCCTGCTCACGGGGTACGACTTCGTGCTCCTGAACGCGCGCCTGCAAGGGCTCGCCGATCCGCACGCGGCGACGCGGAAGGCGATCGAGACGGTCGAGCTGGCCGGGGCAGCCGGGCGGGCGACGAAGGGCTACTCGAAGGGCATGAAGCAGCGGGTCAAGGTGGCCGCCGCCCTCGTCCACGAGCCCGAGGTCCTCGTCCTGGACGAGCCCTTCAACGGCACTGATCCGCGCCAGCGGCTGCACATGACCGAGCTCTTCCGCCGGCTCGGCGCCGAGGGGCGGACGCTCCTCTTCTCCTCCCACATCCTCGAGGAAGTGGAGCAGCTGGCCGAGCGCGTGCTCGTCATCGTCGGCGGCCGGCTCGCCGCCTCCGGGGACTTCCGGGAGATCCGCCGCCTCATGACCGACCGGCCGCACACCTTCACCCTGCGGACGAGCGCCGACCGGCGGCTCGCGGGGGCCCTCGTCGCCCACAAGAGCGTGCTCGGCGTGGAGCTCAGCGACGGCCGCCTGGTCGTGCGCACGTCGGAGCTCGGCGCCTTCGCCAGGGCCCTCCCCCTGATCGCCCGCGACGCCGGCGTCTCGCTCCACGAGCTGAGGCCGACCGACGAGTCGCTCGAGGGCGTCTTCTCCTACCTGGTGAACCGGTGATCGGCATCGTCTTCAGGCTGACGCTGCGCCAGCTGATCGGCCGCGGGCGCACGCTGATGATGGGGCTCCTCGCGCTCCTTCCGGTCCTCGTGGCGGTGGTCTACCGGCTCGGGAGCCAGGACACCGACCAGGCCGAGTGGGCGGCGACGGTCCTCTTCGAGGGCTTGATCGTGACCACGCTCCTCCCGCTCGCGGCCGTCGTCTACGGGACGGCGGTGCTCGGCTCGGAGATCGAGGACGGGACGGCCGTCTACCTGCTCGCGAAGCCGGTCTCCCGGGCCCGGATCGTCGCCGCGAAGCTCCTGGCGAGCTGGCTCGCCACGACGGTCACCGTCCTCGTGTCCGGCCTCGCCGCCGGCGCGATCGCGCTTGCGGGCGAGCCGGGGGACGGCATCCTGCTCGGCTTCGGCGTCGCGCTCGTCCTCGGCAGCCTCGTCTACTCGGCGCTCTTCGTCATGCTCAGCGTGGTCACGAGCCGCGCGCTGATCATCGGGCTCGTCTACGTCTTCCTCTGGGAAGGCCTCGTGAACGGGCTCTTCGCGGGCACCCGCCTCCTGAGCGTGCGCCACTACACGCTCGGCGTGGCCGACCTCTTCGTCGAGGCGCCGGAGCGCGTCTTCGAGGCGAAGCTCGGCGCCCTCACCGCGCTCGTCCTCATGGCCGTCGTCGGCGCGGCCACGACCTGGTATGCGACGCGACGCCTCTCGCGCTTCGAGGTCGGCGAGACGACGTAACGAATTCCTCGCTCGGGGGACTGAACCGCCGTCAGTTGCCTACGAGACGGAGGATTCCCATGTCGACGAACGGTGAGATCGGAGCGGTCTACGTCCAGACGAACGAGCCCGAGAATCGCGTGATCGCGTTCCGCCGCGCGGCGGACGGGGCCCTGGAGAAGCTCGGCGCCTCTGCGACGGGCGGGGCGGGGAGCGGCATGCCGCACCTCCAGTCCCAGGGGTCGGTCGTCCTGAGCGGCGACGGGCGGCGCCTGCTGGTCACGAACGCGGCGAGCGGCGACGTCAGCGTGTTCGCGGTCTCCGCGGACGGGCTCGAGCTGCTCGAGACCGTGGCGTCCGGGGGCGCGTCGCCCAGGAGCGTCGCCGAGCGCGACGGCCTGGTCTACGTGCTCAACGCGGCCGACCCCTCGCTTGCCGGCTTCCGGTTCGGCGAGGGCGGGCTCGAGCCGGTGCCGGCCTCGCGCCGCGCGCTTGCGGCCGGCGCCGACCCGGCGCAGGCGGGCTTCTCGCCGGACGGCGCGAAGCTCGTCGTCACGGAGCGAGGCACGAACGCCATCTCCTTCCACGAGGTCCGCGCGGACGGCACGCTCGGCGAGGCGCAGTCCGAGCCCTCGTCCGGCCCGACGCCGTACGGCTTCGCCTTCGCCGGTGGCGGGACGCTCGTCGTCACCGAGGCTTTCGGCGCGGAGAAGGGCAGGGCGGCCGCCTCGTCCTACGTCCTCGCCAACGGCTCGGCGACGCCGGTCTCCCGCTCGGTCGGAAACGGGCGGAGCGAGATCTGCTGGGCCGTCGCCACGAAGGACGGCCGCTTCGCCTTCACGACGAACTTCGCCGACGGTGCAATCTCGCGCTACGCGGTCGCCGCTGACGGCGCCCTCGTGCTCGAGGACGCGGTCGCCGGCGTCGCCGTCGAGGGCGAGACCGGGCTCCGCGACGAGGACCTCTCCGCGGACGGGCGCTTTCTCTACGCGATCGACGCCGACTCCCGACGGATCTTCGGCTGGAGCGTCGGCGACGGCGGCGCGCTCGCCCCGGTGGGCTCCTGGGAGGGCCTCCCGGCGACGGTCGCCGGGCTGGCGGCGCTGTAGCAGGGCATTCGCCTCGAGCCCCACGGCCGGGGGTCGGATCTTGCAATGAAGCACGAGCGGTGCTGATGCTCGAATGCAAGATCCGACCCCGGGGCTCGAGGGCGGTACCGTACGCCCGTGACGACCGTCCCGTCCGTGGACGAGCGGGAGCAGCTCGCCGCGCTGCGGGCCGGGGACGAGCGGGCCTTTGCCGCCCTCGTCGACCTGCACGGGGCGGCCATGCTCCGGGTCGCGCGGCTCTACGTGCGCGACCGGGCGGCGGCCGAGGAAGCGGTGCAGGAGGCCTGGCTCGGCGTCTTCAGGGGGATCGAGCGCTTCGAGGGCCGCTCGTCGCTCCGCACCTGGCTCCTGCGCATCGTCGCCAACGTGGCGCGGACGAAGGGCGTCCGCGAGGCGCGGTCGGTGCCGTTCTCCGCGCTCGGCGACGACGGCCCCACCGTCCCCGAGGAGCGGTTCCGCGGGCCGGAGGAGCGCTGGGCCGGGCACTGGGCCTCGCCGCCCGACGAGTGGGGCCGGCCCGAGCAGGAGCTCCTCACCGCCGAGACCCGGTCCCGGCTGGCCGCGGCCATCGGAGGTCTCCCGGACGCCCAGCGGCAGGTGATCTCGCTGCGGGACGTCGAGGGCTGGAGCGCGGATGAGGTGTGTAACGTCCTGGGGCTTTCCGAGACCAATCAACGGGTGCTGCTCCACCGAGCCCGGACGAAGGTGCGCGCGGCGCTCGACGAGTACCTGACGGAATCCGAGACATGAGCGTCGACGAGCTGACCTGCAAGGAGCTGGTCGAGGTGGTCACCGACTACCTCGAGGACCGCCTCACCCCCGAGGAGCGCGTCCGCTTCGAGGAGCACGTCGCCTTCTGCTCGTGGTGCCGGACGTACCTCGAGCAGATGCGCGAGACCGTGCGCCTCACGGGGACGCTGGCCGAGGACGACCTGAGCCCGGAGGCCCGCGACGGGCTCCTGCAGGCCTTCCGCGACTGGAAGGAGCGCTGACGGACGCGCTCAAGTTCCTGCGCCCGGGCCGCGTCGCCCCGTTCGCCGGCGTGATCTGGCCCAAGCCCGGCGAGTGGCTCGCGCCGGACGTCCACGCGCTCCGGCCGGAGGCCCTCGCCCCCTGGCTCGCCGAGGAGCTCTGGCACGTCGAGCTCGACGACGGGGCGGAGGAGATCGTCCCCGGCGTCCTCGTCGCCCCGCGCGGGCGGCTCGTCGCCCGCGTCGAGGCGTGGAACGACCAGGTCGCGCGCGAGTTCGCCAGCGCCTGTGCCGAGCACGCCCGCGAGGGTGCGACGGGCCGGGCCGCCGAGTTCGCCGCCGACGCGACCGCCGCGGCGGAGAAGGCGACCGCCGGGCCGACCGCCGTCCTCGCCGGCTACATGGCCGCGCACGCCGCCGAGGCGAAGGAGCCGGGCACGTTCGCAGCCGAGCGCCGCCGCCAGTCGCTCTGGCTGGCGGAGCGGCTGGGGCTCTCACCGAGCGCGGAGTAGCATGGCCGGATGAGCGCGCCCGCCGCCCTCGCCGGCCGGCCGTCGATCCGGATCCGCGGCACGGAGTACCCCGTGCTCCTCCCGACCGCGCGCGACCCGCGGCTCCACCTGGCGGCGGTGATCGTCACGCTCCAGGTGCTCGGGCAGACCGCGTTCGGGTTCCAGCTCTCGATCGCGCAGATCCTCGTCGCGCTCCTCACCTGTGCCGTGCTGGAGGTGGGGATCGCCCTGCGCAAGCAGCGCGTCCTCATGTGGCCGGCGAGCGCGCTCCTGACCGGGAACGGCGTCGCGTTCATCCTCCGCGTGCCGGGCACCGAGCACGGCGACTGGTGGAGCCTGAACGGCTGGTGGATCTTCGCGGGGACGGCAGCGGTCGCCCTGCTCTCGAAGTACGTGATCCGCTTCCGCGGCGGCCACGTCTTCAACCCGTCGAACATCGGGCTCGTCCTCTGCTTCCTCCTCCTCGGCCCCGAGCGAGCCGACCCGCTCGACCTCTGGTGGGGGCCGATGACCGTCTGGATGGCGCTCGCGCTCACCGTCATCGTCGTCGGCGGCCTCGCCATCCTCTCGCGCCTCCGCCTGCTCGAGATCGCGGTCGTCTTCTGGGTCGCCTTCGCCGCCGGGATCGCCGTGCTCGCGGCGAGCGGGCACGCGATGACGGCGCGCTGGCACCTCGGGCCGGTGACCGGCTGGGAGTTCTGGCGCGTGCTCGTCTTCTCGCCCGAGATCCTCGTCTTCCTCTTCTTCATGATCACCGACCCGAAGACGATCCCGGCCGGACGCCTCGGCCGGCGGCTCTACGCGGTCGGGATCGCGCTCGTCGCGGTCCTCCTGATCGCGCCGCAGACGACGGAGTTCGCGACGAAGGTCGCGGTGCTCGGGGCGCTCGCCCTCGTTTGCGCGGCGCGGCCGGTCGTCGAGGTGCTCGCCCCGCGGCTCGGCCGCTCCTGGGCGCCCGGGCGGGTTCGGGCCGGCGCGCTCGCGCTCGGCGGGGCGGCGGCGTTCGCAGCGCTGGTCGTGCTCGCCGGGATCCCGGCGCGTACGGACACGGCGGCGGCAAGCGGGCCTACGCTCGGGCCGGGGGAGCTTCCGGAGGTGACGGTCGCGCAGTCGGAGGAGGTCTCGACCCGGCTCGACCGGGAAACGGCCCTCCGGATCGCCGTCGACCTGGTCACGAACCTCCGCACCGAGGCCGAAGCACTCGCGGCGCGCGACCAGGAGCTCGCCACGGAGGCCGCCGCGGGCCCGCGGCTCGCGGCGCTCTGGCAGCGGATCGACGCCGCGAAGGAGGAGGTGGCCGTCCCGGATTACAACGTCGAGCTGGTCGAGCTGACCCTGGAGCCGGGGGACGGGCAGTCGCCGCCGCTCGTGGTCGCCACGCTCTCCGGGACGATGGCGCTGACCACGTATGCGGGCTCGCCGCCGGCGGTCGCGGAGGCCGGCGACCCGGCGCCCTTCGAGCAGACGCTCGAGCTCGAGCTTCAGGGCGACCGCTACGTCATCGTCGGCTCGCGCGGCGAGGCTTCCGGCGTCCTGACCGCGGCCCCCGCGCCGCCGTCCACCGGGGCCGGCCTCGGCGGCGTGCGCTTCGTCGACGTCGCCAGGCACGTCGGGCTCGACTTCCGCCACGGGGCCTTCCGCTTCAAGACCTCGGCCGATCCCGTTGCGATGATGGGTGGTGGCGTCTGCTGGCTCGACATCGACGGCGACGGCCGGCTCGACCTCTACGCGGTCAACTCGTATTCGATCGAGACCGACGTGGCGCGCTGGAAGGCTCGTGGCGGCCTGCCGCGGAGCACCCTCTACCAGAACACGGGCGGCCGGTTCGTGGACGTGAGCCGCGGCTCGGGCGCCGACCTCGACCTGCGCGGGAACGGCTGCGTCGCGGCCGACTTCGACGGCGACGGGCGCACCGACCTCTACGTCACCGCCGCCGGCTACGACGCGCTCCTCTGGAACGCGGGCGGCGGGCGGTTCGTCGAGGGCGCCCGCGCCGCCGGGATCGACGCCTACGGGTGGCACACCGCCGCCGCGGCCGGCGACGTGAACGCCGACGGTCGCCCCGACCTCTTCGTCGCGGGCTACGCCGACCTGAACGCGCCGGTCGAGGGAGCGGCCGGCGGCTTCCCCTCGACGTACGCAGGCGTCCGCGACCGCCTCTACCTCAACCTCGGGCCGGGGCCGGGGGGCCGCCCACGCTTCCGCGACGTCGCCGGGGAGGTCGGCGTCGAGGTGGACGCGGTCGAGCACGGCCTCGGCGCCGCGTTCACCGACGTCGACGGCGACGGCCGCCTCGACCTCTACGTCGCCAACGACCTCGACCCGAACCGGCTGTACCTCAACGTCCCGGACGATGGCCCGCTCGGCTTCCGCTTCGACGAGCGCGGGGCCGAGGCGGGCGTCGCCGACGAGAACGCCGGCATGGGCGTGGCCGCCGCCGACGCGAGCGGCGACGGCCGGCCCGACCTCGTCGTCACCAACTCGCATCGCCAGCTGCACGGCGTCTTCCGCAGCGAGGGCACCGACACGGGGTTCGCCGACGCTCGGCCCGCCTTCGCGCCGGCCTTCGACACGACCCTGGCGGGCTGGGGCGCCTCGTGGGCGGATCTCGACAACGACGGGAGCCTCGACCTCGTCCTCGCCAACGGCGCCATCCCGGTCACGAATCTCCGCATGGACGCCCAGCCGGTGAAGGTGCTCGCCGAGCAGGGCGGGAAGGTCGTGGACGTGGGCGCCGGCGTCGGGCTCGGGAGCCTCCGGGTGAACGGGCGGGGGCTCGCCGTCGCGGACTACGACGACGACGGCGACCTCGACGTGGCGGTCGCCTCGATCGGTGGGCCGCTCGTCCTCCTGCGGAACTCGGGCGCGGCGGGTCACTGGCTCGAGGTCGAGCTCGGCCGCTTCGCCCCGGGAACGCGGGTGACGGCGGTCCTGCCGGACGGGCGTCGGCTCGTCCGCGAGGCCCAGGCCGGCACGAGCTACCTATCCTCGGAGGACCCGCGGGTCCACTTCGGGCTGGGGAGCGCGAGCCGCGTGCGCGAGCTGGTCGTGCGCTACCCGGACGGGCCCGTGGCCCGCCTCACGGACCTCGCCGCCGACCGCGTCGTCACGATCGCCCCGTAGCTACTCGAGGACGAACGTGATCTTCAGGTGAACCTGGAACACGACAGCGCCGTCAGCGACGAAGACCTCCTGTCCGTCGACCCACGCCGCCCTGATGTCCCGGATCGTCTCGCTCGCCTTCTCGAGACCCTGGCGGCACGCGTCCTCGAAGCTCTCCGGCGACGTCGCCGTCAGCTCGATGACCTTTGCTACGGACATGCTGCCTCCCTTCCGTGGGCTTGGCTGGAACCCTGTCGGGAGGATAAGCGAGCCCTCGCAGTCGCGCCTGCCGCGCGTGTGACCTCGCGCCTAGATTCCGGAGCGCCGCCCCCGAACGGCGTACTCGTAGGCGCCGATGTCGGGTCGCGCGTCGCGGCGGCTGCCGGCGAAATCGACCCACGTCGGCCACCGCGGGTCGCCGCGGTCAATGAGCAGCGTCGAGCCGGCCGTAGGCCGTCCGTACTGGTCGAGCCGGGGGTTGCCCACCACGTCGCCGGCCGAGCACGGGGTGCCCTCGAGGATGACGTTCGCGGTCGACAGCCGTGCCCACCGGCAGAGCTGCCCGGGGTTCCGTGCGATCCGCATCACGTTGTTCACGAGGATGGGCCACTGGCTTCGCGGGAGCCTCGCGTAGCGGTCGGCGAACCGAACCGAGCCGTCCAGGCCCTTGGCCGGGCGAGGCCACCCGGACAGGATCGTGTTGTGCGTGATCAGCACGTTCCGGGGCACGACGTGCCTGCCCCCGAGGTTGATCCCGACGTGGGCCTTGGCCCCGGGTACGCGCGGATCCTGGAAGAGGAAGACGTTGTTGCGGATGACGACGTTCCGGATGTCCTTCAGTAGGTAGAGCTGGCCGCCCCCGGGGAGCTGGTAGACGCCGAAGCGGTTGCGCTCGACCACGAGGTTCCGGCCGCCCTGGAGCTCGATCAGGTCCTGGTGGCGGCACACGTCCGGGTTGCGGCCGCAGGGGCCCCGCAGTGCCCGGTCGAATCGGTTCTCGCGGATGAGCATGCCCGGGCCGAAGCGGCCGCGGAGGAAGTCACAACCGCGGCAGTCGTGGAAGCGGTTGCCGACGAGCCGCAGCCGGCTGGTGCGGCCGGTCAGGATGCAGGTTTCGCGCTCTCCGCAGCGCGTGAAGTCACTCAGGCGGATGGTGACGCGGTGCGAGCGGTGGAGCTTGAGCCAGGCGGGAACGTCGACCTTGCCACGAATGCGCAGCCGGTGGACCAGGATGTTTCGCGAGTGGGCGATCACGAGGCGTGCTCCGAGGCGCCGGGACCTGATCCGCAGCCCCACCAGGCGGACGGCGCGAGCCTGCTCGAGGCTCAGCCAGCGGACGACCGCGTCGCGCGGGCCTCGGATCGTCAGCGGCTTGCCGTACCGGCTGATGCGCAGAACGTCGTAGCGGCCGGCCCCGAGGACGATCGTGCCGCCCTGTCGGCCGAGCTCCTGGACGGCTGCGGCGAAGGCCGCCTCCGAGTCGACCCGGAGAGTCCGTGCCTCGCCGGCCGCCGGCAGCGCTGCGGCCAGCAGGAGGGCGCTGACGAGCGCGGCAAGCGGCGGGGATCGTGAGCGCATGGGAGCACGATCCACCCCCGCACGGGCACCTGGCGTCCGCGACGGCCCGGAGTGGCGCTGCGGGGTTGTCCGCAGGGCCTATCCGTGCTGGGCGCGCTCGGCTTCCTCGGCTTCGGCCTTCGTACGGTGCACCGTTCCGTCCGGGTGCTCGGGCGGCGAGTAGAGGGAGTAGAGCTTCAGCTCGTCCTCGCCGGTGTTGACGACGTTGTGCCAGACGCCGGCCGGGACGATGATCGCCCAGTCGTCCGCGACGTCGTGGGTCTCGTCGACGGCGTCCTCGGTGGCGCCGAGCTCGACCCGCGCGGTGCCTTGCTCGATCCGCAGGAACTGGTCCCTGTCGTGATGGGCCTCGCGGCCGATGTCCTCGCCGGGCCCGATCCTCATGACGGTGAGCTGCGTGTGCTCGCCGGTGAAGAGCACGGTCCGGAACGTGTCGTTGTCGAGCGTCGCGCGCTCGACATCTCCAACCCAACCCAGCATCGCGCGACCTCCGTTTCTGGCAGTTACCCGGTCGGCATCAGGCTAGCGCGGGGACCCGTGCACGGAGGATTCTCGCCGGTTAGGCTGTGCGCGATGCGGCCGGAAGCGGGCTTTGGCCGCGGACGGAAGGAGGGACGATGGCCACGATCGTCGTCGGGACGGACGGCTCGAAGGGCTCGGAGGCCGCTCTCTCCGAGGCTGTAGACCTCGCCAAGCGGCTCGACGCGAAGCTGGTCGTCGTCGCAGCTGCCGCACCGGTGTCGGATCTGCTGGGCGGCTCCGTCTACCAGGCGCGGGTGAGCGAGCACATGAACCGCGCACGTGAGGCCCTGGACGCCGCGAGGAGGATCGTCGTGACGGCCGGGGTCGAGGCCGAGTACGAGATCTTCGAGGGCGACGCGGCCGAGGAGCTCGCCAAGATCGCGGAGAGCCGCGACGCCGACCTCGTCGTCGTCGGGACCCGCGGTCTGGGCGCCCTCGCCGGCTCGCTCCTCGGGAGCGTCTCGTCCGAGCTCGTCCGCCGGTCCAGCCGGCCCGTGGTCGTCGTCCGCGAGCCGGGCCAGAGCGAGCCGGAGGCCGCGGACGGCGGCA